>FUIF01015149.1_pt1 | contig 66816 bp, 81 predicted proteins | sample 1003461 | NCBI WGS metagenome assembly FUIF01 (sample SAMEA80401918, study PRJEB19352) | marine metagenome
AAAATGAGATAGTTATTAGACATGTAAATGGTCAAGTCTTTAATATAAGTCATGAAAAGTTTTTCGAATTTTGTAAAAAGGAAGAAATAGCAATTAGTAAAGCAAATGTTTTGTTTACTCAAAAACGTAAAGGTGTTATGCCTGAAATCTTAGATTACTATTATGGTAAACGGGTAGAGATTAAAAAAGAACTTCAAAAATACAGACAGGAATATTCAAAAAATAAAAGTAAAAAGCTTAAATTTATTATTGATCAATTAGATGCTAAGCAATTATGTATCAAAGTTTTTATTAATTCTATTTACGGTTATTTTGGTAATAAAAATGCTCCATTCGGTGATGATGATATTGCTTCTTCAATTACCCTTACCGGTCAATCAGTAATTAAAACATCTAACGAACTACTTAAAAAATATATTAAACAAAAAACTGGTATTGATGATGAAAAGACTCTTAATTCGATAGTTGTATATAATGATACAGATAGTTCATATATATCTGTTAAACCTCTTATAGATAATGGATTATCATTTACAGATGAATCAGGTAAATTAACTGACGAGTTTTACGGTGAAGTTCAAAATATTGAAGATTTCTTAAATGATGAAATTAAAATATGGGGTAAAAAAGCACTGAATAGTAAAGATTGTAGGTTTGTTTTTAAACGTGAAATGATTGCTGATGTTGGCATTTTCTTGCAGAAAAAACGATACGTTATCCACGTCTTAGACGATGAAGGTATACCAATGGATAAGTATAAGTATACCGGTGTTGAAGTTGTTAGGAGTACGATGCCCGACGCTATCAAACCTCATGTAAAAAATATTATTGAGACGATGCTTAAGACTCAAAGTATATCACAAACTAATAAAGCTTTAGATACAACTTATAAAATATTTAAAGACTTACCGGTTGAAGATATTACATTTGTTTCCGGTTTGAAGGGTTATGAAAAATATGCTGCTCAATGTGATGGGTGGAAAACTGCTAAAGGTATGCCTATTCACGCTAAAGCTGCATATTATCATAATATGATTCTTAAAAAACTTGGTATAGAAAATAAGTATGAAACTATTAGTTCAGGGGATAAAGTTAGATACTTTTATGTACAACAACCTAATCCGTACAATCTTTCATCTATAGCATACAAATATTATTATCCTGAAGAATTTAAAAAGATCTTTCATGCTGATGTTGATAAAATGTTTGAGAAAAACTTATATGCTGTTATTGAAAGATTTTATGAAAATGTTAATTGGACACCTAAACAGCCAGGTGCAGCTGTTCAAACAGATCTTTTTGATTTATTAAGTTGAATTATAGTTTTTTTAATATAAAATAATGATATGTCTGATATAAAATATACTACGTTTATCGATAATGCAGGTCGTGCTATTTTCGGTTCAGTTCAAGAAGAAACACAGGATTCTATTCAAGTTAAGAATCCTGTTATGATTGTTGTTAATCAACAACAGAACGGTCAAATGGCTGTACAGTTGTTTCCTATTTTCTTTCAAGAGTTTGTTACTGAAAATGAAACTACTGGTCGAGCAAATTTCTTTACTTATAATAAGTCAAGTATTGCATTGGGTACAGACTTTGAAATTGAACCGCGTATTGTTGAGCAATATCAACGTATTGTTAATCCGCAATTAGTTGCTGCTGATAACAACAATATCAATCAAGGTGAAGAGCCAGAAGTTATTAAGCTCTTTGACGATGAATAATAAATAATTAATATTAATTTACCAACACCCTCCACACCTCTCAACGATGTGCACCATGGAGGGTTTCTTTTTCTTGATTATACAATATAGTATATTATAATAGAATATATGAGTAAAGAAATTGATGATATTTTATCTGTAATCGATAAATCTAATCCATATGCATCTTTCTTAAATGAAAGTGCTATTAGTAATGTAGATGGTTGGTTAGATACTGGCTCAATGGTACTTAACGGTATTGTTTCAGGTTCATTGTTTGGTGGTATTCCGAAAAATAGAATGACCCTTTTAGCAGGTCCAAGTATGACAGGTAAGTCATTTATTTTGCAAAGAATTTTAGCTAATGCTCAAAAAGAAGGTTTAATTCCTGTCATCTTTGATAGTGAAAATGCAATTGATAAAGATGGTGCTGAAGCTTTAGGATTAGATGTAAGTAAAGTAAAATATGTACCTGTTTTTAGTATTGAAGAATGTCGTAATACAATTTATGATTTCCTTACTAAAGTGAAAGAGAAAGGACAAGAAGGTAAATTTATTATTGCAATTGACTCTCTTGGTAATATGGAAAGTCAATTACAAATTAATCGACAAGAAAAGGGTAACGTAAGTGCCGATATGGGTAGTAGAGCTAAAGCAATGAAATCTTTATTACGTACCCTTACTCAGCTATCAGGTTTAACTAAAACTACTATTTTAGCTACTAATCATATTTACGAAGACCCTGCTGCATTATTTCCATCATTAGTAAAAGCAATGCCTGGTGGTACTGCAACTGTTTATTTGCCATCAGTAACTATTCAATTAGCCCGTAAGCCGGTTAAAGAAGATAAAAATACCGACGGTAAGTTAGCTGTAGGTCAGAAAAATTATTCTGGTGTTATTCTAAGAGCATTAACTGTAAAAAATCGTTTCGTAAAACAGTATTTAGAAGGTGAGATGTATTTATCATTTGATAAGGGTCTAAATAAGTATTATGGTCTATTAGATCTTGCAGTTGGTCTCGGTGCTGTTATTCAGACAGGTTCAACATATCAATTACCTGATGGTAAAAAACTTGGGTATTATTCTAAATGGAAAGATGATACGGAACTTTGGGATAATACTATTATACCTGTAGTTGAGGAAAAGATTAAACAAGAATGGAAATATAGTAATAAAACTAATAAAGAAGAGGAAATTCCAGACGAAGTAGAAGATGAAAATGAAGAATAAAATAGTAGTAACTATAAGCGGTGGTATGGATTCTGCAGTTCTTTTATATAAAGCAGCAGAAGAATATGATGAAGTACATACTGTAACATTTGATTACGGGCAGCGTCATAGTAAAGAGTTAGAAGCTGCTGAAAAGCAAATATTAAACGCTACATTAGAATACCCTAACGTTACTTTTACTAATAAAGTGTTAGATGTTAGGTATATAAAAGATATAGCTGATACCTCTTCTTTAACAAACGATAATATTGATACACCTAACGTAAATGAAGTAATGGGTCAAGCTCAGCCCAAGTCATACGTACCTTTTAGAAATATGATGTTTTTGAGTATTATATTATCTTACGGTGAAAAATTAAAAGCAAGCGAGGTATGGTACGGTGCTGCAGAAGCTGATAGTTTAGCTGGTTATTGGGATGGTTCGATACAATTTGTCAGTAAAATGAATGAAATATGTAAGTTAAATAGAGAGGTTGATATAAAAATCAGTGCTCCTTTACTTTATATGAGTAAAAAAGATATTATTTTAAATGGTGTTGAATTAGGTGTAAACTTCGCTGATACATATACTTGTTATTCAGGGGAGTACCCTTGCGATGCTGAAAGTGCTAGTAGTGCACTCAGGTTAAAGGGTTTTGTTGAAGCAGGTTTACAAGATCCTTTACAATATAAGCAACAAGACAAATTAGAAAAGATTTACAAAGAAAATAATTGTAAGTCTATTTTATATAATTGAATTTAGTAACCGTGTCTGTTACGTCTTTCGTGGCCGTACTGACTCTGTAAATTTTGTCTATATTGATTAATCATATGTTGATTAATTTGTTGAGGTGACATTGCTACTTGCTCATCCTCTTCATCTTCATAATGATCAGCAACTGCTCTAGAATGAGCTTGACCTGCTCTTTTTTGCTCTTTTTTCATTGCTTTAGCAATAGCTAAACCTCTTTTTCTTTCATATTCAGAAATTTCACCATCTTTGTCTAAATCAGATTTTTCGGTATCAATTTCTTCATCACTATATCGGCATTCTGCATCTTCCGTTCCGATTTCTTCATCAGGATTTACAGGAAATTGCATTCTCATTCTTCTATCCTCTAGTTCATAATCTTCTAAATCACCTTCTTGTGAAATACCATGTTTACGACCATATCTATCTGTATTTTCTTCTTCACCTTCTGGGTAATCAGCTACTAATTTTTCTCTTTGACCTAATTCAATTTCACCACCAAATTTATCAACTGTTTCCATTTCACTTGGTTTTACAACAACAACAGAAACTACATCATCTTGTGAAATATCATCTAAGTTAAGTTTCTGACCTTTAAATTTATTAAGTGTAACTCTATATTTTAAACCATCTTTAACAACTGTGTATAAATCATTTTCACCAACTTCACCTTCTGATTTTAATACAGCATTGTCACCTAAATTTAACTTAAGCGTTTCAAAACCTGTATCACCTCTTTGTAAACCTCCTTCTGCAGCTCCTCTTTTTCTGGTTGTAATTTTAACATCCGGTTTTTGAACTAATGGTTTTGATACTTGAGCAACAACATTGATTGCTTGTTGAATATCGTCATCAGATAAATCTGAAATATCTAATTCAGGGTTATTTTTTTGTAAAAATCTAATAACTTTAGTAGCAAAATATCTTGGAGTCATTGTACCTTTTAAACCTCTGATATCTTCCATACCCATTAGTTTTGCTCTAAGCGGGTCAGCAATCTTTTTACCTCTTGCTTCCTCAACTATATCATGGTCCTGGTCGACCATATAATTAGTTGTTTTTTCATTCAAAATTTCTCTATTTACCCAATTGTTTAAGCTCATAATATTATTTATTGATCTCTTTCTATTTTATACTATAATAAGTTATGTGCGGAATATTTATTTCTAATGACTTATCTACTTTTGAAGTATTAGAACAAGCAAACAAAGAAAGGGGCAATTTTTCAACCGGTATACTCTTTACCAATGGTAAAAGACATAATATTTTACGTATAGAAGGTGGGGCTAATTGGAATGAAACAAAATTACCATCTGAAAAAGGGTGGTTATATTTAGGACACAACTTAGCTCCTACAGAAACAGGTAGGAGATGGTATGCAAAAACAAGTCATCCTTTTGAATATGGTAATTGGGTAGTTGCTCATAACGGTGTATTAACTAATTATAGAGAATTAAGAGATAAATTCTTACCTGACCATGATTGCGATGTTGATAGTAGTATTATACCAGCATTACTCGACGAAAATGACAATTTACTCGGTCCTAGTAATAGTCAAAATGATGAAATAGCTAACATTGTACAAACGTTAGAGCTTTTAAAAGGTACATTTGCATTATGGATTATGAATAAAGAGACCAAAAATTTATATATAGCCCGTCAAGGTAGTACTTTATTTTATAAAGGATCAAATATATCGTCTATTAAAGGTAAAGGTTATAGACAAGTTAAGGAAGGTATATTATATAATTTATCCTTTAACGGTTTATCAAAAAAGATGAATTTCAAACTCAATCACCATTTTTAACATTATGAACTTAAATTATACAACTATAAATGATCTAAATGAATTAGATAAACTTAGGTTTATAAAATTTGTTTATGATAATACAGATTCTTTTATAATGAATACCTTCGGACATGTATGGTCTGGTAGAGATTATTGGAATAAATTTCCTATTGAAGTTTGTACAGATGAAGCAGGTAAAGTAATGGGGTTACATGCTTACACAGTTAATGATAAAATACCTTCCACTTTAAAAACATATTACATAGTAACTAATAAACAGTATAGAAATTTAGGTGTTGCTAAACTGTTAATTAAAAATGCAATATATAAAAATAAAGATAAAATTGATTTTTATTACGTTAATTCCGATATAAGAAGTGCTGGTTTTAGTTTTTACAAAAAATGGTTAGGTGAAAATTATGAAATCGTAGATAATGATTTTAATTCACAGGATATAATTTATAAGGAACCTATTTATAATATTATTGATGAGTAATAGAGTATTTGAAACAGGAGCGCAGAGAGATACTGCAGAAGGTAAAGTAAGAATGAGTCTCTTACCTCATAAAGAACTTGAAAGAGTATTGAAAAGATACCTCGACGGTGCAGAAGCGTATGGTGAAAACAACTGGAAAAAAGGTATGGAAACAACAGTTTTATACGATAGCGCTATGAGACATATAATGAAATGGTATATGAAATATGATGATGAAGATCATTTAGCAGCTGCTGTCTGGAATATCTTAGGTATAATGTGGACTGAAGAAAATAAACCGGAGCTTGATAACAGAAAATAATATGGATAATGTTTTAGTTACAGGTGGTAAAGGTTTAGTCGGCTCAGCTTTAAATGAAAATTTTATTAAAGTAGGTAGAGAATATGACTTAACAAACATTCAACATGTTAATACCTTATTTGAAAAATATAACCCAAAACATGTTATCCATACAGCAGGTAAAGTAGGTGGTGTGGGTGGTAATTCTAATTTTCAAGCTGATTATTTTTATAAAAATTTATGTATTAATACTAACGTAATCAATGCCTGTAAAGAATATAACGTAAAAAGATTAATAGCATTTACATCTACATGTATTTTTCCTGAAACACCATCTTACCCTCTGACAGAAGATCAAATACATAATGGACCACCTCATAATTCTAATTACGGTTATGCGTATGCGAAAAGAATGACTGATATTCAAATTAGAGCTTATAATGAACAATATAACTTAAATTACTTTACAGTAATACCATGTAACATATATGGTCCTAATGATAACTTTAATATAGATAATGGACATGTTATACCAAGTTTAATACATAAAACTTACTTAGCAAAGAAAAACAAAACTAATCTTGAAATTTGGGGCACAGGTGAACCTTTAAGGGAATTTATATATAGTAAGGATGTAGCTAATATTGTAGAAACATTACTAGAAAATTATGATAAAACGACACCTATCATCATTTCATCAGATGAAGAAATTTCCATAAAGCATTTGGTAAATATTATAACCAAAAAATGGATTTTGATGGAAAAATTATTTATAATGTTAAAAAACCAGACGGTCAGTTTAAAAAGCCATCTGATAATAGTAAAATGAAAAAATATTTAAAATCTTTTAAATTCACTGATATTGAAAATGGTGTCAATGAAACAATAGATTGGTTTATAAAAAATTATGACAAAGCAAGAAAATAAAGTAGCATTAATAACAGGTATTAATGGTCAAGACGGTTCATATTTAGCTGAGTTACTTCTTAGTAAAGGTTATACAGTTTATGGTACGGTAAAACGTAATAGTGTATCAGAAACACAAAGCCTAAGAATTGAACATTTAAGAAGTAATCCTAATTTAATTTTAGAATATGCAGATATGAATGATATGAGTTCATTAACTAGATTAATTTATAAAATAAAACCAAATGAGGTATATAATTTAGCTGCACAAAGCCATGTACGTATAAGTTTCGATCAACCTATTTACACTTCTAATATTACCGGTATTGGTACATTAAATTTGCTCGAGGCAATACGTTGTGTAGATCATGATTGTAAAATATACCAAGCAAGTAGTTCAGAAATGTTCGGTAATAATATTGATGAAGATGGCTTCCAGAGAGAAACTACTCCAATGAACCCTGTATCACCATATGGGTGTGCTAAAGTCTATGCGTATAATATATGCCGCAATTATAGAAATTCATATGGAATGAAAATATGGAATGGTATATTATTTAACCATGAGTCACCTAGACGTGGTTCAAACTTTGTAACCGGTAAAGTTGCTAAAGCCGCAGCTAGAATAAAATTAGGGTTAGATGAAAAATTAGTCCTGGGCAATTTGGATGCAACTAGAGATTGGGGCCATGCAAAAGATTATGTCGAAGCAATGTGGTTAATGTTGCAAACTGATAAACCTGATGATTACGTTTGTGCTACTGGTATTTCGCATAGTGTTGAAGATCTATGTAAATATGCTTTTCAAGTTGTTGGCTTAGATTATAAAAAATATATTGAAACGGATTCTAAATTTTTTCGACCTGAAGAATTAAAAGATTTAAAAGGAGATAGTTCAAAAATTAGAAAAGAATTAGGATGGAAACCAAAATATAATTTTGAATCATTGATAAGTGAAATGGTTGAATCTATAATAGAATATAATGAATCATATTAAATTATATACCACAACTAAAGGTAAAAAGAAGATTGCTTTTTATATAGATGTCTAAAAGGTTATAACTATTATAAAAATGAATTGGTTTGTGGGTTTAGTGTACATTTTAAAGAAAATAATACTGAAAGCCTACACAAATGCTATAACGATTTTTTAAATGATGCTAGAAATAACAAAGTAGACACTGCAATTTTTTTACATGATGACGTTTATATTAATACACGTGATGTATACAATCTTGTTAGTGATGCTGTGAAAAAATATCAAGTATTTGGTTTAGCTGGTGCATCTTCATGTAAAATTGATAAACCAGCTTTATGGCATCTTATGTCAAAAAAGCAATGTCAATTAGGCTGTGTCGCTCACGGTACAAAAGACCATTATGCTTATACATCATTTGGCCCAGTAAATAAGAGAGCTCTATTAATCGATGGGGTTTTTATTGGTATCAATATTAATCAGTTACCGGATAACGTAAAGTTTGATGAATCATATCCTAGTAAATGGCATTATTATGATTTAGATTTCTGTCTCGAATGTAATAAAAACAGTGTTAAAATAGGTGTTGTGGATATACCAATTATACATTGCAGCCCAGGATTAACTAATCCTGATGAAGAGTTTTATAAAGGACAAGAATATTTTATTAAAAAATGGAAAAAATAGTATTAGTAACAGGTGGATTTGATCCATTACATTCAGGTCATCTTGCTTATTTAAGAGAAGCAAGTAAACTTGGTGATAAATTAATTGTAGGGCTCAACTCTGATGAATGGTTGATTCGCAAAAAAGGTAAAACTTCTTGCCGGAACAAGAACGGCACGAAATTTTGTCTTCTATTAGGTATGTGGATGGTTGTATTTTGTTTAACGACAATGATGATACAGCTATCGAAGCTATCAAAAATGTTAAGATGTTATTTCCTTTTGCTGAAATAATCTTTGCAAATGGTGGAGACAGAACAAGCGAAAACATTCCAGAAATGGTTTTTGATGATGTTGTATTTATGTTCGGTATTGGTGGTGAAGATAAGAAAAACAGTAGCAGTTGGATTTTAAAAAAATATGAAGAGAGTAATTAAACCATTGTGGGGCTGGTATGACGTTTTATACGAAGAACCGGGCCTAAAAATTAAAAAACTTTTTATCGAACCTGGTAAAAAATTATCCAATCAAAGACATTTTAAAAGATCAGAACACTGGTTTATCATGGAAGGTAGTCTAGACTTGACTATTGTGTATAATGATATATCATTAGATCATAAATTAAATAAAAATTCTTCAATTGATATACCTGTAGGGGCTTGGCATCATCCTATTAATAATGGTACAGAACCGGTAATAGTTATTGAAACGCAGTATGGTAAAAAATGTATTGAAGAAGATATAGAACGTATATAATGGAAGAAATTGGCAGATTAGATTTAGATTATTATGAGAATGTAATAATATATAAAAGTTTAACAAATGAAAGTTATCTAACGCAGATAATTGACCATATTAACCCGGATTATTTTAATGATAAAAATATTAAAAGAATTTTTACTTTGGTTAAAAACTTTTATATTAAACGTCAATCAATACCTACAGTAACTGAATTAAAATCGTATCTTATAAATGATGAACTAAAAGATAGTTTTAAATCAATTGTAAAGAATTTTACTAATATTGATAAAAATTTTAATGATGAAGAACTTACCGTTAATACGGAAAGATTTTTAAAAGAAAGAGCTATTTACAATACGATGTTATCTGTAGCGGAGGATGTAAGTAAAGGTAATGTTGATACAAGTTTTATTTTAGATAGTTTTGAAAAAAGCTGTAATGTTAATTTAAAGAGTGAAATTGGTTTAGATTTATTTGATGATATAGATAAAGTTGTTAGTGATTTAAATGTAGATCAACCTACTATATCTTCCGGTTGGGAATGGTTAGATGATAAATTAGATGGAGGGTTTTTAGAAAATGGTAGAGCATTGTATGTGTTCGCTGGAGAAACTAATGTAGGTAAAAGTATATTTTTAGGAAATATTGCTTGTAATATTGCAGCAACTGGTAAAACTGTTTTGGTTATAAGTCTTGAAATGCCTGAGATGATTTATGCTAGAAGAATATCATCTAATATTGCTAAAATTCCTATGAGAGAGTTGCGTAGTGCTGGTTCATCCTTATCTTCTCAAATTAAGAATTTTAGTAATGATAACCCTAATAGTAAAATTCTTATTAAGGAATTTCCTCCTAGTACTATAACACCTCAAAACGTTCAAGGCTATGTAACTGAATTAAAAAATAGAGGTATACAAGTAGATGCAATTGTATTAGATTATCTTAACTTGTTAAAGAGTCCTTTAGGTAATAATTCTTATGAACGTATCAAGCATGTAACTGAAGGTATTAGAGCATTAACATATGTATTCGAGTGCCCTATTATTTCTGCAACTCAGTTAAATAGATCCGGCTACGATGAAGAAAATCCTGGATTAGATACAATATCTGAATCTATAGGTATGGCAGCAACTGCTGACTGTATATTTAGTATCTTTCAAGATGACGAAGATAAGGAATTGGGTATAGTAAAAATGGGTATGATGAAAAATCGATTTGGTGCAAACTATGGTCATATTGCAATGCGTATTAATTATGATACTCTTACTATATCTGAAGATGAATCTTTGAATATGGATGATGATGATAGTGAAATGTCTGATCTAACTAATACTTTGTCAGTGTTGAGTAATTAGAAAGAGGAACTAAATAAAGTTAATGCGTAATATTCATGTTATTACAGATGCTGATTTAGATGGTGCATGTTCCTTTTTATGTGTAAAATATGCATATAAAAATGAAAATATATCTTACCAGGCTACTACCGAGAAAACATTATTAGAAGATATATCATTTTTAGATTTTAAAAAATATGATTTAATTTTTATTTGTGATTTAAATCTAAAAGAAGATGAAATTAAAATGGTAGATAATAAGAATGTTATAGTTTTTGACCACCATGTAGAACATGAAAATAATTTAAAATATTATAAAAATGCAAAGACTATAGTAAAAGACTATTCATCATGCACGAAATTATTATACCATACTTTAAAATTAGATTCTAAGTTAGATAATAAACAAAAACTTCTTATAAAATTAGTCGACGATTATGATAGTTACGAATTAAAAATACCTTACAGTAAACAACTTGATCAAGTTTTTTGGACATATACTGGTGATAGAATTAAAAAATTTACTGATGATTTCTATAATGGTTTTTCCGGTTTTAATCAGTTTCAAAAAAATGCATTAAAAATTATTGATAATAAAATAGAAAAATATTTTAAAGAAGAAACTATTCATATTGGTAATTTAAAAATTAGTGGTAAAGAATATAATATAGCAGGGGCCTTCGTAACCTTTAGCCCTAATGAAATAGCAGAAAAAGTTATTGAAAAGTATAATGTAGACTTTATAATAATGATTAATATGAATGTTAAAAATGTTTATATTAGGAAAAATAAAAAATGTAATCTGAATATGGGTATTTTAGCAGAAAAATTGATGAACGGGGGAGGTCATGAAGATTCTGCTGGTGGAAAATTAAACGACACAATAATCAATATTACTAAATTTTTAAAACCTGTTTAAAATGAAACATTTTATACCATACGAAAATATGCAAGAAGATGAATTTAGTAAATCATTTTACTCATTTTGTACTTTTGTAGCTTTAATGTGTGATAAAAAAATGAATTTTGCAACAGTTTTTTTAAAAATACTTGAAAGTAAAGCTTTACGTGATATATTCATTAGTATAATAGAAGAGGAAAACGAATTTACCGCTATAAAAAAATATATTGAAACCGAGCCATCGGTGACTAAAAGTAAGTATGTTACTAAATTTTTAAATAAGTTTGAAGGTTTTAATGAATGATTTTGAAAAAGTAATTTATAATAATTTTTTAGAAGTAAGTAAAAAGGTAAATAACAAGCCAGTTAAATATAGAAAGAATTTTGATAATTTTCCGGATTCAAATTATGTTTACATTAATAAGTTATCGAGATTTTTTAATAAATTTAACCATCTTAAAATAAAAGATTTTTTTGAAGCACCTTATTTTGTTTATAATGAAAATTATTTTGATTTAAAATTTTACCTATCACCAAAAGCTATTAAAGCTTATACTTTATATAATGATAATTATCTTTTGAATAATCCCGATGATGAAAAGACATTGCAAAAGATGCAAGAATCAGTAAAATTTATTTATAATTACTGTAAAGAAAAAAATATCAATATAAAAGATTATTTAACTCATAATGAAGGTGAGTTTTATTCTTTCTTGAAGCATATTAAAAATAGAGATATTAATATCTTTATACTTTTTTCATTTAAAAATTTTGACAAAGTTATAGGTAGTTTAGATAATGAAATAAAAAATATGTATAGTTCTAATTTCAACAAACTAAACTATATTAGAACCAAATACTATTCGAGTAGTAAAGCAAAAAAATTATTAATAATTTTAAAAGGTACGTTGAAAAATAAGAATAACAATCTATAATTTAAATATGAGTATAACGAGTTCAATGTTTGATAGTATTAAGACTGCTCTAGCAGCAGATAATGAAAGTAGTAAAAGCGGTATTGCTGATATCCTTAAGACTGAGGTAGGTAATACTTATACAGTTCGGTTACTACCGTTCGGTAAAGACCCGTCTAAGACATTTTTTCATTTTTATCAACATGGTTGGAATAGTTTTGCAACTGGTCAATATACCAGTGCTTTATCATTGCAAACATTTGGTGAACGTGATCCAATTGCCGAAGAACGTTATAAGATTCTTCGAACAGGTAATAACGAAGAAAAGGAAAAAGCTAAGGCTATAGTAAGATCTGAAAAGTGGTTGGTTAACGTTTATGTTGTTAATGATCCTGTTAATCCTGAAAATAATGGTAAAGTAAAGGTATTACGTTATGGTAAGCAAATTCATAATATTATTATGGATGCAATTGAAGGTGAAGATTCAGCTGATCTAGGACCTCGTATTTTTGATCTAGGACCTAACGGTGTTAATTTTAGAGTTAAGGTAGAAAAGCAAGGTGATTACCCTACTTATGTTTCATCTAAATTTGCAATGCCATCAGCAATCGATGGGTTGGATGAAGACGATCATAAGAATGTTTATGATAGTGTACTTGACCTTACTACAATCTTTAAAGTTAAGAGTTATGATGAGTTAAAAGATATGTTTAGAGAACATTATTTGGTGGAAGATGAAAAAGTAGAGTCTACAACAAGTAATAATTCAAGCGTAGTAGAATCATATACAACACCTGAAGAACCTAAAAAAGAAGAATCTAAAAAAGAAGAATCTAAGGAAGATGAAGATGAAGTTTTGAAGGAGCTTCTTGATGGGATTGACCTTTAATGAATAATCAAGAAAAAGTTGCTGAAGAAGCTATAATTAATTTTTTAGGTACTACTTACGGGGAACTCAAAAAGCTGGACGGTAACGTTATAGGGCCGTCCAGCACATTGGGTCACAGAAGTAATGAGGTTAAAAATGAATTGGAAAGATTTATTTCTTCTAATAAACAAAAACCGGTTCATATTAACCCTCCGCAACCTGAAAATATACCAGAGGTACAGCAACCTCAAATTCAAGCTCAACAACCGGTTGTACCGATTCAATCACCTCAAGTTGAAGATAACCAACTATCCTTTAACTTTGAAGTGAATGAAAAGGATGAACTTTTTACATTAATCGATAAGATATTAACTCGATTGGATAAGCTTCATAGAAAGGTTGATGAATTAACATTAGTGCATTCTGATTTTATTCAAACTTATCAGCATGCTCAAAAAGTAGTATCAAAAAAAAATCTCCTACCAGAAAAGAAATTAGTAAAAAAGAGGAAAACTAATATAATAGATTTAGTTTATGGCTTATTTAAAATAAAAAATAAGAAGGATTTTGTATCTAACTTCTTAAAACCTATCTCAAACCTTAACGATGCTTGTATTTTAGATATACAAGAAAATCAGTTAACGTGTACTTTAGCTTCTGCTGATGCAACTATTGTATGTAAATCTACTATTGAAGTGGAAACTGATATAGGAGAAAAAAGATTAAATTTACCTGATATACAGAAACTTATAAGAGTATTGGATATTATTCCTACTTCTGATGTAGAATTAAAGATTAATGAAAATAATTTATCTTACAGCAATAAAGGGTATAAATTTAAATATCATTTACTAGATGATGGTATTATTAAACAACCTTCTTTAAATGTAGAGAAGGTTAATAAATTAAATTTTAATACTAAATTTAATGTAAATGAAAATAACCTTGGTACGTTGTTTAAAGGTAGTACCTTTGCTACCGAAACTACTAAAGTGTATCTGTATGAAGAAGATGGTAAAATATCTGGTGAGTTAGGTGATAAAAATCGACATAATACAGATAATTTTATTTGTGTATTGAGTGACGATTTCGAAGGAGATACTATAACAAAACCATTACCGATAAATTTTGAATCTTTTAGATTGATTAGCTTTAATGGTAGTAGAGAAGTAACTTTTAATATTAATAACGAAATGGGTGTTATTACATGTAATTTTGTAAAAGGTAATACATCATTGATTTATATTATTTCAGCCTTAATTAATTGATATGGGAAAAGATTATTCTGAGTATAAAGTAAAAAATAAAATTAAAACTGCTGGTTATTTTATTAAAAGATTAAAGGATAACGGTTTTGTGGTATTGAAAATGTTTAATGCGTATTCGAATGCTGATCCGAGAAGATGGACAGTTTTAGTTGACCCTGGTTATCATAGTGTTTATATAACATGCTTTAATAACAAAAATGAAAAGGGTGAAGTCATGTTTGAATTCGACGACGGTGGTAACCGATTCAATAAAGGTTTTTATTTAAAAACTGATAGTATAGAAGCAGTTGTTAATAATTTGATTGAGAAAGGTGTTAATAATGACCCTAAATTAAACCCTTTCGCAAAAGCTTAAATAATTTTATGGAAGAGCAGGAGAATAGTAAAAAGATTAATACAAAAGCAACTGAAATACATACTGAAGAAATTATTAGAGAAGCATTAAAAAAGTTTGTTAGTGAAAAAAAGCATAAAAGAAATACTGACGATGAAATAGATGCTTTAGTAGGTATTTGTAGTGAGTTTTTAAAATCTTTTATTCTTATTGGTTATGACTATGAAGGGAATGCTATTAATCCTATTTTTTATGCAAAGTCAGATTTAGATGCTGATGCATTAGGACAATATATGCAAAAGTTTTTTATGTCTCAGATACATAATTGATTTACAAAAAATATATTATAAAATATATTTATGAATATATTAATACTGGGTAAAGGTTATATTGGTTCAAAATTAAATAGTTATTTCAACAATAATGATCATTTAAAAACTTTTTTCGTTCTAAATCAGAATTAGATTATTATAATTATGAAGTATTAAGTGATTTTATAACAAATAATTCAATTGATTTAGTTGTTAATACGTCAGGGTTTACTGGATACCCAAGCGTTGATGAATGTGAAGAAAAGCAAGAACAATGTTTTTTCCTTAACGTAAAAGTACCGTTAATTATTGAAAGAGCTTGTAAAGATAATTGGTCAAAATTTATAAATGTAAGTTCAGGTTGTATATATTCCGGGTATGATAAAGAGTATACTGAAGAAGATGTACCAGATTTTGGTATATTTGATGATGTATCATCATTTTACAGTAAATGTAAACATATCAGTGAATTAGTTTTAGATACCAATTTTACCAATATATTGAGAATTAGAATGCCTATAGACGGGGAACGCAATCATAAAAATTTACTCAATAAATTAGCTAAATATGATGATATTATTGATTTCAAAAATAGTAAAACAGATACATATAGACTTTGCGAACTTATAGATGTAATAAAGGATAATTTTAAACCTGGTATATATAATGCAGTTCATAGTAATCCTTTAACAACTTCAGACGTTTGTAGAATTATGAAATCATATAACATTCATAATGAAAAATGGGGATTCGTACCATATGAAAAATTGAATATAAATGCTAATAGAAGTAACTGTGTTTTATCTAATGATAAAATTTTAAAAGAGTTTAATTTTGATTTCGGTTCAGAAGAATATTATCTTAAATTAAATTGCTCTTTAATAGAAAAGTGTGATGATAAAGACAAATAATAAAGAAATTGTTGGATTTACAGCAGGTAATTTTGATTTATTACATCCAGGATATATTTACACCTTTGAAGAAGCTAAAAGACATTGTGATAAATTTATAGTTTTTCTTCAAAAAGATCCATCTTCAACAAGATATACAAAATATAAACCAGTTATACCATATTACGAACGGTATAAAACGTTAATGGCTATTCAATACATTGATGAGGTCTATATGTACCAAACCGAAGAAGAACTTTATGAGTTAATTAAGTTTTTTAAACCTGATATTAGAATTTTAGGGGAAGATTATATTGGTAAACCATTTACCGGAGATGATTTACCTCCAAGAGTTATATATACCACGAGATCCCATCAATGGTCTACAACAAAAATTAAAGACTTGATTACAAAACAAACAATTTTACAAAATCCTGATATATTAAAAAATGAATAAAAATATTTTAGTAACTGGAGGAGCTGGTTTTATCGGAAGCCATTTGTGTGGGAGATTACATAAAGAGGGTAACTATGTAACAAGCATTGATAATTATTTCACAGGTTCGAAAGATAACCATATCGAAGGTGTAAATTATATTAAGGCACCTACTTCTGATATAAGGTGGTGTGTGAATTCAGCTCCAGATATAATTTATCATTTAGGAGAATATTCACGGGTTGAACAAAGTTTTGAGGATGTTAGAAAAGTCCACGAATACAATACACACGGAATCACCGAAGTGCTTGAATTTGTGAGAGAGACAGAAGCTAAACTTGTTTATGCAGGAAGTAGCACAAGGTTTAGTGACAACGGAGTCAATGCATCACCATATTCTTTCTCTAAGGCTCAGAACACTCAACTTGTTATGAATTATGGTAATTGGTATGATATCGATTATGCAATCACATATTTCTACAATGTTTATGGTGGACGTGAAATCAAAGAAGGTAAATATGCGACACTTATCGCTCTCTTTAAAGAGAGGATGAATCGGAATGAAGACCTGAATGTAGTATCACCAGGTGACCAGAAGAGAAATTTTACACACATTGATGACATCATAGATGCCCTTATTTTGATTGGTGAGAAAGGTCAAGGTGATGGATTCGGAATTGGTAGTGATGAATCATACTCTGTCCTTGAAGTGGCCAAGATGTTTGGAGGCAACATAAATATGTTACCAGAGAGAAAAGGTAACAGAATGAAAGGCGATGTGATTACGGGTAAGACAAGGTCTCTAGGATGGTCACCAAAAAGAAATTTAAAAGATTATATTAATGAACTTAAATAAAAAAATTTTAGTAACAGGTGGGTATGGTTTTATAGGTGGTAATTTTATCAGATTTTTAAGGGATAATTTTCCGGAAAATTATATAGTTTGTGTAGATAAAGATGGTTACGCATCTAATAAAGAATACATAAAAGGTTTATGTAATCAAGAATATAAAATAGATATAGGTGAAGACCTATCATTGTTAGAAAGTGTTTTTTTAACCCATGGTAAGTTTGACTATATATTTCATTTTGCTGCAGAGTCGCATGTCGATAATAGTATACAAGGTCCCACTGAATTTGTTTATTCAAATGTTGTAGGTACACAAAATATGCTAGAATGCTTTAGAAATATTAATAATGGTTACGGAAAATTTATACATATATCAACTGATGAGGTTTATGGACATTTAGGTTTTAATGATGACCCATTTACTGAGTTAACACCTATTGCACCTCGTTCTCCATACGCTGCTAGTAAGGCATCAAGTGATCTCTTGTGTTTATCATATATAAATACATATAATAGTAATATATGTATTACCCGGTGCTGTAATAACTATGGACCTAATCAGCATAGTGAAAAATTTATACCTACCATTATAAAATCATTAAGTAAAGGTGAAAAAGTACCTGTTTATGGTGAAGGAATGAACATTCGCGAATGGATACACGTCCATGATCATAATCTAGCCGTATGGGCCGTTGCAACACAAGGTAATAAAGAGGTATATAACATTGGTTCAGGTTTAGAATTAACTAATATTGAATTAGTTGACAAAATCTGTACAATAATGGGTAAAGATTTAGACGAATCAGTAAAATTTGTTGAAGACCGGCTGGGTCATGACTTAAGATATAGTATTAATAGTGCTAAACTAACTAAAGAAATGTCTTGGGAACCCTTATATAATGATTTTGATAATCAATTAAAAGAATTAGTCGAAATTTATGCAGAGAACTAAAATAAAAACCGGAAATATCTACGCATGTCACCATGGTCAGTATGCTGGTCAATTATTTGCGTTTATCTGCAGAGATAAAAAGGAACAGACGTATAATTTTCTTAGAATGCCTGATATGATAACAACAAAAATACCGCAAAAAGACTTTGACGAAGGTATTGATAAAGATATCATAAAATTTGTTGAAAAGGTACCAAAGTATGTACATAAAGTCATAATGGCACAATATAAGAAAAATGAAAATACTAACAATTGACGGAAATAATCTCGTTCATAGGGTATATTGGGTAGCTAATAATATGGCTAACAAATCTCCTAATATGCACGTTTATATGTTTTTAAATAGTGTAAAAAGCTATGTTGAAATGTATAAACCTGATAAAGTATTCTGCGTTTGGGATGAAAAACCTGATTATAAACCCAATAAACGTAAAGAATTACTGGACGAATACAAAGGCAACCGTGATAAAGATTATAGTAAAGAAGTTCATAATAAAAATGAAATTATTAAGCAATTCTTACAAGTTTTAGGTATACCTTCCGTTTTTCCGCAAAGTTATGAAGCAGATGATGTAATAAAAATTATAAATGACACATATAACGATGAAATTGAAAGTCATATTATTATTACTGTTGATAAAGATCTTTGTCAATTAATTTCCAATAAAGTTTCAGTGTATGACCCTATTAGAAAGGTTGAAATAAATGAAAATAACTTTGAAGAAATTTTAAAATATACTAAAGATGAATTTGTTTATGTAAAAGCTTTACAGGGTGATAAAAGTGATAATATACCAGGTATTAAAGGGTTTGGTAAAGTTAAAATACGAAAATTTTTAGATGGTAACATAGAAATGACTGAAGATGAGAGTAATCAATATGAAAAAAACCTTAAACTTGTAACCTTGACTGACGATAAAGAAGAAAAAGATTACGTTAAACAACAGCTTATTACCATTTCATTTGAAAAAGACTATGAAAAGTTTAAACACTTAAGTGAAGAGTTTAAATTTAAACAAATAGAAAAGAGTAAAAATAAATGGTATAATGCTTTTTTTCAGGAATCTAGATTATTAAAGCTTTTAACATAAATATTTTTATGCAAAACGAATTTATTAACCCACAACAAATTAGATCACCTTATACAGGAGAGACTGCTAGACCAGTTATTAGTAATTATACTCAAGATGGTAAAACGTATGAACAAGCAGTTATTTCTGATCCAGTTACTGGTCATATTATTAAAAAGGGTTTGGTTAGTATAAAAGATGCAAAAACCGGTGAAGTTATTCAAGACTATACAACAGAAGTAGGTCAGTCAGTAACACAGCAACATAGTCGTTAACTTGATCTTTTGTATATTGCATTTATAATAAGATGTGATATCAGTACCAGATCAGTATATAACAAATATATTATACGAAAATATATATAAAATATCATATAATAAGTATAATAAAACATATAATGGTTGTTGTCCCTTTTGTAGAGAAGGAAAATCGTGGGGAGTAAAAAAACGTTTTTATTATATACCTAAAACGCAAACAACTTATTGTCATAACTGCGGTTATAGTAAAGGTGCGATAAACTTTATTGTAGATTTAACCAATAAGCCTTTACATTTTATTATAAATGATATAAAAAACCATGATAGTGAAATAATAGAAGTAAAACAGGAAGAAGTTAAAAAGGTAAATGATAAAAGTCTACCTGAAGATTGTATTAATCTTTCAGATCAAAATCAAATAAGTTATTATAAAGATAATAATATAGTTAAATTAGCTTTAGACCTTATAAACAGGCGTAAATTAATTAATGCAATTAATAAACCACGTACATTCTATATATCTTTAACTGATAAGGTTCATAAGAATAGATTAATATTACCTTTTTATAATGAAAATGACGATATTATATTCTATCAGTCAAGAGGATTAACTAAAAAAGACTTATATGAAAGGCCTAAATACTTATCTAAAGTAGGGGCTGAAAGAAGTTTATATGGTGTGCATAATATAAACCATAATTTAGATAATGTATTTGTATTTGAAGGTCCTATCGATAGTTATTTTTGTGAAAATGGTATAGCAACATGTGGTATTACTGAGAATAGTGATAAAATGTTTACTTCCTTGCAAAAAGAACAGCTAAACAAATTAAATTTATTAGAAAAGGTTTATGTTCTTGATAGTCAGTGGTTGGATAAAGCTTCTTTAAGTAAAAGTTTAATATTAGCTGATAATAACGAAAAAATATTTATATGGCCTAAAGAATTAGGTAAAAGGTTTAAGGACTTTAATGATATATGCGTTGCTGGTGATAAAGACAAAATAAAACCTGAATTTATATTAAAAAATACTTATTCAGGCCTTAAAGCTAAATTATTATTAACTGAGATTAAGAATAGTTAATTATAGTTTACCACCTTTCATATAATCATCAGTTGATGGTAACCCGTTACGGTATTGAACTAAATCATCAATTATATCGTTTAACGTTTCTCTACTATGTTCTCTACCTTCACTGTAACCTATATTTTCATCTACAATTTCTCTAATATTTGAAAGAATTTCTTCATGTGTTGGGTAGTCATCTGCAACATTATCATCCTCTTCAGGTGCAATATCTAATGCTTGGTCATCTGCTGGTGCTTCTTCCGGTGCATATTGATCATTATCATCTTCTTCCAGGGTACCAACTTCAGCGTCATGAAGATGACTACCTTCATTAAGAGTTTTAGCATAAGCTTCGAAAATTAAGTCTTGATCTGTTTTCATATTATTATTTGGTTAAAAATCACCTTCTATAAGTGAATCGTACGCTTTTTGCAATTGAGGGTCATCAGCATAAGACTCTTGCTTTAATATATCGACAGCGTCGAATACCTTTTCAAGTATTTGATTAATTTTGTCTTCTATTTCTGGTACTTCTTCTTTAAGTTGCTCTAGTAAATTTACTGCACCTTCGCTAGTATAATTTTCATCTTCTTCACTCCACCCGTCCCCGGATTGGGCAAGCCCATCCTCAAAACCATCCTCGAATTCGAGGTATTCATCAGAGAATTCTTCGTAAGGATTTACTTGGAATGAAGACACATCAGGATTTTTTATAGCATAATCATACGCTTGTTTATAATATTTCGATACACTACCCTCATTATCTTCTGCATGTGGGTATGGGAAACCGTAATGGTCTTCAAATGCTTCAGCGCCGAACTGTTTGTAATATTCTTCTTGTGCCGCACTAATAGCTTCTTGCCCTCTTTGTATATTTTTTGCTCTACTCTCATCATTCTCATTAAGAGTTGTAGCATAAGCTTCAAAAATTAAATCTTGATCTGTTTTCATATTTAATTATTATGTTTTTGCTGTAGTTGATAGTTTATTTAGTAAATAAAGATATTCATCTTGAGCTTCTCCATCCATAAAATCATCAAATTTAACAAGCTCTTCTGCTATCTCTAATAGTTCATTTAAAATAGGTGATAATTCCTGACTTGTTTCAGGATTTTTTTGCATAAAAATTTCTAATTGTTCTAGTATACCTACATCATTAGAATTTTCATTAAGAGTTTTAGCATAAGCTTCAAAAATTAAGTCTTGATCTGTTTTCATATTATTATTTATTAAAAAAAGTTTTTTAATTTAAACGTCTGGGAATAATCTATTAATATGTATACCTAAATCAGTCACATCAATTTTATAATCATCTACATCAAGACTATTTATATCTTCGATGATATCTTGGAAGTCATTCAGTATAGGTTTTAAATCATTTTCTAATTCAGGTTTATTACGTAGAAGCTCTTCAAGTCTTTCGAAAACATTACCTTCTTCAACGTCATAGTCAGTATTACCAAAATTTTCATTTAAAGTTGTGCATAGTTTATCAAATTTGCTCATATTATCTTTTAATTAAATTTATACTTTGGATCATTAGCGCCTGCTAAGTAACCCTTAAGAATTTCACTTAATGAAGAGATTTCCATTGCTACTCTAGCAATTTTCTTCGTTTCAGCATTTGAAATACTATCAAAGATTGTATCCGGCTCTGCTGCATTTAAAGATGTTTGAATACTGTCTGATGTCCCATTTAAATATTGAGAAAATCTATCCATTTCTTGAATCCAACCACTTAATTCGTCAAACATTTGTTTTGACTGTGCGCCTATAGCGCCTTGACCACTTGCTGGTGCATCTACATCAAAATCTTCCGGAGTTGACTCATCATCCAATGTTGAAGCTAATGCTTCTTGATCTGTCATTTCAATATCTTCATCATCTTGCTCTCTTAAAAATTTAGAGAATCGTTTTTGGTATAAGCTCATACAATTATTTATAAATATTAATATGCAATCTACTGGAAAATTTAATGATTTCGTAAAATTACTTGAAGAGCAAGATATGATACCTGATTCTAACAGACAGGTAATGGGTATCAAGTCTATGGATGAGCCTTTAGCTACTAATGTAAATGACTTTTTTTCACAAGTTTATAGGAAAGATGTAGCACCGGAAAACATTCCTTACCCTTTAAATGAATTTGATAACGTTGCAAGTAACGCATATATTGCTATTCAAAATTTAGAAAGTATTTTAAAAATGGCTGAAACTAATGCAGTTATTAAAAATAAAAAGCCTCTATCTACAATTAGTGATGAATTGGTGGATATTAAAAAAGAAATAGTTGATATTACTAAAAAGGTTAGTAAAATTAAGTAATGAAAAAAATACTATCTTCGTTACTTCTTACTATATTGGTAGGAAGTCTATTTGGTCTTCTTTTTAAAAGTTTAATTGTTTTTGGTATAGCTATAGTATTACAAATTTTATTTTTTTATTTTTTCAATACGGTATATGAAAACTATCTATTGCAGCAAGTTGTAAATGCAAATATTGAATTTGAAAAGGAAAATTAAAAAATACAGTTAAAGTATTATGTCCTTGTAGTGAAAACAACCCTCAAGATATTTTAATAAATTTAAATGAAGATACAATTTATCAATGCACTAAATGTAAAAAAGAAGTAAGAGCATCCACTAATGTTGGTACATCACTAGTAACTAACCCAGTAATAACGAAAAGATGAATAAACTAGATTCTATTATAGAAGAAAAACCGAACGGTTTTCAAAATGAAGTAAAAAAGAAAGATTTATCTTTAGAAGAAATTATAGATTTTTTAGTGGGTGAAAATTTTGATAAAAAATCTACATTTACCGCGGGTAGGGTATTTCAAAAAATAAAAAAATAATATTTTAGAAACTTTTTTCAAGCTTTTAAATGAGGAGGTTGCAAAGATTGAATCTAAAAATAATAAAGACTTGGATAATTCCTTTTTAATTTGAATAAAAAAATATTATCTTCAAATATTTACAATATTAAAGAAATAGTAAAAAATTATAATTTAGATGAAGATCGTATTCTTTACTTTATATTAGGAACTGTGATACAATATATGTATGAATCGAGAAGTTGATATAATTGAAGAATATGGTATAGATTTTGTAGCTAGATTTGCGTGCTTATATGAAGGAGTAAATACTGCTTGTGATAGAGCTGAAAGAATTGGTTACGATGTTAGTAAAAGTAATGTATGGATCAAACCAACTGCATTGCAAAAATATGTAGATGAAAGATATCTAGATATGAAATATGAAATTCAGCAGCATCAAAAAGGAATTAATACCGATGAAATTTATCCCTGGGACAAAGTTTATTAATAATACTATGAGTAATACAAAACTCTTTAAAAGGGGTATTTTGTATAAATTGTACAATATTAAAAAAGCAGATAGTGGTTATACTTATATATTTTCAGTCAAAGGTGAACTAAAAGAAATTAATTTTTCAAGTATAGAGCAAGCAGATGAATGGTTAGAAACTATTAAAATTTAATAGTAATCACCGTAAACGTCAGTATCATTTACTGACATATCAAAAACGTCTTCTTTACTGACATTATCTACAATGTATTCATCATATTCATTCTTCTTACCTTGTGATTCTGGGTTAGCACCACCGCTTAACCTACCACTAGTTGAATCTTCAAACACTTGGTAATTACCTGATACACCTTCAAATCTTGTAGTAGCATTGTTATTATTGAAAGGTATATTAGGTTCAAAGCTATAATCTAAGCGTTTAGCTTTTAGTAAGAAGACATAATGGCCTCCTAACTGATTCATTTGAGTGATATCTTGATCTAATTTTTCTGTTATTTCAAAATATTTACCCTGCCTTGAACTAGGTCTATCATTACCATATTCGCTTAACTGAAATACATCACCCGCTTTAGGTTCAACTACATCAAATTGATTATCATAAACGCTACTTAAAGTATAAAAAGTATCATGGAATGTTGAAATATGAATATAAGCCGTAATATCGTCATCACTTTCAAATCCGAATTTTGATAAGGTAATTGCATTTTCGTTTAATGTAACTGCTAATACCAACTTTCTTGGATCGGTAAATGTTTTAGTTGTTTCTTCACCGTAGAAATTATCTGCACTTAATACGTTATATGTGTTTACAAAATAATCTACTTTAGTGCCATACAAATTAATTTGTTCTCTCCACCAATTGCTAAACAAAGTTCTTTCATTTTCCTGAATTGATTTATCAGAAAATCTAAAACAGGTTTCATCGGTTTGAACTAATCCTGGGTAATCGCAACTGTAATCTGGTTGACTCATCTTTCTATAACAAATTTATTTAATTTTTCATCAAAATATAATTTAATACCTGTACTACCTAACTTTTTAACTTCTCCTTTAAAAGGTATAACATTATATTCTTTTCTAATATAATCTAATGTTGGTGTATCACATATTTGTTTACCATGTTTATTTCTTATCAATTCGATCTTTGGATTTTTTGTAGGATCCGTTTTTACATAATCAGGTACTAAATTAAGATGTTTTCTACGATAATGTTTATCATGATCTGTATAACCTCTTCTATGTCTATGATTGGTAAAAAAATTAGAGAATGTATCCATCAATTATATTTAAGCAAAAAAAAGCGTGATCTAATTGATCACGCTAATTGAAAAATACTTTTATTTTATTAATTGTCGCCGAATAAATCAGCACCAACTGTTAAATCACCAACTTTATTTGAACCAGCTGAGATCTTTGTTGGGTGACCTTGTTTTTGATTTACTAAAGGATGACCTTCTTCATCTGTTGAAGAATGTGTAATTTTAGATTTTACATTCTTTGCACCTTTACCTTTTTTAGCTTTTGAAGATACTGTACCTTTTACTACATTTGAGCCTGATGTAATTGGTGTTGGGTGACCTTTTTTAAGATTTACTTTAGCATGACCAAGATCTTCAGCTTCTACAGCTTCACCATATGTTTCTTCGTCTTCTTCATCTTCATGCTCACCATCTTCATCTTCTTCCATTTCCTCATAATCTTCAGCTTCTGCATCATCATCTTCATCTTCGTCGCCGTCGATTTGAGCTAAAATTTCTTTAAGTGCTTTAACATGTTCAGCACCTAACGTGACCGTAACTTCACCGTCTGCTTCAACACCAACATCACCGTCGTTATCAACGTCAATACCTAATGCTTCAAGTTCTTGTGCTTCATCAGCACCCATTACGTTTTCAAAAAGTTTGTCAAAAGTAGATCTCATAAAATTATTTATACTCTCTTTTACCTTTTTCTCTATTTTTTTATCTTTTTTACTAAAATCTTGTGAAGAATATTCATCACTATTATATAAGACGTCTTCTTTTTTAGCATTTTTAGGATCTAAAGGAGCTTTATAACCATCTGCATTATTAGGTCCTGTAGATTTTCCATCCTTGAAGCCTTTTTTGATCTTATTTGCTGTAACGGGTGGTTTGCCTGGTTTAGTGCCTTGTTTTTCAGCAGGTTTACCGGGTACGTTTTCAGAAATAACATTATTATTATATGTATCCCATATTTCGGTTAGAGTATTTACTCGAGTCATGTAAATATTTATTGTACAATGGCTAAAGATAAACAAACTTATATGAATAACCCTAATTTACCGACAGTTGGGGCTGAATTCGAGTATACACCTAAGATGGTGAAAGATCTTAAAAAGTGTAAACAAAATATATTATATTTTGCAGAAAATTTCTTTTATATTATTTCTTTAGATGAGGGAAAACAAACAATCAATTTACATTCTTGCCAGAAAAGAGCTTTAAGAAAAATGCGTGATAATAGATTTTTTGTTTTATTAGCATCCCGTCAAATAGGTAAAACAACAATGATGACCATATATGCATTATGGGTTGCTTGCTTTAATGATGATCAGCGTATACTTATCGTAGCTAATAAAGAAGGTACTGCTTTAGAAATAATGAGTAGAATAAGAATGGCTTACGAAGAATTACCTAATTGGCTAAAACCCGGTGTTAAAGAATATGGTAAAACGTCAATTATGTTAGCAAATGGTACAAGAATAGGTATATCTACTACTACAGGTACCGCAGCACGTGGTCAATCGGTTAACTGTTTAATTCTTGATGAGCTCGCTTTCATTGAATCACATTTAGTAGATGATTTTTGGAAATCAGTATATCCAATTGTTTCATCATCTAAAAAATCTAAAATTTTTATTGCATCAACTGCTAACGGTACTGACAATCTCTTTTACAAATTATATTCAGGAGCTGAGCAAGGTGAAAATAGCTGGGCTTGTGATAAAATTTTATGGAATGAGATTCCTGGTAGAAATGAAAAATGGAAAAACGATACTATTGCAAGTATAGGTAGTCAAGAAGCATTTGAACAGGAATTTAACTGTGAATTTTTATCCACAGGTGAAACTTCTGTTAATGATGAATTATTCCAAAAACTTAACAGTAAAGTGTCTGAACCGTTATTTGTATTTGATGATGGTAAATATCTTTTATGGGATGAACCTAAAGAAGATAGAATATATATAGCAAGTGTAGATACTAGTGAAGGTTTAGGCAAAGATGCTTCAGTTATTCAAATTTTAGATTATACCGATCTAACTAATATTAATCAGGTAGCTGTTTATCACAATAATGAAATAAGTCCTTATAATTTTACAGAAAAAGTTTATGAAATTTTACAACATTGGGGAAAACCTTTAGTAATAGTAGAAAGAAATAATAGTGGTGGTCAAGTTGTAGATATATTAAAGAATACACATGATTATGAAAATATAGTATCGTGGGGTGGTTCATTGGCTAATAGAAAAAAACAGCAATTAGGTTTAATATCCCATACCAATACAAAATATAAAGCAGTAACTAATATGCGTTACTGGGTTAATGAACTTGAATCGGTTCAAATAAACGATATAAGAACTATTAAAGAGTTAAAAAATTATGTAAAAGCACCTAACGGTACATGGAATGCAAAGAAGGGATATCACGATGATTTGGTCACCTCACTTATGTGGAACCTTATAATATTGATAGACGAGATAGTTGAAACTTATTTTGAAGTAATAAAAAGAGATACAAATAATAGACCTTTAGAATTGCAGCAAATGGACTACGGCATTAAATACTTTATGAACCCTACCTCTTTATATACTAATGAAAAGCAAGGTTTATCTAATACATTACCTGTTATTATAGGTAATGCAAATAATTCGGTAAGTGAAATAGATCAGTTACAAACTCAAGGATATAAAATATGGCAAATGTAAATCAATCACAATTTAATAAAAGTAGATTAGACAAGTTTTTACTAGTTTTAAATTTACCCACACCTTTAAGAAAAATTAGTAAAAAAACTTAGAAAGTAGAGATAATGAAGTTATTATCGAGGATAGTTTACAATTTTCCGTATATGGTACCGTGGTTCCACAAGTTCAAGTACCATCTGAAGATTTATATTACGGTGGTCAGTCATTTAAGGTTTCCAAACATACAAGACCTGTCTATGAAAACGTAAGTGTAAATTTTACTATTGATAATCAATTTAACAATTATTGGGTTTTATATAAATGGTTAGATATTCTAAATGATGAAAGTAAATCTCAATTTGATGGTAAAAATATTACTAATACCGTGGATATAGATCCTAATTTAAGAAAAAATTCCAATTCATTAAACCCTCCAAAAACTTATCAAGCTGATATTACTTTATATGCTAAAGATGAGTTTGATAAAAATATAGTTAAATTTGTATATACAAATGCATTTCCGGTGAGTTTAGGTAATATTAATTTTAATTATAGAACAGCTGGGGAAATTGAGACATCATTTGAATTTGCATTTTCACAATTACTTGTGGAGTTAGTATAATTTTTTCACCGGGTAAATATAAATAATAATATATGGCTAGAACAATACAATCTCCCGGTGTAGAAATTAAAGAAATAGATCTAAGTTTAAGACCAGTTTTACCAGCTGGAACTAATATTTTAGTTACAGGTTTTTCAGATAAAGGTCCTACTGACGAAGTAATTCAAGTCACAAGTCAAAGTGAATTTGAGCAAATTTATGGTATTCCGAGAACACCAGCAGAAAGATACTTTTATCATTCTGTTAGACCGTTATTTCAGTCTCCAGCTAATATCTTAACATATAGATTACCGTATGGTAGTGATAGAGGGGTTGGTTTTGGTAATAATTATGGTTCCTTAGCATACCCAGTTAGTGCATTCTATGTAGGAGATACCATTACAGATAGTCTTTCTTTTGGACAAGCATTATCTACATTATCGCAGTCAAATACCGGAGTTCTATACTTATTCGGTAAACCGACACATATTGAATTATCTCAAGAACAATACTTTGATATTTTACAGAAGAAAACGTTTGATTTTGAAAATACAAGTACAGCAACTATTGCATCAAGTGCTGATTTAAAGAATGCTGGTTTGATTATTCTTAATAAAGGCCAAACAACTATTGATGATAAATATCAAGGTTTTTATATTGGGGCATTAGATAATACAAATCTAAATCCTGCTACAGATTTCGATGGAGCATTAACAGTTGAGACAATTGCAACATCAGCAACTACCAATAATTATTTAACCTTACCTGATAGTAGATTAAATTTCTCATTATCATCCATCTCCGATAATAATACAAGTACATTTGGTCAAGATGATGATAGTATTTCTGAAGTATTAGAAAACTTAAGTCAGTTTGAAATTGAAGGTAAAGACTTTGATGATACGGTTTCATTAGGATTGTTTAGATTAAGACAATCACCGTTCAGCCCAGATTCTATTAAACTTGATTTTGTATTAACTGAAAGTTATGTCGGTTCATTAGACTATCATAGACAAATACAATCTCAAGATGGTGGAGTACCTAATAGTTTTTATATTGATACACGAGAAGATCAATCACCAAATATTTCGGTATTAACTAATAAGTTTATTTCTAGAGAAGAAGGTACTACTTGGTTAGGTTTAGATGGTCTTCCATTGAATAAAACGAGATTTACATCGACTAAATTTACCGGGGATAATGCAGAAAGTAATATTAAAACTTTATCAGCTCAATACCATTACCTAACTAATCCAACTGCAGCAGATTTTGCAACGTTATCATCAATATTAGTTAATACAACAAGCGATCTTGGTGAAGCAGATAGTTTATTTGCTGTTGGTGCTTATGAAAGTGGTAATCCAAGAGGTAAATCGTTAGGTTCTATCCCACAAAAATTAGATAGATTATTCGATACAGTTGAAAATGTTGATTTATTCGACATAGACATAACACTTGACGGAGGTCTCACCACAATTAATGCAATGAGAGAAGAACAAGGTGGTGAATTCTTTGATGATACAGCATCAGTTTCAGCTTTCGATGGTTTTTATACAAGTGATATAATTAATAATTTAACTGAAGATGCAAAAACATTTAGAGGTAATTGGAATACAATATTTCAACGTTTTGGTGAATTTGCTGAAAAACGTAGAAAAGATCATTTATTCATTGCAGATTTACCAAGACCGGTGTTTATCCAGGGTAATAACTTCCAGACATTAGATGATCCAGAAAAGAACTTCTCTTTAAATGTTCTTAAACCGATTCAAGCTCATACAAGTATAGTTAATACAAGTTATGCTACAACTTATGCTAATTGGGTTAAGGTGTATGATTCATATTTAGATGATCAATTCTGGGCACCATTCTCAGGGTTTGCAGCAGCTGCAATGGCAAATACAGATGCTAATTTCCAACCATGGTTTGCACCAGCAGGATTTACACGAGGTATTGTAACCGGTGTAAATGATTTAGCATTATACCCAAAACAAAAGCAAAGAGATCAATTATATAAGATTGCTACTAATCCAGTTGCATTCTTCCCAGGTGAGGGATTTGTAATATTTGGGCAAAAGACATTACTTAAAAAGCCAAGTGCGTTTGATAGAATTAATGTTAGAAGATTATTCTTAAATCTTGAAAAAGCTACAAGACAAACAGTTAAGTTCTTTATATTTGAACCGAATACACTTCTTACAAGAACGAGAGTATTAAACACAATTACTCCGATCTTTGAAAATGCTAAGAATACAGAAGGTTTATATGATTTCTTACTAGTTTGTGATGAAAGAAATAATACACCTACGGTTATCGATCAAAACGAACTTATAGTTGATATTTACTTAAAGCCGGTAAGAGCTGCAGAGTTTATCTTAGTTAACTTTTATGCAACTAAGACTGGTACAGATTTCAACGAATTAGTTGGTTAATTTATAAAAACATATAAATATTCATATGGCAGATTCAAGATTAACAGATTTACCTGAAGCTACTACATTAGATAATGATGATGTTCTTTACGTTGCGGATATTTCATTAAATGCATCTAATAAGATTACCTACGGTAATTTAATTAATGATAAATTTACCACGTTAAATAATAGTTATGCATTAACAGCAGCACAAGTTTCAGTAAATACAAGTAATATAAATGTTTTACAGGATGATGTTAGTACTATTATTGGTGAAACAACAAGTTTTAAAGTTGATTTAGATGCATTTAATGTAACAGATGGTAATAGATTTACATCATCATTTAATATTAACAGTAATTTAAGGATTGGTATTGGTGATATATTAACACCTTCTCTAGATATTGCAGGAGGTTTAAGTGGTTTACAGGTACAAATCGCACCAGTTTCTGCAAGCCATGTAAGATTCGATGCAATTAATACCACAGGTAGTACTTTAAATATTACACCTTCAGCAGTACTTTTCGTAAAAGTATTTTATGATAACATTGATTAAAACGATTAAATAATTACATGGCAGATACTACACAGACTATTCAAGGGTTTTATACTCAAGCACAAGCAAAAGACTTTGCTAGAAATAATCTATTTAGAGTTTTAAACATTAATTTCGGAACAGGTACAGATGTTAGTTTTACAGAAGAAGATTTAGTATACGCAACAACTGCAAATTTACCAGGTAAAACAATTAATAATATAGCGGTTCCTTATATGGGATTAAACTTTAATGTACCAGGCACTGTAACTTATGATAATAGTGAGTCATATGAATTAACGTTTAGATCAGATGAATCTCATAATTTGAGAGAAAAATTCTTACAAGTGCAGCAAGATACATTTGATGATGCAGATAGTACAGGTAATTATTTCATGCCAACAGCTGATGCGGTTATTGATTTAGTTTTACTGGATAAGGAATTGAATAGGGTAGCGCAATATCAACTAGTTGGTTGCTCTATTAGAAATGTTGGACCACAAGCATATGATTCCAAAGGTACTGGTGAAATTGTTGAATTTACAACTACTATAGCTTACCACTATTTTAGAAAAACAGCTTAAGATTATTTTAATAACTTTTAAAGCTCTCTTTGGAGAGCTTTTTTTGTGTATAAATATATATAAATGCCAGGTATTTTAAATTCAATCAACAATGCAGTACAAGGTATTGCAAATGCAACTAATAACTTTGTAGGTGGTACAGTTGCACAACCTGGACTTTCTTTACTAGGAACCAATTTACCCGGTGTTCCATTAATAAGTTTTAGAGATCATTTTTTAGATAGTTTGAGTCAATGGTCTAGTTCTATACCATTAGATACACAATTTATTATTTTATTTGATAATTTTCCGTTAGGTTTAACAAATAATATAATTCAAAATTTAGAGCCTATCGTCCAGTCAACAGGGTTTGATATTAATTTACCTAAATCAATTACAACAAATTTAAAAAATCAAGGTATTGTGGGTTGTATATTTGCAACCAATTTTAATATTGGAGCGGAGAGTTTAGGTTATGGTAATGCAACTATACCTAACAATAGAGGGTTTATACCCGGTACTATATTGAAAGATAGATCACCATTTTCTGAAAATGCTTTAAGTATAGGTTTTAGAGAAACAAATACATCTTTTACTGATTTCGTAATTAGACCCTGGCTTATAATGGCCAGTCACTTCGGTTATGTAGCAAGAGATTTAAACGACCCTGTGGAAGTATTAAAAAATCCAAAATGTAATATTACTATAGTTCAATATACTAGAAGTTCGAAAGGATTGTCGCAAATACCTAGAAAATCGTGGAGATTTTATAATTGCGTACCGGTTGATATTGCTGATAGAGATACTGGATATGATCAAGGAGATACCGATAAAAGATTTACTACAAGATGGGTTTATGATAAGTATGAAGTTAGTAGCAATTTATATTTAAATGTTTCAGAATTACTTAAAACTTTAAATCCATTTTCTTTTTAATGAATAGTTACTTTTACGATAATTTTAAAATAACAGAGTTTAGTTATTTTGAATATAAAAATTTGGTAAAAAATTTATTTACTAATGATTTAAATACTATTAATAAAGTATTTGAAGATGTTTTGGATAAACATGTTAATGAAAAAGATTTATCAATCGATAATAAGTTTAAGTGTTTAATATTTTTAAGGTCCCTTACTTTAGGTGAAGAATTTAATTTATCTTATAAAGAAAAAATTATAATTTTAATGTAAATGATATTTTAAAAAACGTTGTTATTAGCGATAACAAATATGATAATGAAACTATTATTCTTAATAAAAGTAATAAATTTTACATACACAATACTTTTGATGAACTAATAGAAAGTATAGTAGGTATAAATTTAAAAGACAAATATTATAATTTATCTGATTTTTCAAAACATGAAAAAAATGAAATTTTATCTAATATAAGTGATATTAATATATTAGATATTAGTAATAAAATGTTAGAAGATATATCTGATAATTATTTAAAAATTTTAGATTTAAAATTAAATTTACATAATGGAGATATATTAATTTTTTTAAAAAATATATTCTTTAATGAACTAAACTCTTTATATGATTTAGAGTATTTTTTAATAAAAAATTTAAATTTAAATACTAATGATTTCTATAATTATTCATTAAGTGAACTAAAGATATTAATGAATAAAGTTTTAGAAGAATATAAAGAGTCTAATAAAAATGATAATACTGGTATTCCTTTGAATAGATAGTAAATAAATTTATGTCAGATAGTAATTTTAGTGATATTTTAAATGAAGTTAAAAATTTAAAAAGGAAATTTCATTTTATTCGCCTACAAATGGTGAAGAACATAAAATATATCCTCTAAATCTTAATCAGCAGAAAATGATTATTGAAAATTCACTATCTTCTACCCTTTCTTTATTATTTTTTAATAACTGTATCTTCGATATTATTAAAGAGAATTACACAGGAGATTTAAAAGAATTAGATACTTTAGATAGAGTAATGATATCATTATCTTTGAGACAAAAAATTAGTAATACGATAAAAGAAGATGATAATGAGTATAATATTTCTGATATTATTGAAAAAAATAAAAGAAAAATAGTTTTTGATTCAGCAATTGTAGAAACTGAAAATTTTAAATTTTATTTGAGAAAACCTAACCTTATTATTGATAATAAAATTAATAATTTACTTTTGAAAAAATATAAAGGTAAAAAAATAGATGATGAAAATGTTAATAATGTGGTTAGTGATCTTTATGTATATGAATTGATTAAATTTATAGAAAAAATTGAATTTAATGATAAAGAAATAGATGTTTTATCTCAAATTAATAATTCTTTAAAACTATTAAACGAAATTGATTCAGATAATTTTAAAGACGTATTCAAATATATAAATGAGTTAAGAGATTTAGAAAGTGATTTAACTCTTATACCTGGCACTGATATTAATGTATCGATTACACCAGATTTTTTCATAGTCCAGTAATTTAATTAAATATTATCGATGGCAGTCGATAATATAGGTGAAGCTTTCTTATTATTATCTAAAGTATCAGGTAAATTAAATGATAAAATAGATAATTTAGAAAAAAAGGTATCTAAAACGGTAGGTGCGTCAGCTAGTATGGCTGCTGATAAACCAAAACGATTTATTGAAAAAGCTAAACCGGTTATAGTATCTGACTTTGGTAGAAAGGCTGAAAAGGATTTACAAGGTGCTTTAAAACCTAGTGAAGAAAAGGAAGAAAAGCAGCCTGATAATAAAGGCGGTATGGGTTTCATTAAAAAACTTATAGGTCCTGCTTTATTGGTATTAGGAGGTTTAGCAGCATTAGTTACAGGTTTGATGTCTGATGGTCCGCTTAAAGGTTTTTTAAATATTTTATCAAAAGGTGGTATAATAGGAGGTATTAAACTCTTTCAAAAATCTTTAGGTAAACAATTAGGTAAATTTGGAGCTTCATTTGCAAAAATATTACCTAAAAATTTATTCAACAATGTTATAGAAAAAGCTAAAGGCTTCTTAGGTAAGATAGGTAAATTTTTATTAGCACCTTTTAAAAAATTAGCCGGTAAAGGTGGAGCTAAAGCATTATTTGGAACTATAGGTAAATTATTTACAAAATTTCTCAAACCAGTTTTAAAAAGAATACCGGGTATAGGTTCGTTGATATCATGGGCATTTGCAGTTAGTAGATTTAAGAAAGGTGATTTAGTAGGGGGTTTGATAGACGTTGCTTCTGGTATCGCGACTCTGATTCCAGGTCCCGGGACCGCTTTAAGTATAGGATTAGACGTGCTTAATGCATTTTTAGATGCTAAAAAGGACCCAGAAGAGGTGAAACCTAAAGGTGAAAAATTTGATCTAGGTAAATTCTTTGGCAATATAAAAGATGCTATAATGAACAATTTTCCTATTAAAAACTTAGTAGAGTTTTATTCAGGGGCAGGGAAAGTAATAAAAGGGAATTTTAAAGAAGGGTTTACCCAAATGGCATTTGCCATACCATTTTTTAAACCACTATCTGAGTTTATATTCGGAACTGTAGAAGAATCTAAAGATGAAAGTGGTAAATTAGATTTCAAGAAGTTTTTTAGCGGTATAAAAGGTAAAATATTAACTTCATTATTAAAAATATTACCTGAAAAAATATTAGGAGTTTCGGTTAGAGCAAGGGTTGCAGAAAAGTTAGGTATAAATATGGGACCTATCCAGGACGACCAGGACAATTTACCAGGTGAGGGCGATTTACCAGCTGGCTACAAAGAAGGTGATATAACACCGCAAGAATTGGAGAAGTATAAAGATGATATAGATGGTATGAGTGCTGGTGAAGCAAATGAATATATTCGTGCTCAAAGAAAAGGTATAGAAATAGATAATGATCCTATAAAAAATGATTCATTAAATGAAAGATCAGATGAAATATTATCAGATAATTTATTAGATAAAGATACTTTTAGTAGTGCATCAAAAAGTACATTTGAAATAACTGCAAGGCAAAACACTTTATTAGAAACTAATAATGCTTTATTATCTCAAATACTAGAAAAGGTTAATTCAGGTGACACGTTAATAAACAATAACAACACTTCTATATTAGCTGGTAATAATAATGGTATAAAGCAATTTAGAGAATCATACGCTTAATTAAATATTATTAATGAAAAGTTTATGGACTTTAAAATTTGGTGAAGATAATACTATTCCAGTATTGTTACGTTATGGTTCAAAACTAGGACAAAATGTTAATTTTACGAGAAATCAAGTATATGGCAATGGTAGTGAAGATAATGTAAATGATCCTATTGATGTTATTAACAATTTTCAATGGACGAAAAGTCCTAAATCGTCTAGAAAAGATGTACCTAAACTACGTTTAAAGGAAAAACGTATAACAAAAAATAGTACTGTAAGTAATCTAGCTTATTCCATTGCAGCAGGTGGTGATTTAGCTAATACTATAACAGATACTTTTGGTGGTTTAACTAATACTACTCAATCAATAGAAGATATAAAACAAAGAGCTTCTGATTTAGCTAACAAAGCAGGTATATCTGAAACTTTAAATAGAGTTTCTCAAGAAGCTAATGAAATTTTTAATTTAACTCAATTTGATAGCACTGTACTAAGACCTTACAATTTTTTATATGCTACAGAAAATACTGGTTTTGAATATATTTTTCCGTATCTAGATGATGCTTATAGAGAATCTGGTATTAATATGGGTTCAGATCAACAAAATTTAGCATCCGGGGCTTTAGGAGCTGTAAGTGATGTTGTACAGCAAGTTGCAGGAGCAGCTTTAGTTTTAAGGCCTGGGGTATATATTGAAGAAGCTCAACAATTTCAAATGTCACAACAAGGTAGAAGTATTAAAGTATCAATCCCACTTTTAAATACTGGCAGGTTTGATGATATAATGCAAAATTGGCAACTTATTTATGGTTTAGTTTATCAAAATAGACCAGGAAGAATAACCAGAAATCTTATTGATGTACCTGTTATATATGATGCAAGAATTGATGGTATGGTATATATGCCTTATTCGTATATTTCTAATTTAGAGGTAAAATTTTTAGGTAATAGAAGAACAGTTAAGTTAAAAGTACCAGTTGCATCATCATCTAACGAGGGTTCTGATTTTAGTATTCAATTAAAGGATATTCAAACAGTTATACCTGATGCATTTATGCTAGATATTACCCTTACAGGGCTGAATGAAGAAACAAGAAATTTTATGTACGAAAGTATTGATAAAGGTAAAGTGGTGACAGGTACTAAATCTGTTAATTTAGGTAACGATGCAACATTACCTCAACCAGCCGTACAAGCAAGTGATTTAACAGGAGGGAATGTTTTAAATTAATATGGAAGGAAAATTTCAAAACAACATTGAAGAGTTACCAACATTAGAACTTTATAGATATGAAAATATTTTTAAAGTTTTTGAAACAGGTGATAAAAACTTCTATTACTATAATATTCTAAAAAAATTAGTTTACCTGATGATTTAAATACTACTTTTTTTGATTATATAACGTTGGATAAAAAAATACCATTAACTACATTAAGCTATAGATTGTATGGTACTACATATCTATGGTGGTTAATTTTAGTTATTAATAAAATTGATAACCCTGTAAAAAACTTGCCTTTTGGTAAAAAAATAAAATACATTAAAAACGAATATATTAAAGATATATTAGATAATATTAAAAATCAGTTACAATGATAAACCAAAATTTATTAGATACAATTACTAAAAACAGTAGTGAAAACGTATATATAATAGATAAAAAGAAATACGTAGTTAACCTTGTATTCTTAAACCCAGATGGTAGTAATTTACAAATATCGAAAAATAATGTAAAAAATTTAAATATAACTGATAATATTTTGTTTCCTTTTGATAATTCAAGTATTTCATTTGTAGATAACGATAATGCTTTTCAAAGGTTAAAACCAGATAATAAAGATATTGAATTTAACCCTGAATTTAAAGAAATTTACAACGGCTACAATTTTAGAGGAGATGGTAGAGATTTTTTATATATAGAAATTTTACCTATCGATAATGAAAATGAAACTTTCGGTGTTAATGATGAAGAATATAATAAATTATTTGGTTATAGAAACGTTTTTATATGTATAGATTCTGATGAATATATCGATGGTGGAAATAAAATAAAAACATATAATTTGATAGATTTTGATGAAAAAATTTTAAAAGAGAGAAAATCATATTTTTCAACATCTAATTTAGTAACCAACGATAAACCTTTATTTTTACTTTCTAATAGTGAAAGAGAAGTTGAAACGGGTAAATGTATTAAAAGTTTATTAAAAGAAAGTTTATTATTAAGGTCTGAGAATGAAGTTGTAGATACTATAGACGGTGAAACTCCTGATTTTGAAGACGGTAGTAGTAAGATTTATTACACATCTCCTGCTAATAACACATCTTTTGATGATTTAATGTATCTATATAATAAACATGTAAGTAACGATACTAAAAATGATTTTTCTATATTTAAAAAGGATAAATTTACAAACAAATATTCACTTAAAAGTGTAAATAGTTTGTTCAATCAAGCATATAATAAAAAAGATAATACAGGAGGTAAACTAAATTTAGAAAAAGTTTTAATATCTGGTTCTTCAGATGCAGAATCATCTATTCAAAATTCAACAAAGTCACCAACACAATTAATAACTTTTGGAGAATATGGGCAAGTAAGGCAGATAAAATTTTTTAATACTGATTCATTATTGAATAGTGATAAGTTAGTAACAAAAGCACTACATTCTTACGATTTTAATGATAAGCAATTTAATTTAGATAAAAGAGACTCAGATATATCTAACGTCAAAAATAATTTTACTGAAAATTATGTTGAAAATATGAAAGGCGATAGTGAAATTCCTTTTCCTAATTTAGTTATTAATAATACAAAAAATCTTAATTTAAGTTTTAATAATGATTACTCATTATACGGTGAAAATGATGTTATAAGAAAAGGTGAAAGTCTTAATAAATTGTTAAAACATGCAATATTTACAAATATAGCAGTCGAGATTGAATTAAAAGGTCAATTATTTAGAAAAACAGGTTCATTTTTAAGTTTAGATAGATCTGAAAGGTATGTAGATAATTTATTTGATAGTAAATTTTTAGGTATTTATTTTATTATTGAAGTTAATCATGCATTTATTAACGATACAACATATAATAATAAATTATTAGCAGTTAAAACTTATATATATGATGACCCTAAATTTAGAGAGGATATACTATGAGTTTTAATATTACATCATTGCCAGATTATTTAGACACTGTCGTTTTTCAAACATCATCTTTTTATGAAAATAGTAGTAACTTATTAGAAGTATTTGAAGATTATTTGACAGAGCTAAATTTAAATATAGATTATGAAAAGGGTAAATCTTCTGGAGATATACTTGAAAATAATGTAAATTTTTTCAAAAAATTAAACGACGAAGATTTTATCATAAATGGTGTAGAGATAGATCAAATTAATAAAAATTATTATATAGAAAAATATAATAGTTTATTCACCACTATTAAAAAATCAGTAAGTTCATTTTTAAGTGAAAGTAATGTTTATTTTAAAGAATATTCAGACGATGTTGGTATATTGACAGATTCAATATGTGTATTAGATGATACTCTAGTACCTTGGTTTGATATTTTTAATGAAGATATAGATTTACCAAATAATTTAAATAGTACTATTTTTAATAAAGTTTCTAATAACAATAAAACTTTACAATTGAAATTTAGTAAGTTTAATAACGCAATTTTAAAATATAATTTAAAAGGTATAGTAGATTACAATAATGTTGAAACGGTAAAAACAGCACATGGTGATAATTTAGTTATAGATTACTATTTTTACGATAGATTATTTAAATATAAAGAACCTCTCTCACAAAATATTAATAAAATTCTTAAAGGTTTAGGAGATTATATTTTATATATAAAGAATTTAAATTTGAGACAAAACTCTTATAAAGCATCATTATTTGCTTTTGAAACAAAAGTAGAAAGTGTTTCTACACAAATTGATTTATTAAAAAATAAATTAACTAGTAATCCATACACTTCAAATACAATATTATCTACTTAGTTTCCTCAACTTCAGCATCTATCACATTAGCTTCATCTAATAACTGTTTTAGTAATTCTTCTCTATTTAAAGTTACCCCAAGTTTTTTCTGATTATCTTCTTGTAACTCCTTTTTACTTTGTATATCCATTATTTTTAACTGTGTTCTGTTTTCATTAGTTTTATTGGATATAAGAATTTTATTTAAAGTTTCAATAGCAGCAGCAGATGCCCCTACCAATTTACTTAAAGCTTCTAAATCTTTAGAATCTGGAGCTGAAGTAATATATTGTTTCACATCTTCAACAAAATCTACACTACCTTTAATTAATTTACCAGAATAATTAAGTAAAAATTCTTCTAAATTTTCTTTTTCTAAACTAAACTCCTCTTTGTTAATTTCTTTCTGAGCTACAGATGCACCTTTCAATTGTGAAAGTAAATCATTAACAACACTATCTACATCATCAGACATAAAAATATTTAATAAAGTTGATTATTATTAATAGTATATTATTATTCTATATATGGATAACGTAATTATTAAATTTGTAAAAACGCATGAAGATGCTCAATTACCATCAAAAGCACATAAGTCTGATAATTGTTTTGATTTGTATTGTGTTGAAGATACTACTATTTCAGCTAGAGGTTCAAATGTTGTACCTGTCGGTATTAAGGTAGGTTATATTACACCAGGGTATGGATTTGTGTTACGACCAAAGTCTGGTCTTGGGTTTAAAGCCGGTTTACAACCTCACCTAGGGGAAATTGATAATGGTTATCGAGGTGATTGTGCTGTAAAAATGTATAATTTCTCTAATTCTGGTTACACTTATAAGAAAGGTGATAAAGTAGCTCAAATTAAGATTGAAAAGATTTACGACACAACAATTGAATGGGTTGATGAGGTAGAAGAAGCTGATCGCGGTGATGCTGGTTTCGGTTCTACAGGAAAGTAACTATGGGTAAGGGTGATAAATGGCGAAAAGGGCATAGCTTAAAGAAATTTGGCGATGCGTACGATGGTATTAACTGGGGTAAGAAAAATAATGGGAACTCCGATAAAATAGATTATGGCAAAAACGACGAGACAAAGAATAACGGAAAAAAAGGTAGGTAACGCTAAGATTCGTAAGACTGTTACAGTTACCGTGACTAAACCGTCAAAGAAGAGAAAATAATGTTTAATAATTTATACGTAGAAAAGTATAGACCTAAAACTTTATCAGATTTGGTATTATCTGATAGTAATAGAAAGTATTTTGAATCTATTACCGATGAAATACCGAATCTACTCTTTGTTGGTACACCTGGTTTAGGTAAAACTACATTAGCTAGAATCTTAGTTAATGATGTGTTAGAATGTCAATATCTTTACATTAATGCATCTGATGAAAATGGTATTGATACCATTCGATCCAAGGTAGTTGGCTTTAGTCAGACTAAGTCTCTTGATGGGAAACATAAAGTAGTTATCTTAGATGAGGCTGACGGTATTACCATTGACGGCCAACGCGCACTACGTAATACAATGGAAGAATACAGCAGTATGACCCGTTTTATTCTTACTGCTAATTATAAGCATAAGATTATTCCTGCTATTCAAAGTAGAACTCAATTTTTCGATTTAACACCTCCGTTTGACGATGTTGTGAAGCGTATTGTCGATATCGTAAAGCAAGAGGGCATTAAAATACAAGCAGATCAAAAACCTAACTTTGTTAATATAATTAAGCAGAGTTACCCTGATATTCGTAAAGTACTTAACAGCATTCAGAAATCTACTATTAATGGTAAGTTTACCGTTGATATTGCTTTAGATAATAATGATATTATTAGTAAAATACACGAATATGTAACTGGTAAGAATGTTTTAAAACTACGTAAATATCTAATTGATAATGAAAATGAGTTTCAAGGTGATTATCATAATCTTATGAAACTATATTTAAATTACGTCTATTCTTCAAGTTTAGATGACAATAAAAAACGTCAATATATAGTGACTATTTCAGATCACATGTATAAAGACGTATTTGTATTAGATAAAGAAATTAATGCTTTTGCTTGCTGGGTTAATCTAGAAAAGATTTAACCGTTTATCGGCATGTACTGAGATGTGTAACTCTCTTTAACTGCTGGAGATGGAGTAGCAGGCTTTGAAGGGATCTTAGTATTTTTAGAAGCTAGCTTTAACTCTGAACCTTTAATAGAATTACCTTGTTGTGTAACTCTTGGGTTAGTTAAATTCTCATTATTATTTTTTAAATACTCTTCTTCATCTACTTCTTTAGGGTCGATTTGAACTTTATTGTCATACTTTTGTGATTTAGGTACTGGGTGTCTATTAATACCAGTATCGATTCTATCTAATATATCATACGGTACTGTTACTTTACCTTGATTGTCATATCTTCCGTTTGCTAATTCTCTTGCAACTTCTACATTAAAATTATCACCTCTATTATCGTTGTTACCAGGGCCTTGTGTACCTACTGAAGTTTTAATATTGACGATATAATAGTTGTCATCGCTATTAAAATAACTATCTATATATTCTTTTACGGAATCTGATAATTCTTTATAACTATTTTTATTTTTATAACCGTTAATTAACTTTACTAAATCACCAGTCAGTAAACCTCCATTTGAATATCTCTCAATAGTATTTTCAATTAATTTTAAAAACTTACGCTCCATATTATTATTTATGTTTTATTACATAACTCTCTACAATTAAATAATTAAAATGGCAAAGATTAATTTAGACATATTAAAAAGACCGCAAGAGAGACCTGATATAAAGGTATTTTCGGATCTTAAACTTGATTTACAAATAGGTGAAACATTAAATGATGAACTTGAAAAGAAAGGTCAAATTTTAGATATTCAATCTTCTGATAATTTAGGTGCCATATTGAATTCTTTTATAAGTTTAATTACAACATCTAAAGGTGAAAAAATATTAAACCCTACGTTTGGTATAAATTTTGGTGATTTATTGTTTTTACCGGTAAGTGAACCAAGAGCCCAGGTTATAGGTGAAAATATAGTTGAAACTGTTACCAAGTTTGAACCTAGAATAAAAATAATCAGTTTAGAGGTAATAGCTGATGAAGAAAAGCAAGAATATATGATAAATTTCACATATACAGTACCTAGATTTAATAACCAACCTTTAAGCATTAAAGGAGCATTAAACAAATCAGGTTTTACAACTTTGTAATTAAATAATTTTAATGGATAACAACACCGATTTTACTTTAAATAGAGATAGTTATGCTACTTTCGATGCATTAACTCTAAAACAGTTAATTAAACAAAGATTAACTGATGGTGATGTGTTTACAGATCAAATATTTGAAGGTAGTAATATTTCTGCAATTATTGATATAATTGCTTATTCTTATCATACGTTATTATTCTATTTAAATAATACTGCTTCAGAATCATTGTTCAGTGAAGCTACTTTATATGAAAATATGAATAGAATAGTAAAATTGATAGATTATAAACCTACCGGTTTCCAAACTTCTTTATTACCTTTTCAGGCTACTGCTAATGAAGAGATAACACCTAATTTATATACAATCAAAAGATATTCTTATTTTACTGTTAACGGTATATTTTATACATTTGCAGAAGACGTTTCATTTAATAAATCTTTAGCAGGTAATGAAAATTTAACTAACTTTAGTGATAATAATATACTACATCAAGGTCAAATATTTGAATACCCAGCTCAGATTTCTACAGGAGAAGATTTTGAAACATTTACACTAATAGTAGAAGATCCTAATAGTAGAGATGCTATATTTATTGATGATTCAACTATCGACGTTTATGTAAAAGATGTTAATACAGGTAAATATAGTTTTTATAATCAAACTAATAATTTATTTTTATTAGGGCCTGATAATCTTTCTTATGAAAAAAGAATAAATGAAAATGGTTTCTTTGAATTAAAATTTGGTAACGGTGCTTTTGGTAAAAAATTAAATGAAGGAGATGAAGTTTTAATTTATTATCTAAAAAGTGAAGGTGAAGCTGGAATCATTTCACCAAATCAGTTAAATGGTAACAATCTTAATATTTTTACAACACCTCAATTTGAAAATATTAGTAAAGATATATATGATGATACTGTTACTTTTATAAACCCTCAACAGTTACAAAATTTGTCATTTACCAATGACAACGGTAGTTCACAACCTAAAGAAAAAGAAACAGTTGATGAAATAAGAATTAATAGTAAAAAATTATTTCAAACACAAAATAGATTAGTTACACAGGATGATTATATATCCTTCGTTAATAAAAACTTTTCTAATATTATTCAAAGTTTAAGTATAGTTAATAATAAAGCCTATATAGAAGAGTATTTGAAATATTTTTATGATCTTGGGTTAGATAGACCTAACCAGGACCCTAGATTTTTATTCAACCAAGTTAAATTCAGTTCATCAGCTGAAAACAATAACGTTTATTTATTTTTAGTTCCCCTTATTAAAAATATAGGCTCAAATAATGAAGTTAATTTTTTAAGTACTTCGCAGAAGAATACTATTATAAATGCAATAAATGGTACGAAAATGATTAATATTGAATTAATACCTCAAGATCCAATTTACAATGCTTTTGCGTTAGGTCTACAAATACCTACCGAAAAAATAAACGTAGATATAACTAATGAAACGTTTTTAGTAATTAAAAGGCAGCTTTCAACTCGAGTAAGTGTTGAAACAATTAAAGAACAAGCTAATAACATTTTTATTAATTTTTTTAATAATCAAGAAATAGGTTCTTTAGTTGATATAAATGAATTGAAAAATCGTATACTAAGTATTGAAGGTGTTGCAGATGTTTTAACTAGAAGGGTAAATGAAAACATTACTTTAGAATCACCAAACATTTCACTATTATCTTTTAATATTAATTACCCGAATATAGATATAATTGCTACAACATCTAATTTACAATTACCATTTTTTAAATTCCCATTTTTATATAATCAAACAATAGCTGATAATATTATTGTAGAAGATGCCTAAAATAAATTACAATTTTAAGAATGATTATTCTAATTTAAAAACTGTTAATGCTTTATTCACGGTAAAAAATGCTATTACAAATACAGAAGGTATATCAGCTCAAATATTAGGTAATAGTGATCAAATTGAAGTAGATGCATTTACTGGTAGTTTAGGTGAATTAATTTTCAATATTGATTTTGAAAATACTGATATAGCTATTAGTGATAATAATTATTTTTATGATTTCGGTGATGGTAATTTAGGTCAAGGTTTAAGTGCAAGGCATATATACAATATACCTGGAGAATATAGGATTACATTAGTGGTAACTGATAGTGCCGGTAACTTTTTTAGAAGTTTAGAACCTAAAAAATTAAAAGTAAGAGACTTAATACAAGATAGAATAATTTTAACTTCAACTTTATCTACTCAAAATTTTTCTAAGTCAGAGTCTGAATTTATAGTAACAAGATATAATTCTGCAAATACTTCCAGAGTACTTTCTAGCGATAATTATACTATTAATTTATCAGTATCAGGTAATAGGAATAGGTTTTATAGCGAAAATGATTATTATAATGATAATAATTTTCAATTTAAAAAAATAGTTACTTAACTAAAGGTATAGGAAGCGATTTTGAAATAATAGATAAAATAACTACAACATCTACCGATATATACGCAGTCCCTACTGTGGTGGGTGGTAAAATGATTTTAAGTCTGTTTAGCGAAAAGGTTGATGATTCATATTTTATAGGTACATCTGGTTTTAATACCTTCAGGTATTATGAAGACTAATTAAATATTTTTAATGAAAAACGATGTAGTAATTTTTGCACATTTAAACTTAGATAATGTACAAGACCCAGAAGCTAATTTTTATAAGATAAGTGATAATAATCTTAATGCTTTGAACCCTGTATCGGAAAGTTTCGGTTTTCAAATTAAAGATGAAGGTACTCCTTCAAAACTTTCATTTTCGACTAATGGTATTGACGGTATAGGTGAAAAAATAGATACTTTTAAATTTAATAATTTTTATTATACTGACCAAAAAATTTATTTTGTAGTAAAATATAAAACACAAGATAATTATGATGTTAAAAATGTACCCATTTTACAATACAATTCTAATAATACATATAATTTAAATTTAACATGTTTACAAGATAACAACAGAATAAATTTTAATGTATTTACAAATTCTTTCACTGCTACAGAAGCTGGAGGTTTTTTTAAAGGATTTTTAACTTTCGATGAACCGGTAAATAATATCAAAATTATTGGTGAATCAAATACAGGTACATCTGTTATAACAGGGGAAAGTAACATTTTTAGTATTTACCCGAGTAAAGGTCTATATGATTATAGGAAAATAAATGAAGATAATGATCAAAAACAAAATTATAAAGATTTAATTTTTCAAGAAATATTATTTGAAAAAAATCGTTTTTTTGATGATTTTTTAGGTACAATTGTTGGTGGTATAAGCAGTAATGTTGAAACCCTTGGCATTAAGGTGTATGAAAAAATAAGTAATTTTGTTAGTAATAATAGTGATTTAAATTATAGTAATTTAGATAGTTTTTTAAGTCAGTTAGAAAACTTTCAAATTAGTTTTGAAAAATTAAACATTAACTTTCCTCCAAGTTTACAACGTTTAGTAGACTTTTTATCATTAAGTTTATCTTTACAGAAAGGTGCAAAAAATAATTTTAATTTTAATTTCGACGATAAAGGGTATGTTAATAGTAAATTATATGGTATTAATAAAGGTGATGAAATTTATGTAAATACAGGTCAATTAACAGCAAATGGTAATGACCCTATAATAGCTTATGAAAAATTTAGTGAAAATTACACCCTATTGACGACTAATATAATAAGTGCGTATGATGTAAGATTTAATAACATTTCAAATAAAACATATAATTTAAGTAGTTATGATAATAGCTGGGGATGGGGTCTCGTCTTACCTGATAATTTTATAGAAAGAAGTTTTATAAAATTAGAAAAAGGTAATTTTCCAAACGATACATTTCTATCTTTTCAAGACAAATTTTATAGATTAACGAAGCAAAGTTATAATATAGAAAAGAAAGACCCATTACTGTTACAAAATTATTATAATTTTTATCAATTTAAAGACGGTATAGAAGGTTCTTATCTTCAAAAATTTATTGATTATGATAATCCCAATACAAATGTTGGTAATTTGTCTAGTTATAGAGATTATATAAAGGATGGCGGTTTTATAGATGAAATAATAACCAACAATCTATTAACAAACACTAGTTTAGTAACATCTACTATTAATTAAATATTTTCAATGGGTGAACTTTTTAATAGTTTTGCAACTGTTACAGTGTTAAATAGTGTAACGAATAATTTAGACGATGAAAAACTAGATTATAATAAACCTTTTTCTTTCGTTGAATTTTTAAACTATTCTCAAGATCTTACCAATGAAATAGAAAATTTTAGAAATTATAGTGTATATATTAGTAATTGGAATAATTATGTAAAAAGTAATAATAATAGTACTAGTATAGATATTAAAAAACAGTATCTTGAAATGTTTAGAGAATTATCTTTAAAATATTCATCTACTGAAGAACAAAGATATTTAGATACCATTGATTACTCTAATGAAGAAAATTTAAGTATAGCCATACCATTTTATTCAAAAAAGATTAAAGAAATATGTTTATACTTTAAAGATAAAAGAAGTCAATTCTCTAAAGACTTAAGAAACGTTAAAAATAAAGGTACTATAGATAATTTAGAAAACTACATTAAAAGTACTATTGTAGATTTATTTGAAGGAGACGATACTTCTCCTTTTGTTAGTACGTCTTTACCTTTAAGTGTATTACAGAGTAATTTATCAATTGAAATAGAAGAATCTTATGATACTTTTAATGACTATTATGATTTAGAACCTAATGAGTTGCCTGAATTTTATAATGCAACTTTAGATAGGAATGAATTATTTACATCTAATACCAATGAAATAAATGCTCAAACGTTTTTAGATTTAGATCAAGCAATAATAAATTTAATAAACGAAAAAGGTATAATTTTAGAAGAATTACTACCATCTAGACTATCAGTCAATTTTAATAATGTAGATGAAAGTTTACTTGAAAATAATGATTACATAAACTATAAAAAAACTGATAGAGATAATTTAAATCTTATTTTTGAGGCCGAATTAGTTAAAAATTTATTAGGTACTGATTTCTATTTTCTTTCAACCAATAGTCTAGGTAATTTTCTTTCAGGAGAATTATTTGAAAGTAATAACAAAGTTAACAATCTTTTAAATATAAATAATCCATCTACATTAACAATACCTTCAACATCTAACGATTATGTAAGAAATATAGGTTGTTTTTTAGACCGCCTAATTTTTCAATACTAAAAATGAAAGGCGGGTATGATATAACTTTAAAGAAAATTTATCAACCAATTCATTATATATATTTCCAGACCCTGATAGTTTTGGAGATATAAGTGGTTTAAGTAAAACGGTAAGAGATAATCCTTTTGAATTTTTGTTAAAAGAGGATATTTATAAAAATAGATCATCAGGAGTTTCACAGAAAAATGTAAAAAGTTTTGTAGAAGATCAAAACTTTTATTCGTATAACTCTTTTGAACAATATAGAAATAAAATAAACTTACTAAGCTCTTTTAATTCACCTTTTTCAAATTTAGTTAACAAAGGTATATTACAGAATATTAATACAGACATTTTCGGAAATGATTTTATAGAATATATTAATGATACTAGTCATGTACAGAATTTTAAAAAGGAAAGTATTGTATCTAATAAAGAATCTTTTATAGGTTCCAATACATTAACTGCATTTAATTATAATACAGATAAATTTAATTTTTTAGAAAAGCAATTATCATTAAAAGATGTTTTTGTAAAAAATGTATCAACTAATGAATTTGAACCACTTAGTTCATCTTTTAATAATGTCTTTGGTAAATATTCTTCTAACACTTTACTTTTTAACGAACTTAATAGTTCTATAAAAAATATTAATATATATGAAGACGTTTTTGCAATTGATACTCCTTCATTTACTATTATAGATGATTTTAAATATAATGGTACATTTTTACCCACTTCAAATGCACCTTTAATAATTCCAGTCACTTTAACTGATGATAATTTTACAGGCGTTACTAACGATTACTTAGTAGATAATAAAATTTATAAAGTAGTTATTAATTTATTTCCTTCTGCATCTACCACAAATGATACTTTTTATTATGAATTCTTTTCTTATGATTTAAATAAAAATAAAGAAATTCCTATTATCAGTAGAAAGAATACACAAGATACATATTTTACTGGTACTTTCAATTTAGGTTTAAGTGCTATACCTAAAAGAATAAGAAACACAAGTCTTACATATAGTTCAAAAATTAACACTTTTAACCTTATAACACAATTTAATGATTTAAATGATAATTTATATATACATAATTTTGTTTATAAATTATTCAATAATGTTTTATCTATTGTAGATAATTCATTATATACACCGGCTAATTATTATAATACTAATAACTTTTTTACCTCTGATTTAAGTTCTTCATTTTTTACTACAACATTAAGCGGGGAAATAGAACAAGATAAACAGGAAGGGATAATTTTTATATAATGAATTTAAATACAAAAACAATTTTTTTAAGCAATTATTATCCTGAATCAAATACAGAAATAATTAAAAATATTGCTATAGAAAGTGGCACTAAAGTTACTTATGATCTATCAAACATAGTTAATGAAAATAATAATAATTTAGGAGTTTATAAGACGCTATTTAATTATGGGGACGGAAATCAAGAAATAATAAACAGTACTTTATTTAACGACGGTACTAAAAATACTTTTAAATTCCCTAATCAAGTGATTCATGATTATTTTTTATCATCTTTAGTAACACCTTCTACGGGTCAAGCAAAGTTCTTCTACAAAAATGGTAAAACATTTAATATTTTATTGAGTGTATTTTTTACTTTAGATAATAATATAGATAGGGGTCTTATTACAGGCTTAAATAATGGTTTTGTAGCGGTATCTGCTGATTCATTGTTAGGTTTATTAGATAATGATAATAACTTTTATAATGAGATAATACAAAATAGTTCTATTGAAGAATTAGTTCTAAAAATTCCTACCGTTGGAAGATCTCTATCAGCATTTAGTTTTGTAACTTCAACTAATACCCCTTATGGTGGTTCAACAGCAAGAGTACCTTTTAGTGCAACTGATCCTAATGATATTACATCATTATTATATGCAGGATTTAATATGCAGGTTACAAGACTGGTTGAATTTATTATTAACCCTGACGGTTCAATTACTAATATTAATATAGTAAGAAGTTTATAGATATTTATTTAAGAACTCGCATATCCCTTGTACGGTCTGTTTTAACAAAACTTCCAGGTGGTAGAATTAAAGAAGCAGGTCCACGGTCTGAAGTAGTACCCCAAAAAGTTATCCAATCAGCATCTGCATTAGGCTTCCAATATACTTCTTCATTATCGACTAGGGCAATAAAAACAAACCAAGCACGATTAGATGTATTTTCAAGACCAGGGTCCGGATTTACTGATATAGTTTCATATGTTTGATTAATCCCTAAAGTATAAATACCATCCACATAATCCTTTACTGCGCTCGTTGTAGGAATAGTAGTATCATTAGCAGTTGTTGCGATACCTCCTTCAGCACATGTAACTATGAAATCATCGTTAATAGTTAGTTTATTATTAGCACAAAAACCTAATTTAGTTTCATCTACATAAACACCTAATTGACTTGATGAAAGATCTAAGCTAGTACTTGTAAATAACCCGTCATTATCTAAAGCTGATAAACCACCTGTTAATGTAGGGTTAAAATCTATAATAATATCACTTTTTGCTTTTATGATATAATTAACAACAGCATAAGGTTGGATGTTATTATGTGGTTGGTCTCCACCCACTGATTGCGTTTCTCTTGCATTTAACAGATCAATTTGATCTTCACCTATATTATCTACATCTCGAGCAGTATTTATACCGACAGCTCTTACAAAATTTTTATATTCATCGTCATATCTATGATCATGACTCGGAATTTCATCAATCGTTAACGTATGGTCAAATTCACCCCCAGATGTATATAAACTAAATGTACTTAATTGATCAGCACTGTCAGTTGTTGAACCGCTACCTATTAATGTTCTACCAGCAAAGCTTGGTAGATTAAATGTAGTAGAACCGTCACCTGACCCATAAGGTAAAGCTGGGGTAAAACCATTAAAAAGATCAAATAGATCTTCATAAGTTGTTCTAGATACCGCTGAACCATTACACAATAACCATCCTTCTGGAGGTGAAGTACCTACCCATTCTGTAATAGTTCCTACTGGGGTAGAAGGTGAATTAACTAAAAATGTTTGAGTCGTACCATCGCCTGGTGTTTGAGACCATGACATTTCCCCGTTAGGGTTAGAAGTTAAAAATAAATTAGCCTGTCCTGGTGTAGAGTTAGGCCATTGGTAATTAGCAGTTGCACCCTGGGTGCAAAAAACTTTACCAGGACCTAAAGAAAATTCGCAAGTAGTAATTTTATTAACCGTATAATTATCTGTATTTACTATTTTATTGTTATCAACAGAATCATTTGCTATTTTAGTATTAGTTACTGAACTATCTTTTATTTGACCTTCACAGACTGAATCAGTATAATGAATTGCACTAACTCTAGATTGATATGTAACACCGTTACCTATTTCAATTGAAGCAAATACTTCGGTCCCGTCCAAATTATCATTTAACTCTAATTCATTTATAGCAATACTAGGCATATTAATATTTAAGTTTTATAACACAGTTTTTACTATTAAATATTTTAAAATGGCTGTAATTAAAAAAACGTTTGAAGATTTTAAATCGTTAAATTTATTTTTAGATGATAATAATATATCACTTAAAAATAATACTTACACCACTGCACAAGGTATAAACCTAAAACGGTATAATTTGTTAGATAATGTTAATGATTATAAAACTAAAAATTATACACAAAATTTATTAACTGAAAGAAAAGAAATAAATGAATTTCTTGATTTTGATTCAAAAAACGTTTTTTCAAATATTGATATTAACACTAAATTAGCATTTTCAGGTTTATCTCCAGCATCAGCAGCTAATTTTTAGTATTTGATAGTAACTTATCAGAAAGTGATAGTCAAATACTTTTTGGATCTAAAAATGATAGTAATAATAATTTTATTTTAGATTTTAAAGATGATGAAAATTGCGTAATTAAAGTAAATGATGGAGGTTTTCTAAAACATTTAGTTTTAGAAAATACAAATTATCTTTTTAAAACGATAGATACATCAACTGAAAAATTATCAAACTACTATTTTAATTATGATTATGATAAGGAAAATGGTTATATAAGCTTATTTGCTACGTTAAGTGGTGATTTTTTTATTATATCACCTAACAGTGGTGTATTGTCAGCTAGTACACCTAACGATAATTCAGCAGGTAAAAGCGTTATAAGTTTATCGGAAACAGTAAAAAATGTAGATACTAATAAATTTAGTAACTTTGTATTTTACGATTATGAAAATAACCATAATACTAGTGAAGAAACGTTAACAGGTGAAAAATTTAACTTTCTTAGTTATTTCCCTTATGAGATTACATCTTTAAGTTCAAATGGTAAATATACTAATAATTTAAGATTTTTTAATCTTAAAAATCAAGTTTCCAATCTTAACAATATAAATCCTTTATTACCATTAGAAAATAGTACCCTTCAAAAAGATTACACGTCTATTTTAAATATTGGTAATTCAGAAAAAAGTAATGAAAATTTAATATTCGGTTATAACTTTTTTAGTAAAGAATATAAATTTATACCTGACAAAACTTTAAAATTTACTTTACCTGATAGTCTTTTTCCTTATCAGAAAGCTAATATAAATGACTCGAACTTAATTGAAGGAGGCTCATATGGAGCTAAAAGTCCTTATTTTAGTGATAAAATATACAAATTATTAGATAATAATAATAACGTAAATAGTGATATTGCTGATATAAATCAATTATTTTTATTACAAGATGGTAATTCATTTTTATTATTTGAAAACAGTAATTTTAAGTTAATAAAACAAGAATTTGGACTTAAAACTGAATTAGATAATTCAGGACACTTTTTATGTTCATGGTTAAGCGGTGATGATAAAAATGGGTTATGGTATGATAGGTATTATTTTCCAAGAACAAGAGACGTTTCTTTCTTTAATGCAATATCAGGTTCTACTGATCAAGTATTTACCAATACAACCCAAGCAGAAAATTATTTCAATAGATTTGGTATAACTGATATATTCTACGATATAGAAAGTAATTTAGTATTTCAACCCAACTCAACATATTTTTATAGTAGGATAGGTGAAAATTATATAAACAAAGTGATAAGTGGTCAAAATGATAAATTAGCTAAAGATTCTCTTACATTAATGTTTTCAGGTAGTGAAATAGTAGATCAGGAAACTTTAAATTTTAATGATAAAGCTTTTGATGTATTTAATTTTGATAATTTAAATAATGAAAATTTTAATATTTCATTTAACTTAAATTTTGATAATTTATCTTCTATAAAGAGTAATCAGATTGTAGGTAACTTATATGAAGATGGGTTTTCATTAAAAAATGATTTTTATTTTACACCTTTTATAATCATACCTAACGATAATAAGTTACTATTTTATAATAATCAATTTGAATTAATTAAAACAAATTTTTACCCTACATTGACATCTATTAATGATGTGTTTTATCTTGAACAGCATAATAATTTTGTATTAATGGGTAATGATAAAATTTTAAAATCAGGGTTTAATGGTGAAATAATTGATATTAATACGTCCAATACTGTTAATAATAATGTAGGGGATATTGCTAACGAAAATACAAGTAGATTATTTAAAGGTTATAATAAAGCTTTTGTTTTAAGTAATAGAGATGATACTAGTTTAAATAATTTTTATAAGTTAGAGTTAAACAATTTAAGTTTATCTTCAACAAATAATCCTTCTTTAACTAGTAAAAATTCTATTATTGATACAAATTTAGGGGTAATAGGTTTATCAGGGTTTAAAGGTAAAAAGCTTAATGACACAATAGGAGTTAGTATAGAAGGTAATGAAATTATTTTTGAAAATTACTTGTCAGGAGGTTCATTTAGTAACTCTTTATCAACTAATAAAACATTATACGATATAAATGTATATGATGAAAAACTCTATGTACAATCATTTGATAATTCTAATAATGGTTTTATAAATGTGTTCAACAGTCAAAGAGAATTACTTTCTACTTATTTTATTAATAGTAGTGCAGTTTCTGGTTATAAATTAGATTTTGTAAATGAAGATAGAGAAATAAAGTTATTAAGTTTTTCATTAGATGAAAATAAAAAGATATATGTAGATAAATTTAACTTAAGTAACTCTTTAAGTTCTACCTATTTCTTAAATGTAAGTTCAAATGATATAGTAGTCCAAGGTAAAACGAGAAATATCAATCCAATAGGTTTTGAATTTTTAGAAAATAAGTATAAACAATATCAAGATAAATTGCATTTTGTATTAAATGTAAATAATTTCTTAGAACCTAATTATATAACTGTTGAATGGCAAGATGCTGGTCTTCCAATATATACAAGTTTTATATGGGGTTCCGCATCAGATGTATCTCCAATTACAGGGTCGATACCGGAAGGTTTGAGTGGATGGGATGGAAGTTTCGATTCTTCTTCATTACAAAATAATGATATAAATTTTGAATCCATATTACCTATTAATAATTTAAAACTTAATAATAGTATTAGTATCGATTTTAATTTAGTAAATGGAGAAATTAAATTCTTTTTGAATTCAAAAAACATTGGTACTATAACTTTTTCTCCTAATAAATTTCCAGTGAATAGTTTAAAATTTCCTGATTTATTTATTAATACGCAAAACATAAAAAATGCATCTATAAGTAAGATTTTAAATACGAATGAATATTTCGGTAAAGGTGGAAATATAAGTAATTTTAAAGTTTACAATAACACTTTATCAGAAGATTTTATAAAATATCTTTATTTGAATACTATTAAAATAGATGAAATGGTATTTGATATACCATGCGGTACAAGAAATAATATTGAAGAAATAAATTCTCTTTATAATTATAATATACCTGGTAATAAAAATAACAATTTTAAAGTTTATATTAAAAATGGCAATTTTGATAATAATACTAAAGAAAAAATTGAAGAGTTTTTAAATAAAAAATTACCAGATTATTTACCGGTTAACGTAAATAATATAGAATATAACTTTGAATTAAATTAATGAATATAAAAAATTTAAATACTCTTTAGGGGAAGAATTTACCTTTGATAATTCAAATTACATTGGCTACTATAACGTACTTAACGGAAAAGCGTATAAAGGTAAAGATGAACAAACTATTGAGTTGCAAAGTAAAGATAACATTTCATCTATAATAGAATTAGAAGATTTTTTTGATAGGTCAATATATGATTCATTAAATTTACCTTATACTTTAAATGAAGTATTATTTAAACCAAATGAAATTATCAATAAAAATTCTATAAACTTTAAGATAGAACAGCTTTACGATAATTTTAAAGAACTATTTAAATTTTCTAAAATACAAGATCCTCTATTACCTGATAATTTTAGCAAATATGCAGTTCTTTCATCTATATCTCCAGGTAATTCAGCTATAACATGGGCTGATTCAAACTTTTTAATATTGAGTTCTAATAAGAATTTTTTACCATTATCATCATATAATGAATTATTCGATAGAGAAAGAATAAACTTAAATTTAATAAAAGGAGACTTAACAGATGATTTTACTTTATTTACTTCAATAAGCAATACAGTGTTTACTTTTGATTTAAGTGCAAATTTTGATACTTTTTCTTTAATTACAAGTACTAATAAGATTGGTCTTTTTGAAGACCTTACCTTTAATGATATTGTATCGGTTGATACTAATAAAAAAGATACACTTTTTATCAGTGATTCAGGAAATAATAGTCTATATAAAATTGATGTAAATGATATAGTAAATAGAAATAGAAACGGTAATAGAAATTTTATTCTAACAGAAGTAATAGGCAATTCAGGTACAGGTGATACTAATTTTAATCAAATTGACAAAATTTCAGTTGGAGATAAAAGTGTATTTTTATACGATAGAGGGGATAAAATTATAAAACAATTTACTGTAGATTTAAACATAGTAAAAAAATATATTAATAATAAATTATTTACCGATAATAATTTTATCAATCTCACATATAACGAATACTCAAACTTATTATATATTCTTTTCGATAATTTCAAAGTAGTTATATTAGAAACTAATCAATTTAATAAAGTAGATGAATTTAGTTATATATTAAATGATTTCGAGAGTGGTGAAATACCAAAAAAGATTCTTTTTTCTAATAATAATAGTAACCTTTATTATCTAATTACTAATAAAAGAATATACAAATATTTTGTAAATGAAAATAATAAATTAGTTGGTAAATTTAATATTGCTAATAATTTAAGAGCTACTGAAAACTGGGAGGAAACTTTTGAATACTGGCAAACACCTGGTTCTCCAGTAATAGATATTAATTGGGATGCAAAATCAGGTGGTAATAATTTTGATACTAAAGATATGACAACTTTTGTAACTGAAGATAATTTTGATAGAATATTATCTTTATCAGAAGATAGATTTTTTGAATTTAAAGAAGATAATAAACTAAATACATTTTTAAATAATGAAAATCCAGAATTTATAGATCTTAAAGATATTTTAATTAAAGAGGATTATTTTAATAATATTACATTTAATAACTTAGTATATAAATTTTTATTTAACGTAAATTTATTAGGTTTTGAAATAGGAAAAAGACTAGAAACAAGATATTTAAATAATTTTCTCACTTTTAGAAAATTTAAAAATATTATCCCAGATGATAAAAATGAAATAATTGAATTAAAAAATGAAAATGATTTTTTTGTAGGTGTAAACGAGACTATTAGTACTAAAGTATTCAATAGAGTTATTGAAAATTTATATAATTATACAACCAATTTATCTTTACTTCTTAATGCAGAAGTAACTAATACAAGAATTTCTCCTTTGACTACGGTAATCTTTTAATAAATACTTTTATGGGTGATTCATTAGCAGGTAATCAAATAGCAAATACTTTCGAAGGTTTATTGAAAACAACTGATAATACTATATTGGATAGTAGTAAATGTATTACAGATGGTTGTGGTAATGATACTGCTTTAAATTTAGGTCCTTCTACTGAAAGTAGCACTTTTGATGGTAATTTAAATGTAAATTGTGTTTTCACCGCTTGCGGTTTGACTTATCCTTCAACAATTGGTAATAATAATGATATTTTTATTTCTGACGGGTCAGGAGGTTCGTCATTTTCTAGCTTAAATTTAGTTTTATCCTCTACATCGTTATCAGGTACAATTGTAGATAGTAATGCAACTTACACAAGTATATCAGCAATTAAAGTTGATAAGGTTGGAAGGGTCAATGAAGTAGTTACTTCAACTTGTTCTAACCGTCCTCATTTTTCAGGTTTATTAACACCTGTAGAAAAATTTACCGGTTCAGCTGGAAGTGTAACATATTGTTTGGATTCAAGTTTTACGGGTAATGTTAGTGCTAACTATGAACCTACAAAAGTTATAGGCGTATATGTGCATGCATTTACATTTCAGAGTGGTCCAGGTAACTCAAAAATATGCGCAACTTTACCTAACGGTGCGACGCATATTATTCAGTCTACGTATGGAGATAATGGGGATGATGACGGTGGTTCTTCTAATATAGTAAATTTACCGATCAACCCAGGTCAAAATGAATTTACATTAACTAGTAACTGTAATTTTAGAACAGATGGTGATTCTTGTACAGGATGGAGAATTACAGGGTTTCAATTAATTGGATAATAAATACTTTATATGGCAACTTTAACAAATAAAAATATTAATGATACTTATTTTGGTTTACTTAAAACTAATGACAATGAAGTTATAGACGGCCTTACTAGAATTACCGACGGTTTAGGCTGTAATACATCTATAAGTCTTAATTGCGGTAATGAAGGTGCATGTATACATGGTAATCTTACATTTGATACATTATGCGATTTCAATTTTCCAGAAGCAGGTAGCTCTACTAATGAAATTTTCATTGTTAATAACTGTAATGTAACTCTAGGTAACGTTTCTAGTGTATTAGACGTTTGTTCAGATAATTTATGCTTTAATAGTAATGTTCTTGATTTAGAAGAAAATATTGAAGTTGATTCGATTACTTTTAGTGATGGTACTATAATAGAAACATTTGAGAAGGCAGCTTTTTATGGGGTAACAGTATCAAAAGTAAACAATAGAACAACACCTGCTGAAATGAGAGCTGATAGGCTGGATTCTAACTTCAACGGAGCGTGGGATATGTACACTAAAGGCTCTATAGAGGATGGTATTAATAATAAGGCCCCTGCTGCAAGAAATTCAATAATGTATACGATGAACGTCGATGTTATAAATAATACTACAATTACGATGTATCTCTTTAATCTCGATGATGCTTATTATATATATGTAGATGATGTTTTAGTAGACAGTTATATCGGGGTATATAATAGTACTGATGCAAATGAGAGAACTTTCTCATTGAATGCTGGAAGAAGACGTATCGATATTGTTAAAAACGATTATGGAGGCGGTAGTAGCTATTTTACATTAATGGGAAATATTATTGGAACAGATGTAAAATTTGTATCTGGTTTTTAATGACACTAGTTACTCTTTAACTTCATTAATAAGGCACTTAACTACTTGATATATATATTCAAGGTTTTGCTTAATTAGCACTATATGTTATATCTTTAATACTAAAAGGTTCATTTCCACTTGCTGCTAACCCCACCTTTACATTACTAGGCAAGGTATGTATTTCAATTTTAGTTTCAGCTTCAAAAACTGTTTCATATATTTCTGATTCGATAAGTTTTAAATCTACTCTTATTTTATTCATATGTTCTTTGAATACGAATCTGAAAGATCTAACATCAATATCAAATATATTAAAATTAGGCACTTGAAATGTGCTAAGAAAATCATATTCCGAATTTGTAGAAGATACTCTAGCAGTAATAGAATCTGGTACTAATTCAGTATTACCTTTAATACCTGAATCTAAAAACACACCACTTAAGCCGTACCCTCCAACAAAATCTAGACACATACTTATAAAATGACCGGACATGTTTTCATTAAGAGATGCCAACGTGGTCATTAAACCTCCTCCTTTACCTGGTAGGCCATGTTCAGGGTCAGTATCTACATCGCTATTACCATCCACTAAGAATAATGTTAAATTTGATGTAGTGTTTGCAATTAATACATCCCCTTGCTCTGTCAATAATATAAATTCTCCACTTTCGGTTATTAACCTAGGTATTTTTGGCGATTGAAAAGATACGTATATATCTTTACTAGTATCAAAATTTTGATTAAAAACTATCCTACTACATTGTTTATCGCCTTCATCATTACCATTAAAACTATTCTCTACAGGTTCAGGTAAAAATTCTGGCGTAGTTGTGGTAAGTTCTGGCGGTTCTTCTGGAGGTGGTGGTACACCTGGAGGAGGTGTTGTGGTAGTGGTTGTGGTGGTAGGAGATGCTGGTACCCCTCTACTTGGTGTTGGGACGTTGGTAACTAAATGATCGTCTGATACACCTGCAGCAGTGAATATTCTACCGGATAATGTAACGTTATATACGTTAGAATTTAAATCTTCTAAAGAAACTATTGTCGTTTTTCTTTGCATTATTCTTCTATATTACCTTCCCATGGTTCAATATCTAATTCATTTACAATTCTTTGAACATTTATACATTTACCTTTTGCATCTCTCTCAGGTTTTGGACCTGCAAAAACTAAACCTATAAATTTCCATGCACTTGCAGTAGGAACTGTTGAACTTAATAAAGCAAACACTGCTGTGCCAGAATCTCCGCTATCTGTGACGGGAAATGCTTTATCTTTAGATTGTATGCTAAAAACGTCGTTAAATATAATATATTGTGGATTACTCCGAGAACCCATATTTACCCTTATCCTTTGATTTACATCGGTAACTATTATTTCATCTCTTATGTCTGGTAAACCATTGATTAAAGTAGAAGAATCGTTTCTACCTATTCCTGAAACTCCAAAATTATCAGAATAAACCAAACTACTTTGATTATTATTAGTCAAAGAAGCCCACCAACTAAAAACACCAGATGCTATATTAAAGTTAGGAAATCCTTCATATTTGAAAACAGAAGTACCTATAAACTTGGTATCTTCTGGCCATTCATCATAAACTGAAGATAAAGGAAAAGTTGTGTTTTTTGCAAAACTTTTAACATCGTCGGCGTAGCTGAGGCCATCGTAATTCATATTCTCTCCAGATATGAAAATATCACCCCCAGAAATATAAGCAGAGTTTCGAACAGAGTTGTTGGATGAGCCTAATTTTTTACATTTATCATTCCATATAATAGGTTCATTATTATACTTTACATAGGATGCATTATTATCATCCCCAGAATAAAATTTTCCTGACAAAGCTATTAACTTATTGTCAGTTGTAACTAAATTTAAAAAATTATGTACAGGTGGTGCAATTAATTCACACCCTCCATATGTTTTATCTTTAGTGACAAATTCTTTTACAAATACTTCTTCTCCATCGATAATAATTGGAATTCTGTTACTTGTTAAGTCAAATGAAGCGCAAAAAGTATGAGATAGGGTTGATGATTCATTTAAAAATGGTCCATTTACATAATCTACATTAGTGTAATCGTCTCTTAAAAAATCTGAATAATAGGAAGCACCTCCCTCGAGGTTATTGGTATTATATTGATGGGTAAATGCTGCATATAACCTATTATCACCAGATATAGCTAATAAGAAATTACTATTCGGTCGTTCGTCCAAAGTGGTATAATCTAACCACTCACCTGGTATTTTTGTAAATCTCAAAAATTCTTGTCCACTACTACCGTAACCTAACGCAGTTGCATTATCGGATTCATAATCAGTCGCTTCTATATTTCTACCTCTCACAAACAACTTATTATCTTCAGTCAATATATATGCTCTATTTCCATCAAAATATATTTTTTTCACTCCCCCATTAATAATTTCTGAATTATTATGGTCTATTTCAGTAAAGGAGGTAACAAAGTAAAGGTCCTTTTTTCTCTCACCAAAATAAGGGTCTCTATTCTGTTGAATGGAGAGATAGACTGGCCTAACACCTCCAACATATATTATATTATTATCATCTACATAGTATGTAGATAAATTATTACGGGTGATGCCAAATATTTTTATCTTATTACTATCTTCAATGCATAATTCAACATCGTCGTTCCTACCCGTTAAACCATTAAAAATGTTATAATTGCTAGATGTACTAGTAGGTTTACCTTTATCAAAATAATATCTATTACCTATTATATAAACCTTTTCCCTATCTAAACTTTGAAATAAAATATATGCTTGATTAGAAAATAAAAAAGAATTACATTCATATTTTAGAGCACATAAACCTGATGTGAAAATATTTACACCATCTGAGGTAGAAAGGTAAGGTGTCATGTTGAAAGGTGTTAAATATGTATTTAACGCAATATCAATTGTATCTTCATTAACATTTCCTGGGTAACCTAAAGGTCCTAATGTTCTACCGCTTCTAAAAACAGGACTTTGATAATTAATCGATGATGGATCAATTAATGAATACAATTCTTCTTCTGAAGCAAAACTATATGGACCTTTTTCTTTAAACCATAAAACTGAATTTGAGCTACTATCTATTAAATTGTGAGACGATAATTCTACTATAGCAGCATCAACATAAGTATTTCTTGAATTTACAAAAGAAATATAACTTGATCTTTTAGGAGTACCGATATGATCCACGATAGGGTTTTCATCACCGTATGGGTTAAGACTGGAATCTCCAGGTTGTCTTGTGGAAAGAGATAACGTATTATTAACATATCTACCAAATTTTTTAGCTTCTTCCCCTATCAATAAAGATCTAGAGTATACGTGACTATTTGATAACGCTACTATAGATCTATCTTGTTTATCCCTAACTAAAACCCCTAACGTTCCTCCCCCTCCTCCGATATAATATATTGAATCACATCCACCAGATAGGGGTCTAGCTTTTTCATAATTGTATTTAATAGGGTCCAAATATGGAGAACCCGGGTAAAAGGAAAATGCAGATTGTTTTTCATAATCATTACCGCTAATTAATGCAAACGAAGTTTTATAATTTAAATAACTACTATATAAATTTTGACTTTCTATACTATTTACACTTAGTTCAGTTACTAAATTGTAATAATCAATTATTTCTTCATCTGAATTTACACAATCTACACTACTTTTTAATTCCTTTGATACTTTAGTACCAATATCAATACCATAAGAAGATAAACTTTTTGGTAAGAAATATTCTTCTTTTAATTCATCTTTATTTATTTTATGACTTACTTTAAATTCTACCACAAGTTCGTCATTTCCTGTTTCTTTATTAGTTTTAGTTGTAATACCGTAACCATTAATAAATGGGTACGATGAAAGTAAATCCACTTCTAATAATTTTTCTTTTAATTCTTTTATGTTCATTAGCTTACTATAATTTGCCCATTAATAGATGTATTATTTATATTTACATAATAATAAGTGCCTGCGATTTTAGGAGTCCACATTAAAGTTGTGTTAGTTTTACCATTTACTGTATCATTATTATATACTCCTATCACTTCACTGGTATCAGTTATACCATTTCTTATAGAAGTATCAAAAGTATTTTCTTTTAATATTATATCGTAATTAGCACTTAAAGTTAAATTTAAAGTAGGGTTTGATCCAGGTATATCGGGAGACCCATAATTTGTATCAGATGAAAGGTTAACTACAATTGAACTAGCTGTAAATAAAAACGCCATTATAATTATATTTAAGTATGGGTTATTTGTTTTATAATTTTATCAATTATATCTTTTCCTAAAACTTTATTAAACTCCTCAACTACATCATTGTAAGGTAAATTTAATTCTACCCTACCTATAATATAATTGCTTAAACGTTCCTCTAGTATATTAGGAAACGGGACACCATTAGGTCTACCAAATCTATGTGTCCATTTAAAATCTTTTACACAAACACATCTCCCTCCATTTTGTCTATATTTTTCATGTATGTAATATTCTTCACCTCCAAACCCTTTAAACAATTTATTAAATCCAAGCCATTCATCTTTTTTACAAGAAAAAACACCCATTCCTTGAGCTGGTATTTCTTTATAAAAATCTTCTATTTCCATTTTATCCCATTTACCATAAAATTGCGTACCCCAGCCAGGTTTTAAATGAGTACTTTCCTGTTTAAGATCATCATAAAGTAAGGGTCCTTGTATAAAATCATAAGGTTTATGAAAATTATTATAGTAGGTAATTAAAGCTTCAAAACTTTTTAAAGTAAATAAAACATGACAATATTATTGGAAGCATGTTTAAAAACTTCTCCCTTTACTATAGATCCTTTTTTATCAGTATAAGGTATGTATTTAATTTCTTTGCAAGTTTCTGATAATTTTTTACACATTTCACCATGTATAGAATCAGGATTATTATCAATAATAATAAATTCAGTGACTTCATTATGGTATAATCTTAAAGATTGTATGGTAAAAAATACCCCATCGTAATCATCATAGGTGGCCATTCCAACAGTAATCATAAAGTTATTTAAAAGAAAGTTGAATAACTTCCATTTTATAATATAATTAGATGGTGAGTTACGATGAAGTAGTAGAGCTTATTATAGTAAATAGTGAAAAGAGATTTCATGCAGATATTCAAACAAGATTTTTAGATATTGAAAGGAATAATTTAAAAGGTAAATTTATAGAGATGTTTGTAAATATGTCCGATATTGGTATGCCTCCTTACGATACTTTAATACATTTTACAAAAACATATGAAGACGAAATATAGTTATAAAGATATAGTATTACAACCATCATATTCTGATATTAAATCTAGATCAGAATTAGATGTAACAAAAGAATTTTTAGGTAGAAAGTTTAACAGTGTAGCTATACCAGCTAATATGAAATGCACTATTGATTTTGGTAAAGCCGTGCAATTAAGTGAAGCAGGTTACTTTTATGTGTTGCATAGATTTTACGATTACGATCAGATCTTAAAATGGGTTGAAGATAATCAACTTATTAAAACTATATCAATTTCATTAGGAGTGAATGATAAAGATTATAGATTTATAGATGAACTAGTAAATAGAGATTTAAGCGTTGATTTTATTACCATTGACGTAGCTCACGGTCATCACTTACTAGTGAAAGAGATGATTGAATATATAAAATATAAATGTAAATTTACGCAGGTTATAGCTGGTAATGTAGGTACATCAAATGCTGCTAAAGATTTAGCATCGTGGGGCGCAGATGCAGTTAAAATAGGTTTATCAATGGGTAAGAGCTGTACTACTTACAACTGTACAGGTGTTGGAACACCTATGTTCTCAACGGTAGATGCTATTGCTAAAGAGGTATCTGATGATATCCCTATTATTGCTGATGGTCAAATTAGAGAAGTAGGCGACGTTTGTAAAGCATTAGTAGCAGGTGCTTCTATGGTAATGATTGGAAGTGAATTTGCTAAGTGTGAAGATAGTCCTGCTGATATTATAGGGGGACCTGCTATGGGTAATAATAATAAAAAGGTATTCTTCGGTAGTGCTTCTTCTACGAATAAAGGTCACAATGGCTATGTAGAAGGTCAGACAGTAATGTTAGATATGAGAGATGAAACGTATCTTCAGTATATAGATCGTATTAATCAAGGCATACAATCATGCATGAGTTATGGGGGATTTAATGATATTAATAAGTTAAATACTATGGATTATGCAATTCATACCAATAATTAAATTATATGTCAAAAGATAATTACGTTATTTTTAATCCTGAAGGTGGTCTTGGTAAGATTATTGCATCTACTGCAGTTCTTAAATTTATTCAAGAGAAGTATCCAGACCATAAAATAATTGTATTGACGCCCTGGGCTGAAATATTTTTAAACAATCCAAGGGTATATAGAGTTTACAAGTCAGGTAATACTCCTTATTTTTATAGAGATTATCTTGAAGGAAGAGATAGTATTGTACTTAAAGGTGAACCATATTTTAATACAGGTCATTTATATAATAAACAGCACCTTATCAAGTCATGGTGTGAGTTACATAACTTACCATTTGATGGTAATGTGAAGCCTGAAATATATTTAAATGTTGCTGAAAAACAATATTATGCTAATAATCTTAATTCAGATAAACCTATTTTAGCTTTACAAACTAATGGTGGTCCTTATAATGACCAAAAACAATATTCATGGACTAGAGATATACCTCAAGAACAAGCTCAGATATTAGTAAATGAATTATCTAAAATATTTAAAGTATTACATATTGCCAGACAAAATGGACCTCAATTGCAAGGTGTGGAAAGAGTGGATGAAGTACCTAATAAAAGAACATTTTTATCTTTGTTACTTAGAACACAAAAAAGAATTCTAATTGATAGCTGTTTACAGCATGGTGCTGCAGCTTTAGATCTTCCTTCAACTGTATGCTGGGTTGGGACGAATCCAAAAGTATTCGGTTATGATATACACAAAAATATATTACCAGTTAAACCTAAAAAGGAAAAAAATGGTGGTGATATGATTGATAGTTTATTCTTTGATTACGACTTCAATGGACCAGAGCATGAATATCCTTTCGATGGTTTTGATATCTTCAACCTACAAGAGATATTTGATAGTGTCACAAAATGAAAAATTTAATATTTAACTCATCAATGCCCAGATCTTGTAGTACATTGCTACAAAATATTTTTAATCAAAGACCTGATACTTATGCTACTTCTACCGATGGAGCTATAGAATTGTTAGGTGGAGCAAGAGAAAGATTTACTAATAGTGACGAATTTAAAGCTTCTAATGATCAAGATTTAATGCTTAAAGCATGGAGAAATTTTGCCAAGCAAGGTTTATATGGTTATGCGGATACATTATCTGATAAAAAAA
>FUIF01009196.1_pt1 | contig 64810 bp, 78 predicted proteins | sample 1003461 | NCBI WGS metagenome assembly FUIF01 (sample SAMEA80401918, study PRJEB19352) | marine metagenome
GCCGATTGACACCCTTCCGCCCGATCCGGGTGGCCACCCCGGATCGGGCATCCCTTAATGCCTAAAACCAGCGGAAAAGTCATAAGACAAGACGACCCCATCAGTTCAAGGCGCGATAATCGAACGGTTGCAGGCGGCCAAGGGTCACTCAACAATAGTGGACCTGCTCCGACCTTTTCGCAACAGGGTCGCGCTTGCCACTCCTATCGCGATCAATGCGGCAGCCACAATTGGCGCGCCACTCTGTGCGCCAATCTTGCGGAATAATAATGCTGCCATCAAGGCACCGAGCGTCTGGCCGATCAACCGTGACAACGACAGCATTGCCGATGCAGCTCCCGAACGCGAGTGAGGCGCGGTTGCCAGCATGCTATGGTTGTTGGGAACCTGAAAAAATTCCAAAACCGATACCGCAAACTGCCGCAGCCAAAACTATCAGAAAAGTTGAGACGCCCGGCTGCATTAATGAAAGCAAGATTGCTCCGCCTGCGAGTATAATTAGCCCCGCACCGCACAGCCAGGCTGATGAATAGCGATTAACCAGGCGACCGGATACGAACGCGGCGATCATGATACCAAGCGGCAAGGGGACCATGAGCAGGCCGATTGCGTCTGGTTCGAATTGAAACCGCTGCTGGAGAATGAAGGGAAATGACAATGTGATCAGTATCAACACGGCGTAGGCTGCTGCCGACATTACATAGGCTTTACGCAACGAACCGAGCTTCAGCAAATCCAGAGGCACCATCGAATCCGGGCGGGTGGAGGTGCGTTTTCCGAGGAGAAAAATGGCTGGGATCGCGATACAGACTTCAAGCAATGTCCAGCCTGAGACGGTATTCTGGGCAAAGTCGTTAAGAGCCAGGAAGATCGCGGCAAAACCCACGGCGGACAGTAGCGCCGAAGAGCGTTCAAAAGGCTGCCTAGCCGGGGCCGTCGAGGGAATTGCCCAAATTCCAATCACAAGTGAAAGCAGCCCAAACGGAAGGCCCACGGCAAAAACAGCATGCCAACTTGCTAATGACAAGACAAGTGCACCAACCGCCGGCCCTGCGGCCGAGGCGATCGAAACCGCTATGGTATTGTAGCCGATCCCACGAGGGATGAATTCGGGGGGGTAGATTGTCCGAACCAATGCCCCGCTGACCACCATTACTGCCGCCGCGCCAATTCCCTGGACGAAGCGCGATATAGCCAGAACGGGAAGGCTGGTGGCTAAGATACTGCCAGAGGCTGCAAGCATGAAAAGTAAGATTCCTGCCAGATAAACCTTCTTGTAGCCTAGAATTTGACTTGCCTTCGCCATTGGTAAAAGTGCGATCACGATGGCAATCTGGAAGGCATTTATGGCCCACACGGATCTTGCCGCGGTAACCCCCAGGCCGTTGGAAATGAATGGCAGGGCAACGCTGGCGATCGATACGTCCATTATGGTAAGAAATATGGCGCACCAAATTGAAAGTGCTGCCCAGAGACGCCGAGGTGCGGGAAGTCCAGTTATGGCTTGGGCTCCGTCCGGTCTACTTGGCGGTCGCCCTTGGGGCGTCCCATCTTTCGCAATCATGTCCGTGGTTCTTTTGGTTTTTCGTCCATCCTGTTGCATTCCCAACTCAATATGGCGGTCCCCGCTCCGTCAGCCGTAAAGTAGGAAGGAATCGGCACGGTCTGCTCCCTTTCCCGTCAGGATTTATGGCACACCTGAAGAAATAGACCTGCGGTTTTCGCACAAGGCACTCAGGGCGAAGGACAGGTGGTTTTCCTGTCCTTCGCCCTTTCAGGTGCCTGCCAGATGATCGGCTTCTCTCGGGTCTTTTGGAGCAGCGTTCTAACTGGGGTTAAGCCGATCAGAGAGCACCCGTTGCCGCATTACATCTTGAGAATGGCCTTAATAGCGTTACCCGACACTTCGGTGTCTTCGACTGCCTGATTAATCTGATCGAAATCGTAGAACGTGCAGAGCCGTTCGAACGGGAACAGACCGGCTTCGTGCATGGCAATCAATTCAGGGATGAAGACCTGCGGAGTGCTGGAACCTTCAACTACCCCTCGTAATTTACGGCCGAAAAGCATGTTGTTCATGTCTAGCGAGAATTCGGTGCCCAACTTTGCCCCGCCAACCACGGCAGTTTCACCCATGGTATGGGTACTGTCGACCGCGCTACGCAAAAACTTGCGGAATTGCTGTGGTATCGATCGCATAGTCCACACCGCTACCGGTCAGGGCGATGATAGCTTCTTGGGCATTTGTAGTGTTGGCATCAATAATGTCGGTCGCACCAAGTTCACGGGCCAGTTCGAGACGCGTGAGGTTGCGATCAACCGCTATAATCCTGAGACAACCAGATGCCTTCGCGGCCATCAGCGCGCTGAGGCCAACCGAGCCGACGCCGAAGATCGCGATCGACGAACCGGGGGCAGGCTGGAGTGCATTGAGGACGGCACCCGCGCCGGTCTGAATTCCGCAGCCAAGCGGGCCGAGAAGCTCAATCGGTGCGGAATCCGCTACCTTGACGCAATTATTTTCCGTTGCGATCGAGTAGGTAGCGAACGAAGACTGTCCGAAGAAGCACGCATTCACCTCTTCTCCGTTGCGCCTGATCGGGGTCGATCCATCGAGCCTTCGGCCCATGAAATTGAGCGGGAAGAGGCTGGGGCAATAGGCCTGATGACCCTTCATGCATGAAGGGCAGGTTCCGCAATAGCTGAAAGACAGCACTACCTTGTCGCCAGGTTTCACTGTGGTGACGCTACGCCCGATATTTTCCACAATGCCCGAGCCTTCATGGCCGAGCACGGCGGGAAGAGGGGTGGGGTAATACTGGTCGCGGACGGTAAGATCGGTGTGGCACATCCCGGCCGCCACAATCTTGACGAGAACCTCGTCGTCGCGCGGTTCTTCGATATCGACGTTATCTAGGACAAATTGTCCGCCTTGGCTTTCAATGATCGCTGCATAAGCTTGCATGCTCAGTCTCCCTTTTCTGCGCTGTAAGGGGCGCGCCTAACAGAAAAAAATACAGGTTTTTGTCTTGTGTTACCCTGGCGTCGAGAATCAGTTTGCGTCGGAACACCTTGAAGCCATCGCCGACCTGGCGCAGCTTATCCTCGCGCCCCAGCGTGTGTACGGTCATTTCGAGTTGGCGGCGATTGCGATAGATGGCCAGGTTCGAAAAGACGTCGAACTCGCCATCGCCTGCATGGAAAGCTTCGACGTTGCTGACAAAATACCGGATTTTCGAGGGCGGATCTTCCATCCATACGGTGCCGGAATAGAGCCGCTCTACGCGTTGCTTGAGTTCGCCGTAATCGTCATTATAAATTGCAGCATCGTCGGGTGTCGGGTCGGGGCGACGGTCGCGGATCAAGCGTTGTTCATAAATCGGCATCCAGTAATGGATGTCTTCGTCGACCATTTCCGTTAACCACTCCCGGTATTGCCCGTTCTGCAGCAGCCGGACTTCGGCACGATAATGCATTTCGATCGCGGATTGGACATCCAATCCCGCTAAGGTCTGTTTTACCGACATAAAATCTCCGGCATTCGGTACGATTGAAAAAAGTTTGCGATTACTCGGCTGCGTCGATTTTGTCGCTCCAGTAATCACGATTGGTGAAAATCGAATCCCAGGTGTCGTTGTTTGCTTTCACCGTTTTCCAATCGGGCGCATCCAGCATTTCCTTCCAGAATCGATAGAAGCCGCGATGGGATGTTTCGCCGATGAAGCTGGATCCAACAATCCCCGGAAAAATCGGGTGCGGACCTTCGAAGCCGACACCCATGCTGGAGTCGATCCGGCCGTCGCGAGTGATGGTTCCGCGGTTGACATGGGTGGCCGATGACATGTTCTCGCCATCGTCGCTTTCCAGCGTTCCGGCGGTGCCGAAACTGCGGCTGGCTTCGCGCTGGATGCTGTTTTTTCGTTTCAGCGTCGGCGTCACGTGGGACCATCGTGTAGGTCCATACTTCAATTTCGTGCGGTCCACGCGGATGCCAGACCTTGAACGTATTGGTACCGTAAAGGAACGAGCAACTCGGGAAGATCGAGCAGTTCCAGTGACCAACATAAAGTTCCTCACGCTCCGGTCCGAACTTCCGACCTACTTCAGCGCGGGTGTCGGCAAGGTATTTTGCCCAACCATCGCGCTTGACGTGTATCGCCGCGGCGGCGTTGTTGATCACTCCGAAGCCGTGCCCATGCCGGGTCGTGAACTGGTAGCCGAGATCTTCGAAGGGAATGTCCGCCCGGTTCCCTGCCAGACCGGCAAGTTCGCCGCCGATTCCGAGCAGGGCGCCAGCGTGGGTCCAGCCGACATGGTAGCCATCGCCGACGAAATTCTCGGTCGGGACTTTCCAATTGCAGGCGAGAATGCTTTTCATCGGCGGACCCAGCAGCTCCAGCCCGCCCCCGGCACCCTCCCAGATGGTATCCAGATACCAGCGAAATTCGCCCAGATATTCTTCCAGGCCTGGAGCGTCAGCATCGCCGCAGCCGAAAATGAAGCCTTTGTACGTCTCCACCCGGACGTGCTTGGCACCGAGCTGTTCCTTATCGAGCTGCCCATGGTAGCACCGTGTTTCAAGCGGAACATCAACGAGGCTGCCATCCTGGCCGAACACCCAGCCGTGGTAGTTGCAGACGAACGCCTTGGCATTGCCGCTGTCGGCGTGACAAATCTGGTTGCCCCGGTGCGTACACGAATTGATGAATGCCCGAAATGAGCCATCTTGCTGATGCGACAGGATGACTTTGTCTTCGGCCATATAGGTGGTGATGAAATCGCCGGGCTTGGGAAGGAGCGACTCGTGGCCCAGAAACAGCCACGAGCGAGCAAAAAATACGCTCCAGTTCAAGATCGTAGACATCCTTGTCCCAGAAAATCTCGCGCGACTGATTCGCCTCGACATTGTCGACAAGGTTTGGGATTCTAGGCATACTTCTCTCCGTACAGCTCTCTTGGCTTGAACCTGTCAAGTTCAGGCACTATAGGCAATGCGATGCACTATATGCAAAAAATTGGGCTTGCGCAAGCGCAGTTCAGCTTGGTTGAATCTTGGTTTTGAGCACACTTGTCCGTCGTTTCTCGGCTTGGCGAGAGGTGCGGGCGGCGGTCTGGAGCTCGCCGACCCTGTTGCTTTGCCTGGCATCCTTCTTCTGGGCCTTGAACCCGATCGTTGGCCGGGCAGCGCGCGACTTGATCTCCCCCCTGTCACTTGCATTCTGGAGATGGGTGGTTGCTTTCCTGTTCGTGCTTCCTTTCGCCTGGCGACATATCAAGAACGATAGGCAGACCCTGCGCGAGTCATGGCCGGGGCTTGTGCTGCTCGGTTTTTTTTGGTGTCGGGCTGTTCAGTTATCTCGTCTATTCGGCGCTACAGTATACTACCGCAACCAACAGTCTGATGTTGCAAGCTATCATGCCGATCATGACGATGGTGATACCTGCGGTTGTGTTTGGGGAGCGGTTGCGTCCACTTCTTGCTCTCGGCGCCGGGCTATCGTTTGCGGGGGTCGTGTGGATCGTCACTAAAGGGCACCCGTTTGCCCTGCAACTGAGCGCCCTCAACCGCGGGGATTTGCTCGCCGTAACAGCTGTATTCCTTTATTCGGCCTACGCCACCTTCCTGCGCAAGGCGCCGGCCGTGCATCACCTCACCTTGCTCGCCATCCTTTTTTGCGATCGGCGCAGCATCGCTGGCAATACCCTACTTCACCATGCTGGCCAGCAAGGGCCTGTCGTTGCCGCCGGCCGAAGTGGTGGCTGCCGTTCTGTATGTCGGGATATTTCCCTCGCTTGCCGCCTATGGCCTGTTCAACCGTTCTGTAGTGCTGATCGGCTCGGTTCGCGCAGGGGTTTACATGAACTTGCCGACGGTGTTCGGGGTCGGACTCGCCATACCGCTCCTTGGTGAATATCTATCTTCATATCATTTTGTGGGCGCGATCATGATCATCGCCGCGATCGCCATTTCACGTCGATAGCCCCGCGACCCTTCGAATACGTACTCAGGACGCTTGAAGCCATGACCAAAAAACAACACGATCAGTCCTATGTCGATGCGTTTCGTCACGCTGCGGAAAACCCTGAAGGCTTCTGGGCGAACGCCGCGCAGGCGATCGAATGGTTTTCCGAGCCCCGGCTGACCTATGACGAAGACAAGGGCTGGTTTTCCGATGGGATTCTCAACACCTGCCACAATTGCCTGGACAGGCATGTCTTGGCCGGTCGCGGCGACGCAGTTGCACTGACCTACGACAGCCCCGCTGCGGGAGCCTTTCGCAGCTTCACCTATTCACAACTGCTGGACGATACGGGACGGGTAGCGGCGATGCTTGCCAGCCTGGGTGTGTCGAAGGGGGACCGGGTCGTCATCTTCATGCCGATGGTGCCCGAGACGGCCTTCGCCATGCTGGCTTGCGCGCGTCTGGGCGCGATCCATTCGGTGGTTTTCGGCGGCTTCGCCGCACCGGAACTAGCCAAGCGGATTGATGATGCGAAACCCAAAGTGATCCTGACCGCCTCGTGCGGGATCGAAGGGGCGAGGGTCATTGCCTACAAACCTTTGGTCGATGAGGCGGTCGAACTTTCGTTGCTCGGTGTTGAACATGTCGTCCTTCTGCAGCGCGAGCGCTTGGCGGCCGACCTTGGTCACGAGCGGGATATTGACTGGCAGGAACTGCGCAACCGCACCGCAAGCGATGCAATGCCAGCCTGTGTGCCGCTCGCTTCGTGGGAACCGCTCTATATCCTCTACACCTCGGGAACTACCGGAATTCCCAAGGGTGTCGTGCGCGACAATGGAGGCCATGCTGTTGCGCTTTCGTGGTCCATGGAGAATATCTATGGCATTGGTGCGGATGACGCTTTCTGGGCGGCATCGGACGTTGGTTGGGTCGTTGGCCACAGTTACATCGTCTATGGGCCGTTGCTGGTGGGAGGAACCACGGTTCTATTCGAGGGGAAACCGGTTGGCACGCCCGATGCCGGCACTTTCTGGCGGACGATTACACGCAACAAGGTCAAGACCTTCTTCACCGCCCCCACTGCGATCCGGGCGATCCGCAAGGAAGATCCCCAAGCAAGATTCCTGAAAGAGATCGGCACGGGCGACTGCCGCGTCATCTTCCTCGCAGGTGAACGAGCGGACCCCGCAACCATTGACTGGCTTGAGCGGGAAAGCGGGCTGCCGGTGATTGATCACTGGTGGCAGACCGAGCTGGGCTGGCCTGCCATCGCCTCATGTTTCGCGATGGGCGATTTGCGGCGCAAACCAGGCAGCGCGGGGTTAGCAGTGCCCGGTTACAAATTTGCAATTCTGCGCGACGATGGCAACGCGGTAGACGAAGGCGAAAGCGGCAACGTTGTCATTCGAAGGCCCCTGCCGCCTGGTGCCTTCCGGACGCTGTGGAACAACGAGGCTGATTTTGCGAAAAACTTCGCCAGTTTCCCCGGCTATTACGAAACGGGCGACTCCGGCCATCGCGACAAGAGCGGCTATCTCTATATCATGGGCCGGACAGACGACATCATCAACGTCGCAGGCCACCGTCTCTCGACCGGGCAGATCGAAGAGATTATTGCTGGCCTTGCTGATGTCAACGAATGTGCGGTGGTCGGCGCGAAAGACCCTGTCAAGGGCATGGCACCGGTCGCGTTCATAACCGCACAGTCTGGGGCAGCGGATAAAGGCGCGATTGCCGGACTTGCAATCTCGGCTGTGCGCGCTGAACTGGGTGCCGTCGCGGCGTTAAAGACTGCCTATGTGGTTGATCAATTGCCGAAGACCCGATCGGGAAAGATCCTCCGCAATCTTCTGCGCAAAATCGTTGATCGCGAACCTTTCAGTGTGCCGCCAACGATCGATGACCCGGCCATACCCAAAGCTATCGCCGCGCAGTTAGATGAACATTGATCCTCAGCTAGACCAGTCTCGAAAGTCACTATCGACCATACGCACCGAAGACCTCCGCGCGACAATCCGGCTCAAGGAGTTTGTGCAAGCAGATGAATCCACTACGCTTCGCTGATCATCTTTTCAGACGAACCCGTGCACCGAATTTTGCTCGACACCGATCTACATTTGAGGGAAAGCGTCTGCGACTCGCTCATCATCACCATATTTGGCAAACTGGAAAATCATGGACCACGATATGAAGAAAATTGGTGAAAAATTTGAAAATGGGCTCAAAGAAGACAATGATAAAAGAAAATCCATTCAATCAGTTGAAATAGGGGTGCGAGTTTTACTGGCTTTAGTGGAGACCGGAGGAGGTGAAGGGGCCTTTCTCCGCGAAGTGGCAGACCATTCAGGGCTGTCCCGCAGCCAAGCCCACCGGTATTTGCTTTCCTTTGTGAATACCGGGGTGGCCGAACAGGACGAAAGGAGCGGACGGTATTATTTGGGGGGGCTCACCGTCCGTCTTGGCTTGGCGGCAATGGCACGCCTGGACACCGTGCGCATAGCCGCGGAGCATTTGGAAGATCTTTTTGGCAGAAATGAAAACTACTGGCTTGCTTTCAGTGTGGGGCGATTACGGCCCAACTGTCATTCGCTGGATCGATGGTGGAATACCGCTGTTTACATCTCTGCACACGGGATCGGTCTTGCCATTGCAGACATCGTCGACCGGGATCCTCTTTCTGGCGCATTGCCCTCCTGAACAGACCAGGGAACGGGTCGAACGCGAGCGTGCTGAGGGTATTGTCGTCGATGACCTCGAACTTGCCGCACAAATTGAGGAGGCTGGGCGGGTGGGTTTCGCCAGGACTTACGGAACTGTCGTACCGGGACTATCGGCGACGTCGGTGCCAGTCCTGGATTCTCAAGATCGCTTGGTCGCGACAATGAGTGTTTTGGCTCGTGCAGAACAAAAGGCGTTTTTCAGCAAGGCCAAGATCGAACGGATAATTGATGTAGCGCGCAGTGCAAGCAGGGCCATCGGTTGGCAGGGTTAGGGCCGATACCAAAGCAATCACACTGTCAGGGTGAGAAGTAAAATTGTTGAGGGCGTCTGGTCCATTACGAAAGCGGCATTCAATCGCGGTGTGGCATGCTTGGGTTCGACGTGTCGGGCTTTGATCCCGATGGCCTGTTCCCGGCAATCCCCGTAACCAACGCCAGCAAGACTGCGCCGGAAAAGGTTATCGAAGATGCCCGGGCGCACAATCCGACGATTCGCCAGCTCGCCGCAAAGGCCGGCAGCTATGCGGGGCTTGCCTTTGTCGGCACGCCGGCGTCGATCGCCGACGAAATGGAAATTTGGCTGGAGGAGCGTGGGTCAGACGGGTTCGTCGTCATGTTCCCCTATCTTTCGGAAGGACTGAACGACTTTGTCGATATGGTCGTGCCCGAATTGCAGCGCAGGGGCATTTCCCGAAAGGAATACGAAGGTACGACATTGCGCCACCTTTTCGGACTTCCACAGCCCGAAAATCGCTTCTTCTAATTCCGCTTGTCCGCCAGCGGACGGGCAACGTAGGATGAAGGTTGATCACGGCAATGAGGAAGATGACAAGCAAGGACGCTGCTGACGAATTCTGGCAATTTTCGCTGGAAGTCTATGCAAGACCGCAAGTTGCTGACCCGTGCTTGGATCTGCAGGACGAGCATGGTTTCGACATCAACATTTTATTGTTATGTCTATGGCTGGCGCAAGGCAGGGGCAGGGCTCTCAGCCAATCTGAGATCGGCGACCTGCTGAGAGGTGTTGCTGCATTGAACGAAAACATGGTCTGGCCGGTGCGCGGTGCGCGGCGGTGGGCCAAGTCGTGGCTTCAGCAGGCACCGGACCTGCAAGCGGTAGCTGCGAGAGACAAGCTTTACACCAGCCTGAAGGCGACGGAGCTCCAGATGGAGCGCCAGATCCAGATCGAACTGGTCCGATGTCTTGCCAATGATGGCCAGCAACAGGGCCAACCACTGGACTTGTCCGCACAATCCGCCGCGCGATTGAGCCTGGAGGCTTATCGCGTGGCAATTACGGCTCCGGAGGGCACTTCCGCGTTGCTGACGCGGCTGGCCCTTAAGGCCCTTATTTAACCGGCATCGCCGGTGTCGTCACGGGCGGTTCTGCGCTCATGATATGAGCGTAAATCTCATCGATCTCTGCGTCGCTCAGCTCAGTTGGCCGGAAGGGGGGCATTTCGATTAGCCCCTGACGCACGACCGCGCGCAAATATTCCAGAGCAAGATCGTCTCTGCCGAACAGCGATGCCACCGGTCGTCCCGCTTGTTCAAGCAGCATGGTTCCAGGGTGACCCGGGCCGGGATCATGGCATCCCGAGCACATCAAAGCATAATTTTCTGCGCCGTCGGGTTTTTCCGCCGTCGGGTCGGGGTTGCAAGCGCTCAATATGACAAGCAGCGAAAGGGCGATCAGTCTTTTCATTATGCCTCTAACTCGATTGATTGCAGGGCAGATCAGGCGGACGCGAACAGCGCAGTTGGGTCAAGGGCCTTTTTGACCCTCGTGTGGAGTGTCGAAAGTGCGCCCGAAGCGAATGTCTGGTCGACCGTGGCGCGCAGGCCCGGTTCGGTGAATACCTGCCCGAATCCGGCCTCCGCCTGTGCCCCGATCAAGGCTTCGGCGCAGGCGCGAGCGCGCGCAGCGCTGGCCTTGTCCGAGCCAGTGCTCGGGAGGAACTGGCGGTGGTTGGCTGAACGCCATATGGCGACAGCTTCACTGACCATATCGAAACCATGTTCTGCGCAGGTGTCGCGTGAAAGCACGTAGAGACGCATCGCGTCTTCACCATCGACCGGGCTGACCGGGTTGACCGTCAGTGCCTGGTTACCGCTCCACTGCGCGATTGCTGCCGGAGGGCTGGCCACAGCGCCTGTCATAGTCCCCATTCGCCATGACCAGAGCCGGGGATCGACGCCACGACCGTCGGCGATGACTTTCGCCCCGGGGACCGATCCGAAAGCGCCGTTGACGAGATCCCACAGGATCGAAACGTTGTCTGGCAGCCCGTAGAGCGAGCCGTAGAGATTCCAGTACCCCAAACCCAGCGCCTTACCAGCCGCTTTGACCGCGCTGGCCGCCATCGGGCCCTTACCGGCGTAGTCGTTGCGCTTCTTACCGAGCAATGCAGCTTCATGCAGGGCGTTGCCCACAGCCACGCCATTGGCCACGACCATGTTCAGCTTGAGTGGGCCGAGCACATCGAGCAGTGGAGCCAGCCCGTCCTCGTTCTCCACGGTAACCATGAACGTCTTGAAAGCAGGCGGTTCCGGCATCAGCCATGAGCCAACCTTGGTTGGCACGGCGAAATCGGATTGTGAGAACAGTCCGTCGACCCACGGGCCGTACCCGAACTTGAACAATTGCCAGCAAGTGCTTTTGGGCATGGCGCCCATGCCGGTGCGGACCAGCCTGCCATCGGCGAGCATGACTTCAAGGCCGCATTGCATCAGACTATGATCCGAATATGGTGTGTAGCCCGCGCTCCGTTCTACGAAGCTGGCGGCCACGCTCGCATCGGGATTGCCGGGGAAATCGACCCACAGCTTGAAATTCTTGCTTTTGATATAGGCATCAAGCTCGCGGAAGGTGACGCCGGGTTCGACCAAGCAGTAAGCCAGCTCCTCGTTCACCTCGAGGACCTGGTTCATGCGCTGCAAATCGAGCACGATAACCTTGTCCAGCCCGGTTTTCTCAAGCCCGTGCGCGCCATTACATACAGGCTGCAATACCCCGCTAGCACCTTTCGCCGCGTTTAGCGCAACAGCCAGCTGCGCTTCATTTGCGGGCAAGACCACGCCGGCCGGAATGGCGAGGGGTGTGGCGTAGCGGGCTAGCACGGCGGGCGATCGGTCGACCGCTCCGGCGCCCAGAGCCGCTTCAATTGCTGTCAGTGCAGCCGCCTGGCGAGCCTGATCTATCATCCTTGTTTCCTCATTTGCCTATTGCTGAAGTATTTTGGGATAGCGATCGAGATTTCCCGCATCGACGGCGAAGTCTGCCGAACGGACCCCAGCCCCGATGGTGCTGGCCGGCTCGCTGTCACGCCATGAAAAACAGCAGGTCTTGCAGCGATAGATCGTCCAGACAATGGTGTTGTCCTCGCGCCCCTGATAGTCTTCGATAGCGCCCGTACTCGAACAGCGTGGACAGAGCGTCTCGCTCATTTTGCAGCTCCTTGCTGAAGTAACTGGATTGCCTTGCTCAACGCATCAATGTCCGGGCCGGTCGGTGGATTAACGAGATGTGCCTCGCCGATGGGATCGGGCCGCAGGTAGCTTGTCGCGTCAATGATCAACCGGTGCCCCTTGCCCGGTACCACTGCGGACGGATCGATCGGCACGGCGGGCATGTTGGGCAGCACGATAATATCGTCAGCGCGGGTACGCGTCGACAGTGCCCACATCACTTGGTTGAGGTCGAAGGGATCGACATCGGCATCGACCATGATCAGATTCTTGAGATACATCACACCGTGCGGTGTGCTCAGCGCGCGCAGTGCGACGGTCTTAGCAAAGCCGGCCATCCGGTTTTTTGACCGAGATGATCCCGGTCAAACCGTGTTGGTACAGCGCGTTGACAGCCGTGACTTCGGGAAAGTCCTTGCGCAATTGGGCATAAAGCGGCGCGGAGGTGTGCAGCCCGATCAGCGTGTCGTGTTCGGTCCAGCCTCGGCCGATGTAGATATTCTCGAAGATCGGGTCCCGGCGATGTGATACTGCCGTGACCTTGAAAATCGGCGCCTTGCGGACCCCGCTGTAAGAACCCGGGAATTCGCCGAACGGCCCTTCCAGCACACGCTCGCCCAGCTGCATTTCTGCTTCGATCACGATCTCGCTGTCCGCGAGAATATCGATACCGTTGCCAGATTTGGTGAGCCTGATCGGCGCGCCCATCATCGCCGAGGCGTAGGCGTACTCGGATTCCTCATAACCGATCGGCGTGGCGGCGAAGACGGCAAGTCCCGGATGGTTGCCGAGCATGACCGCGATCTTCAGCGGCAGGCCGTTGCGTTCGGCGGCCATGATCTGCCGACCCATGTCATGCGACGGAATGGTCATCAGGCTGAAGCTATCCGGGCCTTGCACTTGCAGCCGGTAGATGCCGACATTCTGCTTGCCGAAATTATCGGGATCTTCCGGATCGCGCGATGCGACCGAAGCCTTGCCCATGAAGAACCCGCCGTCGTATTCGTTGATACGATAAACCGGGAGGATGTCGTAGAGATTGATTCCGCTTTCGACACGGCACTCATGTACTGGAGCCTGTCCTTCGGGAACGTAGCTGATCTGAGCCTCGGCATCGCCCCAACGACCGGCGATCTCGAAGAACAGCTCGCGGATTGTCGTGCCCTTGGGCCGCCCCAGCAGCAACGCGATATTGTCCCACGAACCGTGGACGCCCACCACGGTCCGCTTGCCGGGATAGCCGGCAATGTTGTCGAACAAGATTGCGGGTGCACCATTGGCATTGCGCGAAGCCGCGACCGCGATATTGCGCAGGTCCGGTTCCGGCAGCACCCGTTCGCTCCAGGTGATCGCCTGGCCTTCGCCTTCAAGGAGTTCAAGAAAGTCCCTCAACGAGGAAATGCCGCGCGCTTTATTGGCCAAGTCGTTCATATTCGATTCCTTACGCGAGCGGCATCAGTGACCACTGGGATTGGCCGTGGCGGACTGGATTGTAACCCATTTCCACTCGGTCATGATCTCGAGGTCGGCCTCGGTGCCCTCGCGTCCGAAGCCGGAAGCCTTGGTCCCCCCGAACGGTACGTGCGGCTCGTCATGGAGGGTCGGGGCGTTGATGTGGACCATCCCGCTTTCGGCCTCGTGAGCAAATCGCAAGGCCTTGTCTATATCACGGGTGAAGATCGAGGCGGATAGGCCGTATTCGGTATCGTTCGCCAGTTCGATCGCCTCTTCTAGCGTGTCGAACGGATAGAGCGAGGTGACCGGCCCGAAGGTTTCTTCGTAGCAGACTGTCATGTCGGCAGTAACGCCGCGCAGCACAGTGGCGGAACAGCAGTTGCCAGTCCACTCGGCACCGGCCAGCACTTCCGCTCCCTTGGCGCGGGCATCAGCGATGTGGCTGCGCACCCGATCGCGCTGCCGTTCGGAGATGATGGGGCCAAGCATGGTGGTCGGTTCGCGCAGGTCGCCCATCTTGGCTTTGGAAGCTGCGGCGGCGAAGGCCTTCGCAAAATCATCAAAAATGGAGCGTTCGACATAGATCCGCGATGCGCCCATGCACACTTGGCCCTGGAACATGAAAATGCTGAACAGTGCCGCACCAACCGCTTTTTCCAGGTCGGCATCGGCGCAGACGATCAGCGGGCTCTTGCCGCCAAGCTCAAGCGTATATTTCTTGAGGTTCATGGCTGCGATTCCGGCAATGTGCTTGCCCACACGCGAAGAGCCAGTGAAAGTAATCGCAGCCACATCGGCATGACCAGTGAGCGCGTCGCCGATTTCGGCGCCATTGCCGTAGACGATGTTGAACAGGCCACCAGGAACGCCCGCCTCACGCCACAGATCTGCGAGCAGGTCAGCCAGGCGCGGCGCGGCTTCGGATGGGAGCAGAACGAAGGCGTTGCCGGTTGCAAGCGCCATAGCGGATTGCTTGATCCCCTTGATCAGCGGAACATTGAATGGAGTAATACCGGCGACCACGCCCACGGGCTGGCGCAGGCTCATGCTGAAGCGGCCCGGCGTGTCCGAGGGGATCGTTTCGCCGCGGACCCGGCGCGGAACCCCAGCGGCAGCTCGCAGGAAACCGATGGAAAAGCGGGCCTCGAAGCCTGCTTTGGCAACCGGCGAGCCGACCTCATCGATCAGCACTTCCTGGAACTTGGTGACGTCTCGTTCCATGATTTCCGCCGCCTTGAACATCCAGCCCTCACGGACTGCAGCAGGCAGGTCGCGGTGCATGCGGAATGCTGCCACGCCAGCCTCAACCGCGTGGTTGACATCGTCTGCGGTGCCTGCAGCGGCCCTTGCGTAGACACTGTCATCGATCGGATTGAGGTCGTCGAAATAGTCGCCACTGCCAGGCGCTACCCGGACTCCGCCTATCCAATGGTCGAGATTCTTCATCGCACTACGATCCTTGATTCAGTTGGACAAGCTGCCGTTTCGCTCACGATGTTTCTCGCATCTCTTTTGGCCAGATGCCTTGCTTGCCCGGCGAGAGAATGCCATTGGGGTCCATCACATCCTTGATGCGATGGTGAAGGTCCCACAATGCACCATCGTTGTGTTTATAGGTCTTGGCGATCTGATCCATGAAGGCGAGGTGGGTGCGGTATTCGCCGAAACCAACTTCCGCCGCCTCATCGACCAGCAAACCGAACAGGTCGTAGGCGCTTGTGCGCATAGCCTCGTCGGCCCGGTCGTACATGATCATCAGGATGTGATGCATGTCACGCCAACCGACAAGGAATTCCCCTATATAGTCGAAGCCGTATTCGTGGCAGCGCCGCTTTATCATGTTATACTGGCCGAGCGCTTCCGCGCCGCTTGGCGCAGAGATCGGCGAGAAATTGACGTGGCCACCACCACCGATCCAGTTCATGATGCTGAATTCAGTCATGTTCGGCTCGCCGCGCATCAAGCGCACGCGGTAATCCCAGGCGGGATCGTTCTCACGGTCGAGGTAAAGCTTTGCCCCGGGAATGCTCATCAGGGCATCCTCGACGATCTTCCAATTGTTCGCGATGACAGGTGGCGGGCCATACAGCGCGCCGTAATAGTTCCACATTCCCAGGTGGAGATCCGAGGCGATCCGGGTGCGGACCGACTGCGGCAGGGGGCCCTTGCCGTCGAAGTAATGGCGACGTGTGGTCTTGGCCGAAGCTTCCCACAGTAGATCGACTGCCACGGCGGCGTTCGGGATGATCTGATTGACCTTCAACGGCCGGGTGATCTCGAAGATGGCCTCGAGATCTTCCTCGCGTTCGTAGGTTATCATGAACGGCTTGTAGCCGGGAGGCTCTGGCATCAGCCAGATGCCCATCTTCGTGACCACACCAAAAATTAGACTGGGTAAACATGCCGTCGAACTGCGGACCGGCGGCGTGCTTGGTCACCTGCCAGTGTTTCGATCCCGCGAGTGCTCCCTGGCCGGTCCGTACCACTTCGCCGTCGGCCAGCACCACTTCCATTCCGCACTGCATGATGAAATGGTCGCCATAAGGGGTGTAGCCTGCACCATGTTCTAGCGCATTGCCCATCACGCCGCCCCATGCTGGCGCTGCGGGATCGATCCAGAGCTTGCTGCCGATCGCGCGCAGATGCCGGTAAAGCTGCATGTACGAAACACCGGGCTCGACAAGAGCATACCCGTATTTCTCGTTGACTTCGATAATCCGGTTCATCCGCCGGAGGTCGAGCATGACGTAGCCGGACTTGCGGGGGGCGGGACCACCATAGGCGAAATTGCGCCCCGTACCGATTGTCCAGATGGGTATTTTATAGGCGTTGGCGATCTTGAGGGTCTTCTGAATCTGTTCCACGCCGTCAGGAGCAACGGCCGCTGAAGGCAGAAATTCACCATCGGCAGGGGGGAATAAGCGTCCCTATAGCTCGACAGCGGCTGTTCATCGACGTACACGCGGTCTTTTCCGACGACTCCTGCAAACTCGTCGAGCGCATTGGAGAAATCGGCTGCGGCAACCCCTTGCGGACCAATGCTGCTCACGATTGATGCCCTTCAAATTCATAAACCCATGACACCAGCATACCAGGACTGCTGGCAAGTAACGCGCAGGCCCCGGAAGTGCAGGCGTTTGAGACTTGAGGTGATCTGTTTCCAATGGCGCTCTGCAACTGGTGAGCAATCGCCACCGGCCAGGCGTGTGTCGTGTTCCCAATCAGGCGTGCGCCTCCTTCGATCCGATGGCGCCATCTGCCATTGGTATAGTGATGCTGCCAGAAATGCCGCGAATGGGCGCCGCGTTCGCCCAGCAGCTGCCCTGCGATCATCGCGGCGGGGTCAGATGTCATCCCGATGATCGTCCCGGTGGTTGCTTCAAGTTCGTGCAGCAAGCCATTGAGCGATTGGTCGATGCGGATCACTTCACCTGCAAAGCCGCTGTCGATCATAGCGGCAGCGAACTGGCGGCTTTCAGGCACGCCACTTTCCTCAACCAGGGTGACAGTGCGGCCCCCGCCCGGTTTCGACCGCGCAAGGGTCCCCAGCCCCACGGCAGCAGTGCCGAGCGCTCCGGCTCCCAAAACATCCCTTCGCGTTAGCTTCCAAGCCATCATGCCTGCCTTTCGATTTTCTTGAGCGGCAATGCCGGATCGGGGTTTTCGCCAGTCAATCCCTGCCAGCGATCCTCCAGGTTGTTATGAAGTCCGAATTGATCGAGCACCCGCATGCAGCTGTGATCGATGATGTCGTTGATGTCGTGTGGGCGATTGTAAAACGCCGGAACTGGGGGGAAAATCACCGCGCCCATTTCGGTGCACGCAGTCATGTTGCGGAGGTGCGCCAGATTGAGCGGCGTTTCGCGCGTCATCAGAACCAGCTTGCGCCGCTCCTTGAGCATGACGTCCCCCGCGCGTGTGATCAGATTATCGGATAGTCCATTGGCGACTGCAGCTAATGTCCGCATGGAGCATGGCGCGATCACCATGCCCTCGCATAGGAACGAACCACTCGCGATGCTTGCCCCTATATTGCGGCTGTTGTGCACGACGTTTGCAGCATCCTCGAATTGCCGCCGCCCATCGTCAAGTTCTTCGCGGATGTTGAGCAAGGCGGCCTGCGACATGACCAGATGGGTTTCCCAGCCACCTTGGTCTTTCAGCATTGTCAGCAGACGCAACCCGTAGATCGCACCGGTTGCTCCGGTTATGGCAACCACGATCCGTTTCACGAGCGAATAGCCCCCACTACGGTTGGTTCTGAAATTTCAACGAATAGACAAGATGCACTTATCATCAATCTGTCACCCTTCCTCTTCGTCTGAGACAATAGGGGGCGGCAAGTGAAGCCGCCCCCTGATCGTAAGTTTCAATATTCATAACCGATCTTGAGGAACCATTCCCGTGGGCGGGAATATGTCGCCAATGCAACGCCGCCAACATCCAGATCGACATACCCGCCTTGGATGTACCGTTCGTCAGTCAGATTGGTGACGCCTGCGGTGATCGTGATTTGATCTCCGGGGATGGTGTACGAAGCGTTCGCGCCAAACACGCTGTAAGCGGGTTGGTACAGTTGCGGGCTGTTCACAGCATCCTTGAAAGTACCGCTCTGATGGTACCAATCACCACGGATTACCAGCTTGCCACTTTCATTGTCGAATGCAGTCGCGTTTGCTGCAACGGTTCCTGTCCACTCAGGCACGAAAGCGAACTTGGAGTCGACTGTAACAGGAAACGCGCGCGGATCCACCGTGCGATAGCTGGCATCCAGGTACCCTACGCCATAGTCAATCCTCAGCCAATCGGTCGGGGCAGCCTGTCCCTCGATTTCAAAGCCCTTGATCCGTCCTTCACCACCGTTGCGAACCTTGGGGGCAATCCCCTCGTTGACGACTATCTGAATATCGGAATAATCAGACTGGAACACCGCCAGGTTCAGCCGCACGCGGCGATCGAACAACTCGGTCTTGAGGCCGATTTCGTAGGACTTGACGAATTCAGGTGTGAAGGCCGGGGTTACCAGTTCGCCCGGGAAGATACGCTGGCTGAAGCCACCGTTCTTGAAGCCCTTCGAATAAGAGGCATAGCCCATGACATCATCGCTGAACATGTAGTTTGCCGATACCGCCGGGGTCCATTCCTTGGCCTTGGCGGAAACCTCCACCGCCGGGAGAGTGTGGTTCCCGCCCGGATTGGTTGCCGAGGGAACGCAGGACGGGTCAGGGAACCCATTGGGCAGGAGCTGCGGCGCATCCTGCCCGGTGATGCAGCGAGCAAACTGAATGAACACACCATCGGGATAGTCCGGAAGTACGCCGGCCGTAAAATCGCGGGTAATGACCTGCGCCGAAGGATCGAAGCGCTTTGTTTCGTCAGTGTAGCGAATGCCTGGTGTTATCGACAGACGATCCGTAACTTCAAAAGTAGCCTGCAAGAAGGCGGCGTAGCTGTCGTTGTTGATCTTGCCGCCGCTGAAAAAATTGGCGAAGCCGAACCGCAATGGCTCGATATCCTCACCTTTTTCTTTCAGGTAGAAACCGCCTAAGGTAAATTTAACCCTGTCATCGAGTATGCTTCCGACCAGCTGAAGTTCCTGCGATGCCTGCCACAGGTCGATATTGTTGGTGAGCTGCAACACCTCGAAAGGGGTCGCGTCAAAGTCGAATTCGATGGTTGATTTCTGGTTGCGATACGCGCTGATCGACTTGAGGGTTACATTACCCAAGTCATATTCCATCGTCAGGTTAGCCCCCCACAAATCGAAATCGGATTGGTTGGGCCCGCCGGCCCACGTAGTATCGATGTCACCGGTCACCCAGCGAGAGGAGACACAGTTGGGATTATCGACGGGTGCAAGTTCGCCGGGAGCACCGCACTGACCGGCCCCGCCGCCAAGCTTGTTGTATCCAAAATTTGAACTGGGGAAAGCGAAGGTCCCGTTTGGCGTGGTGACGATCTGCAACAGATCGGGCGAATCCCGGTTCTCGACAAGAGTGCTTGCTGCGGTCGCTTCGCGTCGGATGTTAATGTCGCCTGCCAGGGTCGCGGTGAAAACATCGCTGGGTTCCCATTTGAAGGCTACGCGTCCCGCGAAACTGTCCTTGTCGCCCTGCCGGTCACCGTCAACCAGCCGAAGCTGGTAGCCGTCGCGCGTTTCATAGGATGCGACCGCTCGCATAGCGAGCGTGTCGCTGACGGGGATATTAACGATGCCCTTGATGTCGGCCCGGTTGAACCGACCCGTGGCGGCTTCGAGCTTGAGTTCAAATTCGTCGGAAGGCTCCCGGCTGTTGACAATGATCGCGCCGCCAATGGTGTTTTTGCCGAAAAGCGTTCCCTGGGGGCCACGAAGGATCTGTACACTTCCGATATCGGCCATGTCGAGCAGTCCGCCAACCGATCGAGATACGTAAACGCCATCAACATAGATGCCCACGCCAGGGTCAACAGTGATATTGAAATCGGTCTGGCCAACGCCTCGGATAAAAGCTGTGAGCGAGGCGCTTGATCCGGAGATATTCCCAACCGGTTGGATATTCACGTTCGGCGCGTAGGAAGCAACCTGCGCGACGTTGGCGATCTGTCGGTTCTCAATCATGTCTCCACTCATCGCGGTAATTGCGATCGGGGTTTCCTGCGCATTTTTCTTCGCGTTTGCGTGCGGTCACCACAATTTCATCGAGGCCGCCACTGCTCTGCGCAACAGATGCTTCGTCAGTTGCCGCATCCTGCCCCCAAACGGGGGCGGATGACACGACCAAAGCTAAACCGCTGCTAGCCAGGAGCAATGTTCTGTTAACTTTGCAATTATGTTTATTCATTTCTCTCTCCCTTTAAATAATTCTCTTTTTGTAAATACTAAGTGTTTGTGAGGAATTCATTCAGAAAAATCTCAATGTCTTTTTAACAGAGGTTATGCTGGCATAGGCTCTCATGTCGGCCACACTTCGCTGCCAAATGTCGGGCAAAAGATTTCTTGAAATTGTTAAGGAAATATTGGTTCGTTGCACTCAACACCTTACTCGCCGAAAGCAGTTATTACGACGATACATATGTGCAGCTTTGCATCGCGCGCAGCCAGACGCCATGCTGTCGAGACCGACGATATTTCTGGCCCTACACCTCTGACGCTCCCAACCGTATTAATCTTTTTGCAAATTTAATACTTTGCAGCTTAAGCAAGAAGATAACTCTCAAGAAAATCGAGGCGATCGTTGCCCCAGAATATTTGCTCATCTACAAACATCATCGGCGCGCCGAATACGCCCCGCTGGTAGGCTTGCGTACGCGCCTTGCGATATTCGCCATGGCCCGCGGGTGAAGCGACGAATTCACACAGTGCATCGGCATCGAGGCCAACGTCTTCGGCACAGCCGCGCAACTCATTCTGATCGCGCGGATCGATCCCGAGCCCCCAGATTCGGCGGAAGGCGGCACTAACAAATGCTTCGGCCCGGCCTTGGCTGCGGGCGTAGAGCGCTGCACAGTTCCAATCCGCGCAGGCGAAGCTCGCGGGAAACGCCAAAGGCACCCCGTACTTGGCCGCCCAGCGCTCCAGATCGGCCATCAGGACCTTTATCTTGGGAGCAACTTCGCGGTTGGACGGACCATAGTTGCCAGCGGCAATCTTTGCCTCGGGAATGTCGATCGGCCAATATTCGATCTTGCAGCTAGTTCGGCGGGCTAAGTCCGGCAATTTCACCTGCGCCAAGTAGCTGAACGGACTGATGAAATCGAAATAGAAATCAATAGTTTTGGTCATGACATGGTTCCATAACCCACTAACTTTTCGTAGTTTTCCCAGAATCCCACAATTGAGCCCTCGGTGACCAGGTGATCTGCATTCTCCGCACGGCCTCCGCCCATGGCGATGTACGATTTTGCTTCCATTTCGCCGATGATGGCCCTCTGGACGATTTCGACAGCTTCACCATCTTCCATGGAGATCAACCCAGCCGGACCGATCAGGTTGGTTTGTTTTTTGCCGGATAGCCTGCATTTCTGCATCATCATCAGCGTAGCCAAAATGAGTCCAGACGAGCTCGAAGGCATCAGGCCCCTTGGTTACGATCTGGCGCACCGCTAGGGTGTTCTGAATCTGCTGGAGCACCAGGTTCGGGAACACGGCTAGGATAACGAGGGTTATGCCGTCATCGAATTCCTGCCGGCCTTTAAGGAGCGACATGTCCTGCAGCTTGAACTCAGTGTCAAAGGTGCGGGAATCCCCATAGGCCTGCTTATCCGCGGCATCGTCGTTGCTAGCAGCGATCGAATAAAGCAGCGAATGACGCTTGCTTGCGTCCATCACGCTTTTGCCCGTCTGTGTCGAACGGTACAGTCCGAACGTGTTGTGGAACAGGTGGAGTAGGCTCGCGTGATATGGGTCGCGCGTGTTTTCGGCGTATAGCTTCCAGTTGCCGTGCACATGCTGGCGCTGGTCGCCCAGCACCTTGATAGGCTTGCACATGATGCGCTCGATGTGCTCGATCACGATCGGCCCCAAAAAGTCGCGAAGCGGCTCAACGGTTTCAGAGAAACTGGCGAAAACCAGGCCGCCAATGCATTCCGCACGGAGCTTTCTCAGGCCGTGCTGCTTCATGTCGAAGTCACCGGGCATGCCGCCCTGACCCCTGAGGCCACGGCGGAATGGGACTCCAATCAGATTGCCTTCCAAATCATAGGCCCACTGATGGTATACGCATTCCAGATTGGGGCGGTTGCCGCGCACTTCGCGGCAAACCAGTGCACCGCGGTGCGCGCAACGATTGACCACGGCATGCACTTTACCATCACTGGCACGGGTCACTATGACCGGGGTCTCACCGACGAAAGTCGACTTGAAGTCTCCTGGTTCGCCCACTTCAGCTTCCAGGGCAACGAAAGACCAGGTTTCCCCCTGGAAGATGTTCTCCTGCTCTCGCCGATAAAAATTCCGGATCGGTGAATACGCGATAGGGCACACGGTACCCCGCGACCTTCGATGCATCAGAATTTTGACTAACCCTAAGCGCCGTTTCTGTCATAAGTAAAATCTCACAATTTTCTTAGATTGGGCGGACCATCATTGTATCTATGACATTCGTGTCAAATACAGCGACTTTCGATGTAAAGCGCGGTCTTTCTCCGCTGCAGTCTATTTCGTCGATGTATTTACCGGAATTGTATATTTCCGTACGACCGTCCGCGCGCGTCATGAAAACGGTGTAATTTGTTTGTGCCGTGACGTTTAATTCGTTTTCTGACGCGATGCGGGTAGGCCCCAGAATATGGCGATAGCTGTGGACCGGAAAAATATTTGCCTTGCGCAAGGATGTGATGCGGTCGACCAGCATGCCTTTGCTATCGCAGAATATCGCCGAGAGGTTCAGATTGCGCTCGTGGTTCTCGCGCGCGATAACCTTGTAAATGCAATTGTCTGTGAACAGCTCTGGCCATTCCTCAAGTCGATCATTATCTATCCACTCGGCGTGGATGGCGTTGAGTTCGGTTGCAAGATGCTGCAAACGAAGGCGCTCGAAAATGGCCGCGTCCATCTCAGGCCACTCCGTCTGGTTGATCGATGCAAACCCACTCGTCGTCGATCGTGACGGGGTAGGTCTTGACTGCAAGCTGGCAGGGAAAGGCCTTTGCCGCCCCGGTGGCGATATCGAACGAGCCGCCATGAAACGGACATTCGATGATGCCGCCATCTTGGTAGCCATCGGTCAACATGGCGCTTCCATGGGTGCACATGTTGTCGGTCACGAAGATGTCACCATCGACGTTGTAAACAGCCAGCGCCGGCAGTTGCTCCAGAAACACGCCGACCGGTTCGCCATCCTTGACGTCGGCAACCGGGCAAAGACGTACCTTACTTGTCATCGTGTTTCGCAATCCTTTGATGTATTTTGATATAACAACCAGTTTGGAGGTCGCTTACTGGAGGGGAATATCCATGCCGTATCCCTGGGCTTCATTGCCGTGGCCGAAAATGTCGCGGGTATAGAATTCCTGTTGGGCAGGCGCCTTGCGAGCACCCCAACCAAATTCCCACAACCAGCCGGACGGGTTGGCGCAGTAGAAGGTGAGCGCCAAATCGTTGGCATGTTTGCCGAGCTGAAGCGCGACGTCGATCTGCCGCTCGCGCACGATGTCATGAGCGAGCCCGAGGTCGTCCAGTTCGGTATATTCAAACATCAGATGGTTGATGCGCTTTTCCATCGGGCCGAGGCCGAAGGCGACCGAGTGCTGCCGTTCATTGCAATGCATGAAGTACGGCATGGCAACCATGCCGTTGGGCAGGTGCAACTGGTATTCAACCGATCCGCGCAGCCCCAACAGGCGGTAAAACGCGGCTGCGGCTTCGACATCGTCTTGGCGCAGGATGCAGTGACCGATCCCTTCCGACCCTGTGACGAACTTGCCGAACATGGCGCGTCCCGGATGGAAAGGCCTGTGGGCATCCACTTGCGGGCCGTAGAAGATTTCGGTGGGATTTCCGCCGGGATCGGTCAGCTTGGCCAGGCCTAGTACGCGACGCTCGCGGGCCTCGGCATCGCTCGCCACAGTCACTGCCACCCCGGCGCTGGTCAGCTTTTCAACCATTGCCTCGAACTCGGTCGGATCACCAAGCCGCCAGCCCATGTAGGCCAGATCGTCAGTGTCGCCTTTGTGCAGTACAATGCGATGATGCCATAGATCCATGCGGAGATAGATCCGATCGCCCTCACCTTCGTCGACGACTTCCATTCCGGCAACCTCGGTTGCGTAGGCTCGCCACGCATCGAGATCTGTCACGGACATGCCCAGATATCCAAGTTCGGTGACCGATGACATTGACTGAATTCTCCCAAAATTGCCGCCTTTTTGGCGCTGAGTCCCGCATGCTCGACGACGCTAAACATGCGGCCTCGGCTACCAGATTCGAAAATTTTCTAGCTGAATGTTTCGCAGGGTGCAATACGTTGCACAGAATAATTTTAGTGTTATGACTCGGCTGTCTGCGATTGGCTAGTCGATTCGCTGATAGGTTATTGGAGTGCCGGAAACAGTTCAGCGACCGGTATTTGCAATGGCAGCGGGACCAAGTGATCGCAAAAAGCGACGCCGGGCCAAGAGGACGATGCGGGAGAGACAGGTAGTGAACGCGAAAAAAACAACTGGTGGGGCGTATTGCCAACCTGCAGGTCCTGCGGGGGCGGCTGCAATCCTGGCTGGCCAAGGATGAAACGCGCGGCATCTTTCAGGTAGATCGCGCAGCTTTTACCGACCCCGAAATGTTTGAGCTTGAGGTAAAGTACGTTTTCGAACGCAACTGGGTGTTCGTTGCGCATGAAAGTCAGGTCGCTAAGCCCAACGATTTCATCACAACAAAAATCGGCAGGGTGCCTGTCCTTATTACGCGAGACAAGGCCGGGAGCCTTCGTGGCATGATCAATGCCTGTGCCCATCGGGGCGCGCGCGTCTGCCGTGAAAAGGCCGGAAATAAAAAGAATTTCATGTGCCCGTTTCATGGATGGACCTATTCATCGGCAGGCGATTTGCTGGACGTCACGGAAGAGGCGGCTGGTGGCTATGCGCCTGGATTCGACAAGGCTGATTTTGGTCTGCCGCAAATTGCGCGCCTTGAAAGCTATCGCGGTTTCATATTCGCGAGCCTTTCCGACGACGTCTTGCCGCTTGAAGATTATCTTGCAGGGTCGAAAACGTTCATCGACCTGCTTGTCGATCAATCCCAGACCGGAGAGCTTGAGGTAATCCCTGGCGCGACCCGATATCGTTATCGGGGCAACTGGAAGATGCAGGTTGAAAACGGTCTGGACGGATACCACGTCAGCACTGTTCACGCCAACTACTTCATGACCGTTCAGCGGCGTGTTCTGGGTGAATCGAAGAACGATACCAAGGCTATCGATTTTGCCAATTTCAATCGACAGGATGGGGGGTCGTTCTCTTTCAAGAATGGCCATACGGTCCTGTGGGCTGACTTTGCGAATTTTAGAGATCGTCCGAATTTTGAGTGGATCGACTGGCTGACCGCCAATTGTGGAGAGGAGAAGGCATTGTGGATGAACAAGCGGATCCGCAACCTCCAGCTTTTCCCAAATGTGTTCCTGATGGACCAGACCAGCAGCCAGATCAGAATCATTCATCCGATTTCGGTCGATGAAACGGAAGTCACGACCTATTGCATCGCGCCTGTTGGTGAGAGTGCTGAGGCCAGGGCCTTGCGGATTCGGCAGTATGAAGACTTCTTCAACGCCAGCGGCATGGCGACGCCCGATGACCTGACCGAGTTCAACAATTGCCAGATCTCTTTCGCTGCCGGCGAAGGCCGGATGAACGATATGTCGCGCGGCGCTCCCAGGTGGGAGAAAAAACGCTGGACATTTCGGTGCAGGACTAGGTGTGGACGCCGTCCTCAGCAGTCCCGCCGTGGCCGACGAAGGCCTTTATGTCGCGATCCATGATGAATGGGTGAAGCGCATGATTTCGGCGATCGACCGCGAAAGCGCTGAACTGATGGCCTTTGGGGACAAGGAACCGATTTCGTGACTGACATGGATGCAAAAATGGCTGTCAGTATGCCGCTTTCTGGGTCGGGAAGCGCAAACGCTCGACGACAAGGACTGGGATTCCTGGTTGGCGCTCTACGACGACGATGCTGAATATTGGGTCCCGGCCTGGGATGATAGCGAACGCCTGACCGCCGATCCGAAGCGTGAAATCTCGCTGATCTATTATCATAACCGGGGCGGGCTGGAAGATCGCGTGTTCCGCATCCGGACCGGCCGGTCTTCATCCAGTACGCCTGCTCCGCGGACGCAGCATATGTTCACGCTGCTATCGGTCGATGACACCGCTGCTGGTTTGCAGGTGCGAACCTCATGGACCGTCACTTCGGTGCTTGAAGGAGATGTCACCGTTTACAGCGGATCCGGGCACTACGACCTTGCGCCAGCGGGCAACTCCTTTGTGATCAAGCGCAAGAAGACGATCGTAATCAACGACGTCGCCAACACCATGCTCGATGTTTACAGTATCTGACCGGGCGATGGGTTCGCTTGGCACACGGCCGGTCGTTGGAACGATGATCGGCGACCCTGCCGGGATCGGTCCGCAGGTTGCGGTCAAGGCGCTCGCAAGCGGGCAGGTTCACGAAGTGTCGGTCCCGGTTCTGGTCGGGTCGTCTGCGGTCGTCGAACGGGCCATCGACATGACTGGGGTCAAAGCGCGAGTGCGTGCCATGAAGTCACTCGAGACGCCCAGTGACGATCCGGGCGTGATCGACGTGATCGATACCGGTGCCTTGCCTGCCGGGGTTCTGCCGCTGGGCGAAGACACCGAGGCGGCGGGGCACGCGACGGCGCAGTGGCTTGATGAGCTTGATGCGCTGGCGCGGGACAGATCCTTTGCGGCGACGATCATGGGACCGATCAGTACCGGTTCGCTAAAGATGGCCGGTAAGCTTGACAAGGTTATCAGCCCCACGCCCGGCGAGAGCTATCTCGTTTTTGCTGACCGGCCCCTTGCGGGTCGCGCATCTGACCGATCATATGTCCTTGCGTCAGGTGATCGATGTCATTTCTGCTGATCTGGTGGCCAAGGCCATCGGTCAGGTGAATGATGCCATGCAGTCGTGGGGCATTGCCAAGCCGCGCATTGCGGTTGCCGGGCTCAATCCGCACGCGATGGGCGATGAGGAGCGGCTGGCCATTGCGCCGGGTGTCGAGCGGGCCAAGGCCATGGGGATTGCCGTCGAAGGACCGGTCGCGCCGGATTCAGTCTTTCGCCAGTGCATCGAGGGCCGCTACGACATGGTCCTCGCGATGTTCCACGATCAGGGCCATATTGCTGTCAAGACCTGGGGATTTTCGGGCAACTGCGTAATCTTGATGGGGCCGCCCTATCTACACATGTCGGTCGCCCATGGCACAGCCTACGACATCGTCGGTTCAGGCAAGGCGGACGCGGCGATGATGCTCAGTGCGATGCGCACTTGTGGGAAGCTCGCATCTGGGCAGGGATTTGAAGGAGAGATGGCATGAATTCTCACGTACGGGTTGAGGCCCAGCGATCAATCCCCACGGCGATCGACTACAAGGTCTATCACGATCCGGAGATCTTCGCTGCGGAACAGAGCAACGTCTTCAAGGGCCGTACCTGGTGCTATCTGGGGCTGGAGGCCGAAATTCCCAATGCTGGCGATTTTCGAACGAGCCACGTCGGTGAAACACCCGTGGTACTGGTGCGCGGTCAAGAGGACAAGGTTTTCGCCTGGGTCAACCGCTGCGCACACAAGGGGGCGACGGTGTGCCGCTCGCTGCGCGGTAATCAGGCCGATGGTGCTTTTGTCTGCGTCTATCACCAGTGGGCTTACGATTCCGAAGGGACACTGGTTGGCGTGCCGTTCCGGCGTGGCATGAAGGGCGTCGGCGGGTATGATAAGGATTTCAATCCGGCCAATCACTCGCTCGAAAAGTTGCGGGTTGAGAGCTACAAGGGCATGATTTTCGGTACGTTTTCGTCCGAGATGGAGGCGCTTGAGGATTTCCTCGGCCCCGTAATGCGCAAATATATCGACCGGGTTTTCCATCGCCCGATCAAAGTGTTGGGCTACGCGCGGCAGTACATGTCCGGCAATTGGAAGCTCTATTCCGAAAACAGCCGGGACAGCTATCACGGCGCCTTGCTGCATCTGTTCTACCCGACCTTCGGCATTTACCGCCAAAGCCAGGACAGCTCGGGGGAACTTGCCGAGCAGGGCTTCCATAACGTCTTTACCGTGTCCAAGCCCAAGGGCGACATCGATTACACGTCGTTCGGCGACGAAGCCAATCGGGAGATGCAAGGGGCCACGAAATTGCAGGATGAAAGACTGTTGCAATTCCGGCCCGAAATTGACGACGATGTGGGGCTGCACATCCAGTCGCTGTTCCCCAACGTGGTGTTGCAGCAAATCCAGAACACGCTGGCGACCCGCCAGATCGTGACGCATGGCCCTGACAAGACAGAGCTGGTCTGGACCTACTTTGGATATGCCGACGATAATGAGGAAACTACGCGGCACCGCCTGCGCAACCTGAACCTCGTTGGGCCTTCCGGCCTGATATCGATGGAGGACGGCGAAGCGGTCGAGCTTTGCCAGCAAGGGACCATCGGGGCGGAAGGCAAGTATAATTTCATCGAAATGGGTGGCGACGATGTGCGCGAATATTACGCGCCGATGGGCATGGATGAGAACGCCGTGCGTGGATTCTGGAAAGGGTATCTGGAATTGATGGGTGATGCCTTGTCTTCTTCGACAGTGGAGAGGCCGGCATGACGATCGCCGATCCCGTTCTACAAGGTCTGGTCGATTCCCTGAACGCCGCTTACGGTCTATGCCTCGATGACGGACGCCTTGAAGAGTGGCCCGAGTTCTTTGTTGAAGATTGCCTCTATCAGGTGATTGCGCGCGAGAATGTCGACAATGGGCTGCCTGCCGCAGTGATGTATTGCGATAGCAAGGGGATGCTGGTTGATCGGGTGGTGGCCCTGCGCCATGCCAACGTATTCCCAGAACATTTCAGTCGTCATCTAATCTCTCGGGCAGTGGTGACCGGGAGCGACGGGAACACGGTGACGGCGGAGGCCAGCTATGCCGTACTGCAAACCCGCAACGACGGTGAAACGCGCATCTATAATGCCGGGAAGTATGTCGACCGTTTTCTGATTACGGACGGCACGGCAAAGTTGGTGAGCCGGACGTGCGTCTACGACACCCATCGGATCGCGACCCTGCTGGCAACGCCGATCTGAAGGCCAGGATTTCCAACGGCAAATTTAAGCCGATAAGACATAAGAGGAGAAACAGAATGCAGTTGTTCATCAGTCCGGGTGCCTGTTCGCTTGCGCCGCATATTGCCCTGCTCGAAGCCGGCGCGGATTTCGAGTCGGTCAAGGTCGATCTCGCAACCCGCAAAACCGAGGCAGGGGACGATTTTTCTGTCCGTCAATCCATCCGGCAAGGTCCCGGCTTTGATCCTCGACAACGGCGATACCCTGACAGAGAACCCGGCCATCCTGCTCTATATCGCCGATCAGGGCTCCGCAGCTGGCCTGGCGCCAGCCGAGGGCAGCCTCGCGCGTTACCAGTTGTTGAGTCGCCTCAGTTTCCTCGGCTCCGAATTCCACAAGGCTTTTTGTGCCCTTGTTTGCTCCCGGAACGTCCGATGAAGCCAAGGCAGCGGCCGCAGTGGCGGTCAAGAACCACCTTGCCGCGCTCGACAAGGAACTGACCGGGCGGGATCATTACGCCAGCGATTCGTTCAGCGTTGCCGACATCTACCTGTTCGTGATGCTTGGATGGCCCGGATATGTGGGCATCGATATGTCTGCATACCCCGCGCTCGGCGCTTATGCCGGCAAGATCGCGCAGCGTCCTGCTGTGGCCGCGGCGCTCAAAGCTGAGGGTTTGGCCTGAGTCTGCGCGGGATAATTCTCGCAGGCAGCTGACGGCAGGATATATTCCCCAATTGCAAACGCGTTCTGTTTAGTGCAATAACAAGCGAAATCGCTTGAAGCGCCCCACGCTAGGGCATCGCCGTCGGTATAACGGGCAATGCCCTGGGCCGGAGGCGGATAATACATGATTGGGAGAGCCATGGACGCCGCAACAAATGAAGTCGCACGCCCCGAGATCGGCAAGTCGCTGGTGGTCGGTGGCAGTGTTACGAACTACCATGATTTGGGAGAAGGGGATCCTGTCCTATTTGTCCATGGTTCGGGTCCGGGCGTCACGGCCTGGGCCAATTGGCGGCTAAACCTTCCCGAATTTGCGAAGAGCTTTCGCGTCATTGCGCCCGACATGTTCGGGTTCGGTTATTCCGATTCCAAGGGCCGGATTGAGAACAAGCAGATCTGGGTCGATCAGTTGGCGACCCTGCTTGACGGTCTTGGCCTCGACAAGGTGTCGATGGTCGGCAATTCGTTCGGCGGCGGCATTACCCTGGCGTTCATGATCGCTCATCCGGATCGAGTCGAGCGGGCGGTGCTGATGGGACCGGCCGGTCTTAACTTCCCGATCACGCCCGCGCTCCAGGAAGTTTGGGGCTACGAACCTTCCGTCGAGGCCATGCGCTCCTCGCTCAAATACCTGGCTTGGGATCATAGCAGGTTGACCGACGATCTGGTCAAGTCACGATATGAAGCAAGCATCCGTCCGGGTGCGCATGAACCTTACCATGCGACCTTTGGTGGCGCGGACCGTCAAGGCAATATCGCAATGCTGGCAAGCCGCGAAGAAGACATTGCTGCACTGCAGCACGAAATGTTGGTGCTGCATGGCCTGTTCGACCAGGTCATCCCGCTGGAGGCGAGCGTTCGCTTGGCCAGTCTTTTGCCTCGTGTCGACTTGAACGTTTTCGGCGAATGCGGGCACTGGGTTCAGATTGAGCGCATGGCCAGCTTTAACCGAATTGTGTCTGAGTTTTTCACCAACGGCCTCAAAGGCTGACGCATACAAGGAGAACTGAAATGGCTGTGACCGGTGTACTCCGCCCAGGATACGTGCAACTGCGGGTCCTCGATCTCGACGAGGCTATTGTTCATTACCGTGACCGGATTGGTCTCAATCTCGTCAGCTTCGAGGATGGGCGTGCCTTCTTTCAGGCGTTCGACGAATTCGACCGCCACAGCATTATCTTGCGCGAAGCCGATACCGCTGGGCTTGACCGGATGGCGTTCAAGGTCGCGAAAGACTCCGATCTTGATCATTTTGCCGAACGCCTGCTCGACGCGGGTGTGAACGTCGAGGTCATTCCCGCTGGCGAAGATCCGGGAGTCGGACGCAAAATCCGCTTTAACACGCCGACCGCGCATGTGTTTGACCTATACGCAGAAATGGAGCTGTCCGAAACCGGACCGGCGGTCCGCAATCCTGATGTCTGGATAGCCGAACCGCGCGGCATGCGGGCAACCCGCTTTGATCACTGCGCGCTCAACGGCGTGGACATCTCGGCGAGCGCCAAGATTTTTTGTGGAAGTTCTGGACTTCTCGGTCACCGAGGAATTGGTCGACGAAAGTACCGGGGCACGTCTCGGCATCTTCTTGTCATGCAGCAACAAAGCCCATGATGTCGCCTTCCTGAGCTATCCAGAAGACGGTCGGATTCACCACACTTCGTTCAATCTCGAATCTTGGCACGATGTTGGAAATGCGGCCGACATTATAAGCCGCTACAATGTTTCGCTTGATATCGGGCCGACGCGCCACGGCATCACGCGGGGCCAAACGATCTATTTCTTCGACCCGTCCGGCAACCGCAATGAGACGTTTAGCGGAGGCTATTTCTACTACCCCGACAACCCGCGCCGCACGTGGCAGGCGGAAAACGCGGGCAAGGCGATTTTCTATTACGAGAAGGCGCTAACCGACCGCTTCATGACGGTAAACACTTGACCGTGGACTGCTTGGTGACAATCCGGACAATCGGACACGGCTTGGCCGCACAAGCGGTTTCGACCGCCGTCGCCAAGGGTGAGGAAGCCGGTTGCCCGGTCGTTGCCGCCGTCATTGGGGGAGGGGGTGAACTGGTGGCCTTACTGCGCGCGAGCGGCGCACCTTTTCCCTCGTCGCGGATCGCCCAAGACAAAGCCTACACTGCCGCCAGCTTCAGGGTTTCGACCCCTGAAGTGTACCAGATGGTTTCGGGCAATCCGGCGCTGAGCATCGGGATAACCGTTCAGCCGGGGATCGTGATGTTTGGAGGAGGGCTGCCGATCGTGATCGACGGCGAATTCGCCGGCGCAATTGGCGTCTCTGGTGGATCTGAAGAACTCGACATTGCCTGCGCCAATGCTGGCCTCTCCGCGATCGGCGCAGAGAAACAGTGAGCGGCTGGTGCCTCAATACATTGGAGCGATAGAAATCAAATGACTACCAATCCGCATCGACCTGTAGCCGACACCATACTCAATTTCATTGGAGGCTCGTTTTGCAAGGGCAGCCAGGGAAAGACTTTTGCCAACATCAACCCGGCAACCGGGCAACATATTGGCACGGTTCATGAGGCGAGCGAATCCGACGTGAACGACGCGGTGGCGGCGGCCAGGGCGGCGCTCAACGGACCGTGGGGAAAGATGACGACTGCTGATAGGGTCAAGTTGATCGTCGCGGTGGCCGCCGAGATCGAGCGCCGTGCGGATGATTTTCTCGATGCCGAGGTGGCCGATACCGGCAAGCCCCGTCACGTGGCTTCGCACATCGACATTCCTCGTGGCGCGGCGAATTTCCGGATGTTCGCCGATGTCGTCGCGACCATGCCAACCGAATCCTTCACCACGCCGACGCCCGATGGAGGCCAAGCAATTAACTACGCCGTTCGCAAGCCCAAGGGCGTGATCGCGGTGATCTGCCCTTGGAATTTCCCGCTGCTCCTGATGACCTGGAAGGTCGGACCGGCACTGGCCTGCGGAAACACCGTGGTAATCAAGCCTTCGGAGGAAACGCCACGAACAGCAGCGCTTCTGGGCGAAGTGATGAACGCGGTTGGGATGCCAGAAGGAGTGTACAATGTGGTTCATGGTTTCGGTGCGGGTTCGGCCGGGGAATTCCTGACCAGCAACATGGAGGTGGACGCCATTACCTTTACCGGTGAAACCGCGACCGGTCAGGCGATCATGCAAAAGGCTGCGGTTGGGGTCCGCGACGTGTCCTTCGAACTCGGGGGCAAGAATGCGGCGATCGTCTTTGCGGACGCTGATCTAGACAAGGCGATAGAAGGCCTCTCGCGCTCGGTCTTTCTCAACACCGGGCAGGTCTGCCTCGGCACCGAGCGCGTCTATGTCGAGCGGCCGCTGTTTGATGAATTTGTCCGGCGGATGACGCTCGCTGCGCAGGCATTCAAGCCGGGTGCCATTGAGGATCCGGCCTACCTTGGGCCGCTGAGCAGTGCAGAGCATCGTGAAAAGGTGCTCGGCTATTACGCGAAAGCGGTCGAAGAAGGGGCGACGGTGGTCACCGGCGGCGGCGTTCCGAAAGTCGATGGCGATCAGGCGGCTGGTTTCTACTTGGAGCCGACGCTGTGGACCGGCCTGACTCACGACAGCACAGTGATGCGCGAGGAAATCTTCGGTCCCTGCTGCGGCGTGATCCCCTTCGACAGCGAAGACGAAGTCGTCACGCTGGCCAATGACACCGACTACGGACTGTGCGCCACCGTATGGACCGAAAATCTGTCGCGCGCACACCGTGTGGCGACAGCGATGCAAGTTGGTGTGTGCTGGGTCAATTGCTGGTTCCTGCGCGATTTGCGCACGGCGTTCGGCGGTTCAGGCCATTCCGGCATCGGCCGGGAGGGCGGTGTTCACAGCCTCGAATTCTACACTGAAACCGCAAACATTTGCGTGAAGCTCTGAGATTATGACCATGGAAACCACCCTAGACCCCCGGGTCATTCAACAAGCCGCCGAAATGCTGCGTGGCGCTGCTACAAGCGGAACACCCGTCGCACCGGTTCGCGATCTCATATCGTCGGGCGGGGTGGATACGGCCTATGCCGTTCAGGAGCTCAATACCCGCCACTATCTCGACAACGGCCGGCGGCTGGTCGGCCGCAAGATCGGCCTCACTTCGCTTGCGGTCCAGCGCCAGCTTGGTGTCGACCAGCCCGATTACGGCATGCTGTTTGCCGACATGGACGTGCCTGAAGGCATACCGATCTCGCTTGATCAGGTGCTTCAGCCCAAGGTCGAAGCCGAGATCGCTATCGTCATCGGCCGCGATCTGCCGCATCCGGACCTGACGACCGCCGAAATGATCCGGGCGGTGGAATATGTCGTGCCGGCGATCGAGATCGTTGACAGCCGGGTGGCCAATTGGGACATCCGCATCTGGGATACGGTTGCCGATAATGCCTCAAGCGGCCTGTTCGTGCTGGGCGCGGTTCCGCGCAAGCTCGACGGGCTCGATCTGCGCGAATGCGGCATGGTGATGGAGATCAAGGGCGAACCCATTTCGGTCGGTGCCGGGATCGCCTGCCTGGGTAGCCCGATCACCGCGTCCTTGTGGCTGGCGCGGGTGATGGCGCGGGTCGGTCGGCCGCTGCTTGAAGGCGACGTAATCCTGTCCGGAGCGCTCGGCCCGATGGCCGGAGTGAACCGCGGCGATGTCGTCGAGGCGAGAATCAACGGTGTCGGAACAGTGCGGGCAGAATTCGCCCCCGATGCCACCTGAAGATTGGACGAAAGTTAAACGTATGGCAAAAATGAAATGTGCGATTATCGGCTCAGGCAATATCGGCACTGACCTGATGATCAAATTGCTCAAGGGGCCTGATGTGCTTGAACTCGTAGCGGTGGTCGGCATCGACGCTGCGTCCGAGGGGCTAGCGATGGCCCGCGAGCGCGGAGTGACGACCACCCACGAGGGGATGGAGGGGCTGCGCAAGCTGCCGGTATATCCGGAGATCGGAATCGTCTTCGATGCAACCTCGGCTTACGCCCACAAGGACCACGATGCTGCGTTGCAGCAGGACGGCAAGCTGGTCGTAGACCTGACGCCTGCTGCTTTGGGGCCGTTTTTTCGTGCCCCCGGTCGGAAATGTGCTCGACAGCAGCGTCCGCAACGTGAACATGGTCACCTGCGGAGGCCAGGCGACCATCCCGATCGTTGCCGCCGTATCCCGTGTGGCTCCGGTCCATTACGCTGAAATCGTCGCATCAGTATCATCGCGCTCGGCCGGGCCGGGAACCCGCGCTAATATCGACGAATTTACCCGGACCACGGCCAAAGCGATTGAGGTCGTCGGCGGAGCGGGCCGCGGACGCGCGATTATCATCCTCAATCCGGCTGAACCGCCGATGATCATGCGCGACACGATCTTCACGCTGACCGATCAGGTTGACGAGGATCTTATCCGGCAATCGGTGCAGGACATGGTGCAGACCGTCCAGTCTTACGTCCCCGGGTATCGCCTCAAGCAGGAGGTGCAGTTTGAACGGTTCGGTTCCAACCATCCGCTGAAAATTCCCGGCTATGGCGAGTTCGTCGGTCTAAAGACCAGCGTTTTTCCTCGAAGTAGAGGGGGCGGGTGATTACCTGCCAAAATATTCCGGCAACCTCGACATTATGACCGCCGCCGCCAAGGCGGCCGGCGAGCGGCTTGCACTGCAGAACCTAGAAAGGGTGGCAACATGACCTTCAACCCTGAAACCGGCAAGCTTTACATCCAGGACGTCACTCTGCGTGACGGGATGCACGCCATCCTTCACATGTACGGCACTGACAGCGTTCGCACGATCGCCAAGGCCCTGGACGATGCCGGTGTCGACGCCATCGAAGTGTCGCACGGCGATGGTCTCAATGGAACGTCATTCAATTATGGTTTTTGGCTCTCACACCGACTGGGAATGGATCGAGGCGGCAGCCGACGTGATCAAACGGGCGGTGCTGACCACGCTGCTGGTGCCTGGCATCGGCACTGTCGATGAGCTTCGCCGTGCTTACGCATTGGGCGTTCGCTCGGTGCGGGTCGCGACCCATTGCACCGAAGCAGACGTTGCCAAGCAGCATATCGGTATCGCCCGCGATCTTGGTATGGATGTATCGGGCTTTCTGATGATGAGCCACATGATCGACGCCGAGGCGCTGGCCCAGCAGGCCTTGCTGATGGAAAGCTACGGCGCGCACTGCGTTTACGTGACCGACAGCGGCGGCGCGCTCGACATGGATGGAGTGCGCAAGCGGCTGCGGGCTTACGACCGCGTGCTCAAGCCGGAAACCCAGCGCGGCATGCATGCCCACCACAATTTGTCGCTCGGTGTCGCGAATTCGATCGTTGCCGCGCAGGAAGGCGCCGTACGGATCGATGCCAGCCTTGCAGGCATGGGGGCAGGGGCGGGCAACGCCCCGCTGGAAGTGTTCGTGGCCGCTGCTGATCGCAAGGGTTGGAGCCACGGCTGCAAGGTCATGGCACTAATGGACGCTGCAGAAGATCTGGTCCGTCCTTTGCAGGACCGTCCGGTGCGGGTCGATCGCGAGACGCTGAGTCTAGGTTATGCCGGTGTCTATTCAAGCTTCCTTCGTCACGCGGAAAAAGGCCGCCGAACAATACGGCCTCGACACCCGCGAAATTCTGATCGAACTGGGTAAACGGCGTATGGTTGGCGGGCAGGAAGACATGATTGTCGATGTTGCGCTCGATCTCGTTTCCGCGCGGGCAGCATAGGCGATGGCAATGGACAAGCTTGAACGTTACGCGGAAATTCTGGACAGCGCGGCGCTTCATGCGCGCGCAACGCCTCAGCTCACGCATACCGACCCCGATCTGAGTGTGGCAGATGCCTATCTGGTCCAGAAGCTGTCGGTCGATCGTCGCCTCAGCCGGGGTGAACGCCGAATCGGAGTCAAGATGGGTCTGACGAGCCGGGCCAAGATGCTGCAAGTGGGTGTTGATGAAGTTGCTTGGGGCCGGCTAACCGATGCCATGTTGATCGAAGAAGGCGCGGCGATGTCATATGCGCGATTTGTCCACCCGCGGGTTGAACCAGAAATAGCCTTTTTTGATGAAAGCACCCCTGGCGGGAAAGGTCACGGCAGCAGCAGCGCTAGCGGCAGTCGAGGCAATTGCTCCCGCAATGGAGATCATCGACAGCAGGTATGAGAACTTCAAGTTCGCGCTGTCCGATGTTATCGCGGACAACACCTCATCGTCCGGCCTGGTAATCGGTTCCTGGAACGATCCGACGATGGATTTTTCCAATCTTGGCGTAATCCTCGAGATCGACGGGCAAGTAACGCAGGTCGGATCGACCGCAGCCATCCTTGGGCATCCGCTGCGTTCGCTGGTGGCGGCAGCGCGGTTGGTCGCCGAGGCGGGCGAAGAGATCTCGGCTGGCGATATCGTGATGGCCGGTGGAATAACTGCCGCGCCTGATCTGGCACCCGGTAAAAACCGTCCGCACGAGTATCCAGGGGCTTGGTGCCGTAATGTTTCAGGTGGAGGCGTAAATGCCAATCATCGAGGTTAACATGCTCGAGGGTAGATCGCCGGACGACAAAGAACGGCTGATCCAAGCCCTGACCGATGCTGCCATCACGTCGATCGGGGCGCCGCGTGAAACGGTTCGCATTATCTTGCGTGAGATGCCGAGCGGCCACTTCGCGGTCGGCGGACAGTCCTTGCGGCGAAAGCGGCTGCAAAGGCCGCCGGGAAGGAATAGCGTGACATCTGGGCTGCACCGGATCCGGATTGTCGGCGGCGGAGAGTTCAGCTGCGGTGAGGACGAGCGGATCTTGCTTGCCATGGAGCGATACGGATCGAGCGATATCGGCGTTGGTTGCCGTGGCGGCGGGTGTGGAATTTGCCGGGTCAGGGTGGTCGGTGGAGATTACACGACCGGTAAGATGAGCGCGGCGAAGATTTCGGAGACCGAGCGAGCAGCGGGCTTCGCCCTAGCCTGCAGAGTGTTTCCGGTGAGCGACCTTTTGATCGAAGTTGGATGAAATCTTAGGAGAGATGCAATGGCTACACAGTTGAAAAGTGGTACCAACGAGTACGGAATTAAGAGCGAATACGGTCACTTTATCGGCGGCGAGTGGATTTCCAGTGATAGCGGAAAGACGATCGACCTGATTAACCCTGCCACCGGGCGGTGTTGACCAAAATCCAGGCCGGCAATGCTAAGGATATTCAGCGTGCAGTGGCCGCGGCTAAGGCTGCCTTTCCGAAGTGGGCGGACAGTTCGCCAGCCGAACGTCAGGAAATTTTGATCGAGGTCGCGCGTCGGCTCAAGGCGCGCCATCAGCATTATGCCACGCTTGAGACCCTCAACAATGGCAAGCCAATCCGCGAATCGATGCATTTCGACATGCCCCAGGCCATCGGCCAGTTCGAGCTGTTTGCCGGCGCGGCCTATGGCCTTCACGGCCAGACGTTGGACTTTCCCGATGCTGTCGGCATCGTTCACCGCGAGCCGCTGGGCGTGTGCGCCCAGATTATTCCGTGGAACGTGCCGATGCTGATGATGGCCTGCAAAATCGCGCCCGCGCTCGCTTCGGGTAACACGGTTGTGCTTAAACCCGCCGAGACGGTCTGCCTTTCGGTGATCGAATTCTTCGTGGAAATGGCCGATCTTCTGCCCCCTGGGGTAGTCAACGTGGTCACCGGCTACGGTCCTGATGTCGGTGAGGCGCTCGTGACTCATGAGGACGTCCGTAAGGTCGCCTTCACCGGGTCGGTGGCGACGGCCCGCCGGGTCATGCAGTATGCATCCGCCAATATCATCCCGCAGACGCTCGAACTGGGCGGTAAGTCCGCGCACATCGTTTGTGGGGATGCTGATATCGATGCCGCGGTCGAAAGCGCCACGATGTCGACCGTGCTCAACAAAGGCGAAGTTTGCCTGGCTGGCTCGCGCCTGTTTCTGCACGAATCGATCCAGGACGAGTTTCTTGCGAAGTTCAAGGTAGCGCTCGAAGGCATTCGTCAGGGTGATCCGCTGGACTTTGCGACCCAACTCGGCGCGCAGGCGTCGAAGATGCAAATGGACAAGGTCGAGAGCTATCTCCAGTTGGCTACCGAAGAAGGCGCCACCGTTCTGACCGGCGGCAGCCGTAACGGCAATCTTGCCGATGGGCACTTCATCAGCCCGACGGTCTTTACCAACGTCAACAACTCGATGCGTATTGCGCGTGAAGAGATCTTCGGCCCGGTTACCAGCGTGATTAGCTGGAAGGACGAAGACGAAATGATGAAGGTGGCGAACGATACCAATTACGGCCTCGCCGGCGGTATCTGGACCCGCGATATCGCGCGCGCGCACCGCATGGCACGCAAGCTTGAAACAGGCACGGTGTGGATCAACCGCTACTACAATCTGAAGGCCAACATGCCACTCGGCGGCTACAAACAGAGCGGGTTCGGTCGTGAATTCAGCCATGAAGTGCTCAACCACTACACCCAGACCAAGTCGGTCGTGGTGAACTTGCAAGAAGGTCGCACGGGGATGTTCGATCAGTAATCCCAGACTGATCGCTAACCGGAGATGGAGGAGAGAAAATTGTCTAACAGGCTTGATGGACAGGTGGCGCTACTTACCGGTGGCGCCACCGGTATAGGGGCGGCGGTGGTCGCGCGTTATATTGAGGAGGGCGCCAAGGTTGGCGTTTTGGTCAAGGACGATGAGCAGGTAGAACTCGTGCGTTCGCGGCATGGGGATAGCGTGTTGGCCGTGGCGGGAGACGTGCGTTCCTATGCAGACAATGCCCGCGCCGTGGCGGAAACCGTGGCGACTTTCAGCAAGCTCGATGTGTTTGTCGGAAACGTTGGGATCTGGGATTTCATGGTCCCGCTCGAACAGCAGGGTCCCGAGCAACTCGGCAAGGTCTTCGACGAGATCTTCGACGTAAACCTGAAGGGCTACTTTCTTGGCGCCCGCGCCGCGCTTCCAGAGCTAAGGAAAACCAAGGGAAGCATTATTTTCACCGCCTCGACCTCGAGCTACTACACCGGCGGCGGCGGAACTCTGTACGTCGCCTCCAAGCACGCGGTGCTTGGGCTGATCAAGCAACTGGCCTGGGAGCTGTCGCCTGACATCCGGGTCAACGGCGTTGCCCCGGGAGGGACACGGACCCCACTCAGCGGTACTCAGACGGGCGGCTTTGCTGAGACGAAGATGGAACAGATGCCCGGGCTTGACGATCTGATTTCCAGCATGACCCCGCTTGGAAGGATCGCCGAACCTGCCGACCATACTGGTCTCTATGCGCTTTTTGGCTTCGCGGCGGGACTCTTCGTACATGACTGGCACGGTGCTTCTCAGCGATGGCGGTATCGGAATCGGCAAACGTCCTGACGGGTGAGTACTTTGCATTTAGCCAAGGTCGTTAGAAGCAAGCGCATGACAGGAGGATAGAGGCCATGGCTGAGAAATTTCAATTTTCCGACTTGCTCGTCATTTCGGGTGTCATTGGAACTGCACGATGGAAGCCGACGCATCTTGGACGCACTGTTGCCCCTCCCCAACTGGTTGAATTCGGCGGAGATCTGACAAGAGATCGTGCGGAACGGATGATGGCTCACGCGGAAGCCGGTGGGCTCGCAATTTACGGGATTGGGCAACTCAGCTACCATCGCGCGCCGGTTGACAAGACGGTCGTCTATCCGATCGACGCCTATTACGCGCATGGTCAGTACACGTCGGTCATTGCGACCATGAACCGCGTAGCAGTTCTGCTCGACAACACCGAAAAGGTGGATATCCAGGAAATGGTCAGCAAGATGATCCGAGTCGATAACTGACTGGGGCTCAGTATCCACCGTCCCTGGATAGACGGGCATTTTGACAGCGCTTGGCGTACTGGACATCCTGTTCGTGCCGGTTGGAGCGGGCGAGGAAACATTAGGCGGAGATCGCATCGCGAGACATTCCGGCTTTGAGTAATGCCAGTTCCCAACATAGTTTCGCCAGCCTCGTCGTGGAAGGGGCTCGAAGAGTTCTGGTCAATCAGCCTTGGGATCAATCGCTGTCCGCAAAACGGCAAACAAATACGGTCCGCGTTGGGTGATAATTTCAAATTAATATTACATCAAATCCAGCGAGAGCTGGCTAATAAAATCGAAGATACCCGACAAATCGGGCGACTCGAAACTACAACCTTGATCCGAAACTACTGAAAATCTGGCTCGATCTCTTCTGGAATCCCGGGCGCGGGACGGTCCGACACCATTCGGACTCCATCGATGATGATGGGACTGGCTACACCGGGGCGACCGTCACGTTCGACCGCCATGCCCCGTGCGATGACCTGCGGGTTGGCGAAGACTTGGTCCAACTCGTTGATCGGGCCTGCGGGAATCCCTGCCTGTTCGAGTTGTTTGAAAAGCTCTTCCCGGCCCCATTGCGCCGTGATCACTTCGATCGCTTCAATCAAGTCTACCCGATTGCGGATCCGTTGAGGATTGGTGATAAAGCGCTCGTCGCGGTCGAGTGCAATGTCCAGCACGCGGCAAAGGGCGGCGAACTGGCCGTCATTGCCGACCGCGATGATCAGATCGCCGTCGCGGGTCGGGAATGCCTGATAAGGTACCAGATTTGTATGGCCATTGCCGACCCGCCGCGGCACCACCCCCGAGGTCATCCAGTTCAGTGCCTGATTGCCCATGACACTGACTTGGGTATCGAGCAGCGCCATGTCGATATGGGCGCCCATGCCGGTTTCTCGCCGCCGGTTCAATGCTGCCAGCACCGCAACAGCACTGTAGACGCCGGTAAACAGGTCAGCGGCGGCGATGCCTGCCTTTTGCGGTTCGCGCTGCGGCTCTCCAGTCATCGACATAAGCCCGCCCATGGCCTGCGCGATATAGTCGTATCCCGGTCGGTCGGCATAGGGCCCGGTTTGTCCGAAGCCGGTGATCGAACAGGTGATGAGTCGCGGATTGAGTTGAGACAAGGCCGCATGGTCAAGCCCGTATTTGGCCAGCCCGCCCACCTTGTAATTCTCGATCATGATGTCAGCGTTTGCCGCAAGGCTACGAATGATATCCTGACCTGCTGGCGTCGCGATATCGACCGCGATGGACCGCTTTCCCCGGTTGGCCGAATGATAATAGGCGGCACCAAGGTTTTCCCCTGAATCCGACATTACGAACGGTGGGCCCCAGTGGCGGGTGTCGTCACCACTGCCGGGGCGCTCGATCTTGATAACCTCGGCACCGAGATCGGCCAGCAATTGCCCGCACCATGGTCCCGCGAGAATACGCGCGAGTTCGAGAACCCTTATGCCGCTCAGCGGCTTTGTGAATGCCTCTGTTGGCGTTGCGCCCCAGCCACACCCCTTCATTGCGCGCCTGCGACTGCCGAAGCAATGCGTTTGCGCCAGTCCCGCGCCATATCGCCCGCTGCTTTGGCCAAGGTGAAAGAATCTATCCCCACCGCGAGGAACCGGGCGCCACCGTCCAGATATTGCTGCACCAAACGTTCGTCGCGCGACAGAGTGCCGCAGGGGCTGCCGGTGGCGCGGATTCGGGCGAGAACTTCTCCGGTCACTTGGGCGAGAGCCGTTGCATTGGCGGGACCAAGCAGGCCGAGCGAGGCCGCAAGGTCAGCCGGTCCGACAAACAGGGCGTCAATGCCATCGACCGCTGCGATAGCTTCCATATTGTCGAGCGCCTCGGCGGTCTCGATTTGGGCGATGATGCACAGGCGCTCGTTGGCCTCAGCTACGTAAGCAGGGTAGCGGCCCCAGCGTGCGGCGCGCGCCCCGCCGATCCCGCGATCACCCGTCGGTGGATAGCGCGAGGCCTTAACGATAGCCACCGCCTGCTGTGCGGTGTCAACCATCGGGACCATGATTGTCTGGGCACCAAGATCGAGGATCTGGCGGATCGTTACAGGATCGTGACCGGGCACGCGCACGATGGCAGAGCAGGTGGGAATGGTATCGACCGCGCGTAGCTGGTTGGCAATCGCGGGCAGGGTCTGGGCAGCGTGCTCGCCATCGATAAGAACCCAGTCATAGCCGATACCAGAGCAGATTTCCGCGATGTCCGGATTGGCGAGCGCCAACCAGAAACCAAGTTGTGGCGGACCGTCGCCGAGACGATCTTTGAAGCGGTTTTGCGGTGTCTGCATCATCCCCTGCCTTAAACGAATCGAAAGCCGATGGCGCCCAACGGCCCAAAATCGGCGTTGAACACATCGCCCGCATAGGCTTCAACCGGGCGGGTGAACGATCCGCCCAGCACGATCTCGCTCGGCTCCAGAGTTTGACCCCAGGGCGAGAGACGGTTGGCGAGCCATGCCACGCCGATTGCCGGATTGTTGAGCACGCCTGCGGCAACGCCGGTTTCCTCGATCACACCGTTGCGGCTGAGCAGGGCACTGACCCAGCGCATGTCGATCTTGTCAGGCCGCATCGGCAATCCGCCGACGATGATCCCGGCATTGGCAGCATTATCGCTGATGGTGTCCTGCACTTTGCGGCGCGTGCCGGTTTCAGGATCGACGGGAAAGGTGCGGCTGTCGATGATCTCGACCGCTGGGATTACATATTCGGTCGCCCGTAGCACGTCGAACATGGTCGCACCGGGGCCTTCGATGCGCTTTCCCAGAATGAAAGCCAGCTCAACCTCGACCTTGGGGGTGATGAACCGGCCGATTGGCACGTCGCCCCCCTGCTCGAACACCATATCGTCGAGCAATGTTCCGTAATCAGGCTCGGTAATTCCGGCCGATTGCTGCATTGCCCGCGAGGTCAAGCCTATCTTGTGGCCGACGACCTTTCTCCCGGAAGCGAGCTTGAGATCGACCCATTTTTTGCTGATGCGATAGCCATCGGCGATCGACATTTCCGGTCGGCGCGCCGTGAACTGGCGAATCTGCTGACGTGTCCGTTCGGCCTGATCAAGTTCGGTCGCAAACGCCGCTACATCTGCCTCATCAAGACCCGCCGTAATCTCGCCGTCACTGACATTATTGCGGCCCATAAAATGCTCCTCATCCCTGTCAAAGACGGCGAACGCATTGCATAGATGTGAACGGTAGTCTATACCCTCACCTGTTCATAATCAGCCGGGCCCGGCGAGAACACGCAGTTTTCAAGGGAGAAAAGCAGGATGACAGGCGATTCCAGCGTTAGAGAAGAAAAAATCACGGGGCGGGGGCTCACCTCGCACACACTGCTGGCCGGTGACCCGAGCAAGCCGGCTGTTCTTCTGCTGCACGGGGCAGGACCGGGAGCTCACGCCGGCTCTAACTGGCTCCACCTCATGCCGGACTTGGCAGAAAACTTCTTCGTGATCGCGCCCGACCTGATCGGCTTCGGGCAGTCGGTCATTCCCGATCCCTGGCCTGACAACGTCATGGCGTGGATCGGCACGCGAGTCGAACAGTGCTTCGGTCTGCTCGACACTCTAGGAATCAAGAAAACCCACGTCGTCGGGAATTCGATGGGCGGCGCGCTCACCCTGCAGATGATGAGCGAAGAGCCCGACCGGCTCGACCGCGTGGTGCTGATGGGTTCGATCGGCGCTCCCGGCCCCCGGACTCCGGAGCTTATCCGCCTGCTGTCGTTCTATTCCGATCCGCGCCCGTCGCGTTACCGCCAGCTGATGCACAGTTTCGCCTATGACGCCGATAAGTTCGAAGGCATGGAGGAGATCGTCAACAACCGTTACAAGATTGCGACCGATCCCGAGATCATGAAGACTGCGGTCAAGATGATCGATTCGATGAAGCAAGGCATGGAAGGGCTGAACATGCCGCCTTCGCTCCTGTGCAAGATGCCGCACAAGGTGCTGATCTTCCACGGCCGGCAGGACCGCATCGTACCGCTTGATACCAGCCTCTATCTGATCGAGCATCTGAAACACGCCGAGTTATACGTGCTCGACCGGTCGGGCCATTGGTCGCAGCTTGAGCGTTGGGATGTCATGCGGCCGATGATGGAAATCCATTTCGGCGCGCGCAGCTTCTGACGCTCCTTGCGTTCCGATGGCCGGGGGCCCTGGCGTGTGAACGACCAGCATGGATTAGACTACGGCCTCGGTGTTTTGGCAGTTTTCACTGGACCAGAATGGCACCCTTCGTCGGACGTTCAATAGCTGGCATGACCGTTTCTTGAATGCGGGCCGGAAGCGCTGGGGGAAGGGGCACTGGCGCCGAGCCGGGTGTGGCTCCGGGTCGGCGTCAAAATCCAGAACCAGATCGTCGAAGTGGCGTTGGAAGAGGTCGACACGAGCCCCGCGAACTGGCGATGCGCTTCACCTGCTTCGTCTCAGAATCCACGGTCTGAAGCAAATCATTCTGCCCAGGCCTTCTGCCTCAGATAAACGATGCAATCTCGCTCTACAGCAATAACGAGTTCGACTTGGATTAAGTGTTTGGTCCCAGCATGTGATTGAGAGGCTTGACGTTAAAGATCTCGGGCTTTGATTTCCAGAGTTCCTCGATGGCTTCGTAGGGCGTTTTGAACCGGAGCGCCTTGAGCTGCTTGGCGAAGTTGTATGCGGTCAGCCAGTCGCGGACATGACGCCGCAGTTCCTGGACCGAATTGTAGTGGAAGGATTTTACGGTCGCTTCCTTGATCGTTCGGACCATGCGTTCGGCCTGGCCGTTGGTCGAGGGGTGATAGGGTTTGGTGAGCCGGTGTTCGATTCCGTTCTGCCCGCAGACGTGGCCGAAGATGTGACTGATCCAGCCGGGGACTGTCAGGATTTCCGTGTGCGGGCAAGCATAATGGGTAAAAAGGAGTCCCCCTACGTCCCGACGCAAAGAACCCGCTATACCTAATGAGCTTCTCGACCAACTGCTGACCGGCGCTTTATGGAAACCCTTCTCAAGGGTGACTGGATCAAAGGTCACGACAATCTCGTCATCACCGGCCCAACCGGAACGGGCAAGAGCTGGTTGTCCTGTGCCATTGGGCACCAGGCCTGCCGCGACAATCTGTCGGTCCTCTACGTCCGGCTTGGCAAGCTGCTCGACGAACTGAGCATGGCGCGCGGCGATGGACGTATTGCGGTACGGCTGAAAAGCCTCGCGCGCATCGACCTGCTCATCCTCGACGACTGGGGACTTGAGCCGCTCAACGCCAATGCCCGCCATCATCTGCTTGAGATATTTGAGGACCGGTACGGCAATCGATCCACCCTCGTCACCAGCCAGCTTCCCGTGACAAAATGGCACGAACTGATCGGCGACGCGACTTACGCCGACGCCATCCTGGATCGCCTCGTTCACATCGCCCACCGCGTCACTCTCGAGGGAGACTCGCTGCGACGCCCGCACCCACAGACTGCTTGACCAAAATACGAATAGTGTGAAAGGAAATCACGTCGATGACGGCTCTGAGCCGTGCGCGGCATCAGATCGGAACGATGCGCGTGATCATGTCGGTATCCCTGCGCGGGATCGTCGGAACCCGCAAGCCATGGGAGCATGGCAGACTGCGGGGCTTCTGCATCTTTTACTAAAATCAGGTGGCGTCAAACGGACAAAGAACAGGACCGCACCCGAGGTTCGCCAGCGGGCGGTGCGCATGGTGCTCGATCACGAAAGCCATCATACATCCCGCGGGGCGGCGGTAGGCGCGCGTAAGCGAACATTACCGCGCGCTGCTGCGGTCGAGGAAACGATCTGCAGAGATCGCATCGCGAGACACGCCTGCACTGAGTAACTCTTCTTCGGCGTGGTCAACCATCGCGGGCGGACCGCAGAGATAGGCTTCGCACTTCGCCAGATCCGGTATTCCCGCAATCTGCTGGGTGACCAGCCCTCGTGCACCTTCCCAGGGGCTATCCGGTGCTTCATCGGACAAGACCGGGATGAATTCAAACGGCCCATTCCAGGCGGCTTTGAGTTCGCCGATCTCACCAAGGCAATAAAGGTGCGCCTGGCTCCTGGCACCATACAACAGGACAACCGGCCGCGTCGCACCGTTCGCCAGAGCTTCCTGCAAGATGGCCATGATCGGCGCGAGACCGCTGCCACCCGCAATGCAGAGCATTGGCGCGGTGCTCGTATTGAGGCGGAACTCGCCATAGGGCGCTGCCACCTTCAACTGCGTTCCGATAGGCTCACTTCCGAACAGCCAGTCGGTGAAAGCGCCTCCCGAAACATGGCGGACATGGAACTGCAATTGCCGGGCCGGTCCGGCCTTGGGTGCGAATGCGAAGGAATAGCTGCGAGGACCGTCGATGCCGGGTACGCTCAGATCGGCGTACTGGCCGGGGGTAAAGCAAAGCGGCCGGTCAAGCTCGACAACGAGATTGATTATATCCGGGCAAAGCCTGCGGGCCGCGACGATCGTCGCGGAATAGCTTTCAACAGCTTGCTGGCTCAGCAAGGGAGCGTCGAGCGCAATAGTCAGGTCCGATCGCGGCAACGCTTGGCAAGCGAGCCTGTATCCGGCCGCCAGCTCGTCGCGTTCCAGTGCCAGTGCAGATGGACTGAGCTCCCGTATCTTGCCGTCCAGAAGCTTGAATTTGCAGGTTCCACACGAGCCGACTTTGCAATCGTGCGGCATGGCCAGGCCTTCGGCGAGCATTGCTTCGAGCAGGGTCTTGTCGCGGGCGACCAGCAACGTCCGGGTTTCGGATGCCAAAGTCACCTTGTTGGGCCCGGGCTTTTTTCAGGAAGGAAAACATGAATGCGATCTACTACGCTAGATGTGGGGCGGTGGAGTGCAAGGAAAAAGGAGCGTCATCCCCGGGGGAACAACGCTCAAGTGACATGTCGATGATCGGAGAGATACATCTTCATGCGGGTGGACTGTGTCTCATACGGTAGAGAACCACTGCGGCCAGCCGGCACGCGCGTTGGCCGCCTGCGCCAGTTTGCGCTCGCCGGGCGATGCAAACCTCTGGTCCCAGTCTTTAAGGCGCGGCTGGGCGATGAACCGGTTCCAGACTGGCGGGACCAGTCCGCACAGGAAACACAGAAACAGCGACGGCATCTGGGGTGCTTTGGGCTCTGGTTGCAGTTCGTAGAAGGGGGTGTGCCCGTCGAGGTGGTGGTTGATGTGATTGGTTATCTCCACCCCGATCGGACGCACGATCATGCCGAGATGGTTCCAGGCGTGATGTTTGGCAATTGGCTCGCCCTCGATCCGTAGCAGGCCGTAATGCTGGAAGTAATTGAAGCCTTCTACCATCATCTTGGCGAAGAACATCGCGGCCACCGTCATCAGGCCAGCGACCGGGTTCGCGAGAACCGTCATCACGCCGATGATTGCGCCAATCAGAACCAGTTGTAGCCACATCGCATTGCGCCAGCTCCACTTCGAAAGGCCCAGACGTGAGAGGATCTCTGCCTGCTTTTCCCAGGTGTCCTTGTAGGAGCCCCAGGTCGCCGATAACACGAAGCTGTAAATTGTCTGTCCTCGCAAGGGCGTGTCGCTGTCCTTCGCCGTATCGAGATGGACATGATGAGTGACAATGTGCGCAATATCGCGATTGGGATCGCCATAGAAGGCGCTCAACCCCTTTGCGACAGCGCGCGGGAACCAGTGCCGACGATGCATCAGCTCGTGTGCGACGGGCAGGGTCGGAACCGCGGAAAGCCAGGCAAGGCTTGCGATCGATCCGGCGATCTGCCAACCCGAAGCTTGGCCCCCCAGTATCGGATTTGTGCCAGAATTAACCGAGTGGGCGAAAGCCATATAGAGCGCGATCAGCAGCGGCAGCTGCAGGTAGATCGCGAAATCGGCGGCGGACGAAATGCCACGTGCGCGCATTTTGCTGTCACTTGGAAGGGCAATGTCAAGCATCATCAGCACAGGGAAGGTGGCAATGCCGAGCCACACGAACGGGCCGCCAAGGACAAACCCTGCGATTCCCGTCAGAGTCATCAGGGGCACCAGATAATACCGCAATGCGTCCATTTATTATCTCCGATCTAACCGTCCTGCAGATTTGTGTGAGCAGAACAGAAATTGGTTGCGGTCGCAGGCAGGGTCTCCGCGAACCAACGTTGGGTTCGCGGTACCGCCTGCCTAAAGGAAGATGTTCAGGTTTTTACTGAGCAGTACGTTATGCTTGAGTATGATCCGCCGTGTGACTAGCTGAAATGCAGATTCCGCTTCGCGCCAGATATCGACACGGTTGCCGATAAGTGAATCTTCCTCGCGCTCATTGCGATTGCGATAGGCATAGAAGTTGGAATAGACCCGGTATTCTCCGGATTTTTCAGTCAGCTCTACCTCAACATTGGTGATGATGTGCGTGTAACGCGTGGCCGGATCCTCTGACCATGCCGTGCCGGTTTCCAGCCGCGAAAGCCGTTTTTTTGATCTCGGTCAGATTGTCGTTGTAATAGGCCATCCTGGTCAGATCGGTGATCTGGTCGGTCTTGTCGCGGCGATAGCGCGTCTCGATGCCGGGCATATGATACAGCAGGTCGTCGGCCAGCATATCAACCCAATCGGCGTAGTTCTCATCGTCGAGCATGCGCGCTTCGCGGTAGACCGTCTGGGTCAAGGCGTGCGTCAGTTCGAGCGAGGCGCCCTGGCCCGTCTGCGGGCGTTCCAACGTGGCGTTCTGTGTCATAGTGATGATCCTTTTCAGAGCGCGAATAGGCCGGGGAGGTTGCGCGTCTCGCCAACGCCGGAAAGGCGTGATTCCGGCCGGTCTGGCATAGCCTCCAGCTTGTCGGCTTCCATCATGTCGAGCCAACGCTGGTAGAAGCCGCGCTGGTTGGCGTCATTGTACTGGCCGCGGTAGACGATGCCCGGCAGCGTATCGTGTTCGATTTCGCGCGATATGCCGCAACGGTAGTGCAGGCGTTCGTGGCGGGTGACCACACCTCGGTTGACGGTGGTGCAGTTACTCCAGTTCTCGCCATCGTCCATCTCGAACGTACCCCCGGGGCCGAAGGTCTGCATGACCCCCTTGGTAATTTCATTCTTGATGTCATCGGGCATCGACTTGTTGACGATCACCCAGGTCTTGAGCTCGAACTCCATCGGACCCTTGGGCTGCCACTGCCGGAAGGTCGAAATGCCAGGAAGGAACGACACGTTGGGGAAAATCGAGGCGGAGGCGACCGATCCGAAGATCTTCGAGCGCATCTCGCCCAGCCGCTGGGCCATCTTGGGACGGATTCTTTCATAGTATTCGAGAACCTTCGGTCGGCCCAGGAGGAAGAGATCGCCGACCCCTTCGGTACCGAACTCCCACCCGTGACCGTTGACGCTGGCATGATAAGAATTTTCCATGTCGATCGGCGGGAAGGGCTGGCCATTGTTCATTGAACGGCAGCCGGAATCGTGGGTCCAGCCGGCATGGTAAGCATCACCGATGAAGTTTTCGACGCCGAACTTCCAGTTGGCGTTCATCACCGACTTGATGCAGCCGCCGATCAATTCGGTTCCGCCCTCCTCGTTATCGAGCAGCATGTCGAGGTACCAGCGGAAGTCGCCCAGCCAGGCATCGAGACTGGGACCATCTTCGGCGAAGGTCGCAAAGACCAGCCCCTTGTAACCCGCAACCCGGGCAACCTGCTTTAGGCCGTTTTTACGGCGATCAATATCGTTATCGTCGTAGCAGTATTCCTCGTGCATGCCCTTCAGTTCACCGGCGGTATCGAAGGCCCAGCCGTGATAATTGCAGACAAACCGGCGGGTGTTGCCGGCATCAGCAAAGCACACCTTGTTGCCGCGATGAGGGCAAGAATTGAGGAAAACCTTGATCGAGCCATCCGGCTGGCGCGCGACGATGACGGCGTCTTCGCCCATATGGGTGGTCAGAAAATCGCCTGCCTTTGGCAACTGGCTTTCGTGGGCCACGAACAGCCAGGACCGCGCGAAGATACGGTACAGTTCTTCCTCGTAGATCTCGGCATCGCTGAAGATCCGGCGATCGAGCCAGCCTTCCTTGAGGTCCATGTAACGCGAAAACTCCGGCTCACGGCCGATCCGTTCGATTCGCATGTCATTCTTCTCCCTATAACTCTGTCTTAGAAAAAAAACGTTGATGTTGCTGTCATGCAGCACGGCATGGTCGAGTGCGATGTCGCGCGCCGCGAGACACCAGCCTTGCTTCCCATGGCGCCAACGATCGGTGCGTCCGGCGGTAAACACGCGCGTCAGGCCGTCGATGCGGTTGCGGTGAATGACGATCACCGAGTGAACGATCGCCTCGTTTTCGGCATCCGCGGGCTCTACTTCGACGTTCGAAACGATGCGGCGCACGAAATTGGGCGGATCTTCGGCCCATACAAATCCGGAGCGCAGGCGATCGATCCTGAGTTTAAGACGGGCAAGGGTCTCGTTGAAAACAACCCCGACTCCTACTGCCGCAGGCGGCGACCGATCCGCCCGGAAGCGGCGCCTCTTCAGTTCCATGCGGTAGCCTACATCGTCGCATAACAGCTCCAGCCAATCCTCGAAGCGTTCGGCATCGAGCAGGCGCGCTTCGTGATAAAGGCGCTGCGTCAGAGTGTTTAGTACGTCAACCGGCACCGGGGCGGGGCTCAGTTCATGCATCGACTGTTTCCTGAGCGGACAGCGGGTTGATGTTGTAGGTGGGAACTTCGGCCCAGCTTTCAGCCTGCATGTGCTCTTGCCAGCGGCGGTAGAAATAACGCTGGTTGTGCTCGCTAACCAGACCGGCGGCGATGTCGCCGGGGAAACCTTCGCGCGGTCCCGAACGGCCGAGCGCCATGTTGGTGAAGACGTCCATCTGTGCCGTCCGCCAGCCACGGGACTGTTCGGTGCAGGCGGCAAGATTATCGCCATCGTCATTGTCGAACAGCCCGGCTAGGCCGAAGGTCAGGCACTGATTGTCAAGAATCGTCGCCTGTACCTCTTCGGGCATGTCGTTCTCGACCATTGCCCAGGTCCATTGCTCGATCTGTCCCGGACCCTTGGGGTGATAGACCCGAAACCAGTTAAGGCCCGGCAGGAACTGAAGGTTGGGAAAGATCGTGATGTTGATCTGCGAACCCCAGAGCTGTTCGCCGCGCACCTTGCCCAACCGCTCTATCACCTCGGGACGATTGGCCTCGAGATAGTCCAGCATGGGCTTCGGATCGGGGTAGAAGGCGTAGCCCGAAACCCCGTCGAGCGCGGTCAGGGCCATGTGGCCATTCATCCCGGCAACCGAAAGCCCGCCGTCCAGGTCGGCGCTCGAATTCCCGACGCTGAGACCGGAAAGGTCCAAGGACTGCACCGCCATCATCGCCCCCGCGTGCGCCCAGCCGAGATGATAACCATCGCCGCAGACGTTCTCCACCGGCAGCTTCCAGTTGCTGCCCAGCACCATCTTTTGGGTTTCGCCAACGAGCGACGTGCCACCGGGCATCGCGTCCAGCCAGACGTCGAGGAAGAACTTGGCATCGCCAAGATAGTCTTCGAGCGATGGCGCGTCCGGGTCGAAACAACCGAAGACGAGGCCATTGTATTCAGCAACATGGGTTACCGGAACCAGGCCCAGTTTGCTGCGATCGAGCTCGCCAAAATAGGCTTCATTTTCCAGCGGAACCCCGGCGAGCGAACCGTCCGGCGCGAACGACCAGCCATGATAGTTGCAGGTAAAGGCTTTGGCGTTGCCGCGATCGGCGCGGCAAATGCGGTTGCCGCGGTGGGTGCAGCTGTTGAGGAAGGCCTTGATCGACCCGTCCTTCTGGCGAATGACGATGACATCGTCCTCACCCATGAAAGTGCGGAAATAATCACCGGCCTTGGGTATCTGGCTGGTGTGGACGAGGAACAGCCAGCAGCGAGCGAAAATGCGTTCAAGCTCCTGCTTGTAGAGTTCCTCACTGGAATATATTGTCCGCGATTGTCGGCCCGTGGCCGTATCGACCAGTCCGGAAACATCCATGCCTAAGCTCTCCTCTCATTCGCCGCCGCAATATTCTTGCGGTCAGCCATGTCTTAATTTTCCCCTAGCTAAGCATAATTCGTGCCAAACTGAAAAAAACAACGAAATTCCTGAAAGGCACCTTCGAGCTTTGCCGGAGGCTGTGTTCAAAATTGACGTATCTGTCGATCATGAGGTGATTATGTGGCGTCTGGTGCACATATTTGTTATCAAGTTAGCGTGAAGCATCTCCCCGCCTACACCGACCTAACCAGCCGGCTCCGTTTTTTCGCCCGAGCAGGGCCGCATCTGGCGTGACAGCGAGCGCTGCGTGTTGCTGAGCAATTCCGCCCTGGCCATGTTGCGCAACGAACTGGTTGTCCAGTTGGGCCTGGGCAGCGCGCGCCGGTTGTTCTGGCAGATGGGCTTTGCGGAAGGCGCACGTTGCGCGGTCGAGGCAAAGTATCTGCGGCCCGGCCGCGGTTTTCTTGAAGCCTTTGCGGTCGGCCCTCAAGCCCACGCGTTGACCGGGTTCGGCTGGACCGAGATCGAAACTTTGGACAGCGATACCGCGAGCGGCCATTTTGAAGGACGGTTTTTGGTCCACGATTCGATTGAAGCGGGAATCCATCTTGAGACCGAAGGCGTCAACGCCGATCCGGTGTGCTGGTTGCAGACCGGCTTTGCCAGCGGCTTTGCCAGCACTTTCGCGGGTCAACCCATAATCATGCGTGAAATCGAGTGCCAGGGAATGGGCCACCCGGCCTGCCTGCTTCATGGCAAGCCGGAAGACGAATGGCCTAACCTGGACGATGTCGAAACGGCGGTAGTTTCGTTCCAGTCAGCCGGCCCCAAAAGCCAGGACGACCAATTCGTCGCGGGAGTATCGGCAGGCTTCCACGCGGTACGCAACCTGATCGAGCGAACAGCAGGCACCGATGCCACTCTGCTGTTTCTGGGGGAGACGGGAGTCGGCAAGGAGGTGTTTGCGAAGATGGCGCACCGGCTCAGTCTTCGCCGCGATGCGCCCTTCGTCGCGCTCAATTGCGCCGCAATTCCCGAAGGCCTGATTGAGGCCGAACTGTTCGGTGTGGCCAAGGGTGCATTTACCGGAGCCGTGGCCGACCGGCCGGGGCGTTTCGAACTCGCGCATGGCGGCACGCTGTTTCTTGACGAGATTTCGATGCTCTCGCCGCTGGCACAAAGCAAAGTCCTGCGGGCCATCCAAGAAGGCGAATTCGAGCGTGTTGGCGACACCAAGACCATCCAGGTGAACGTCCGCCTGATCGCAGCGTCCAACATCGATCTCGAGGTCGCTATGGCCGAGGGGACTTTTCGTGCCGACTTGTACTTCCGCCTTTCAACGCTCCCCATCCGGGTTCCGCCATTGCGAGAGCGGCGTGAGGACATCCCTGGACTTATGGAGCACTTCCGCGCCAAGTATGCCATGCGCCACGGGCGTGCTGTTGGCGGCTTCACGGCGCGGTCGATTAACGCGCTGCTGATGCACGATTATCCCGGTAACGTGAGGGAATTGGAGCGGATGGTCGAGCGTGCCGTGCTGCTTGCCGATGAATCTGGCGCTATCGATTTACGACACCTTTTCATCGGGTCGGACAGAGTGCGCATCCCAAGCGGGCTGACGCTTGCCCGGGATGGTCGCGTCGTCGAAGCGGAGCCGAGGCATGAAGAACAGTCCTCGGTTTGTCAGCTGGTCAGCTTGCTTCGCCAGAACGGCGAAACGCTTTCGACGGTAGAAGATGCGATCGTGCGGGCTGCAGTCGAAGCCGCCGGTGGCAACGTTGCTCAAGCGGCCAGAGAATTGGGGCTGACGCGGCGGCAACTCGCTTTCAGGCTTGAGAAAATGCAACGTGACGGCTAGTGTTGCCGTTGACGTTTCTACAATATATTGCATCATGTACAACGACCCCGCCTTCTGCGTGCAAGGATTAGGAGGTGGGTGAGTCCGTGAAACTGGGAGATATCGAGTGCGTTCGGTAGCGATTGTAGGTGCCAATCTCGCAGGTGGCCGGGCGGCGGAAGCGCTGCGGCAGGCAGGATTCGAAGGCCGGATCACCCTTATCGGCGAAGAGCCCTGGAGACCCTACGAACGCCCGCCGCTGTCCAAGGAATTCCTATGGAATACAAGCGACGTCCTGGACAAATTTTTCCTGCAGGATGAGGGCTGGTACGCGGACAACCGGATCGACCTTCTGCTGAATACGCGCGCCGAAGCGCTCGATTTCAATGCGGGAGGAGTGCGCCTCTCCGGCGGCCAACTGGTCGCCGCCGACAAGGTGCTGCTGGCGACCGGCGGACACGCGCGCAAGCTCAATCTGGCCGGAGCCGATTGCGCCAATGTCCATTATCTGCGCACCCGTGACGACGCAGCCAGAATGGCCCTCGACCTTCGTCAAGGGGCGCGGGTCGTAATCGTCGGCATGGGTGTGATCGGTGCCGAAGTGGCCGCCAGCGCGATCAAGCTGGGCTGCGAGGTGACCGCGATCGAGCCGATGGCCGCGCCGATGGAGCGGGCGCTGGGCCAGCGTTTCGGCCAGTGGCTGGGTGAGGAGCACGGCAAGCGAGGGGTCAAAACCTATTTCAACCGGGGGGTAACGGGGCTCAAGTTTGCGGACGGGCGCGTCTCCGCCGTCGAGATCGACGATGGAACCCTCATCGCCTGCGACGCTGTCATTGTCGGCGTGGGTATCATTCCCGCAACGTCACTCGCGGTCGATGCCGGGTTGACGGTCAACAACGGGATTGTTGTCGATCGTCGTTGCCAGACCAGTAATCCGGTGGTGTTCGCCGCCGGTGACGTGGCCGAACAGGACGGCTTTTTCGGCGGTCGCTTCCGACAGGAAACATATCAGAACGCGGCCGACCAGGCACAGGCGGCGGCTTTGGCCATGCTTGGCCAGGAAGTCGATTACTGCAAGCCAATGTGGTACTGGAGCGATCAGTTCAATCTGAATATACAGTTCTGCGGACAAATCCCGGTGCAGGCCGAGGTTGTGGTTCGCGGCGACACCGAAAGCAACGCCTTTGTCGCGTTCTTCCTGTCCAGTGGAACCATCGACGGCGTCCTGACCGTCAACCGTCCTGCCGACATGGGGATTGGCAAGCGGCTGGTCGAACGACGGGTGAGCGCGAGCGCGGATCGGCTTGCTGATGCGGACGTGTCGTTGCGCGAGTTGCTTAAGCAGACGACTTGATGTCTGGGCGCGGCGGGAGAGCGGTCTTATCCGATCCCGCCGCCCGCGACGAAGAGTGTCTGCCCCGTGACGTAGGAAGCCTCCTGAGAGGCGAAAAAAACAAATTGCAGCGGCCAGTTCATCGGGTTCGCCGAAGCGGGCCATCGGAGTGTCGCGCAAGGTCTGCTCCATCACTCCTGCAAAACCCGCCTTGACCACATCGCTCATCGGTGCGGGATCGCGCGGGGTGACCCGTGTGACGTTGACTCCGCCTGGCGCTACACAATTAATTCGGACACCGCTGGTTTCCAGTTCCAGCGACAAAGCGGCGGTCAAAGCAGCGACTCCGCCCTTGGCGGCGGCATAGGGAACCCTGTTCACGCCGCGCGTGGCCACTGAACCGATATTTACGATTGAACCGCGCCCGGCCGCGAGCATGTACGGCACCACCGCGTGGCAGCACCAAAGAGTTGGCCACAGCGAACGGTTGATTTCAGCCACAATCTCGTCGGGTTTATAATCCCAATAGGGCTTAGCCCAGATCGTGCCGCCGACATTGTGGACCGCCACGTCGATTTGGCCGAATTGATCGGTAACCGTCCGGTACAGTTCGGTCGCTCCCTCGCATTTCTCGAGGTCGAAGATGGCGGCGTGGACATCGCAGCCATTGTCCCGCAGGCGATCGACCGTAGCCTGCGTTGCGTCAGCCGCTCGGTCGGCAATGATCACGATCGCGCCTTCCTCGGCCATACGCCTGGCTGTGGCTAGCCCGATGCCTTGAGCTCCACCGGTCACAACCGCGATCTGGTTGTCGAACCGCTTGGCAAAAGTCATAATCTGGCTCCTCCTTTATCCCTCATTCCTGCCACGAAACGCAAGGCTGGATGGTTGCCTTGCCTATATTCATGATCTATGTCATGCAAGGAAATGCGTTGCGCAATGTCGAATGATCGGACGCTGCAGTGGCGATCACCGGACCGGATTTGAGGAGAGAAACGAAATGGCCCGTACACTTATTGACCCGAACGACGTCAAAGGCGCATGGGCGATAATTCCCACTCCGGCGAAGGATAATGCCTCCGATTGGCGCGCGACAAATACGGTGGATCTCGATGAGACCGCGCGCGTGGTGAACGGCCTGATTGATGCAGGAATCAACGGAATTTTTGAGCATGGGGACGCTTGGTGAAGCGGCGACTATGACCCACGACGAAAAGCTCGATTTCATGAAGGCGCTGGTAGACGCAGCAGCCGGCCGGGTGCCGATTTTCGTTGGCACCACTTGCATCAACACCCGCGACACGGTCGCGTTGACCCGGCAAGCGCTGGAACTCGGCGCGGATGGCACGATGCTCGGAATTCCGATGTGGTGCGCGCCCAGCCTTGATGTTGCTGTCCAGTTCTACAAGGATGTCGCTGAGGCCGTTCCCGAAATGAACATTGCCATCTACGCCAATCCCGAAGCCTTCAAGTTCGATTTCCCGCGTGGATTCTGGGGCCAGGTGGCTGAGCTTCCGCAGGTCGTCACAGCAAAGTATATCGGCGTCGGCAACCTGTTGCCAGACCTTGCAGCGATTCGGGGCCGTATCAAACTGCTGCCGATCGACTTCGATTACTACGGCGCAGCCCGTATGGACGACTCGATCGACGCCTTTTGGTCGAGCGGTGCCGTGTGTCACCCGCTGGTGACCACGACATTGCGCGACCTTGTGTCGCAAGCGCGCGCGAGCGGTGATTGGAGCGCGGCGCGGGCTTTTTATGGGCCGGCTCGGCCCAACGGCGGCGCCGCTGTTCCCTAACGGCAGCTTCAAGGAATTCTCGACCTACAACATAGCGCTTGAAAAAGCACGCATGAACGCAGGCGGCTGGATGAACGCCGGTCCGGTCCGCCCGCCCTACCATCTTTGTCCCGAACCCTACCTCGAGGGCGCGCGCCTTTCGGGCAGAATGTGGGCTGAACTTGGCAAGGCACTCGAAGCCGAGAAATAAAATAAGCGCGAAAAATGGGAGAAAGTGGATGACAGACATCAAGCTGTCGTGGCCGAAGAACTATAATGAAATTCCCAAGGAAGCCTTCGTTCGCGAAGATATCTATGCGGAAGAGGTCAAGCGCATTTTTCATGGCACCGAATGGCACCCGGTCGCCCATGAAAGCGAATTGCCCAACCCAGGGGATTTCAAGACCTACCGCTTAGCCGGCGTGCCGCTCCTTATTGGTCGGGACGTCGATGGCGTGGTGCGGGTTTTCTACAACGCCTGCTCGCACCGCGGCAATCAGCTCGAGACGGCGGTCATGGGCAACAAGACCGAATTCGAATGCCCGTACCACCGCTGGCTGTTCGATTCCAAGGGTGACCTGGTCGGGTGCCCCAACCCACGGGAATTTCTGCCCGGCTTCAACAAAGCCGACTATCCGCTGGCCCAGCCGCGGTTCGACATCTTTTTTCGGCCTGATCTTCGTGACGCTTTCGGCGGAAACCGAGCCGCTGCTCGAGTATCTGGGCGACTCGCAGAATTGCTTGCGCGAGCTGCTTGCGGGAGACGGGCGGCTCAAGCTGCTGGGCTACCAGAAGGTCCGTTATGATACGAACTGGAAGTCGTATACCGATAACGATGGCTATCATGCTCCTTTGCTGCATCAGGCGTTCAAGATGCTCAACTGGCAAGGCGGCAAGGGTCGCCAATACACGGCAACGCACCGCGGCCACATCTGCTTCGAATCGGCGCTTTCGGTGGCAACCGGCCCATCCGTGCTCAAGGACAAGTCGTTGATCGAGTTCAAGGGCCAGGATCCGGCGGTCGGTTCCCGGATCGTCTCGCTATTTCCAACCTTTGTTTCGACCAAGCATCTTGATGTCATCAATTTGCGCTTCGCCACACCGATCGATGCGGAGACGGTTGAAGTCCACTATGCCTATTTCGCCCATCAGGATGACGACGAGGAAATGGTTCGCCATCGCCTGCGGCAAAGTTCCAACCTGCTCGGACCGTGCGGCTTGATCAGTATGGAGGATGCTTCGGTCTTTCACCGCATCCACATCGGAAACCACACCCCCGGTTCGGCTATTTTCCAGAAGGGCGTGCACGACCCTTTGAAGCTGGAATCCGAGTTTCTTCAGAATGATGAGAGCGGCAACTTGCCGCGCTGGGAATATTATCGTTCGGTCATGGGTTTCAAAAGGGCGGCGGCATGATGCAGGCAGATATATCGCTCGAAGCGGCGCTCAACGCCTTGCTGCTGGCCGATGCGCACGCACTCGACGGCAAGGACATGTCGGGTTGGTTAGGGAATTATGCGGAAGAGGAGGCTGCCTCATACTACTGTCGTTCGGCAGAGAATTCGGAGCACGGGTTCGCGCTCGGCTTCATGTACGACGATTGCCGCTCTAGGCTCGAGGATCGCGTTACCTTCGTGAACGACATCTGGGCCGGAACCTTTCAGGACTATCGCACCCGTCATTTCGTCCAGCTCACCAGCTTTGATCGTATCGATGCAACCACCCTGGGAATGCGATCCAACTTTTCGGTGTTCATGACGCCTAAGGACACCGGGATTACCCAGGTTCTGGCGGCGGGACAGTATCTCGATTCTGTGCGCCAAGGCAAGAACGGTGAACTCAAGCTGCTATCACGCCGGGCTGAACTCGACACCTCGGTATTGCCGCGATACCTCGTTTATCCGATCTAACGGAGCTACCAAAGGCTCCTCGCTTGTTTCCAGATCGGCTGCCCCTGCGTACAGGACGATCGGGCGTCCAATGGCCTGCCCGATTGCGAAGGCAATGCGGGATAAGAGTTGCATATTATCCAACAAACGGCTATCATTCGGGTGCTGGGTGCGCTTGGCGAGCGATGGCGTATCATGGACAGCTAAAATACGAATTGGCGGCCATGGATGGACCAGATTCTGGGAGAGATCATATGGTGGCGAGTGTTTTTCCAAAAAACCAGGAAGAGTATTTCGAGCAGTTGCGAAGGGCACCGTTACTAGCGCTGCCGACCGCCTTGCTTTTCGTTGCCTCGATGGGTGGCATCGGACTTGTCTGGTATCTCGCAATGACCGGGCAAATACCGATCTGGTACGGAACCATCGCCAACGGCCTGATCACCTATCTGCTTTTCAGCGTAATACATGATGCGGCCCATATGTCCCTTTCAAGGGTCAAATGGTTAAACGAGACGATTGGGGCGATCGGCCTTTTCTTTTTGTTTCCCTATGCGCCGATGGTACTTCTGCGTTGGGTGCACAACAAGCACCACAGCTATGCCAATGGCCCACTAGACCCTGATCTCTATGAACACGAGTCGCCATGGTGGCAGGTACCGTTTCGCTGGACCATGTTTGACGGTGCCTACATTTATTACTTCATCAAGCACGGTCAAAACGTTCGAAAGAAGCATGGCAGGGAACTTGTTGCTTTTTTACGGAGCTTTGTTCGCGTTGTTCGGGGCAGCGATTTACTTCGGATTCGGATTCGAACTCTTTATGCTGTGGTTTCTTCCCTCGCGGATCACGCTGTTCCTGATTGCCGTCGTTTTTCGTCATCCTGCCCCACTATCCGGCAATGGTCGCCCAAGATGAAGAGCCCTATATGGCGACGACGATGCGCTACGGATGGGAATGGCTGCTGACACCGTTGCTGGTCTATCAGAATTACCATCTCATCCATCACCTTTATCCAGAGATCCCCTTTTACAGGATGCATAAGGCCTATTTCATCAAGTTCGATGAAATAAACCGCCAGAACATCAGTCGGCAAACAGCCTTCGGGGTCAAACCGGAAAACATGGCGTCTCATTTAGCCTACCGACAGGAAAGAGACGCGGCATTGCAGCCAGCTGAATAATAGCTGGCTCGACCGGCTGCCCGTCAGATCACTGCTGTCTTCGCCGTTCTTGCCGCTGCGAACTGCCCCTCGGCGTGATCGGCCAAGCTGGGCGAATCGTGGACGGGCTCTACGCTGCGGGAGTTCCCGCCGTCCCACTGCGCCGATCACAAGGCACAAGCCAGGCGATTGCCAGCCCCGGCTGGTTAAGGTGCTGGCACAATCGACGGGGCGGAGCATCATCCCCACGAAGCTCGAGCGGATAAAGTCGGCCGACGAAGAGTATTTGGGAACCAAGCAAAGGGGCGTTAGGCAGGACGGCGCAATTTTGCTCAACATGCAGGCCAGCGAAAACAGCAAAGGCGAGGATGTCCATTATGAGTGCCAAAGAGATTGGGGGCGGCGTGCCATCTAATGTCACCCCGGCGGGTCGCCCCGAATTCGACGTCGGGTTTGCTTCAGACACATCGTCGTGGGCGCCCTATCAGAAGCTGGTGCTGCTGCTGTGCTCTTTGGTGATAGTGCTCGATGGTTTCGATGCACTGGCACTCGGGTTTGCTGCCCCGGCGATGCTGCCCGACCTTAACCTTACCAAGGAAGAACTTGCGCCGGTGCTGGCGATCGGCCTGATCGGCATGACCATCGGCGCCGCAATCGGCGGGATCCTCGGCGACAAGTTTGGACGCAAGATAGCCCTGTTGGTCAGCACGATCATCTTCGGATCAATGACGGGCGCCATCGCTTTTGCCAATGACTTGCCGACGCTGGGACTATTCCGCTTTATTGCGGGTATCGGTCTGGGCGGAGCGCTCCCAAATGTCACCGCACTGGTTGCAGAGTATACGCCCCAGCACCGTCGCAGTTTTGCGGTTACTCTTAGTTTGGTTTGCATGGCGGTCGGCGGAGTGTTCGGCGGGTTTGTTTCTGCCGAAGCGCTTCCGGCATTGGGCTGGCGGGGATTGTTCGCTGTGGCGGGCGCCTTACCGCTGGTGCTGGCATTGGCGCTGTTTCTGTTGCTACCGGAATCTCCGCGATTTCTGGTGACCCGGCCGGAGAAGTCGAACGAATTGCGCCAGATCTTCGAACGGATGCGGTTAGACGTGCCGCCGGACGCAGTGTTTGTCGATCGCACCGAATCGGGGGTCAACAAGCCCTCGGCGACAACCCTTCTCCGCCCTCCCTACTTGGGCGATACATTGCTCTTATGGCTGGCATTTTTTTGGCTGCCTGCTGGCGGTGTTCATGTCGTTTAACTGGCTTCCGACGATGCTCGCCGATGCCGGCTTCGACCTTTCGACATCGAGCCGCGGCCTGCTGACGTTCAATGTGGGGGCGATTGTGGCTGCGGTGCTGGTATCCTGGATAATACTTTTCACCGGGTCGCGGTTGCCAATGCTGATTATGGCGCTTGGCGGTGCCGGGGGAGCCTTGGCGTTGAGCCGCATAGGGTTTGACCCGGCCGCGCCCAAGCTGCTGCTCTTGACGGCGCTGGCCCTGCTTGGTGGCTGTATCGTAGGCCTTCAAGTTATACTCTACGTGCTCGCGTCGCACGTCTATCCGACGTTGCTGCGCGCAACGGGGGTTGGCCTTTCGGCGGGAATCGGCAGGGTCGGTGCGGTATTGAGCAGCTTTATCGGTGCAGCGGCCCTGTCCGGCTTCGGCCCGGTGGGCTTCTATTATGTAGTGGCCGCCGCCATGGCCGTGACAGCGATCGCGTTGCTGCTGGTGAGGAGGCACATCCCGCCCAGCGCGAAATCCGGGGCAACCCCGGCCGCAGGGACCTGACGCTGATCGCTGCGGTTGGGGTTTGACCGTAGGTTGCGGGCGGGGCAGTTGACGGCTGACAAAAAAGCTGATTGGGCATGATCGGCCCTGAAAGATGTCACGAACACCATCTTGCTAATAAGCGCTCTTTCATCCGAAGAAACTGGCCTGGCCAATGCCAAACATGCACTGCTGCCCAACCTTGGGCCACGTGGGTCGGGAGTTTGGTCGTGTGCCATTTGACGGTGTAGGTTCGCCGGCGTAGCCTTAGCGATCTCTGGCGAAGCCGGGTTGATCATGCTGCCATAGCGGGCAATGTGATGATGGCATCATCGCTTAATCCCGAGACGCTCTCAAGGGTCATGTAGCGGCAACGCTGAACCGCCCATTCATAATTTTGTTCCAGCAGGATGGCGCCGACGAGGCGCGTAATCGCCGCCTCATTGGGGAAGATGCCGACGACGTCGGTGCGCCGCTTGACTGTGAACCAGCACCCAAAAACGGGATCCCAGAAAATTTGATCTATCACACTGAAATTGCGCTAGAACGACAGATGCGCGGGCGTCCATCGGGACCTCTCAGGCGAGAAAAAAATGACCCATTCTCAGCAACCCGTTTGAAGGAACGTCGGGGTCCCGGATTATACGCTTATCGACAGCCGCGGGAGAAGCAGCATCTGTCTTGGCCCGATTATATGGTATGGACCAGCTTGCCGCCGCCGACGTCTGCGATCGAATAGCAAGCCTTGATCGCTGGCTGATGCTTGATGCTGAGGTCATCGATCTGGAGGCTGCCCATATCCGGCTAGCAAGTTTGTTCGTCCGCAGGCTTGAGCTCGGCCTTCGGATACCTGATGCCATCCACATTGCCGTGAGCCAGAGAATGGGTGCGACACTCGCAACCCTGGACGTCCGCTTGGCCTGCTGCGCGACATCAAGGTGAGAACACGTATTGCCTCATTCAGATCGTCGCGCTACAGCTTGGCCGGAGCTGCTTCCGCGCTCGACGTCGCCGTCAAGATTCCTGGTTAGCCCGATCGATAACCATAATCGACATAGTATTTAACATAATGTTTGTTATCGGACATTTAATAATGGCAGGAAACCACCGTCCAAGCGCCAATTAGACGGGGCGGAAGACGCGGACCACGCCGGCACGATTGCCGGCGATTCGCAGCTCGAAGTCACTCTGGAAGAGCCGCGCACCAGTCGGTGCTTGGGCTTGGGAGACAGCCAGTTCAAAGCCGGCGGGGTCGAGCCAGCGCGTATCATCTCCATCCCTCACAGCGACGACGGCATAGCGGCGGTTTCTGCCGTCGGTGCCGGTCAATCGCGCGTCGATCGATTCCTGCTCTGAAGCATCCGGCTCGTGCCGAGCCAGGCTGGTTTGCCAATGCTGAAAATGCTGCGGATCGATCCGATCTTCTGCGACGACGTCATCTTTTTCGTCGTCGAGCCAGGTTTCAAACGCCGGGCGGCGTTGGGCCGCGGCCTCCCTCGTCTGGGCGAGCCCTTGCGAAAGACAGAATGCGACGAAAGGATCATGGGTGCCCCAGCGCAGAAGCTCGCGAGCCCAGAAGCCGAACCACGGCAGGCCGGCCGTCTGCTTCCATTCACCCAGCATTGGCGTGGTCGTCGCATCGGGCGCGCCGTCCGACCATGCCTTAGCTACGACGGCGCCGACCGCGACGCCCAGCCGATATTCGAGATTGTCCGCAACGAAGCGCTGCCAGACACGAAGATCATCCGCCTCGGGGGCCCTTGCACCAGGCTCAGCCATCCACCAACCGAGGACGTCATTCCATTGGTTAAGAATGGCCTGATCGCCAATCGTTGCCCGGACACGAAAGCCGAACCCCTTGTCACCCTCGAGCAGGTTGCCAATCGCTTCGAAGATATCGATCCGATCTTTCGCGGAGAGGTCGCCATACTCGGTCGCATCGGCCAACAAAGCGCGAATTTTTCTCAGCCACCGCCTCAAATCGCCGACCGATCACCGGCGTGAACCCGTAGTGATAGAGCCGGAGACGCTCATCCGCGTCGGGATAGAGGTGTTCGACGATCCCGGCGCCACGCCGGATGAAGGCGGATTCGAGCCAATCTTCCTGCTCGCGAGCCACCGCGGTAAAGGTTCTCGCCCACAACTCGCGCATCT
>FUIF01017651.1_pt1 | contig 64789 bp, 91 predicted proteins | sample 1003461 | NCBI WGS metagenome assembly FUIF01 (sample SAMEA80401918, study PRJEB19352) | marine metagenome
CCCTAGGAGGAGATGCTATTATTGGTCAGATGGTTACCTGTAAAGAGGTAGACGGAGTTATATTCTTCAGAGATCCTTTAGACAAGCATCCACATGATGTAGATATTTCTATGTTAATGAGATTATGTGATGTTCATGATATTCCTTTAGCTACTAATTATAGATCAGGTCATATAATGATAAAGTACTTCAAGAATAAGTAGAAATGGGGAGACCGGCAAAGATACTTAAAAAAGAAGATATTCTAAGAGCTATGAAGACTACTCGGTCTAATAGAGCAGCTGCTAGATACCTTCATGTATCTTTTACTCATTACAAAAAATATGCTAAGACATATAAAGATGAAGAGTCTGGTTCTACTTTGTACGAGTTACATAAAAACCAGGCCGGTAAAGGCATTCCTAAATTCTTATCTAATGGAGGAAAAGAGCCTCCAATCATGGATTTAATAGAAGGTAGAGTTCCAGTAGAGCATTTTGATCCTAAAAAGATAAAACAGAGAATAGTATTTGAAGCACTTATAGAAGAGAAATGCTCTCATTGCGGATTCTCAGAAAGAAGAGTTATTGATACAAAAGTACCCTTAATGCTTCATCATAAGGATGGTAATAAAAAAAATTGGAACTTAGATAATATTCATTTTCTTTGTTATAACTGCTCTTTCTTATATGCTACTTCTCCTATCACAGATGAACAGGTAGAAGCAGCAGAAGATTATCTGGATAAGAATGTAGAGCAAATAGATTGGGAACTTGACGAGCATCATATCGAGCACTTAAAAGAGCTAGGATTATATCAAGAAGAAGAAAAACCAGGAGAGAAATATATTAGCCGTCAATAACTATTTATTAATATGGCAAAGAAAAAACAAATAAATTCTCTACATTCAAAAAGAAAAAACCTCTAGAAAGAAAAGTAGCAGATGATCTGGTTAAGAAATCAGAGCAGAATGAAAAGCTAAGAGAAAAAAATATAGGTACATCTTTTTAGATTTATTTTAAAAAATAGTTGCCTAATTGAGTTATATTTCTTATATTTAAGTATAAAATAAAGGTTATGATAAAAAAGATTAAATCAAATTTACTTACTTACTTATTTAAGGATTGGGTCAATACTGAAACTGATCTGGAAACTCTTCAGATTACTAAAAGTATGATTCATAGAAGAGAAAATATACTAGTAGAAAATACAGATACTACTAGAACTATAGTTAAAGGATTTAGAGGATTTAAAAAATAAAGGTTATGAAAGTATTTAAAGATTTGCAATTTAAGTCAAGAAAATTTGGTGGCGGTATTGGTGCTATAATGCAATTCGATAACGGATTTGAAATTAGTGTTCAAGCAGGAGCATTTAATTACTCAACCCCTAAAGAGGATTTGAAGAGTCCTGATGATTTTATCTCATTTGAGGTAGCAGTATTTGGTCCTCCTAATGGTGGTCTTGTTACTAAGAATTTTGTACCTGATGCTCATGATGATGTTTTGGGTTGGCAAGATCGAGGTCAAATCAATGCACTTATGTTACTAATTCAAAGTACAAAGTAATATGGCTGAGAAAAGAGGAGAGACTGAAAAGTTAATCAACGATTTTAATACAGCCGGAGTACTAGAAGTTTATATGCCTAACCTAGAAGGATGGTATAGAACTACTGCTAAGGATTTTAGATCCTTTGATGGTAAAAGAAGGATAACTGAACCTTCTACTATAGAAAAAGGCAATCCTTGGGTAGATTTAAGAACTTATGAATACAATGGACCTGTCTTTTTATGGGGAACTAATACTCAAGTCCTAGATGAAACTAAAGAAGGTAAAATAATTACAAGCCCTTATTGGGATAAACATAATAAAATATCAGGAAGTCGTGGTTAAATTACATTTTGAAAATACAGACGAATTCGAAAGAGTATTTAAAGCTAAAGATCTTTCAGTTACTGATGCTATAGTGAAGGGTATTCAGGAAGCATTATCGTATCATAAAAAAACTGCTAATCTATTTGAAATTAGCTTTGAAAATGTAGATATGATATATGAAATATCTCTTCCTTCTAATCAATGGGAGATTGCTTTAGAGAATTGTATGAATTTCTATAGAAATGAAGAAGAATCAGATAGAGCTATTGATACATACCTCTTACAAAAAGAAGTACGTAAATGGTTAAGCTAATTTTTCTTGATGGAGAATATTATCAACTTGTTAGAGAGATTAAAGTAGAACAGGTTATGGGTAATATGGATGGATTAAAAGCCTGGAGAGATATGCTTCATTGTGATCATGTTCTAAAATATAAAGGTAAGTACCTTATGGTTCGTAGAGTACTAGACGCAGAAATAATAGAAGAATGAAAAACTAAAAGAAGAATTTAAAAAAGCTTCTCCTCAAGAATTATGGATTGATGGAGTTCTTTATAATTTTATTTACGGAATTCTAGGAGCATTGGTAGTAGTTGCTATTACTTTGAGACTTGATTTAGCAGTATTAGTGGCTTATCTAACTTATTATTTCTTTTAGGTAGAATAGTTAATAGACCTAAGTATGTTACTTCATTAGGTAAATTTATAGTATTTCCTATTCCTGCAGCTTTAGGAGCTTTTATAGGATATAAATTAGGACCAGTATTGATCGAAATATTTAGTTAAGTTACTGGACCAGTAGCTCAGCTGGATAGAGCATTAGCCTTCTAAGCTAACGGTCGCAGGTTCGAATCCTGCCTGGTTCACAAAAAAAAATTAAAAAAAGTTAGTGAGATAGTTGCCTCCTAACTTAATATTTCTTATATTTAAGTATAGTTAGAAATTTAAAATTAAAAGGTTATGCAAGATTTATCACAATCATTCAACAAAGGTTTAGATTCTTACCTTACAAAGGATCAGTTAAGAGAAATTTGTCCTGTAGCTTTTAAAGAAGCTCCTACTAATCCAAACGTTACTGATAAGTACTTATTTGTTAATACTGAGACTATCATCGATGACTTAGATAAGTTAGGTTGGAAACCAGTTACAGCTGCTATGCGTAAGAGTAGAGGTAAAGATACTATCTTCTCAAAGCATATGATCTCCTTTCAGAATCCTGATATCAAGATTACTTCTAAGGATGGCGATAATGCTTTTCCTCGTATTATTATGACCAATAGTCATGATGGACTTCAGGCTTTTAAATTCTCAGTAGGTATTTTTAGATTAGTTTGTTCTAATGGACTGGTTGTTGCTGATGAGAAATTCTCTGATTTTAAAATACGACATAAGGGTTATACGTTTGCCGAGCTTAGAGACGTTGTAGCACAGGCAGTTAAAGATCTTCCTAATAAGGTAGAGGTGTTGAATAAAATGAGAAATAAAATACTTACTCAAGATGAAAAGCAAAAACTTGCTCTTGATGCTATGCTTATCAGAGCTGGCATTACTCCTGATTCGGATAAAGCGAAGAAGTTTGAATATGATGAAGAAACTATTGAAGATATTCTAGAACCTAAACGTAAAGCAGACGAAGGAGATGATCTATGGAAAGTATTTAACGTAGTTCAGGAAAAGATTACTCAAGGAGAGTTTCATGCTGCTTTAAAAGGAGCTAAAGTACGTAAGGTACGTAAGATTAAATCCTTTGAGAAAGATCTTCAGGTTAATAAAGAATTGTTTAAATTAGCTTCTGCCTTAGTATAATGGTAGAAGTTATTAAACATACCTTAGGTATTTGTGGAGAGCATTGGCATCCTAATTTATGGACTGCCTTTGCTTCTTCTCCACTTATAGTTTCAACAGTCTACTATATTAAATGTAAATGTGGTGGCTGGTTTAATAGACATAAAGACAATTGTAAAATAAAATAAGTTATGGAAGAATTATATTACGTACCATCATTAAGAGTGAATTCAAAGATCTCTGATTTAGTTATAGAGGGTAACCATATTGAATTAGATGGAATTACCTACCAGAGATTATCTCGTAAACCAAGAGGCCGTTCGATTAAAAGAAATTAAAGAGCTTAGAATCTAATACTAGAATCTTAATTTATTCATAGTAATAGTTGCCTAACTAAATTAATTTTCTTATATTTAAGTATAAAATAAAGGTTATATGGCTCTCTGGAAAGTAAAAGATGAAATAGTGTATTCTGACGGTCCTTTGTCTATTTCGGCAAAAGAAATGTCTGGGGTATTCGTTCAAAGGCATTTTTATAAAGTACCTTATTCTAATGTAGGTAAGGGGGGTATTATGAAAAGTCATGATGGTAAATTCTACCATACTCCTTCTTGGACTGAGGTTCATCCTAAAACTACTGTAAACGATATAATAGTTGAGAAAAAGCCATTTGAAGAGCTATTTGTTGAACCAAAGAGCTGGTCCTTTAAATCTGCTAGTTCAGATAAAGAATATACTGTTAAGCTTAAGAGAGATGGAAGCCCTTACTGTGATTGTTGGGGTTATATGGCTCATAAGAAATGTAAGCATGTTAAACAAGTAAAAGAAGAATTATGTTAGTATACGGATTGATAGGATTAATATGGTCTTGGTGGCTGGAGATGTTTACTACCAATAACTTAAATCCTCAGACTATGGGTAGACCTTGGGTATGGAGAGAAAGAGTATTTCATATTCTACTATGGCCTTGGAGTTTAGGTACGTTTATTTATGCAATTTATCAAGAATATAAAAAAGAAAGTAATGTTAATAGAAATATCTAACGGAGAATTATTAGACAAATTAACTATTCTAGAAATTAAACTAGCTGAGATTAAAGATGAAGCAAAGCTGGTTAATATTCAGAAAGAGTTTGATACGTTAAGTCCTCTTGCAAAAGAGTTATTTGATAATAATGATGGTCAACTACAAAACCATTATTTAGAACTATCCAGTATCAACAGCCAGTTATGGGATATTGAAGATAGAATCAGAGAATGTGAAAAAGCAAAGAGATTTGATAAAGAGTTTATTGAATTAGCTCGTTCGGTTTATATTACTAATGATAAGAGAAGTGAGGTTAAGAAAATTATAAACGTTACTACAGGTTCTAATCTAGTAGAAGAGAAATCATATGAAGAATATCAAAATTAGAATTTACAAAGTTGCATATCAGACTTATTTGACTCCTTACTTAAAAGTAACTACAAGTAGGTATCTAAATGGTAGCTATGAATTAATACTAGGATGGTTTAATGTACAATTAACTATATTAATATGAAAGAACAAGATTTAAAAGATGATAACGGTCTTCAAGGAAGATCTCAAAAGCAATATGAAGATAGTGCTAAGATTTTTCTAATAGCAGCTTTAGGGTTGTTTGCAATTATGGCATTTTCGGCGTTATATAATTTAATTTTAGTATAAAAGATTATGCAAGGAGAAGAGATAATTAAAAACCTAAAACAGATACAGCAGCTTATAAAAGAAGATGCTCCACAAATTGCAATGATGAGAATACAATTTCTTATAGAGGATATAGCCATGTATAAGAAAAGCTCATTATAATTTAAAAAAAGAGGGGGCGTTTTTCTCTTCTTGCCACGCGCGAATTTTACTATTTATTCTAAAATAAGCTATGGAAACTACCGACAATCAAATTTTGAAGTTTAGAGTTGCTACATTTATTGCCCTAATAATAGGCGTGGCGTCATTATCTTTTACTATAAGTGGAATAATCTCAGAGATTAGTGCCCAAGGAGATAGAATAGAAGATGAGAAATACGCCAGAAGAACTAATGATAAAGAACTTCAGGAACAAATAGATGAATTATACGTAACTATTAAAGAATTATCTAAAAAGAAGTAAATGGATATAGATAGTATAAAGAATAAGATAGTAACAGGTATAGAGTATATCGTTATAGGAGGACTTATAAGTGTATTAGGTGTTACTATTATAGCGGCTATATATAATTTGATTTTTAATTTATAGATATGAAAAATAAAGGTTATAGAAAAACTACCAAGGAGGGGGAGGGGGCGCTTTCCTCTCAACCGCCGAAGGCGACCCGCGAGAATTCTACCAACCATCCTAACAAACCTACCATCCTAAAAGAAGATGAATGGTGTCATTATGGAGGCCTACCGAGTCCAAAAGCATATATGGATTAGTGCTAAAGCACAAAGAAAGGACTTCGTCCTTACTCGTGGGTATCTACGATACCTTGTCTCTGAGGTATGATAGACTTTGGTGCTACCTTGATATTATAACCACATAGAACCTATAGGAGAGATAAGCTACAATAGGGAGATAAGAAGGTAGAGGGTAAGGGACTACCGTAAGTGTAATAAAAAAGATATACGTATATATTTAAATATTTATATAGGTATATTTTTATATAGAGATATATAGAGCGTGTATAAATACACATATGAATGTAAGGAAAATAGTAAGGGATATACAGGCATGCATGTGTCCCTTCCATTTTTTTCTCTATATAGGCAACTTCCCGCCGTCCTCACGGGGTATTCCCGCTGTCTTCACGCTATCCTCACGGCATCCTCACTACGTCCTCACGACATAGGGTCTCTCACGCCGTTCTCACGCCATATATGTCCCGGCATAAGGGTAGGGGTGAGAGAAAAACAAAAATACCTATAGAGTTGTATATCTGAAGAATAGTTCTTATATTGTCTATATAGATGTTAATAAGGGTTATACTATGGCTAATACTCCAGTAATAGAAGTAGGTACTGCATACTCAGTCCTCCAACCAATGTTTGAAAAGGTAGTTAGAACTATCCAGTCATGCCAGACGGCCGACCAGTATTATGCCAGTGAACGCTATATAGATAACTTCCTTAGTTATATTGAGACAGAACCCCACCTAGGTATATATCCTTTAGGTCATAGTAGAATGATACTAGCTTCTTATTATGGTGCCGAACTGAGGAATATTTTTATCAATCAAGCTAAGGCAATTAATGTAAGGCAGTAGAAGGTCTCTATTCAAGCTTTTGCCTACCTCTATTCAACCTTTTCAAGCTCTCATTCAAGTTTTCGCCTATATCAATCAACCATTCAAGCTCTATTCAAGGAATTCACCTTATCAAGCTATATCAGGGTTTTATATATAGATGCAAGATCTGCCCTCCTACCTCCTATCCTCTTATTTAGAAACAGTATAAATAAAAAAAAAGTTTGTGAATTAGTTGCTAGAACGGATATTAGTTCTTATATTTAGGTATATTAATTCAAAAACGGTTATATTATGAAATTAACATCAAAAAATTCTCAATCATTTATTAATTTAAACAACTACCGACCATTTTATTGGTTTAATTCTGAGACTAGACTTAATAAGTTTAATAAGGAAGAAAATAAGATGATAAAGGTAAACGGAGTTACTTATTATTCTATAAAGTAATATGGAGACTTTTTTATTAGGATTAGAGGAATTAGAGGTAGGTAAGAAGTATAAGTCTATCGAGCCTACCTCTCTGACCGAGTTTACTTATCTAGGGTTTGAAGATGAGTTATTAGGTGAGCATAGTATATTATTAAAAGACGGATCTAAAAGTTTTTTAGTAAAAGGTGACAAAATAGTTGCCTACTAACTTATTTTTTCTTATATTTAGGTATATTAATTAAAACAGTAAGTTATGTCAAGACAATTAAACAAATGGGAGGAAGAAAAATTAGCTGAATTTAATCAAGAGATTGAATCTGGATCTGGTTTTCTAGATATAGGAGGAATGTTCATTGATGAAGATGAATGGGAAAAAGAAAATGGTAGATAGTTGCCTAACAAAGAAAAAGTTCGTATATTAAGGTATAATTAAAAAACAATAAAGGTTATGTTAGAATTACAAAATTATTTAGAAGAGCAGTTTAAAATGCTTGATCGTGGAATCGTAGCTACTCCTGCTACCAGAGAAGATTTAGAAAGATTTGCAGGTGCAAATGGTGGATCGGCTGATTTGATCCTAATGCAAATGGCTATGAATTTTGGCTACAAGATAGCTATGGAAAATGTTCAGTTTGAAATTAACGCTAAAAAATCTAAGTAGTATGAGTTTGTTAAAAGTTTACGATGAAATGGATGCCCCTAATACTTCAGGGTCAAGTTTGAAAGGATATGTTAATGCTACATATAGTCAGTTGGTTGATCTTCTTGGTCAGCCAACCTTTGACGAACCATCCGGGGATGACAAAACCCAAGTGGAATGGGTTGTAGGATTTGGTGATGATGTATTTACAATCTATGATTGGAAGACCTATGATCGGAATTATACCGAAAACGAATTAGTTCAATTTCATGTTGGCGGTAAGACTTCTGCATATGATTTCATAGATTATTTGGAATCTAATATTTAATTTCTTATCTTTAGCATATGATAAAATTAGAACCTCCTGTTGATGAAACGGAGTATAAAGAGATACCTAGAGGTTTGTCTGATTATGAAAAGAACAAACCTAAGAACGAACCAACCCATTTTACTATGGTGTTGATTGAAGAGGGTAGGTATAAGGGATTCGATAAAGTCACCTACTATAGGAAAAAACAATAGTAAAAAGTTGGATCCAATTATCTAAGTTCTTATATTTAGATATAATTTAAAAACAATAAAGGTTATGACAAAAATCGAATTAATTAGACAGATCATTGAAAAAAAGTATGAATCTGCTAAAACGTTAGAAGAGAAAAGAAAAAATGTACGCTCGGATAAGACTGATGCTCTATCTAGAATGTATATGCAATACTTTGGAGATTGCTTGGTGAACGATGATACGATTGAAGTATCTGATACTTATGTGTACTTTAAGAGATTTAATCCTGATTACAATTACCATAAGGAACTAATTTCTATCTCAGTCCGTCCTAAAAGCTGGAGAGATGAAGAAGCTGATTTTATTGAAACTTCTTTTTATTCTACTTCTGCTAGTAATGATTTTGAATTGAATAGAATGATATTGATTGGTAAAGTAGGTCAAGTGATTCTAGATTTCAAAGATGATATCATTGCTGGATATAACTCTGTTCAGGATGAATTTAAGGATAAACTATCTGAATTGAATAAAGAGATTTGGAGATTAGAGCGTGAAATGGGCGAGCTCAGATCAGAGATTACCACTATTGAAAAAAATGCTCTATTGGATAAGCTTGAAAAAGACGGATTAGAGTTTAAAGTTGATGAAGATAATCTGTGGTCCTTACCTGACTTAGATATCCGATTTGATTGGAATATTAGAGGCATTAGAAAGATTAAAGTATTAGATAAGACTAAGTCTGGCAAGAGTGCTGATATTGCAGTACAAACTGTTCATAAGGCATGGAATTCTGAGAAGCAGGAATACGAATTAGTATATAAAGATAATACATATGAAAGAGTAAGAATGGATAAGATTTCTTCTCTTGTAAGTTATAGCAAAGAATTAGTTGTCAGTTAATTTTTATTGTTTTTGTTTTAATTAGGAGAAAGGGAGGTAATTAGTTGCCTCCTATTTCTTTTTTTCGTATATTAAGGTATCTTAAAACAATAAAGGTTATGACTAAAACGCAATTAAAAAAACAAACTACCAAAAGAGTTATCAATCATCTAATAGAGGAGTTTGATGCTTACAATCTAGAAAGAGAAAATCAATACTTCGAATTCTGGGCCGATATTGATGGCTTTGAAATCCAATTACAAATTGATACTAGAGACTATTCTGTTGCTAGCTGGGATAGTGTTAAGCTAGCCGGTGATGGTTGGGAGAAAGAAGAGCTTAATAAGCAAGTAGCTGCTGCTATCTTAGAAGAAAGAATTGAACAAAGTGTTAGGGAGCTAGTTGCCTCCTAACATTTTTTTTCGTATATTTAGATAAATAATTAAAAACAAATAAAGGTTATGACAAAACAACAATTTTTAGACGGTAAATCATTTTCACTTCCTTACACTTATTCTGATTGTACTTATAGATGTGATAAGAGGGGTGAGAGTTTACTCCAAGAACATCGCACCAAAGAAGGAAAAGTATTAATCTCAGACTATCTAATGAATATATCTAAGATAGGCAATAAGATGGTTACTTGTTTTACTTTCATATTAGATACTAAGATTACAAAGAAAATTAGATTTGAGGATATGGTCGAAGTTACTTCGGCCTAATCTCCTCTACCGGTCATAAGTAAGGCAGGATTAGGTCATGGTGATGGCAGTCTGATATAACATTGACAGTATTGTTCCCTACGGCGTCGTGAGAGATGTCGGGAGAGCCATACCTATTTGTATAAATCTGATGATTTTTCGGTATATAGGGGTATATATGTATATATTATTTATATCTTTCCCTTACCGCTCCTATTAGTATAGGTATACTTATAAGCAGTACTACTAGGTGATGTCCTAAATGTGCTTTCTCCGGAGTTAATAATAATACTAGTCCTACATAGAATTGTAATAGGATCATAGTAATTTGTATTAATAACTTAATCTCATTACTCATATCATAACCATTTTACGTTTATATGTTTAATATAAGAACTTTTTGTATATAAAACAAGAGAACCCGGAGAAATTTTTTGGCAAATTTTTCTCTATATAGGGGTTTTATTCAATATGTCAAAGATCTTATAGTATTTGTGGGTCCTATACTATTAGGTCTATATATGGTCGTACTTATAGTACTGGTATCTTTATGGTGCTTTCTTTATATCTAAGTTATGAACTATTTATAGTTAAACCAACTATAAGGTGCAAAAATTAGACCCACATACTCTTTTCAGTATCTTCGAACAAGGAGATGAAGAAATCTACAGAGAGAATAATGTAGAAGAGCTTCTTGATAATCCTTATGTACTTATAGGGATGGTAGTTACCGGTGTAGAGAACTTCTACCTTATTGATAAGATGTATACGTTAAGACATGCGGAAGAGTATGGCAGAGTGAGGAATAGCGTTAAATTTAAGTATTATACTAAATTATACGGATATCTTGATAGAGTCACACCCGTAGAGATGGATATAGTATATAAAGTAGGTTCAGATTTTGAGTTAGACAGGTCTATTAAAGCTATTAATGATTTACTTTACTTTTTTCAAGATATAGAGCATTATGAAAAATGTGCTAAAATAAAACGTTATAGCGACCTTTTAATTAATAAAAAGTTGGAAACATTGATATAATTTCGTATATTTAATTATAAAACGGTTATATTATAAATTATGTTAGATTTCTTTATTTACTACGGAGTAATAGGATTTATCCTTTCAATTTTATTAAATTTAATGTTATGGGCTATGTATAGACCTATTTTAGGAGTTATAGAGGTTTTTGCATGCATTTTACTATGGCCGACGGTTATAGCGAGTTTTATCAATACTATGAATGGTTTTGATGAAGAGGTAGAAGAATAAATTAAAATTAAAGGTTATGTTAACAGATACAATTTCATTTGAAAAAGCATTAGAGTTAGAGGGTCAAGGTAAAATATTTATCTTTGATGCAGGAGATGATTTAGATTATCATGAAAAAGCACAAGAGTGGCAAGATAATTTTCTTCAACTAAGAACCAAAGCCCGTCATGTATCTCCTCAGAATATTGCCGAGCATTTTAATGCTCGCTATCTTATAGAGAAAACTACTAAAATAAACGAATATACCTTTGAATGGAAATACCTAAGAGGTATTGAGAATACCAGCATTACTACGTCTACTGATAATGATATAGAGTATGTATATGCTTTAACTAATAAAGGATATCCCGATCTAGTTAAAATAGGTATGACTCGTAACACGCCTGAACATAGAGTAAAGCAGATAAATGGTACCGGAACCGTTGATCTATGGGAGGTAAAGTTTGCTTTACCGGTTAAGCCGGGTACCGGGATGAAAGTCGAACACCAAGTCCATAATTACTTTCAAGACGAGCGTCTACACATCGAGCATAAAAATGATCGTGAAATGTTTAAAATAGACATATTTATAGCAATGGATAAGATACGTGAAATCGGATCTTTATTCCAAGCTGGTAACCCTATAATCTATTAACAACAATGCAATTCTATTCGTTTAACACAACAGATGAACGTCCCTCTCGTATGATCTACCTAAGCCATAACCCTACTGGTCAATTGGTAAAGATAATGAGCAGATACCTTCGTATAGCTCTAAGAAATCTAAAGAGAAAACCGCGGGCGAACTTCGCGCGTTTGCGCGGCGGGCTACGCTTTTAATAAAACCCCTACCCTCCCTAAAAAAACATTGGAAAAAGTTGGTTACTAACTTATTTTTTCTTATATTGTATATATAAATTAAAACGGTTATGAGATATTTTAGATTTTTATTAGTATTATTTACGGTTTTTACCGTATCATGTTCGCAGGAAGAAATTAATCCTTCATTATGTCCTGATGGAAATTGTGATGGTTCGTTATTTATACCTTTTTCTAAGGATAGTAACGGGTATTATCATGTAGATTTAGATTTTAACGGGGAATACCTACCTCGATTTGATATCTATATTGAAGGAGATGATGTAGATCCTTTTTATTACTATAACGATATAGGAGTAGTGCAAGCTGCTTTTGAATCTAATAGTTTTTGGGTGATGTCTAATGGAGTTCAAGTAGATTTAATTCAAGATACTACTATATACCTAAATAATTCTCCAAGTAATAATGAATATGTACCTACAAGCCCTTCTAAAAAATGGGGTAAGCGCATTGTCGGACCAATCCCGCCTCAGTTTATAGGTGATACTATTACTATCCGTGCGGAAATATATTGGGATGGAGGTTCAAAATCTATATCTCAACTATTTGAAGAAAAATTTATTATTGAATAGTTGTTTTTTAAATTATTTTTATTACCTTAGTAATATTATTATTAAAATTAATAATTTATTTAATATTATAATTAATAAAATATATAAATATATATGAGAAATAAAGTAGCAATTAGTGATAAATTAGATCGATTAGAGTCTTCTCTTCGTAAACTTAACTACACTATAGGGACAGGAGAAAGAAATTCTTCTTACGAATATTTAGATTCTGCTAATAGATTGATATCGGATATTAATACACTTTTAAATAGAGAAACACAAGATTAATTATGTTAGAAGCAGAACAAATACAAAAAAATTGGGAGAAACACCTAAAAATAGTTGATCACTATATTACCGATCGAAAAAATGATGTAAATTTAATGTTAGAGAAACTTTCGGATATTTACGTTATGGCTCCTGCTTCTTCTAAAACCTGGTATCATAATGCTTTTCCTGGAGGTTACGTTGATCATGTGAATAGAGTAGTTCAATATGCAATTGAGCAGCATAAACTCTATGAGAAAATGGGAGGAAATGTTGATTATACTGAAGAAGAACTTGTATTTGCTGCATTATTTCACGATTTAGGTAAGATAGGTGATGGAGAATCTCCTAACTATATACCTCAGACAGATAAATGGCGTCAAGATAAGCTATCAGAGATGTATACATATAATCCTGATTTAGATTTTATGCTTATTCCAGATAGATCTTTATTTATCTTACAGAGATTCGGTATTAAGGTTAGTCAAAAAGAGTTTTTAGGTATTAGATTACATGATGGAGTTTTTGACAAAGCAAATGAAGCTTATTTCTTCAGTAATGTTGAGTCATCTAGACAAAAAACATCAATCATCTCAGTTTTGCATACAGCAGATTTTCTAGCTTCTAAAGTAGAATACGATATGTGGAAGAGAAATGGTGGTTCTTCTAAACCTAAAGCTAAAAAAACACAATCTTCTACAGGAAAAAATATCAATGCCTCAGAAGGATTATCTAATATGTTAAAAAATCTATAATATGTTAGCAGTTATTATAAGTTTATCAATTATAGATGTAGTATTGCTTATTGCAATACGCAATCTTTTGGTAAAAGTTGAAAAATACGAAGATATTACCGTGGATCAAACAAAATATCTTCAAAATATATCAGATTTAATTAAAGATTCACAAAAGCACCTACAAAGTCTCGATGAACGAGGGGTATTCCAATCAGATGATGAGGTCGGTTATTTTTTTGAGCAAATGAAAAACGTACAAAAAGAGCTAGACCGATACATGCTCCCTGAAAATTATGGCAAGAAAGAAGAGCAGCAATAATTACTTTACAAAAGAAACAGAAGAGTACATAGTAAAGTATAATACTTCATCAGATTCGGATTATCGAGCTAAGATATTCACCGATCATATTTATTTCCCTTTTTATAAATTAGCAGAGAATATAATTCATACTTTTAAATTCTACTATACTGATGTTGAGCGAATCGAAGATCTTAAACATGAGGTAGTTTCTATGCTTTTGGAAGAAAAGATTATGAAATTTGACCCAACTAACGGAGCAAAAGCATATTCTTATTTCGGAACTATAGTAAAAAGGTGGTTAATTAACTACAATAATAAAAATTATAAAAAGTTAAAGCAAATAGGATCTTTCGATGATATGGAAGAATCTTATGAAGGTGGTTTAGACGTAAAACTACCGGGAGGAGTTACTCTTAGTCAATTTTTAGATATGTGGGTTGAAAAAACATATGATAAATTAGAAGAGTTGTTTAGTAAAGATAGTGAAAAACAAATAGCAGACGCTGTTCTTACTATCTTCAAAACAAGACATGATCTAGATATTTTCAAGAAAAAAGCTTTATACATCTATATTAGAGAGATGACTGACTGTGAAACTCCACACCTTACAAAAGTCATCTCAGTACTAAAAGATGATTTCTACGAAATCTACTACAGATACCACGAAAAAGGTAAAATTATAATAAAAGAACTGTAATCTATTTATTATAAAAAGATATGGATTCAGATAAAGAAATATTTAAAGGTAAGAAATTATCTGATCTCTTTGAAGAAATTTATAATAATTCAAGAGAAACTAAATCTCAAGTCAAAGGACTTATTGGAGAATTAAAACCTCTTATAGAAAATATAGGGGATGCTACTCTACTAGTACCTATGATTAAAGAATATATGGAGATTGGTGTTAAAAACGATGAACACCTTATTAAACTTGCTACTGTTATACAAAGAATAGAAGCAATCCAAGCTAAGAGCTCAGACGGAGATATGTTTGACTTTTCAGACCTACAAGATCTTTTAGAAGAACAAGAGGAAACACAGCAAGAATTAAAAGAAAAAGAAGAAGGTAGAGATAAAGATGAGTTATAATTTATCTTTAAATACAGCTATTAGAGGAGGTACAACTTCTCAATCCCGATCTGGAGGTAAAGGAACTTATTATGGTAGAGTAGTGGATGTAATTTTAGATGAATCTCACCCTCAATACCTAAATAAAGGAGGTGGAATATCTATAAACGGAGTGTTTTATAAACCTCTTACTTCAACTGCAAGTGAGCAAAGTCCTACTGATCTTCCATTTGCCTATCAACAACAAGCACAGATAAAAACAGTTCCGTTGATTGGAGAAATAATACAGGTAGAACCTCTACCTATACCTTCAGACACTGATTTTATTGGAAAAACAAGGAAGTACTACACTAAAATACTTAATATCTGGAACAATGCTAACAATAACTTCTACCCAGATACAAATGCAAATTTAGGTATAGATTTTACACAAGGTAGTAAATTTATAGAATTAGGTAATGTTAACCCTATAGGATCCAGTCCTGGAGATATACAAATAGAAGGAAGACAAGGACAGTCACTTAGATTTACTGGAGGTAAGTCTCTTTCAAATCCTTGGGTAGATTCAAGTAATTTAGGGAAACCTGTACTTATAATCAGTAATGGTCAAAAAGAAACTGAAGACGGATTTACAACTATAGGAGAAGAAGTAAATGAAGATAGTTCTTCTATTTATATGGTTTCTGACCATAAAATACCTTTAAAGCAAGCCAGTGAAAAAAGAGATGCTTGGAATCAACTACCAGAAAAAGCTGATCAATTTAAAGGAAACCAAGTAATAATTAACGGAGGTAGGTTGTACTTTAATGCCAAAGAACATGATATACAACTATCTAGTGTAAAATCCATAGGATTAAATACAGAAGGAACAATAAATATAGATTCAACAGACTATATGTGCCTTGATGGTTCTCAGATATACTTAGGAAAAGAGCAAGAACAGCTCCTTCAAGCAATAGAGAAGCTGTACTATTAGGAAATCAAACTGAAAACTTTCTTAACACTTTACTTAATATGCTAGAAGGTATGGCAAATGACATGGGTAAAGCAAAAACCATTGACGGAAAGCCTATCCCGCTTCTTAACAAAAGGGGATTACAAGCAAAACCGGTTATACAGGCTTTAAAAAGACAGATAAATCCTAGTGGACCTTCTAAATTAAAATCAAAAAAAGTGTTTACTGAATAATGGCTTTAAGATCTCAAATATCAGCAATAGCAGCTAATCAAATAGGTAGGCTGCAAGGAGAATTAGAAGCTAGAATTCAAGAAGAAGCTTTAAAATTGGTTAATAAGTTCGCTAATCAATGTCCTAATCAAGACGAATTAATTAGAATAGTTAAGACTCGTAATAATTTATTAAAAGCAATTAATAATTTTCAAAAAGTAGTTAATAGATTTTCAAGCTTGGCTAGTAGACTTAGATCACCTATTGCCGCTGCTAGGATTATAATCAGATTACTTAAAGCCAATCCAGTACCCAGTGCTATAATATTCCACCCTGGCGGAAGAGGAGTTAGTTTAGGTAGAATTACTACCCTTTCTGATAGATTAAGAACTGCTAATTTATTATTAGAAGCCTTAGAAGATGATATTAACAGCCTAAATAATATTACTTCAAGCATAAGCCCTTCACTAAATAATATAAGACAGATATTAGAATCAGTAAATACAAATATACAAAATTGTATATCTGAATTACAAAACCAAAATGCTAATAATATTAAAGACCTACTAAATCAAGTACAGCCTCTAGAAAATACAGGTTCAGAAGGTACACCAAATGAATCCTATACGTATAGAGGAGCAAACGGAAAAGACTATACACTTGCTATTATTGAGGATAGAGGTATAGAATCAAGCGTCCCTAGAAGGGTAGCTGTAGCTAAAGACAGTATAGGAGTGATAATACTAAGAGGTCAGCCCTCCTTTAGTTCAGATACTCAAGTACTTTTAGATGAATTAAAATTTAGAATAGATAATCAACTTCCATAAACTAACTATTTATTATTATGAAACTCGATCAATTAAGAAAAATCATACGAGAAGAAGTAAAAGCAGCTGTTAAGGAAGAGTTACAGGATATGCTTAATGAAGCAGTTCGTGTCGCTAGTCAACCGCAAGTAAAAGAAGTAACTGTTCCCCAAACAAAACTAGTTGATATAAAAAAACCAACACCTAGTTCGACAGATCCAATAATGGAAATGCTTAATCAAACTAAAGCTACAATGACCTCTGAGGAGTTTAGAAATGTATATTCTGGAACATCTGATATGGTTCAAAAACCAAATTTTGCTTCTATGATGGCTTCTAATATGGGAATGACACAAACAGCAGGTCCACAGCCGGGATTAGATATATCTCAATTTGATTTTGTAAAAAAAGCAGGAGACGTATATAAAAAGTCTGTACAAAAAGATAAAGAGAAATACGGTATAGTATAAAATGGCATTTAACAGTAGAAAAATAAACCCTTTAGACCTACAACCTAGAAAAGCTGTAGGAGTATCACTACCTTTATCAGGTAAAGCAGTGTTTAATTCTACTTATGAAACAAAAGATGCTATAAGAACTAATTTAATAAACTACTTTCTTACCGGTCAAGGAGAAAGGTATCTTAATCCTAACTTTGGTACTGTATTAAGAAATTTGATGTTTGAGAATATTAATCAAGATATGGTAGATAGAGTTAAATCTACAGTAAGTAGAGGACTAACAGAGTACTTCCCAAGAGTCATACCAACAGATTTTCAAGTACTAGGAGAACCAGATACAAATACAGTTACGTTATTACTTAGGTATGCTATCCAAGATACAAATATTGAAGATGAGGTAGTAATTAATTTTGAACAATAATGGCAGAAATTAGAGATATAAAATACGTAGCTAGAGAGTTTTCTGATTATAGACAAGAGTTAATAGAATTTGCTAAAAACTATTTTCCCGATTCTTATAATGACTTCTCTCCAACTTCACCTGGTATGATGTTTATTGAAATGGCTGCATATGTAGGAGATATACTCTCTTTCTACCAAGATACCCAGCTCCAAGAAACATTCCTCCAATACGCAAAAGATCCAGGTAACTTATATACAATGGCTTACATGATGGGGTATCGCCCTAAAATAACTAATGTAGCAGAAGTAGAATTACAAGTTACTCAAAATATAGGAGCTGATCCAACCACTAACAGACCTAACTGGGATCAAGCTTTAGTAGTAGACGAGAATGCAGTTATTACCGCAAATTCACAAGGCAACACACAGTTTTTTCTAGAGAATAAAATTGATTTTTCCTATTCTAGCTCTTATGATCCAACAGATGTAGTTATAAGTCAGATAAGTAGTGGAGTTCCTTCTGAATTTCTTTTAACTAAAAAAGCAAAAGCATTCTCAGGAACTATAAAAACATTAACACAAACCTACACAGGAGCAGAAAAATTCTCAACAATTACAATAGAAGATTCCAATATAATAGGAGTTTTAAAAATTACTGATAACTCAAATGATGATGTAACTACTTGGTATGAAGTACCGTTTTTAGGGCAAGATAGCGTTTTTGTAGAAGAATCTAATGTAGGAAGCGATGCGGATAAAGTACCTAATTCAATAAAATTACAAAAAGTACCTAAAAGATTTGTAACTAGGTTCAACTCTCAAGGATACTTACAAATTCAATTTGGAGCAGGAACTACCGGTACAGATGATACGGAGTTTACTCCTGATCCTACAAACGTAGGTCTAGGAACTCTACAAGGAATATCAACTATAGATAAAGCATACGATCCTTCTAATTTTTTATATACTCAAACATACGGACTAGCTCCTTCTAATACAACCTTAACAATAGAGTATTTAGTAGGAGGTGGAGTAGAAGCTAACGTACCTGCAAATACTTTAACAGGATTTTCTGGAACAATAACAGGCGATCCTACATATCAAGATACTGTAGCATTTAATAACCCGCAGCCAGCAAGAGGAGGTAAGGACGGAGATACTGTGGAAGAAGTAAGACAGAATGCATTAAGATCCTTTGCAGAACAGAGAAGAACAGTAACCCTTCAAGACTATACAGTAAGAGCGCTGTCTTTAGATCCAAAATTCGGAACAGTAGCTAAAGTGTTTGTAACACAAGATGAACTCAATAGTACTAGATCTGTAACAGATTCTATTATCGATAGTAATCCATTAGCCTTATCTATGTATGTTTTAGCATATGATAACGATAAAAAATTAATACCAGCAACCAATACTCTTAAAAACAATCTAAGAACTTATATGTCTTATTATATGCCTTTAACAGACGCATTAAATATAAAAGACGCATTTGTTGTAAATATTGGAGTAAATTTTGATATTTTAGTAAGACCTAATTACAATAGCAGAGACGTATTACTTGCTTGTAATAATGCTCTTCAAGATCATTTTGATATCTCTAAATGGAATATAAATCAACCAATTAATATATCAACTATCTACAGCTTATTAGATAGAGTAATAGGAGTGCAGACAGTAAGTAAAGTAGAAATTATAAATAAACAGGGAGGAAATTACTCTCAATACGCTTACGATATAAAAGGTGCAACTAGAAATAATATAGTATACCCTTCTTATGATACTATGATATTCGAATTAAAGTACCCTAACCAAGATATAAAAGGAAGAACAACAACATTGTAATATGGCAATTTATAGAATATTTCCGGAAAAAGATACTTTTATATTTACTGAACAAAATACGGGTAATGCCGGTAAAGATGAGATAGTAGAAGTAGCGGGTTATACAGGAGTAACAGACGGCACAGGTCAAGCAAATCGTATATTAACTCAATTTTCCGATACTGAGATAGATGATGTAATTAATAACGAAATAGGTAACACCAATTTCAGCTCTAGTTTAAAATTATATTTAGCAGATGCAAGCGAACTACCTGTAGAATATACACTGTATGCCTATCCAATATACACCGGCGGAACAGGAGCGTGGGATAATGGAACTGGAAAATTCGGGGATACTCCTGTGAATAAAACCGGAGCAAGCTGGGTATATAAGAATGCAGGTCAAGAAAACGCTTGGTCCACCTCAGGATTTACAACTCTAACCACAGCCTCTTTTATAGCAGGTAAAGAAGGAGGAGGTAATTGGTATACAGCTTCAAACGGGGAGTCTATGGAATTTTACCAAAACCATAGTATATCCTCAGATCATGATGTAGATATTAACGTAACTGCAGCAATAAAGCAGATATATAATGATACGTTAACAAATAGAGGATTCATTGTTAAGCTACAAGATGAATACGAGTTTTACACTACTGCATCAATACGCTTAAAGTACTTTGGAAAAGACACAAACACAATCTATCCACCATTCTTAGAATTTGGCTGGGATGATAGAGTTTACGATCAAGGGAGCTTATCAGTACTTGATACAGATATATCAATCATAGATATAAAAAATAATAAAGGAAGGTATGCCGATACAGGTAAGCAGAGATTTAGAATAACTGCTAAACCGCAATATCCTACACGAACTTTTACAACTTCTTCAGTATACCTAACAAACTATGTTCTTCCTTCAGCATCATACTGGGGATTAAGAGATGAAAATACCGAGGAAATGGTAGTTGATTTTAACACAGATTTTACTAAGATAAGTTGCGACTCTAACGGATCATTTTTTGACGTATATATGGATGGGTTGCAGCCAGAAAGATATTATCGTATCTTAGTAAAAACTACTTTAGACAACAGTACAGTTGTTGTAGATAATCAAAATATTTTTAAGGTAGTTAGAAATGGCTAAAGAAAGAGTTAGAATACAGAAACAATCGTATAGATCTGATCAAATCAATAACCTAGTAGATAGACAATTCAGTACATTTACTAAACCTCAACCAGAGATTGATACAGATACTGTAGAAGAATTCTTTCGTCTATACGATAAACTTTATTACAATATACCAATAGAAGGTGAATTAAATTCACATCAATACATATTACAAAGAAGCTCTGAATTAGTAGATTTTGAAAAAAGTACAGAAGACTTACAACCTCTACTAGATGAGATAGCTCAACTTAGACAGCAATTGCTTGATGCCAATCAACAAATATTTGAATTAGAACAGAATGGCTAAAATAGAGTATAACATATTTCAAATAGAATCAGACGGTTTATCTGGATTTAGAACACTATCTAATGAGGATACACTTCTACTTACATCTGCAGAAGTGTCTAAAACATTTAAACCTAATAATAATTTTATAGAACTATCGTACTATACTTTAGATAATATAAGGCTTCAAACTATACCTAATTACACTAACTACTCAATATTATCTGGAGATACTAAAAATGGTGAATCAGGTAATTCTGAGATTGGAATAGATGTAGAACAAGATCTTTTATCGTACGGGCTTCAAGGACAAGAAGTAAAAGCTTTATATAACTTCTTAGATTACCCTTATTCCAACACAATTAATCCTCAAGACTTCTATATAGAGAGCATCTCTCCTGATAGAACAGAGTTAAGATTAGTATCTGTTAATTTAGGAGGTAGTGAGGTATTAGACACAACTAATCAATTAATAGAGCAGTTTAATAACCAAGCATTCTCTCCAGACTTACACTTGTATTTTGGAAACAATATCTTCTACTCTATAGTTAATATGGATGTAGAAGAATTTAGAGAAACTAATGCTGTTTTAGTAAAACTGTATAATCCGCTTCCATCTGTAGTAAATGTAAAAGCTAGGTTAAATATAGTTGAAAAAGTAAGCGATTCTATTGCTTTCGAAATTAATACAAAAATAACTCCTGATAAACTAGTAATACCTACTTTAAGAGGGGCTAATTTTGATATAGAGATTGAAACACAAAATACAGAGCCGTCTCAATATTTTAATTATAATGAATTATTTAGTTTTCCTACCACCAACACCTACAGAGAGTTAAATACCCTATTTAACGAAAAAGGGGCAGAGATTGGAGTTGACTACTCAGACTTTTCTAACTTTATAAATTTTTCTTCTGCTGAAGAGAGGTTACGTAATTTTAAATATAAATTACAGTTATTAGATTCCTATCAAACCCAATTGGATTTATTTAACGACCCGGGGTTTAACTACTCTGGTCAAGGACTTCAAGGTAGTTCTCAATACTACACAAATTTAATAGACGGGATTATAAATAATTTTGACCACTACGAAAGACATTTATTCTACGAAAGTGGTTCTACCTCTTGGCCAAAACAGAATGCAACTAAACCATACACAAACCAAGAGCATGACAACCCAGCAGCATTATCCTGGTATAATGCAGAACTACAAGACGCCGTACTTTACGATGCTCAAAACCCAGATATTCTAACTAATACTATTCCTGCTTATCTTAAAGAAGATACAGATAATAGACCATATGAACTCTTTATTCATATGATAGCTCAGCATTTTGATAATGTATGGCTCTATACTAATGCTGTTTCAAAGAAATATGATAATGACAATAGATTAAATAGAGGAGTTTCTAAAGATCTTGTAGAAGATTTGCTTAAGAATTTTGGTGTAAAATTATATACTAGTAATAGATCTGCACAAGATCTATTTAAATACTTTACAGCTAACAGTTATGACACTGTTGATGCTGAACCAAACTTAGATCCTATTATTACAGGATCCGCCAATCCTATCTCTCAAAACGACTATCAAAAAGAGATTTATAAAAGAATCTACCACAACCTTCCGCTTTTAATGAAAAGTAAAGGTACCGAGCGTGGATTGAGAGCACTAATTAACTGCTTTGGAATACCTTCTGATACTTTAAAAATACGGTTATACGGAGGTCAATCCTCTGAAGATCTACCATTTTTTGGCGGAGAACAACCATTTACAGGTTCTATAGATAAAGTAAGGTTAAATAATACTGGCAGCATAGTAGATGGAGATACTTTATCTCAATTTACATCTATTAATAAACCTGTTAATTACTACACTCAAGATTTACATAGTATTGAAGTTGGATTTTCTCCTACTCATAATATTAATGAATACATACTATCACAATCAGCAGTTCTGTTTCCTAACGATCCAATTGATATTGATCAGTATATAGGAGATCCTAGAGAAATAGATAGCAATCAATATTACTACTTAAGAGAGTATTCTAATCAGATTTTTGAAGGAACCGATGCGTACGATTTGAAGGATTTTGTAAGATTAATAAAATTCTTCGATAACGTTATTTTTAGAATGGTTAGAGATTTTATTCCAGCAAGAGCAGTAGCTGATACAGGAATAATAATTAAACCTCATCTTTTAGAAAGAAGTAAATACACATCTCCTACTTTATCCTGGACTCAACCAGAATATAGCGGATCAATAAACACTGCTTTTATAACTGGATCACATGGAGGTGCTTTTAAATCTATCGGAAATGGTGCAGTATCATCATCTAAATTTAACGGTGAATCATCTACAGCGTATAGAGAGTTAGTAAAAACACCCTCAGGTTCTTTATATAAAAAGTGGAATAAACTAAGCAGCTTTACTAGTCAAGTTATAGACTCAACCATTTATCCACCGGTATACGATAGAGAACAAGATCAAGCTAAATTTGACGGCGAACTAAGTGGTAGTAGGATTTTAGTATCTGATGGAGAATTAAATAGAGATAATCCTTTTAAAAACCTAAATTATTCAACTGTACTATATAACGTAAGTTTCTATAGAAATTTACCTCAAGAAATATGTATAATACAGTCAAGAGGTAATAGTACTACTCCATTTATATTTAGACCAGATGAAGGACCATGGGATCTATCTACATTTTTTGAATACTGTAATAACGGTGATTACGACTACCTTGTAAATTATGGAACTGTAGATCCTTCTACTGAAGGACAGTATAGCTTCCCAAACATTACACTAACCCAATATACACCAATAAGAATTAACGCTTACAAAACAAATGGATCTCCATTCCCAGACTCAGAATGTCAAGCTGAAACTATAGCAGTCCCAGTAACCTGTGATATGAGTGTTAATACTTCAACTTTACCTTTTGAATCTAATGTAAGTGTAAATAACCAATATAACTTAACTGAGTGGTTTAATCCTAACCTAAATACAAATAGTAGTATTCTAGTGAACGGGACTGTAGTAAGTAACCCGCAAGAACATCAATTTACACAAGAACAAGGAACACAAGTAGTTATTACTTTAAGAGATAATATAGATAATAGCTGTTCTACATCAGTAATCCTAACTGTTAATAATTGTGCGTTAATACCAAAACCTGACATTAATCAACTAACCCCAGTACTAATGAACTGGGAGAATACAGGTACTGTCACAACTACAGAGTACCTGGTTTCATCTTTCTTTAATTTTGCAGATGCAGATACCGAATACAAACTACAGATAGAGTACAGTAACATAGATGGTCAAACTATATATACAGATCCTATAACCTTAATAGGTGCAGATTATCCTGATGTAGTCGGTACGTACTATAACGGAGCTAATGGAAACGGCGACTATACTGTACCGGTTAATCAAACTGATCTATTTGATAGATATAATAACTCTCTACCAGCAGATTTAATTACCTATCTACAAGTAAGAGCATTTGTAATAGTCGCTACACAGCCCCTAGTAGATGGTTGTGTTGTTTCTAGCCTTAGAGTTAAAGCTAACAAAGTAATATCAGCTACATTACCTAGATTACCAATATTATTCGGGTATGATCAAACTGGAGGAGAAACTACTTGTGCTATTACTGTACCAAACGTAGTAGTCTATATTGATGGAGCACACGGTCAACTAAACTCAACACAAGTAGTAGAAAATAATATATTTGTATACAAAACAGATGACCTAAGTGACCTTACCCCAGCAGATACAGGATATTATATAGATCTTCCAGAGCTTAATTCATCACCAACAGGGTATGCTTGGCGCTGGGCTGAAAATACCTTCGGTACCGGTGACTATGTGTGGTATCAAACATATAATTGCGATGACAATACTGGATTTACCCCACCTGGAGGTTAACACTTACAATATATTTATAATAGATGTCAGAACAGGAATTCATAGAAATACATAATGCAACCTTAGAAGGAAATATTAACAACGCTTTCCAGATTAATGTTAATATCGCTGAGGAAATACCTCAGTATACTCATCTCGCAATACCTCAGCAAGGGTATATAACAGGTATTACTGTAACTCCTTACGCTAAGTTTGTTGATAATGTTCCTGGAGTTTACATTAGAGATATATTACAACAGATAGAGCAAATTAGATTCTTTTTTGACAATAATGAATATAGTTTAAATGTACTCAATAGATCGTTTTTTTATAATAACGATCTAACACTAGTACCGGATACTGATCCAGCAGAAGCAGGACACTCTTACTTTTATTTTAGAGTAGAGCCTTTTCTCATGCCAATCTATTATACCTCAGCCGAACTCCCAGTAAGTATAAATGATGTAGTTATTAATTTTTCACCTTTTATAACAGACCTACAGTTTGCTTTTAGCAATTATAACGTACTATTAAATAACGCTACAGAAATAAGACGCTCAGAAGTTGCAGTAGAATCAAATAGAAACGAAAGACAAGCAATACCAGATAACTTTAATCCAATTTATACAGGATCAGCTGTAGCAGCCTCTATACAAGATAGTTATTATACTAGTGTAAGTTGGAAAAATTCTAGATACGACGGAGCAAAATCAACACCATTTAATTATGCAGGAGTATCTCCAAGCTTAGTAGGAAGGTCATTTGAAGGAGAATTATTTCCTCAAGACGCTTTTAATGATGTAGTTTGTTTAACACCATCTGATTCTAGACTTTACGAAGAATTTTTTCATAACGGTCAAAATACATTACCTACTTACGAACTAACAGATATCGGACCAGCAGTAAACGGTACATTTGCTACAGGAGACCCTACTTTAGCTTTAAATCCTGCAAGAGCAGTAACAGGTTCTATAGATACAGGAGATATTCTTATAATTGGTGATGAAAAGATGAGAGTAGAAAACTACCTTCCTAATGAAAACCCTCCTTTAGTAGTAGTGCAAAGAGGTTATGCTGGAACTTCTGAGGTAACTCATAATCAAGCAGATAATATTTTAAAAATAAAAGAACTGATTTATTTAGATTTGGAGCAGCAGATACTAGAATTACATCAGCAGTAAATTCAATTATATACGTTAGAGATTCTAACCAAGCACTTTATACAGATGACTTTGGAGTAGTTTATTCTGGATCTGCTTGTCCTGATACCTTACTACTAGGTATAGATAATCCAGAATCTCAACCATAGTAAAACATTAATCAAAGATATTTATATAATATACAATTAAAAAAATATGGGATATTTAGATAACTCCGTCGTAACAGTAGATGCGATTTTAACAAAAAAAGGAAGAGAGCTTTTAGCAAGAGGAGATGGTTCTTTTCGAATCACACAGTTTGCTCTTTCTGATGATGAAATAGACTATACTCTGTATAATCCAAGTCATCCTAATGGATCTTCTTTCTATGGTGAAGCAATAGAAAACCTACCCCTACTAGAAGCATTCCCAGACGAAACTCAGATTATGAAGTATAAACTTACCACTTTACCTAGAGGTACAGCTAAACTTCCTATCTTAGATATCGGATACACAGCGATCAGACTTAAACAAGGAGCTTCCTTAGCTATTACTCCTCAAACATTAAATTACTTAGGTTCATCCCAAACCTTTGAAGCTGGAGGATACGTCGCTACAGTTGCAGACGCTAGAGTTCTTCAAACATATAATGGAATTGGTATAAATACACCAGAAGCTGAGAGGTTAAATTCAACAACTACTTTAGGAACTAATGTATCTAAAACTGTTATTGGAACTTCTATTAACTTAACAGCCACTACAGTAAATACTTTATTTGGTTCTCAAAATACTTTACAAACAACTATTACGGTTATAGGTAGAGATTCAGGAGCTAGAGTAACAGTGCCAATTACAATCGTAAAAGTAAATAACTAATAAGATATGTCGTTCAAAAGATTAGACCCAGAAGATATTTCAATAAGTGCAGAATCAGTTGTAGCTCCTTTATGGACTACAGATAATATAGAATTAACTTCTTTTTATACATCATCTGCACAAGTAGCTAGCAACACAGGAGATTACTACTATACTATTTACCACCAAGATATAAATAATAATGCCTTTTCAGAAACAGCTCGATCTCAATTTTCTGTTGCTTTTGGACATAAAACAGGATTAGGAGCTGCTGCCTACAACGGCAACGTACCGACTAAATCTCCTTCTTCTACTATATACGGACAATTTAGAAATTTAGTTTTCGGTGATGAAGATACAGATTTTACTTTCGGAAATGTTTCTTCAGATTATTTTTACGTAATTAATTTAGATAGAAGTAGATATAAAGAAAAACTATTTCCTGGGACATTTGAACTTAAATTAGGAACAGCGGATAACACACTTACACTTACTGATAATAGTAATCAAGTAACCACAGTATCTTATGTAGATGCAGGACGGGTATATGAAATAGTAAGTGGTTCTGCTGGTAGAGCATATAACTACTCAAGTGGAGGAACAGGATACACAGCAAATAACGGTAGTTACGGTAAATTTTTACCAGACGTAGGTATTATTATTTTAAACGGAAGTGCTTTAGATGCAGCAGCTCCTAGCGGACTTAATTTAGGTACTGCAATTACTCAATTAGGTACAGAAAATAACCCTGCTAAAATTTATACCGCAATAGATTATACTACTGCTCAAAGTTTTAAACTCCAGTCCGAAGAAACAATTTCTTCTAACTTTATATTCGTTAGAGTAAGAAATAGTGAATTTAACTACTCTACTAATCCTTCTAATATTACAGGTTCGGGAGAATTAAGACACGATGTAATGATTAATACACCTCAAGCTTACATTACAACAGTTGGATTATATAACGACAATAACGACCTACTAGGTATAGCTAAACTATCAAGACCTTTACTCAAAGATTTTACAAAAGAGGCGTTAGTAAGAATCAAGCTTGACTATTAATGAATGAGTACTTACAAAAAATTAAACCAACAGGATGCATTTATCACGACTTATACTGCTCGTAAATCTTGGATAGTAAGCGGTAGTCAATACGGTATACACGGTATACAAAATATAGTTGGTTTATCTGGTTCTGGAGTTTATTATAATCAAGCTCAAGATCTAGTTTACGGAGGAGGTGCCAATAGTGTGGTTACCTCATCCTATAATAGAAGACTGGTTTTTGAAAGTAACCACCATCTTTATTATTCCGGTTTTGATAACGCAGAGACCAACTCAGGAAGCCTATACGAAAACTATCTACAATCTTCTTTCGAAGTTAGCGGTTCAAGATATTTAAATGAACGTGTAGCTATTTTTTCTCTACCGAAAGAGATGTACGGGACACATATTGAACCTCTATCTATATCTATTACTCCAGATCTACTTGCTAACTCAGGTAGTAATTATGTAGATAATAATTACGTAACTGATGTAGAAACAGACCCTACAGGTGTTTCTTATAATGCTGAAGATAATCTTTATATGGAAAATATAGAGTTTATATTTCAGGATACTGGGGTTGTATGTGATTTCGGAACAACAGACTATATTACAAACGAATCTAATTACGTTAATGAGACTCTTAGCGGAGGTGGACAGTATTTAGATATACCTGGAACTGGCAGAAACTGTAATGAGATAGTAGACGATGGAGAAGGGAGACTATATTTTAAATATTCTAGTCCTAGACTGTATGTCGGTAACGTAATATATCCACATGGACAGATAATTATTACCAACGATGTAGTAGCAATGTATTATAACTATTATATGAATGCTATACTGCGATGGAAATCAAATTTACCTATTTATACACATAATTACCATTGTAAGATCAAAACATCAGAATTCAATCATACTTTGAATAAAACTAGTTACGATACTACAACAGGTATTAAAAATTCAAATATATCTGGTTCATATTTTAATCCATATATAACTACTGTTGGATTGTATAACGATTCAAACGAATTAGTAGCAGTAGCAAAAATGGGCCAGCCATTACCTAAATCAAATGATACAGATATGGCTATAGTGGTAAAATTAGATATGAATTTTGGAGTAAACAGATTTACTAAATTAGATACATAAAAAATAAAAAATGAGCATAATTTTAAGAACGTTAAAAGGATCAGCGTTAACTTATGAGGAGATGGATAGAAACCTATCTCAATATTTCTATTCTAGTTCTGTTCATGAACAAGGAACTAAGCTCAGGTTACACTTTACTGGTAGTGATTCATTAGATACTGCAACAGAAGATTACGGAGCTACTCCTAGTCAATCGACTAGATACCATGAAATAACAGTTAATGGAGGAGAAGGCAATAACAATATTCCCGGAGTTACTAAAATTATCGCAGGAGATAATATAACTATCGATCCTGCATCAGGAATAGGAAACGTAACTATTAACAGTACTGCAGCAGGAGAAGGTGCAAACCCAGGTGGTACTATAAGTGGAGCAGTACAGTATAGAGTTAATAGCACTACATTTGGAGGAGATGATAGTTACTTTTATTACGATTCTTCAAATAATTACCTAAGCTTAGGAACCACCTCTCCGGAAAGAGTTCTACATATAACAAGTGACAGAAGTAGACCTGCTTTTATTAGACTGCAAACTGATGGAAGCCCCACAAACAGTGCTACATCTACAGAAATCTTTCACGGTACAGAACGATTAGGAGATATCGGTAAACATTATAGTGGAGATAATAGAGATTTATATATTCACTCTAATTATTATAATTCTACAACAAGACAGTATAATAAAATACATTTCGCAGTAGGAAGGTACGGTAATGCTGCAGGACAGAATGAAAGAGCAACTGTAACTACAACCGGTCTAGGAATACAAACAACTAATCCTAATAGAGAACTTACCGTTATTACTAATGAGAGAAATTTAGGAATTGGAATAGGACAAGACACAGAAAAGTACCAAAGCGTATTAAGACCAATACCGAAGGTAGTATATCAAAGACTATTTGGAAATCTTAATTTTGAAAACTCTTCAGGTTTAATTATACATCCATCCGAAAAAATACTCAAGGAGGGAACCTTATTTTAGGGATAACTGACCAGACTGATGGTTTTAATGAAAAAATAACACCCAATAGAGTTACTATTGCAGGATTTACACAAAATGGTGAGTTTGATGATATTAGACCTGTAGCAACATTTTTAAGTAGTCAAAGAGTTGGTATTAATACACAAGAGCCTAGTCAAGATGTAAGGTTGGATATTAACGGACAATATAAAGGAGCGTATGGGACAAAGACTAATTCTCTATCCAACTTAGACTTTAAATCATACTCGGTAATTAAAGCAACAATAGGTATTAATAGTAATTTTACTCCTTCTTTATTAGGAGGTGCTGTTCCAGCCGCTGGTGTAAAAGCTATTTTGATAGTTAGCAATTCAATATACAATCCGGTAATACTATTTGATTCAGCTTCTAAGTTTATTACAACCGGTAACGTTACATTAACAAAAAGTACAACTTATGCTTTTACTTTTGTATCTGATGGAAGTAATATGATAGAAACAAGTCGATCAGAAGCGATGAACTAGTAAATGATATGAAGATATTTATAATAAACACATAATATGGCAATCCCAGGAATCACATATAGGTTAGAGTTAGGCACATCTCTATCACATGAACAGATGGATAATAATTTCCGTTCTGTAATTTATTCAAGTTCTATTCATGATAGCGGGGATACTTTAAGACTTCATTTCGATACAGCAGTTGGGGATTACGATGAAATACCTTTAAACTCAGGTACTGGAGGATTGAGTATAATTGGAAATATAGATAACCGCTTAGTCACAGCTACAGGAACTGCATTACAAGGAGAATCTAATTTTACTTTTGACGGTAATTTACTAACTTTAGCTGGTACATTTTCTTTAGATGATGGAGACGATAATTTAATAATCGGCCCAGGAGCAGGAGGTAGTTTAGCTACAGGACAAAACACAATAATAGGAACAAACTCAGGAACTAACCTTACTGGTCTTTATAACACTACTTTAGGTTTTCAAACTTTAGATAATGCAGTAGCATCTTCTAACACTGTAGCACTTGGTCATGATGCTTTAGGTATTCTTGCAAGCGGTAATAATAATGTAGCTATAGGTAAAAGCGCAGGAAGCACTACTACAAGCGGTGCGGGTAATATCTATTTAGGATATAACGCTGGACCTGCTTCTAATACAGCCCAATCTAATAAACTTTATATTAATAACGCTGCGTCTGATACACCACTAGTACTTGGAGATTTTAATACAGGACAAGTTACTTTCAACTCTGAAGTATCTGCCTCAATATTTAGTGGATCTTTTTATGGAGATGGTACTAACTTAACAGGTCTAACAGTTACTGAAGAGTGGGACGGTTCAAGAAATGGAGATGCTAATATTACCGGTTCTTTTACAGTTTCCGGTTCTGGAGCAATAGTAGATTTTACAAATACCTTAACAGTTTCTGGATCTATATTTTCTGGATCATTTGTAGGAGATGGAAGTGCTTTGACAGGAGTACAAGCAGAAACATTCCCATACACAGGTTCTGCCATTATCTCAGGCAGTCTATACGTAGAAGATTCGACTATATTATCAGGTTCTACAACTATAAATGGACCTTTGACAGTCAATGGAACATCAGATCTTAACGGAGTAACCACTATAGATCAAAACATAAAAATATTTAATAAATCTACAACAAGTATAGGTATAGGTCAAAGCACACATGGAGGTTCTGGAACTGCAAACTGTAGTGTAGCTATAGGATATCTAGCAGCAAACGCCTCTACTTCATTCCAACACACAGCTATAGGTGCACGTGCAGGACAGAGTATTGGTGCATATTCAATAGCATTAGGACACAAAGCTTTATACCTGCATTCAGGACAATACAATATCGCTATCGGTACTTGTGCTGCAGGTTTAAATTCATCTTTTGGTCAAGATAATATTGCAATAGGATTTTGTGCTATAAACGGATTAACATCTGGAGCTAGTAACGTAGCATTAGGTAATTACGCTCTAAGTAAAACAGGTCCTTCATACTTTAACACAGGTATTGGAGATAAAGCTCTTAGAAATGTTACAAACGTAAATAGTGGCGATAGTAACTGTAATACAGCTTTAGGATCTTGTGCTGGAATTAATCTACTAAGAGGAGATAGTAACGTATATATCGGATATAAAGCTGGTCCAGCAATAGCGAACACTATTCAAAGCTGCAAACTATACATTGGAATAAACTCAGGCACTCCACTTATATACGGAGATTTTTCTACTAATCAGGTAACATTCGCCGGAGGAGTAACTGGATCTTCTTTTACAGGATCCTTCACAGGAGACGGATCAAATTTAACTGGAATAACTGCAACTGCATTCCCTTATAACGGAGACGCAGTAATAACAGGTTCATTGACTGTATCCGGCTCTACTGAGAATGTAGATTTTACAAATGCAGAAGGAGGAGTTAGTGGTTCTTTTAGTGGATCTTTTGAAGGAGACGGATCAGGGTTAACCGGATTAACTTCTGAGTGGGACGGTTCAAGAAATGGAGATTCAAATATAACCGGGTCATTAATAGTTTCTGGGAATTTAGATGTGGTAGGAGTAACAACAGTAGCTTCTACAGGATACCCAGGAGGACCAGGTATAGAATTAATTCATTACCACTCTAGCAGTCTATCAGGTAATCACGATATTCAAGACTTTACTATAAATACATCAACCGGATATACAGGATTTAAAGCAGATTATTCTTTAACTAATTCTGGAGAAAGTAGTAAAAAAGTTGGTACTATACTAGGAGCATGGGATCAATCAGGAGGTACAACTATCAACGATTCTCATACGTTTGCAACAGGAGATTCATCTGGGACATCTTTTTCTATAGATTCAGATGGATCAACAGCAACTTTAAAACTAAATGCTGCTTCAGGTACTTATGAAGTTAATATGTTAATAACAGCATTCAAACGACAAGTATAAATAAATTAGAACATGGCTAACGAACACATTATTAATAATAACCTAATAGTAACCGGAAGCGTTACAGCATCAGCTGGCTTTTATGGAGATGGTTCTGGACTAACAGGAATTACTGCAGTTGCAGAATGGGATGGGTCAAGAAACGGAGATGCCGATATTACTGGATCTTTAATAGTATCTGGATCTAATGTAAACGTTGATTTTACAAACACCGGTGGAGTTAGTGGTTCTTTTAGCGGATCCTTTTCAGGAAATGGAGCGGAGTTAACCAATTTAAATTTAAATGGATACCAGGCCTCAGGAAGCAACTTATCAGGCTCATTCTCAGGTTCATTTCAAGGTAACGGATCTGGATTGACAAATCTAAACATATTTCCTTACAACGGTAATGCAACTATAACAGGATCTCTAATAGTATCTAGTTCTACAGTAAACTTCACAAATGTAACAGTAATATCTGGATCTATATTTAGCGGTTCTTTTGTTGGAGATGGTTCAGGTTTAACAAATATACCTGCATCCGAATGGGATGGATCAAGAAACGGAGATGCAGAAATTACAGGTTCATTTATAGTATCGGGATCTACTCCAACTATACAACTATTAGGAGATACAACTATTGATCAAGATATACAGATTTCAAATAGAAATCAAAGTAACGATCTAGCAATTGGGTACCGTGCGTTAGTCGATTCTACTGTAGATAGATGTACTATAGCAATAGGTAGAGCAGCTGGCGCATCACAAATCTCAGGTTCAAATAATACTTTAATTGGTATAGGAGCAGGCGAAAGCGGCGAGACAACAGAGAATAATGTAGCGATAGGAAATCTTAGTTTAGCAAGTAATATAGGATTAGATCTAGGAAACCCTAATACTAAATCTAGTAACGTAGCCATCGGAACCCGAGCAGCTTATTTACTTACAACAGGATATGAAAATACCATAATAGGAACTTGTGCAGCATATAACAGTACTACTATGGGCCAAAGTACTATTATAGGATCTGAAGCAGGATTATATTCTAATGGAGGTTCCAATGTACTTGTAGGACATGAAGCTGGACAATGTGCTTCATCACTGAATGTAATCATAGGACTGCAAGCTGCACGGCTTAATCGAGGAGGGAGAAATGCTCTTGTAGGTTACCAATCAGGAGGGAGTTTAGGAACAGGAGATAGAAATACAGCAATTGGTTTTAGAAGCGGATATTATGCTAGCGGAAACTCAGACTGTAATGTATATATAGGAAATGATGCAGGACCAAGCACAGGTATAACTGAATGTAATCAGCTTTACGTTGGAGTAAAAAGTGGAGAGTCTAATACACTTATAAGAGGGGACTTTGCAACAGGACAGGTAACAATCAATTCTCAAGTATCTGCATCTATTTTTAGCGGTTCTTTTGTTGGAGATGGTTCAGGTTTAACAAATATATCTGGATCAGGATTCCCTTACACAGGTACAGCTAGAATTACCGGTTCATTAATAGTATCTCAAAGTACAGCAGCAGGAACAGCAGTTACTGTAGAAAACGGACATACAATATTGGCTCAAGTATCTGAATCGTTAGAATTCGATAGTGATTCAGCTGCTGCAGCAGGAGGAGTACCTCTAGGAGGGTTATATAGAAGCGGTAACTTTATAGCAATAAGATTAACATAATTAAGATATGCCAACAGTAGGAAATTTATCAGTATCAGGATCATTTGAACTCTCAGGTTCTTTATCTATATCAGGATCAGCTAGTATTACAGGCTCTTTCACAGGAGATGGATCTGGATTAACAGGTGTAACCGGATCCTGGAACGGTATTCATACAGGTTCAGCATCTATATCCGGTTCATTAACCGCTACTTCTTTTATAGGAGATGGTTCACAGCTTACAGGAGTAGATTGGTCTGGCCAATTTACAGGCTCGGCCGGGATATCGGGGTCTTTAGAAATAGACGGTAGAGTAGATCAAGTAGGGTTAGGAAATAGTACCTTCTTTGGAAATAATGCCGGTCAAAATGACGATAAGACAAATAACTATAATACAGGTTTTGGTGACGGTGCTTTTCAAAGTAATACAACAGGAACTAAGAATACAGCTATTGGAGCAGCAGCCTTAGGAACTAACTCAGACGGCTCAGAAAATACAGCTTTAGGATACTATGCTTTAAATAGTAACGGTGGAACTAAGAATACGGCTATAGGAAGTAATGCTTTATCATCTGATAATACCGGAGATAAAAACGTAGCTGTAGGTACTAATACATCTTTATGTAATACCGATGGTATTAATAATACTGCTATAGGAACAGAGGCTCTTGCATTCAACACATTTGGTAATAACAACACAGTTCTAGGATATAGAGCAGGTTACTATAATACAGGCAGCGGCACAGGAAATGTATTCTTAGGAGCTTTAGCAGGTCCTGTGAGCGGTTCTTCTGTATCAAATAAATTATACATACATAATAATAGCGGTAGTGCTTTAGTGTATGGAGACTTTTCTACTTCTCAAATTGAATTTGCAGGAGGAGTAACAGGATCATCATTTACAGGTTCTTTTGTAGGAGATGGATCTGGATTAACTGGAGTTACTGGAGAATGGGACGGTACTAGAAATGGAGACTCTGAAATTACTGGTTCTCTAAAAGTGAGTGAAGACCTTACAGTAGGGAGTCAAATAGTAGTAGGAACTAGTAGCGGTACTGAAAATCCCGTTATTCACTCTCTAGTTAGTAATACTTCTGAGAACATACTTTTAGAATCATCAGACACCGGAGCAGGCAGTGCACCAGATTTAGTCTTATTTAGAAATGCAGGAATTCCTCAAGATGATGATACGTTGGGAGTATTGGAATATAAAACAAATAACTCATCAGGAGTAAGTCCTTTTGTTTGGAATGGAATATATTCTAGAGTAATAGATGCTTCTCAACAAGCATCAGCATTAACTATCACTGCTTTTTATGGCAGTTCAACAGCCAATGGAATAGGAGTTCACAACTTAGGAGATAGTTCTTCGACAGGTGCAGTAATAATTAGTCCTAACACATTTAACCAGATTCCACAACATACATTAGACGTACAAGGAGATGCTAGAATTACTTCTAATTTATACATAACCGGCTCCGTAACAGGGTCATCATTTACAGGATCATTTACCGGAGACGGATCTGGATTGACAGGGATTGCCGGTACTCTATCTCTAAGTGGGACAACCGCCAATGGGTTAATTACTTATGATGGTGATGGTACAGGTACAGTAGAAGCTAACCTAACATTTGATGGCTCAGAATTATTTGTTTATCAAAAATTAAAAGTAGGAGGAAGTCATAATTTAGTACCGGCTTTTTCAACAATAGCTGGAGGAAGTTCCAATGAAATACTATCTGGTGCAGGTTGTGCTACTATTGCCGGTGGTCAAGCAAATATTATAAGCGGATCTGGAGATGAAGCTTTCATAGGAGGTGGATGTACAAACACTGTTAAACAGACTAGAAGTGTAATTGTAGGAGGTGTTTTAAATACTGTTAATGCATCATGTGCTTTTATTGGAGGAGGTAATTCAAATATAAATAACGGAGCCAGCGCAGTAGTTGTAGGAGGAGAATTAAACTGTGTATCTTCTGGAGCTCATAATGCTATTGGTGGAGGATGTAGTAATAATATAGTTGGACCATTTAATACTATTGCAGGAGGGAAAGATAGCGCAATTGTTGGATGCTGTTCTTTTATTGGAGGAGGATATAGTAACAGTATTTCTTCTAATGTAGGGTGGGCAACAATTGGAGGTGGATGTGTAAATATAGCTTTATCTGATTACAGTACAATCGGAGGTGGTTATGGAAACTGTACTTCTAACAATTATGCAACTATAGCAGGAGGATTTAACAACAAAGCTTGCGGTCTATACTCAGGTATACTCGGAGGAGATTCCAACACAGTATTAACAGCACATTCAAGCTCATTTGTTATAGGTTCAGATATTACCTCTACAAGAGAGTGTACAACCTACGTAAACAACTTATTTGTAACCGGTTCAACCACATTAGATAACGTAATTCAATTATCAAGAAGAACAACCACTCCTGGATCACCAGAAGAAGGAATGATTATAGCATCCGGTTCAGCTGGTGCGAGTGTACTTTACTATTACGATGGATCTTCTTGGAACTCTTTATTTTAATCTATTTATATAAAAGTTAATAAATGGAAAATACTTGGGAAATACACAACTTAAAAAGAACTATAAGTGAAGGATTAATACTTACAGCTTCTTATTATTGTAGAACAGAACATTTAGGTGAGTCTGCTAGATCAGTAGGGGAAGTAAATTTACCTTATAAAGATCCTGCAGATCCTGATTTTATAAGTTATGAAAGCTTAACTGCTGATATAGTGATTGGATGGGTAACTGGTAGCTTAGATACAGCTGCTATGTACTCTAAGCATTCTTCTTCTATTGCAGAAACGATTGTTTATAAAAATTCTATCACTACAGAAGACGGAATTCCTTGGTAATTAGTTGTTTTACAAAAATAATTTAGTTATATTATAATCTAAACTAATTAGATGACAGTTATATTTCATATTGAGGGTGGCCTTGGAAAACATATCATGGCCACTGCACTTCTTAAAGTTATTCGTAAACACCATCCAAAAGATACCATTCACGTAGTATGTGCTTATCCGGACGTATTTAAACACAACCCATCAGCCGATCACGTTCATCAAAACGGACAGCACGGTGCATTTTATAAGACTTATATTCAAGGTAGAGAAAGTAACTGTAAAATATACTTTACAGATCCTTACACACAGTCTGATTTTATATTAGAGCAAGATCATTTATTTAATATTTGGGCAAAACAGTGGGGGTTACAATACGAAGGAGAAACACCACAAATATATCTTACCCAGTCAGAAATAGACTACTTCTCTCCATTCTACCAAACAGAAAAACCAATCCTAGCTATTCAACCTAATGGAGGACCTCAAAATCAAGGATTTAACTACTCCTGGACAAGAGATATTCCAGAACCTATCATATTAAAGGTAATCGAGGAATTTAAATCAACTCATACAATAGTACATATAAAAAGAGATGATCAAAAAAAGTATCCCGATACTCTTCATGCCTTAGATGGATTTAGAAGCATAGCTATTTTGCTACAACTTGCAGATAAGAGATTATTAATTGATTCTTTTGCACAGCATTTGGCTGCAGCATATCAACTACCTTCCACTGTTTGTTGGGTAACAACTAAACCAGAGGTGTTTGGGTATGAAATGCATGATAACATTAAAGCTAACGATTTTACTCTTGCGGTAGATTTTCCAAATAATTTATATCAACCGTTTGGATTATCTCAAGATATTACATCATGCCCTTATCAAAAACTAGAGGATATATTTGATGTAGATAAAATAATCAAATCACTAAAATCATGACACAACCTACTTGGTCATATAGAGGAACAAAAGTAGTATCGGTACTAGATATGCCTGAAGGTACTTACGGATTTATCTATGAAGTGACTCACATTCCTACTGGTAAAAAATACCTAGGTAAAAAAGTACTTTATTTTGAAAGAAATAAAAAATTAGGAAAAAGAGAATTACAAGCTCTTAAAGAAGAGAGAAAAGCACAGGGTATTGGAGGTAGAGTTCCTTTGAAAAAGAAAGTAATAACCCAATCTGATTGGAAGACATATTACGGTTCTCAAAAAGAAATTCTAGAATTAGTCAAAGAAGGAAATCAACAAGATTTCAAAAGAGAAATTCTTCAATACGTACCTGATAAAAAACAATTAACATATTATGAGTGTAAATACCTATTTATAAATGAGGTATTAGAGACACGTAACAACTACATTAACGATAATATCCTCGGTAAATTTTATAGAAAAGACTTTTTCAATGAAAATAACTGATATAATATTAGAACAAAATGCTCAAATAGTATTTCCTCATGAAGAGGATGCTAGTAGAGTAGCTTATTTTAGAGTAGTAGCAAGCCCGACATCATTAAATAATATAATTAAATTTATCCCAGCAACAAGTAAGGATTTAGATAAATTAGAAGGTGTGAAGGAATCAGATGCACTTGCTGCTGTTGTTGAATATGCAGAAAGCCACTTTGACGGCCATATTAAATTTATACCTTTAACTCACGATTATGGAGGAGTAGGGTATGCAATAAAGATTGATTTAGAGCCGATTATGAAAACGTTAAATAAGTAGTATGTTAAAAATTAAAGATATAGTAGGACTTCCATCATTAGAATACCACTTAGAAAACAGACTCTCTTTATCTGAGAATGTCTACCGTTATTCTAGCGAAAGATTTATACAATTATTTGCTGAAGCAAGAGACGCCTGGAGAGACGGTCTTATTGAACTTAACGAAGAAGATGCTCAATTACTAGAATCTACAGATATCGGCGAGTATGGAGTATTTGAGGGAGAAAAAGTACCGTTAGATTTACCGATGGTAGATGAAGCAGAATACAAAGGTAAAGACGTAGCTCTTAATAAGCCAAAAAGAGGCGGACCAAAAAAATTCTACGTTTATGTTAAGAATCCTAAAACAGGAAATGTAAAAAAAGTTAATTTTGGCGATAGCGGTAATTTATCAGTTAAGATAAAAGAACCAGGAGCAAGAGCTTCTTTTGCCGCTCGTCATAATTGTGATAAGAAAAAAGATAAAACAAAACCAGGGTACTGGTCTTGTAATATTGGACGTTATTGGAAATCATTAGGAGGTTCTAGAAATTTTAGTGGATACTGGTAGACCATATAAAGAAGAAGGAGAAGTAAGAACCTTTACTCAGAACATCTCTGAAGAAGAGCTGGTATGGCATAGAGATAGAGAAGACCGTATTATCGAGCCTCTACATGAAACCGACTGGAAATTTCAATATGATAACAATAACCCGGAGAGTTTAAAAAGACTATTTATTAGAAAGGGTGTCTATCATAGATTAATAAAAGGCACAGGCGATTTAAAAGTAAGAGTAATTAAATTATGAAATTAACAGACATCATACTTAACGAAGGAATTAACGATAATATAAGTAAAATAAACCTTACCTATACCAACTATGCTCGTCCATATAAAATGGAGGTAGATGGGAAAAGAATTCCTTTGATGAAATGAAAGACATAATCTTTGGACTAACAGGCTTAGAGCTACCAGAACGGGCTTACTATTCAAATACAGAAGTATTTGCTATTTTAGATGCTCTAAGAGATAAAGGAATTGAAGCAGATTCCTGGGAAATGGATGTAGATTAAAAATTATGAAACTATCACAAATCATATTAGAGGGACCACTTCAATATGATCCTGATTTTAATCGAGAAATCGACAAGATACAAGATCAGGGAGGAAAATATTTAGGTTCTGGGGATTACGGTTCTGTTTATCTTCTAAACGGAAAAGCTGTAAAAGTAACTACTGACCAGGACGAACTAGATCACGCAGAAATACTTAAGGGTAAAAAAACAAACAACTTTGTTTATATCTACGATGTTGAAAGACTAGGAGATAAATTAGGTATTATTACAATGGAGGTTATGGGAGAATATAAAGGAGAAATACCTGAAGAATTCATGGATGCTTTAGAAAAAGAAGCAGAGAGATACGGTATAGATCCAGAGGAACTAGATGTACGTCCAGACAACTTCATGGTACATCCTAAATCCGGAAAATTAAAAATGACTGACGTATAGTTGGTTCTTTCTACATTTTTTCGTATCTTTATTTATTAACTGTTATGTATGGATTATACCTTTTTATTAGGTTCAATAGAAAATGTATTAGGAAAAAGTCATAAGAGAGCTAGAGATAATTATGCTTTCCATTGCCCTTTTTGCAACCACCGTAAACCCAAGTTAGAAATCAATATGGTTACTAACGATCAAGGTAAAAATTACTGGGAGTGCTGGGTTTGTAAAACTAGAGGTCAGTCTATATATTCACTTGTTAAACAATTAAAATTACCTAAAAGCGAAGCTCAAGAAATTCTTAAGTATGTTAAAAAAGGTAAGAAATATGAATATAAGAATGAAGAAATAGTAGAACTCCCTGAAGAGTACCAACCACTTGCTACTGCATCCAGAACTTCTATTATCGCTAATAAAGTAAGAAAATACCTGTATGAACGAGGACTTACCGACAATGATTTTATTAAATATAATGTTGGATACACAACAAGTGGAGACTATGGAGGAAGAATCATTATACCTAGCTATTCTGAGTCCAATAGGCTCAATTATTTTGTTGGAAGAACTTATGAAGGAGCATATTTTAAATATAAAAATCCCGAAGCTTCAAAAGACATAATATTTTTTGAGAATTTAATTAATTGGAATCAGCCAATTATTTTATGTGAAGGAGCATTTGATGCTATGGCTATTCGTAGAAATGCAGTACCTATCTTAGGTAAAAGTCTTTCACCTTCCTTAATGAAAAAAATTATTACTTCTAAAGTAAAAGATATCTATATTGCTTTAGATGAAGATGCACAAAAGGATGCATTAGAAATAGCAGAGAATTTACTAAATCTAGGTAAAAGGGTCTTCCTAGTAGACTTACAACAAAAAGATCCTAGCGAGATGGGTTTTCAAGCCTTTACTCGTCTTATACAATCAGCAGAAGAATTAGACCTATCTGGTTTAATGCTGCATAAAATTAACGCCTTATGATTCGTCAAGGTACAAATATTTTAAAAGAAAATTCAAAAAACAGATTAGATTTTAAACCTGATCTTAAACAAATTAATTTTTTAGACCGTAGAGTCTACAAAAGAGATGAAGGAGTATATTACCCTTCTGTTACAACAATCTTGCAGTATATGCCAAAGAATAAGTTCTTTGATAACTGGTTAAAAGATGTGGGACATAATGCTGATCTTATTATGAGAAAAGCAGGTAAAGAAGGTACCCAGGTACACGAAGCAGCTGAAGCTCTTGTAAAAGGAGAAGAAGTAAATTGGATGGACGATTACGGTAATGCTAAATACTCTCAAGTTGTATGGGAGATGATTTTAAAATTCTATGATTTTTGGTCTACTCATAAGCCTGAATTGATCTCTACAGAGGAATTTGTATTTTCTGATAAATTTAAATATGCCGGTACAGCTGACTTAGTAGTAAAAATGGATGGTGAAACATGGCTTTTAGATTTAAAAACATCTAATTCATTACATAGAGCCTATAACCTACAACTTGCAGCTTATGCTAAAGCTATTGAAGAAGTTAAAGGTATAAAAATAGATAGAACCGGTATTATATGGTTAAAATCCAGTACTAGATCAGCTTCTAAAAAGAAAGGAGTATACCAAGGAAAAGGATGGCAAATTAAAGTAATTGATGAAATTGATTACAATTTTGACTTATTTCAAACAATTTATAAGCTATATTCTCTAGAAAACCCTGTTACGGAACCTATTTATAAAAGGTACCCAACAAGTTTAAAACTATGAAAAAAATAATCCTACTATTATCAATAATCATATTATCTTCTTGTAGTTCTTTTCAACCTACAATAAAAAATTTAGAACCTAGACCTACCTATGAACTAAGATATAATTTTTATAGATCTTCTCCATTTTGGAATTTCTACTTCAGGAGCTGGGGTTATAATGATTTCTATTGGAACAGACCATATAATCCATATGGGTTTGATCCGTACTGGAGTTCTTTTGGGTATTATAGTAACTGGTACTATTGGAATAGACCATATTACTTTAACCAATGGAATCAACCTAACATACAGTATACTAGAAGAGGTAGATCTAACGTAACTCATATAAACGGGTATAGAGGAAGAACCTCATCTATTTATAATAATAGAAGAATAAGATTAAATTTAAATAGAAATGATCAAACTACTAGATCTTATACGAGAACAAGAGGAAACCAAACCCAAAGCCGTAGTAATGGCCGGAGGAGCTGGAGCAGGCAAGTCGTACCTAATCGACAAGTTAGACCTAATCAGCCTACCAATGTTCAATCCAGACAAGTACGTAGAAGACCCCAATCATCCATACCACAACAATCTCGCAGCAGCCAGCGGTCAAGTAGACAAAGACGTGGAAGCAGCCGCGGAAACAGGTAAATCACTTGTTTGGGATACAACTGCTTCTAATCCTTCTAAAATAGAGAATCTACTTAACAAAGGGTATGATGTATATATGGTAATGGTCTATACTCATCCAATGATTGCTTTCATTAATAATTTTTCTAGACAGAGAAGAGTTCCAAAATCTGCTGTATTTCAAACCTGGCGTAACGTATATGATTTGATAGGTAGGTATAAAGAAATGCTTGGTGATAACTTTTCTTTATTTGTAAATATGAGACAAAATAAATACGCTAAAGAAGTAGAAGCATTTAATAAGGCGGCAGAAAGAGGAGTAGAAGGAGTTACTGATTATTTAGAAAAATATATTGAAGCAAACGGAGGTAGAGAAGCTTTTAAATCTACCTTTTCTAAGCCATACGAACTACCATCAGAAGAAGCTATTCAGGCATTTAACCAAGAAATGGCGGATATAGAGTATGATAGAGAGAACGAATCTATGGTAAAAGAGCTTAAAAAATATTGGAATAAATTTTATGAAAAGAACGGAGCAGGCCCTGGAGATGTAAAAATGAGAAGTAAGATAGCCACAATTGAAAAAAGGTACAAAAATAATAAAGTAAGAGAAAGACAAGTTCTAACAGATATAGCAGATATGCTAGTAGATAGAGAATTTCAAGAAGAACTTAAACACTCAGATATACCAGAAATAGAAAGCAAAGTTCAAGCATTTTTAGCATGATAGCATTATATCCAGGAGCATTTAAACCACCACACCGAGGTCATTTTGAAGTCGTAAAAAGCCTCCTTAATGGTAATCATGGCGGTAAGGTGTATGATATTGATTCTTATGCAGAAGCTGGTATGGGTGCCCTAAAGGGACAGCCGGATAAATTACAGCCTATTAATAAGGTATTACTCTTTATCGGAGGCGGCGTTAGAAACGGGATAACTAAGGAAGAGTCAATGGCTGTATGGAGGATTTACGCTAAGTATCTTCCTGGGGTAGAAATAATGGATGGAGAAAAAAATCCTATGTTTGCCGCTAAGGATTATGCTAAAGCAAACCCTCAAGACCAGTTTTATGCTGTAACAGGAATTAGATCAGAAGAAGATCTTCCAGACTTAAGAAGAGTTACTACTTTTAAAAATAGAGATAATGTAGAAGGATTAGTTATTCCTTCAGGAAAGGACTCTAGCGTTAGAGCTACAGATTTTAGAAAAGCTATTCTATCAGGAAATCTAGATGAGGTTTTAGATTTTTTTCCTAAAGAATTATCTAATGATGAGATTTTAAAAATAATGAATATGTTAAAAGCAAGTATTATAGCTGAAATAATGCAAGAAGATCTCGATAATAAATTAAATGAGATGTTTGAATCAGAAAAAAGGTTAAAAAAGAAGGGTCTTCCGGAACTGCAATTGCACCTCAAAGCGTTACTCGTTCTGCTGATAGAGCAAAACTTGTTACTTTATATAATAGATTAAGAAATGTAATTGGAGATCAATACTATGATATCGGTTTTCATCAAGATCATATTACCATTAAAATAAAAGACGATGATCGTAAGATAGGTTTTGATTACACTCCATATATGGCTTCAATCTTAGAATACATGATAGATGAAGGAATGAACATAACACCTCTACCAGAAGTAAAAATAAAAAGAGATATATCAGAATCATCTAACTTTTTTGGAAGAACAGCTTATTATGATCCTAACATAAAGGAGATAGTACTATATGTAGAAGGTAGACATCCTAAAGATGTTATGAGATCTTTTGCTCATGAAATGATTCATCATAAGCAAAATTTAGAAGGAAGGCTCGGCAAATTAGGAACTACTAATACTAATGAGGATAATAATTTACTAGAAATAGAAAAAGAAGCATACCTAGAAGGTAATATAACTTTTAGAAATTGGGAAGATTCTATTAAAAATTAGTTGCTTTATTGAATTATTTTTCTTATCTTTATATAGATAATAAAGGTTATGAATATAAATAAGATAAAAGAAATAGTCCAAGAAGTATTTCCCAAGATTGAATTAAAATACGGATACAGCAAATTTGCAGAATGTACTCCGTATATCGAATACGAGAAGAGTATTTATGCTAGGTTATCCGGAGAAGATGATGATAGTAATTTAGGAGAAGAGAATCCGGATGCAGAGTATGATCATATTACTAATAGTATAGTTTTATACTACCCTAAAATGAAGAGTAGAAAACAAATTATACAGACGTTGATCCATGAATACCAACACTACCTACAATCTCCTTCGTGGATGACTAGGTATTATAAAATGGGGTATGATTATAATAACCACCCATACGAATTAGCTGCTACAGCAGAAGAAAAAAATTGGAACAAATTATGAGTAATAGTATAGTAGATTTATTAGAGGCATATCCTCTGCCCGAGCAAAAAGAAGTACCGCCATACAAGATATACTGTGATATGGACGGAGTACTAACGGATTTCGAATCTCGATTTGAACATTACTCAGGCATGTCTCCAAAAGAGTATGAGAATAAATACGGTACAGCAGCTTTTTGGAATCTAATAGATGTAGAAGTAGGAGTTAAATTCTGGGCGGGAATGCCTTGGATGCCTCAAGGTCAAGAATTATGGAATTTTATTTCTCCATACAAACCTGATTTACTTACCTCTCCTTCCAGAGATAATAACTCTAGATTAGGTAAAAATATTTGGGTTAAAAACCACCTTAATCCTAAACCAAAAGTTATATTTGCATATTCGGCCGATAAACAAAGATACGCAAATGAAAACAGCATTCTTATAGATGATAAAAAATCAAATATTAATGAATGGGCTGCTAAAGGAGGTATTGCAATTAGATGTAAAGACGGAGATGTAACAACTGTTATAAATAAATTAAAAGAACTTGGTTATGAGTAATGAATCATTACTTAAAAAAGAATTTAAAAAATCAGACGTACAGAGAGTTAGAAATTTAGTTAATAAAGATTTTACATCTAAAACTAAACAGCAAGCTGGTTATAAAAAATCTTCTGAAAGACATAAAGAAGGAGATATTTGGGAAGAAGGTGGAAAGCAATGGACTATAAAAAACGGTATAAAGCAAAACCTAACTAAATTAGACGGTGCTAAAAAAGCTATTCGTATTCCTTTAAGATGTCCTAAATGCGGTGGACCAATGAAGCACCATCTAGCAAAAAAAATGTATAAGATACATGGCTTTTGTTTTGATCCTTGCACAGTAGAAATGGAAGCAGATCTACGTCGTGCCGGATTATACGACCAATACGAAAAACGTATGATGCAAGGAAATATGAAAGCATTTGCAAAAGATGTAGAACAGTGGGCTATAGATTTAGTAAATACCAAAGATACATTTGTTACCGAAGCAGGAGACGTAGAAGATTGGAAATCTAATTCCAATAAAGATAAAGAAATTCTTAAAAACGTACGTCAATACATCACACATCTTTCTGAACACATAAAGTAGGTATATTTATATATAAAACCTACTTTTAGTAATGACTCAAAAACAGCTCTTAGAATCTGTCCTTTCTGAGATTTCCCACATTAAAACGCATATGCCTAACGGTGAATTAAAGCAAATGCAAAAAGATATGGAAAATCTTAAAGAAGATATCTCAGATCTAAAATACACTTTACTTAACCCAGATAACGGAGTAATAGTAAATACAAATAAGAATACCGAATTTAGAAAGGGTATGCAGGCAGGAGAAAGGGACTTTCAACTTAAATTAGCTGAATTACAAGAGCTTAAAAGATGGAAAGATGGAGTATCTAAAGCCTTATGGATTATCTTTACAGTCCTAGCAGGATTAATAATTAGAGCTTTAGCAGAAATATCAGATAAGGTTTAATGGCAAAAAAGAAAAAATATCATCTGATATGTACGCTTTCATGAGAGAGTTAATTCAAGAATCTCTTCGTGATTGGTTCAAAAAAGAAGATTGGGTTAGAATAGCATCAGATGGTTCTATAGCAGGTCCTTGTGGTACTTCTAAAAATAAGAAGAATCCTGATAGATGTATGCCTAGAAAAAAAGCTCATTCTATGACAAAAGCAGAAAGAGCAGCAACAGCTAGAAAAAAGAAAAAAGCAGGAGCTAAAGGACAGCAAGTAGTTCCTAATACTAAAAAAGGAAAAGTGACAAAAGCATATCTTAAAGAATTAGTACATCAAGTTATTTTAGAAAAAGACGACAGATGTACTAGAATTGCAAAAAGAAAATATGACACCTGGCCATCAGCTTATGCTTCAGGAGCAGTAGTAAGATGTAGAAGAGGTGAAATCTGGAAAAACGAAAAATAATGAAATTAACTAGTATTTTATTAGAACACGAAACAGATCCTAACCTAGAATTAAAGGTAGGGGATTATCAAACCAAGCACTACCATATGTGCCCAGGAGCAAAAACCCTTTATTTAGGTATTAAGGATAAAGTAGAAGATATGGATCTTGCAGTTAGAACTGCCAAGCTTCAAGATGCTTTATTTGCTATGGAAGAAATGGCTTTAGATAGAGGAGCTACAGAAGCTGATTTATTTGCTGCTGAATTAGTAGCAGATCAAATTATGTCTATGGCTAGAATGATGGGTCTTGAAGAAGAGCACAACTATATTCAAGGTCATGTCGATAAAATCAAAGGAGCTGTAAAGTGAAAAAATCAGAACTAACAGAAATAGTTAGAGAGGTTATAAGAGAAACCATCCGTAAAGTAGGTGGTAAATATGTTGTATATCCTGAAAAAGGAGGAAAAAGGTTAGGTACGCATTCTACTAAAAAAGCAGCCGAAAAGCAATTAACTGCTATTCATTTAAATAAAGAAGCAGTAGACACTGATAATGTAATAACTGTTCTAAGTGTTATAGATGGTAAACGTAATCTAGATAATGATCAGATTCGTCAGTTATTTGATGATAAAACAGGAGGTACTTTTTATATCTACACTAATGAAGAAGGAGAGTATGAAGATACAAAACCTGTTTCAAGACAAGACGCTTACAAATATATAGATTACTACAACGCAAGACTCAAAAAAGATTATAAGAGAGAAGAAAAACTTGGAGCCGAACTTGGAGTACTGGGTATAGAATCAGAACTTCATTTCAATAAAGGAGAGTTCAAAACTGATCCTACTGTGTTTTCTAAAAACGAAAACTACGCCGACGGTGAAGTAAAAGATCAACTGCGAAAATATATAGACGATTATACTGAAATTGATTTAGACTTACTGAAAAAACTACTTAAAGATAAGAAAAAGTATCCACAAGAACTTGATCCAAGAACAGGTGGAAACAAGTTCGGTTATAGAGGAATGACTTTCAAAAAAGAATTTATCGACAAGCTTAAACCGATTAAAACTTCTAACGGAGTTACAGAATACGAAGCTCCTACTAATATAAAAGTTAAATCGAGAAGCGATAAAGGGTATTTAAGCTTTACAACAGACGAACAAGTAGCTAAAGGATTTGGACATTATTCTGGGTATGTAGATCATAAAAAATCGCCTGATAGAGTAGGTGGATATGTTAGAGTTTCTTTAGATAATCCTAACTTTATTTTACACCCTGACTTTACAGGAGAGCTTTCTAAAGATTTAGAATACTCAAAAGAATCTGAAAAAGAAACGCTATATATAGGTAATTCTTTTACCCCAGATAAAATATTTGTAGTAGATGAGAAACTCTATAAAGAAAACTACGCCGACGGTAAAGTAAAAGGAAAATCTAGACCCGGTAGAGTTAAAAGGGCAGGAGCCTCATGTAAAGGTTCTGTAACCGACCTACGAGCTAAAGCTAAAAAATACGGTGGTGAGAAAGGAAAAATGTACCACTGGTGTGCAAATATGAAAGCAGGTAAGAAATGATATTAACTGATAACAAACTCCATAGGGACCCTTATTTTGTTAATGCTACAGAGGAAATAGACGTATTAAAGCATAAAAACTGCGTAGACTTATTCGACCAAAATGGTTACCACTTAACTAAAGCCGAACAGGCTTTTTTGGTTTATAATGGATATAAGCCTATAGAAAGAAGACATGAAGATTGCCTAAGATACGATTGGCTGGTATGGGATAAAAGAGATGGAGCTCATATTAATCATTCAGACTTATTTGAAAGAAAAGGATTTAGTGAAGCTGCTAAAGAGCAGTTACTCGCTCTAGCTCATATTAACCCTATGCTTTATAAATTAGTAAAAATGAAACCTAAATGGGGTATCGATATTTCTATAGATTATGTATCTGAAGATGCTGTATTTGAGGTTTTTCACTATGAATGGGATTCATTTGAATACGATGCAGTAATAGAAAAAAAGTTGGAAATCGAAAAATTTGTTCTTAACTTAGACTGGGATGAAGTAGCTAAAGATCTATGGAAAAAGAAAGATCAGTGGTATAATTTAGATTTCTTTGAACAGACTCAATGGAGAACAGATTATTTCGGATTATCACCAGAGAACTTTAAAAACGTTATTTGGGAAGATTAATCTATTTATTTATATAGCTATATTAAACTAAAAACACGATGACTTATCAAGAAATCAAAGACCGTTTATCAAAGTGCGAACTAGCACTAAATAAAATTAAGGACGGTACATACTCTTCTACATCAACGGTTGACCTAGAAAAAGCCAAAACTCAATTAGAAGTACTTAAAGAATCTCTAACAAAAAAATTAGCTTTATTAAAAGAAGCAGATGAAGAAATGGGAGATGATGGCTTTGTTGCAACAGATGATGAAGGTAAAGCTGAAGATCTTGCTAAAAAAGGAGTTAAGGTAAAATTAACCAAAGAACAAGAAGGTATTGAATTCTCAGTTGAAGAAACTAAAGTCATCGCAAAAGAAGTAGGAAAAGCTTTAATAGAAGCTTTAAGAGAGGTTGGTGATGAAATTGATTCGGTTAAAGGACGTAATATAGAACCTAATTCATTTGAAATCTACGTTAAATATAAAAATGATTTTGAAGATGAATTCTCTTTTTATATTTCAGAAGATACTCTTCATTTAGTAGATTTTTCATTTGATAAGGAAATTGGTGATGTAGGTGTTAAGCCATCCGGAGAAGCTATCGTTCATGTAGATGTAATTAAAAACAATCTTGTTAAGCATTTTAAATCATTAAACGAGGAAAACGGTAACGATCAATATTTAGATAAATTATTTAATATAATTCTAAAATATACAAAAGATCCTAACGATGCAGAAGAAGAATTAGATAACTACGTTAGTCAAGGTTATGATGGATTTTCAACTCCACTACAAGCTAACCTATCTAGAGATATGGAATTCATTTCATTAACTCAGCAAGGACATGACGAAGAAACATACAATAAAGAAATTAGCGAAGAACAAAATCCTAGAGAAAGATATTTGACTCTTTTAGATATGTACAAAAGAGCAGGTAGAAATGATAGAGAGGATCTTAAACCTAAACTAGAAAAAGCAGCTGAAAAACTAGGAATTAGATTACAGCTAAATGAAGCTCCTGAAGGGATGTATTATATTAAGGTAGCTATTAGAGACGCAAGAAAAGCTATCGGTGTATTAGATGATAAGTACCCTAAGGATGTCATTTTTAGCGGTTCAGATACCTATTACTTTACAGACGAAGATACTACATTTGATGTATTACAAGATTTTGGAGCATACGATATTGAAATACTAGATACTAATTTAGATTTATTTGCAGAAAATCAGGAAAAAGATGATTACGGTAGAACCGGTATGGAGCCTAGAACTTTTGTTGATCCTGAAGATATGACAGTTTCTGCAAGAGCTGAAAAAACTTCTTAATAAAGAAGACGTAGACATTGGACATCAAGATGATGAACCTGATATGCTTAAACAGTATGCCTACGATATTGCTACTTATGCAGCTAAGCTTTACAAGCAGCTGGATAAATACGATAAAATGGATGCGGAAGTTGATTTCCCGAATTGGTGGCAATCAAAAGTAATCCTTGCAAAAGACTATATTTCTAAAGCACAACACTATCTAGAGTTTGAAGAAAAGCAACCAGCCTTAGACGCTTTAGCTTTACAAGAAGGTATAAATGAATATAACGTAAATCCTGAAGCAGAGAAATACGTTAAAAGATTTATTTCTGGAGTAGCTCAAAAATACGGCTATGATGAAATGGATGCTGTTCATTTAATCTACCAAGTATTAGCCAATACAGGTTACTTGGATATGAGATTACAAGAAGCACAACCAACCGGTTTTGGAACCGGACAAGGTAGAAGCAAAACTATCTCAAAAGGTACTGAAAAGAACCCAGAACTTAAAGCTACTTTAAAAGCACAGGAGCCTAAAAAACCAGGAAAGTATGTTATGAAGAATGGCATTCCTCATAAGATGGTTAACGGTAAATTAGTTCCTCTAACTAAAGTAGTAAAAGAATATACTGATAACAGTTTTTCTGGAGCTGAATTGATAGATAGTGTGAGTAAAGATTCACCTGATATGTTTGCAAAACAGGTATTTGCAGATATTTTACCTAAAGGTGTAGCTAGTGAAAACGATGCTGTAGAAGCTTTAAAAGCACATGATAAAAGTCCTATCAAAGCACGAATGGGTCAATATGCACCAATGTTTGTTCACGTTCAATATCACGAATTAGAACACGATGGTGAAACATATAGGCTACACCAAAGACAGTATTATAACTCAAACTTCAAAGATAAGGATCCAAGCTTTAACCCTGGAGTAACAAAAGTTACTTTACTTAAAGGTGATGAAAATTTAGGTTCTGTTTTAGTTAAGACAGATGCATATGTAGAAGATCTTAGAAATCTACCAGGACTAGGAGATAGAGTTAGTGAGGTAGTAAAAGAACAAAAAGCAACTTGTTGCGGAAAATGCGGTAGAGTTCATGTAAAAGGTACAAAATGTAAAAGACCATTTTTGACCGGAAAAGATCACTGCAGAAATAACTAGAATATTATGAAAGTAAAAGAATTAAAAAAGCTTATAGAAGAAGCATACATTCAAGTACTTAGAGAGGCTGAAGAACCTAAACCGGAAGATCCGATAGGAGATGAAAAAGCATCAGAAGAAACAGTACTTGAAGATGCTACCGATACTATGCTTGAGAAATTCCCAACTCTTAAAGCAACTCTTGTTAAATTAATGACAGAGGATTTTAAAGAGTTTGTAGATACAATTGATTGGGTTTCTCCTAAACCAACCACATTCAGAGTAAATCTAGTTAACGGACAAGATTTTACGTTAAAGTGGACAGGAAAGAACTTCCAGGCACAAATTCTAGGTAAAAAATATTTCCTTGGCCAAATTGATGATTTCCAACAAGCCTTAGATAAGTTAGCTCGTCTTTATCAAGAAGCACCTCTAAAAGGAGCCGGAGAAGGAGAAGCAGAAGGTGGTGAAGCTGACTTCGGAGGCGGAGGCGGCGGTGGAGATTTCCCCGGAGAAGAAGGAGGCGGAGAAGAAGCAGCCTTTACCGAACCAGGAGCCGGAGGCGGTGAAGAAGCTGGAGGAGAAGAACCGGTAGATACTACAGGTGATATAGACTTTGAAGCCGGAGAAGAACCAGAAGCATAATATTTATAATAATAATAATAAACATGGAAAATAATTTCGACCTTAAAAAATTCTTAGTAGAGAATAAACTCACTGCTAGTAGTAAATCTGTAAGTGAAGATCAAGAACGTGATCATCAATTTTACGCAAATCAAGAAGGAGCAAAAGTCATTATGCAAATAGCTAAAGACGCTATTAATCTTATGGACGAACAGCCAGGAACATCTCCTCATATTGCCTTACAGTCTGTATTAGAGCAATATATTGAGGATAACGGTTTAGAGTAGATTACTAAATGAACGTAATAGACAAGCTATATATAGAATGGGCCTGGAGAACTAAATCAGGAGTACCGAATATTAATAATCCGGAAGATAAAGCTATATTAAATTCTTTACTTTTAGAGCTGGCCGTAGTTTATGAAGATGAACAAGGTAATGAATTACAAGCCGACACTGCAGAAGAGTTAACAAAAAAAGAGGTCAATATGTTAATTAATGCTATAAAAAGCATTAAGGAAGATTATGTAAAATATCTAACAGTATTCTCTTATTTTGATAACAATTCACTTGGTACTATTTCTGAGGTTCTACTCACTAAATTACTTAATAAAGCAGGAATTGCCGCCACCCACACAGGAGCAAGCGGAGCATTAGCAGATCTATATATCAACGGAAAACCCATCAGTCTTAAAACTACAGCAGGAAATAAAGCAATTGGATTAGGAAACGATGAAGTAAAAAGTAATCCAACAACTTCAAAACAAGTTGTTAAAGCACTACAGCAAGTAGATCTTGATAAAGTAGATAATGTATACGATTTAGAGGAATTTTTAGACGCTCAAGATTATAAATTTTTAGTTGCCCGTATAGATACTATTGCTGATAAACTAGCAGGTCCTCAGAATGAAGAATTTTTCGTTTGGGTTGAAAAAAGTTTTACAAAAGGAATTTTAGATAAAATGGTCATACATATACATAAGTATGATTTATCAAGCGTAAAGCAGGAGTTAATGTCGTATAGACCTTACCACACTGACAAAGCTTGGGGATTAAAAGATCAAAGCGGAAGAGTAATGATTGGTGCTGACACATCAGGTAAACTGCATAATGTTCAACCTGCCTTTGTGCGTAAAGCAACTAGAGAAACTGCAATCCCGATAGAATTAATTAAAGACGTAGAAGGATTAGATAAAGCATCAGTATCAAATAACATTACTGACAAACTATTAAAAACCTTAGATAATATCTATTCGAACGTCTTTGCTAGATAAAAGTTATGGCACAAGACATAAAAAAGATAATCGCACAAGAGTATATCAAGTGCGCTAAAGATCCGGCGTACTTCATGAAGAAGTATTGTCATATACAGCACCCTACCCGAGGTAGAATCCTTTTCAACTTGTACCCTTTTCAGTCAGAAGTACTACATTTATTTAAGGATAATCAATTTATTATTACTCTTAAATCAAGACAGCTTGGTATTTCAACTCTAGCTGCAGCATACAGTCTATGGCTAATGCTCTTCCATAAAGATAAGAACGTACTAGCACTTGCAACCACTCAAGCAACAGCTCGAAACCTTGTTACCAAGACAATGTTTATGTATGATGAGCTACCTAAATGGTTAAGACTGCCAGCACTAGAAAAGAATAAATTATCTTTAAGACTTAAAAACGGATCAAAAATAACAGCAAAATCATCTAATGCAGATGCTGCTAGATCTGAAGCGGTATCCCTGTTACTTATAGATGAGGCCGCTTTTATAGATAATATTGAGGAGACTTTTACTGCTGCACAGCAGACACTTGCAACCGGTGGTCAATGTATGGCCTTATCCACTCCTAACGGTATTGGTAACTGGTTTCACCAAACATGGGAAAGAGCAGAATCAGGAGAAAATTCATTTCTACCTATAAGACTACCCTGGACAGTACATCCAGAAAGAGATCAATCATGGAGAGACCAACAAGATAGAGACTTAGGTCCTAGAATGGCCGGTCAGGAATGTGATTGTGATTTCTTAGCTTCTGGTGATACCGTATTTGAACCAGACGATCTATTATTTTACGAACAGACCTATCAAAAAGATCCTGTTGAAAGAAGAGGTGTTGACGGTAATTTATGGATTTGGGAGCAACCAGATTACACAAAATCATATATGGTTGTAGCGGATGTTGCTCGAGGAGATTCTGCCGATTATTCTGCTTTTCATGTATTTGATATAGAACAAGCCGTTCAAGTAGGAGAATATAAAGGTAAGCTATCTCCTAAAGATTTTGGTAATGTATTGGTAGCTATAGCAGCAGAATACAATGACGCACTACTTGTAGTAGAGAATGCAAATATAGGATGGGCTACTATAGAACAGGTTATGGAAAGAGAATATCGTAATTTATACTATAGTCCTAAAAGTCAAATGGATACAGTTGAATCATATATGACTAAATATGAAAGAGATCAGCTTGTACCTGGATTTACAATGTCAGTTAGAACTAGACCTTTAGTAATTGCTAAGATGATGGAGTACGTCCGTGAAAAAGGAGTTACTATTCAATCAAAACGATTGATGGGTGAAATGAGGGTTTTTGTATGGAAGAATGGTAAAGCACAAGCTCAAACTAACTACAATGATGATTTACTTATGTCATGTGCTACTGCTCTTTATGTTCGAGATACTGCTTTAAGACTACGTCAACAAGGTATGGACCTAGCCAGAGCACAATTATCCTCGTTTTCTAATCTCAATGCTAAAAACCAAGCAGTCATATCTTCAGTTGGTTCCCAAGCAAATAATCCGTATATTGTTAAGACAGACCATGGGAATGAAGATATCTCGTGGTTAATTGGATAAACGATATTTATAAATAAACTGTATTAATGGCAGATACTTCACTATTTAAACGATTAGGGAGACTTTTCTCTTCCGATGTAGTAATAAGAAACGTAGGAGGCGACCAACTAAAGGTAGCCGATGTTAATCAGATACAAACTACAGGTAGGTATCAGACCAACTCTCTTATTGATAGATTTAGTAGATTATACATCTACAATAATAAAAATATATTTAATCCCAACCTTAATTACCAGACATTACGTATTCAATTGTATTCTGATTACGAGGCGATGGATACTGACCCTCTAATTGCTTCTACCCTTGATATTTTAGCTGATGAAGCTACTTTGAAGAATGATATGGGAGAAGTACTTTCGATCAAATCATCAGACGAGAATATACAGAAAATACTTTACAACTTATTCTACGATGTTCTTAACATAGAATTTAATTTATGGTCTTGGACACGTAATATGTGTAAGTATGGTGATTTCTTCCTTAAATTAGAAATTGCAGAAGAGTTTGGAGTTTACAATGTACTTCCTTACACTGTCTACCATATGACAAGACAGGAAGGACTAGACCCAGAAAATCCTGCAAGAGTTACTTTCCAGTTAGACCCTGATGGATTAGCGTCTTCTCAAGATCCTAACTATGTACCTAAAAGTAATAAAAGAGTAATTGAATTTGATAATTACGAGGTAGCACACTTTAGATTAATCTCAGATACTAATTACCTACCTTACGGGCGTTCTTTTATAGAACCTGCTAGAAAGATCTTCAAACAGCTTACTTTAATGGAGGATGCGATGTTAATTCATCGTATAATGAGAGCACCAGAAAAGAGAACTTTCTATATTAACGTAGGACAGATTCCACCAAATGAGGTTGAGCAATTTATGCAAAAGACTATCAATACTATGAAGAAAACTCCATATGTTGATCCTCAAACAGGTGATTACAACCTGCGATTCAATATGATGAATATGATGGAGGACTTCTACATTCCTATGAGAGGTGGAGATACTCAAACAAAAATTGATACTACCAAGGGATTAGATTATGACGGTACAAACGATATCGAATACCTAAGAGATAAGATGTTTGCAGCCTTAAAAGTACCTAAAGCATATTTTGGATATGAAGGAGATCTTAACGGTAAAGCAACTCTAGCAGCAGAAGATATCCGTTTTGCTAGAACAGTAGAAAGACTACAGAGAATATTAGAATCAGAGCTTACTAAGATAGCTTTAGTTCATTTATATGTACAAGGGTTTAAAGGAGAATCGTTAACTAATTTTGAAATTAGTCTTACAAATCCTTCAATTATATTTGAACAAGAAAAAGTTGCATTATTAAAGGAAAAGGTAGATCTAGCATCACAGATGATGGATACTAAACTATTTCCAACAGATTACATTTACGATCATATCTTTAACTTATCTGAAGATCAGTATATGGAAATGAGAGACCTGGTTACAGAGGATTATAAGAGATTATTTAGATTAACGCAGATTGAAAACGAAGGAAACGATCCTGCTAAGTCTGGTAAGTCTTATGGTACTCCTCACGATCTTGCTTCACTATATGGTAGACGTCAAGGAGATCAAAAAGGTATGCCGTTTGGTAAAGTACCTGCCGGATTTGAAGATGATACACCAGGTATAGGAGAAATAGGACCAGAAGGCGGTCGTCCTAAAACACATGCTTCACATTACGGCACTAATGCCGGTTTAGGAGGAAGAGATCCTCTAGGTCAGCACGGTATGAAAGGAGGATTTGACTCGGATAATGAAAACGTAAATGAACAAGAATCTAAAGATAAAATAGATAACACCTTAGCAAGAACATTATTCTATCAGAATAAAGATATGTTCTCTAATAAAAAGCAGATTATCTTTGAGAACAAGGAAGAAGAGGACGATAAACTCCTTGATGAAACCCAAATTAAAGATTTAGATAATTAATCACTATTTATATAGGTAAGGTGTACTATGTGTACAACAAAACAACAATATAATGCGCATTAAACACAGTAAGTATAAAAATACCGGGCTTATATTTGAGTTATTGGTTAAGCAAATTGCAGCCGATACTCTAGATAAAAAAGATTCTCCTGCAGTACAGATTCTTAAAAATTACTTTACAGGTAGATCTGCTTTGGTCCGAGAATTTAAACTATATGAGTTTATTCTAAAAAATAAATCTGTTTCACAAGTAAAAGCAGAATCTATTGTTTCTACTATTATTGAAGTAGCTCGTACAATAGATAAAGATACTCTAAAAAAACAGAGATATAATTTAATTAAAGAGATAAAAGAAAACTACAATATTGACGAGTTTTTCTCTATTTCTGTAAAAGATTATAAAGCACTAGCAGCATTATATTGTTTAATGGAAGCACACAAGGTAACCGATGTAATCGATCCTAACTTCCTGGTAGATAATAAAACTACTATTTTAGAGCACCTTACAAAAGAAGAACAAAACAAAAAACAGGTAAGAGATACTTTAATTGAAGAATATTCTAAGTATGATAAAGACCTTAAATTACTTACCTTTAAAATCCTTTTAGAAAAATTTAATTCTAAATATGGATCTCTTCTTCCAGAACAAAAAAATATACTTAAGGAATTTATCACTTCTGTTGATTCATCAACTCGTCTACGTAATGTAGTAAATGAAGAGCTTGAAAAACTAAAACAGATTATTGATAAATTAAAAGATACAGTAGAAGATGAAATCGTTGCTATTAAATTACAAGAGGTAGCTAAAGCAATTCAACCTGTTGCTAAAACTAAAAGAGTAACAGATGATCATCTTGTTAATATTATGCAATACTACGAACTAGTTCAAGAATTAAAAGGATTATGAAAATAAGCCAGCTAAGAGAATTAGTTAAAGAAGTAATGCATGAATTAAACGAGCAAAGCGCTACTAATGTAGGCGGTGCTTCTTTTACACCTGGTGCAGGAGCGCAATATGCGACTCCTTATGCTTTTTCAAAAAAGGTAAAAAAATAACGCAACTAAGTATGCTGAGAAATTAGGATATAAAGTAGCAAAGACAAAAAAAAGACCATATAATACTAAAATGTTTGATTACTTAGATGAGAACAATACAGGAAAAATATAACGCTATTCTAGAGGGTAAATTCTCTAAGTCTCAATTTGTTAAAGATGCAAAAAGAGAACTATCTCAATTTTTATCTCCATACAATGGATACGAAGATACAGTATCTATCCTTAAAAGCAAAGGAGTAATTTACGAAGCAAAGAAATCAGAAGTACCTGAGTATGATAAACCTGCTCCTGGATATTCAATCGAGACTCTAGAAAGAGCCGTTGATTATGAATTAGAAGGAATGGGATTAATGTCTCAAGAAACTGTATCAGAAGAAGATTATGCTAAAGCTAAAAAGAAAGCTGAGAAAAATCTAGAAAAAGACGTCAACCACTATCTTCACCTTTTATCAGGAGATTCTAAAAAAGTAGACAAGCACGACAAGTATGTAGAGGTTAAAAAGAATAACCACGTTGATACTTTTAACGGTATGAAAAAAGCCGAATTAAAAGAAGGTGTAGAGGCATTAAAAGAAGAGGTTGTTGATCTTATAGGAATGATTAAAAGTAAGTATCCGGAGGTATCTAATAAAGATATTAAGGATTTTATTAAAATGCATTTTGCCGATATCCAAGCAGGTGCAGATCCAATGGAAGAATTTGAACAATTTCTTTCAGCTAACCCAGAGATTTTAAATGTAGATGAAAAGAAAGGAAAAGATCTTGACGGAGATGGAGATGTAGATTCTGATGATTATATGGCTGCTAAAGACCAGGCTATCAAAAAAGCGATGGGTAAAAAAGTAAACGAAAGAGTAGGAGGATTACAGGATTTCATTTCATTAATTCAAGATAGAGCAGTTGATAGTGAATTTTCTGAAGAGGAAGAAGCACTCGAAGTAATTGAAGCTATTGCGGATCATTACGGAATTAAAATTCAAGTAGGAGGATTTGTAGGAGAGGTAAACGAAGGTAGACGTAGAAAAATGAAAGGCGGTAAAGTAGTAACAGAGAATGATTACGAAACCGGCGGATATGTAGAGTCTATGGGACCTATGCTTGAAAAAGCTATGAAGCAGTTAGAAGCTGTTTGGGAAGAGTGGAAAGCTGGACCTGCTACAGAAGCTGCAATGGTACCTCATGCCAAAAAAGACTTAGTAAGCTATTTAGAAAGTAGAATTACTGTTGGAGAAGATATAGTAGAAGATACTGTAGAAGAGCATCAAGAATTAAAAGAAGCATTTAAAGCTATTATTTCTAAAGTACTAACCGAAGAAGTAATCACAGAAGCAGCTACCGGTAACCTATCTAAAATTGCTAGCCAGTACGAAGATTTTGAAGGAATGCAAGCTGCAATTAATACTCTAGAGAATATCGTAACAGATGTAGAATCTTATTACGGTAAAACAAAAGATAAGATTCAAAAGGTATACGATAGCTTTAAAGACATTAGAAATGCAGAAGGTCTAGCCGTAGGAGCTTTAATAGGCCCGGCCATTGAAGATGCTTTTAGAAAAGATCTAATGCCGGTAACAGAAAAAGGATTTACTAAAGGTTTAGAAATGCCTAAGGTAAAAATGGTTACACCTGGAGACGTACAAGAAGAAGAATTAGAAGAAAAAGAAACAGTCTTTAAACCAGTTACTGAAGGTAAAAAATACAAGTATACTAAAAGACAAAAATAATATGGCACAAGTATTAGTAAATGTAACCCCATTTAAACCCATCCTTCGAGAATCTAAGGAAAGACCTGGAGTATTTGAAGTAGAAGGAGTAATGCAAAGAGCTGGTGCTAAAAACCAAAACGGAAGAATTTACGAAAAGAAAATTCTAATGCGTGAGGTTAAAAAATATATGGATGAGTTTGTAAACAATGGAAACGCATTCGGAGAATTAGATCATCCAGAATCAGCTGTTGTATCTTTAAAAAATGCTTCCCATGTAGTAAAAGACCTTTACTGGAAAGGAGACGATCTAATGGGTAAGGTAGAATTACTTAACACTCCAGCCGGTAATATTGTAAAAGAGATTATCAAGGCCGGACATACAATCGGTATCTCATCTAGAGGTACGGGATCAGTCCAACAAACAAATGAAGGGTACTTAGAAGTACAAGATGATTTTGAATTAGTATGTTGGGATTTTGTATCTAATCCTTCTACACATGGAGCTTTTATGAACCCAGTAACCCTTAATGAAAGCAAAGGTACAGTAAATAAATACGCTAAAGTACATAATATAATCAATGATATACTAAGAGCATAACCCCTCTATAGCTAACCGCTCTAGACCGACCCTTGCAGAAATGCAGGGGTTTCTTGTTTTTGTAAAACGTATATATTTATATACAAATATACAGTTCCTTATACTGTATTAGATTTAAGAAAAAACTTCACATTACGGTTTAAATAACCGTACAGAAATCACAAATTTTTATTAAAAATGGCAAACAAAGATTTATTCAAGCAAGCTATTGCTGAAGCTAAATCTGTAAGAGAAGCCGCTATTGCTAACGCTAAAGAAGCTTTAGAAGAGACTTTGACTCCTCATTTAAAAGATATGTTAGCTGCTAAACTTCAAGAGATGGAAGAAAAAGACATCGAAGAAGAAGTAGTAAACGAAGAAGAGGTAGAAGAAGGAAACTATAAAGACAAAAAAGACGAAGCAATCGATGAAACTTTTACAGAAGAGGAAGAAGTAGTAGATGCTGAAGAAGAAGCTGAGGATGATTCAGAAGAATCTGAAGACGAGGCTGAAGAAGAAGATGTTGAGGTAAAAGACATGGAAGTCGATGACCTTAAAGATCTTATCCGTGACATTATCGCTCAAGAAATGGGAGCTGAAGAAGCAGAAGAAGAACTTCCTGCTGACGAGTTACCTGCTGACGATATGGTAGGAGCGGAAGACGAAGAAGAAATTGACTTAGACGAATTACTTCGTGAAATTACTGAAATGTCTGATGAAAAGAAAGACGAAGAAGTATCTGAAGAAGTAAACGAAGAAGAAATCGACGAAGTAGTTGATCCTGTAACTGTAGGAGCTGGTGTTGCTGCCCTTTTCGGAGGAGCTGCTGGCCTTTCTGCTTTAATGGACAAACTAGAAGCTGGTGAATTTGGAGACAAAGGTAAAAAACTAGCAATGGGACTTCGTAAAGCAGGTAAAGCTGCTGGTGATGCAACCCAACGACATGAATCAATTGAAGAAATTGACGAAGTACGCCCAGGCTACGGAGTTGGTGAATTTGGAGGAGATAACGCTCTTATCGATGCAATTAACTTATTAGCTTCTAAAGCTAAAAAAGCTGGTAAAAAATTAGGTGACTTTGTTAAAGACATCGAATTAGGAAAAATGTCTGATGCTATGAAAGAAGTTGAATTAGAAGAATCTAGTGAACTAGAAGAAGCTACTGCAACTATTGAAGAGCTTAAAGGACAGCTTCAAGAAGTTAATCTTCTTAACGCTAAGTTACTTTATGTAAATAAAGTTTTCAAAGCAAATAACTTAACTGAATCTCAAAAAGTAAATGTTATCGCTGCATTCGATAAAGCTGAGACAGTTAAAGAAGTAAAATTAGTATTCGAGACTGTAGCCGATAACGTAGTTGGTAAAACTGCTAAAGGTTCAATCAAAGAAGCTAAATTAGGTATGGCTTCAAAAGCTACTGGAACAACTGCTTCTAAACCAGAAGTAATTTCAGAAGTTAGTGATGCTGTAAAAAGAATGCAAAAATTAGCTGGAATTATAAAATAAATTATTTAAAAAAGACAATTTTTAATCATGGAAATTAATCAATTATTAGAAGGGTCTGCTAGTAGCTATAAAAACTTGCAAGCTGATGCTGCACGTTTAGCTGATAAGTGGTCTCAATCAGGTCTATTAGAAGGATATTCTAACGAGATCGAAAAAAACAATATGGCAATGATTCTTGAGAATCAGGCTAAACAAATCGTAGCTGAGCAATCAAGCACTGGTACTACTGGTACTTTTACCGCTGGTGGAGGTGAGCAATGGGCTGGAGTAGCTTTACCATTAGTACGTAAAGTATTCGCTCAAATCGCTGCTAAAGATTTTGTATCTGTTCAACCAATGAACTTACCTTCTGGTCTAGTATTCTATTTGGATTTCAAATACGGTACTACTGACAGTACTAGAACTGCTGGAGACAATATGTACGGTAACGTAACAGAAGCTGGTACTAAGATGGCAGTAGATACTGAAGTTGCTGGAGGTCTTTACGGAGCTGGAAGCTTTGGATACTCTATCAACTCTGCTTCTAAAGCAGTACAAGAAGCATTTACTGCTGCAACTTCTGCATCTATCGCCTACCAAAATGGTATCTTACCTAGTGATTATGTAGTAGTAACTAAGACATTTGCTGCTGGTGATAATATCGACAGTAAAGGTGTAAGAGCTTTCCGTTTGATTTCTTCTTCTGTAGATGTAACTTCTAACCCAGAACTTACAACTGTATCAGGAAATGACGTAAGCTTTGTAATTACTGGTTCAGTACTTGCTCAAACAGCTAATGTAACTGGATCTATCCTTTACCACAAACAGCCAGGTGATAACTCAAGAGGAGATTTCGAAGATAATCCAGCAGGATCAATTCGTATCCCTGAAATCAATGTAGAGCTTGCTTCTGAAGCAATCGTTGCTAAGACTCGTAAATTGAAAGCTCAGTGGACTCCAGAATTCGCTCAAGACTTGAACGCTTACCACAGCATCGACGCTGAGGCTGAGTTGACTTCTTTATTGAGTGAATATATCTCTATGGAGATTGATCTTGAGATCTTAGATATGTTGATTCAAGATGCTGTTACAACTGAGCGTTGGTCAGCTGAAAATAACAAGCAATGGAATGCTAGTTTAGGTGCTTGGGATACAAGTACTTCAGACTTCTACAATACTCAAGGACAATGGTTCCAAACTTTAGGAACTAAAATCCAAAAAGTATCTAACAAGATTCACCAAAAAACCTTAAGAGGTGGTGCTAACTTCCTAGTATGTTCTCCAACAGTTGCTACTATCCTAGAATCAATTCCTGGATATGCTGCTAACACTGACGGTGATAAAATGGACTTTGCATTTGGTGTACAAAAAGTAGGACAATTGAATGGTCGTTATAAAGTATACAAAAACCCATACATGACTGAAAACTCAATCCTATTAGGATATAGAGGATCTCAGTTCTTAGAAACTGGTGCTGTATATGCTCCTTATGTACCATTAATGATGACTCCTCTAGTATACGATCCAAATACATTTACTCCACGTAAAGGTATCATGACTCGTTATGCTAAGAAGATGATCCGTCCTGAATTCTACGGTCGTATTTTCATTAGCGATTTAGCTACTGTATAATTTGACTTAGATTTCAAATAATAGAAAGAGAGGCCTTCGGGCCTCTTTTTTTTGTTTATGATCTATATTTTTCCGATATTTATATACAAGAACTAAAACGTTATTATATATGCCTTCAAACCACCATACGGACGACGTGTTCGTTCAAAAAAGAAGACCAAAAAATCCAATTAAATTTAACGTTCAACTTAACGAAGAACAAAAACAAGCCAAAGCACTTATTCTAGAAAATCCTATAACCATGCTAAAAGGTATGGCTGGGAGTGGTAAGACTTTAGTTGCCACACAAGTTGCTTTAGATATGTTATTTACAAAACAAGTAGACAAAGTAATTATAACTCGTCCTACCGTAGCTAAAGAAGAGATAGGATTCCTACCAGGAGATATTAGGGAAAAGATGGATCCTTGGTTAGCACCAATCTATCATAATCTATTCATGTTATATAATGAAGAGAAAGTACGAAAAGAAATGGATAACGGAAATATAGAAATAGTTCCATTTGCTTTTATGCGAGGTAGAACATTTGTAAATTCTTTTGTTATAGTTGACGAAGCTCAAAACGTAACTCATAATCAAATGGAGACTGTTATCGGTAGACTTGGACAGGGATCTAAAATGGTAATTTGTGGTGATTTAGCACAAATTGATTTAAAAA
>FUIF01000288.1_pt1 | contig 62277 bp, 65 predicted proteins | sample 1003461 | NCBI WGS metagenome assembly FUIF01 (sample SAMEA80401918, study PRJEB19352) | marine metagenome
TCCCTGCCGCTAATAAAATCTGTGACCACCTGCCCTCCCCCCAAAACGGCACTAGTCCTGCCCTTTACCCGTTTGGGGATACTTACGAGCAGTCTGGGCCTTATAGCTGGGCGGCGTCAGCTGCACGCCTTGGTCCTACGCTTGCGGACCACCAAGAGGCTCGCGACCAGTTGAACGCATGGTTCGCTGAAGAAATCTTCAATCCAAACCAATACATTGGAGGCTCGGCATCAACACAGTTCATCTACGATTTCTTTGAAGATGACAACCCAGGCGAGGGCTGGCCACGTCTTATGGGCGAACACCCTACCAACAGACCAACGCTTATTAGTCCTGGGCTCGATGTTCAGCTTGGTGACAATGACCGCATTTGGAAGTCTCGTGGCTTGTACAAGTTTGGCTACGTCTTCTTTGATGAGCTTGGCCGCCACGCAGGTGTGACGACAGGTTCAGACTTGGTGGCTCAGATTCCAGACAGGGTAAACAACTATGGCGTAGAGACAGGGTTGCAGTTCGTAACGTCCCTGAACTTGGAGATGCGTTCTGAGACGTCCTCAGGAAGTCCACAATACATTCCGCCATGGGCCCATTCTTACGAGATTGTGCGAACCAAGAACCTTACGCAGGAGACCTTCATCCCCTTTTCGACCCGAAACATCGGATTTGCTGGCAGTTTTATTGACAATAGCGGTGCCCTGATTGAAAACGAAGTTTCGGACAGGCGAGCCGACGATGGCCAGGGGAATCAGATTTGGACCTCTGAGCAATATCTAGCCATTCAGATTGGAGACCTGTCTAGGGCAGGCTACGGATATAGATACCAAGAAGGTGACAGGGTTCGCATCTACAATGCAAACTTGACCACCAACAGTAACCCATCCTATGTTGTCCGCGACTACGAGATTGCTAAGCAGGTGGGTGTGTACTTGTACTGTGTTCTAGATAAAACCAACAACGCGAACAACAGCACGTGGTGGGATACTGCGCCTTACGGCGCCCAGTTCAGCTACATGGATGGTGATAGCAAGCAGTGGGACTGTGAGATATACAGACCATATCAGCGCTCAGAGCAAGAGGTGTTTTACGGAACGGGTTCGACGGGTAAGGTTTACTACCCAGGAAAATCGTTTAGAGCTTTCTCTCCCGTTCGTGCATCCGCCGACTATCTGTCGCAGGGGCGAGTGTTTACATTCCCTGGAGATGTGTACTTCCGCTCCACGTTTACTGAGTCGTTGCCAGTGAATTACAACAACGTTGCTCTTAGCGACCACAGCGGTTCGGCAACTAATCACCACGTGGAATCTGAAGTGAAGTCTTGGCAATTCTTTGCTGAGCGGACCAACCTGAACATCCCGAACTACTTGTCTTGGCCACAGGTCACAGGCCGCAAGTACATTGAGTTGGAGCAAACCAACAAGACGTACGAGAGCTCTGTACGATACAGCTTGGCGAGAAACCCGTTGGCCTTCTTTAACGCCAATAGCACATTCCTTGCTGGCGATGTAGAGGATTTGCCTCAGGACAATGGTGGCATCACCAAGCTCGTCAACACTGCTACCACTCAGGAAGAGGGTGGCGTCATGCTTGCAATCTGTGAGAATGAGACTGCGAGCCTTTACATTGACGAGGCCGTGTTGGCTGGTTCTCAGGGCGACACCATTGTTGGTCTTAGCTCCAAGGTGATTGGCTCGGTGCAGAACCTTCGTGGTTCTTACGGATGCCTGCATGCTGAGAGCGTTGTAGAGAACAATGGCAATGTCTACTTCTGGAGTCAGAACAAGTCCACGCCAGTTAAGTACAGCACCAACGGTCTCGAGCCCCTGTCTAGCTACAATATGGTAACCTTCTTTGTGAAGAAAGCTAAGGAGTTGGCAAACAGGGATGTACACATTCCAGGCGGATTCAACATGACAACTGGAGAGTACATCTTGTCTCTGCCAGAGGATGTTGTGGCATCAGACGTTAACCACGTGTCTCAGGTCGAGGGCTCCTACAGCACACCGTCATTCAAGAACAGCAAATCCAATGCGTTCTTCAACGACGACAATGAGCAGGTGTATCCTACAAACCTTACGCTCGGTCGTTCAGGCTTGAAGAAAGGTGACATCATCACCAATGTAACGTGGACGCTGACCTACGACAGTGCAAGCCCGTTGACGACATACAAGTACAAGCTCTTTATTGGTGACGACTTGTTGACGGAGTTGACGGGTGGCGCCCCATCAGCAACCTCTGGGCAAGAGTACAGCAACACTATTCTTACGCACCTTGTCACAGGTACCAACCAACCCGTGGTGTTCAAGCTCGCCGATGGGACTGGCACATTGCTCAATCTTGACGACAATGACCAGTACAACTTTACGGTAGACCTGCACCTGACGGTTCGTCGTCGTTCTAACGATGAGCTGTACGAGTCTGGTCCAGTGACCCTTGGCTTCCTTGATGGCGCTAACGTGTGGTCATCTAAGTATGAGTACATGCCTGAGTGCTTCTGCGCTCACAACAACTACTTGGTTTCCTTCTCTGACGGAGACTTGTTTGTGCACGACAACCCCACGAACAACAGGCTGCACTACGGTCAGTTCCCAACCATTGTGTCATTCATGGCCAATGACAAGTACAACCTGATGAAGGTGTACCAGCACATTGCCTTTGAATCAAACCTGTCCCCCAACTACGTGGACATGGAAACGGAGCTACCATATCTGCAACGTACTGACCTACTTTCTTCGGACTTTGTCCGCAAAGAGGGCGTATATTACAGCGAAATTCTGCGTGACAGGCTCTCGCCAAACTTTGGTGAGGAAGTAACTGAAGATGAAAAGCTATACATCGGTGACCCCATGCGCTCGCAAACGATGAAGATTACAGCAGAGTTTGCTGTTGACTCAGAGAAAAAGCTTGCGGTACGGGGCATCAACATTGGAACACGAAACAGCACAGGACACACGACGTAATGGCAACCATCAAAAAAAATGACCCCCTTTCGGGTCTTGGTGCGCCAAACGGCGGGGCCTCTAATTCTAAAAGCAACAGCATGAATCCATTTATGGTAGGGGGCATGGCGCTACAAGGTGTCATGGGTCTCGCACAAACAATCTACGGCTTCCAGCAAAAGAAGAAGGCCAAGGAGATGAAGATTGACAAGATGGAAGACATCCAGAAAGCGGATGACATCTCTCTTGTACAGAACCGCGCAGTCGCGGCAAATCAAATGAATGCCGAGGGTGCTGGTGAGGCAGCCGCTCGTCGTGCTGCACAAGCTCAGGCGGCAGGAGCTCGACAAGCTGGACTTATGGGCGACGCTCGTATGCAGGGTGCTAGCCTTCGTCAAGCGCAGCAGGGCTTGGCGCAGACAAACCTTGCGCTTCAGCAGCAGCGTGCGGCATCTAACGAGGCGGCCGCGCAGCGGTTCTCTCAGGCTGGCTCGCAGTTGGCTCAGGACCGTGCTCAGAAACGTGCCGAGGCTCAAGCAGAAATTGACAAGCAAGAAGCAGCCAAGGCGGCCATGTATGAAGGTGGCGTTCAGAATATCTTTGGAGGCATGACCACGCTCGGAAGCACGGCAATGGCCATGGGTGATTACCAGACCACGGGCGGATTCAGCAACACAACTAACGCAGGCGTATAATGGCTAAGGGTTTTGGCGGAATGGGTAAGGGCGGCTCTCTTTACCAGAGTGCTAGCAATCGTGGTGCGGCTACCATCATTCAGCCGACCACCTTTGCCAGCGACTACATGTTGGCTCGAGGCAAAGAAGAGCGCGACCGACAAGAGCGTGACGCAGAGCGTGCGCAACAGAGAAAGGAGTATGAGAGCAAGCTTGCACAGCTAGACTTCACTTCAACAGGCGAACCCGCTGTTGACGAGATGGCTAGTCAGGCATTCGATGCTACCATGGAGAAGATTCAGGGCGCCATCAAGGCTGGGGACTACCAGCAGGCAGAGCTTCTTCGCTCACAGTTTGGAAAGGAAATGCAGATGGCAACGGGAGTTGCCACTTCTGCTACTAAGGACTACGAAGCCATGAAGGAGTCTGGAGTCATCAATGAAGATGCCTACTACGATGCATGGCGAGCCCGTGTCAACAGCACGGTGTCTGACAATAAAGGAGACTTTGGTTCTCAGATTGGGCAGCTTCGCGGCCAGAGCCAAATGGACCTTATCATGAATACGCCTACGTTTGAGCGTACTGAGCAGGGTGCCGTGCAACTGTCCAACAGCGCTTTGCTGAACACGGCTGAGGTGGGGCAGAACTTTTTGTCTACTGTGGGCGAGACGGGCGTGACGTCAGGTTCGTCTAGCTACTACACGGACAAGGATGGCAACATCGTAACCACCGACAAAGAGACTGGCGAGACGACGAAGACAATCTTCCGTCGTGTGCAGAAGGCTGACGGCACGACCAAGTACGTCATGGACGACGTCAACGAGGAGACCTTGCAGGACTTTGTGGGCGCTGCTCGTAGTGACCGATACTTGAACAAGACCGTTGTGGACTACGTCAAGGCGAAGTACGAGCTTGACGGTGATGCCGAGATTACCGACGAGCAGTATGCCGAGGGCATGAAGTTTGTCTTGAACCCACAGGCTGGCGGAGCATTCAAGACGGCAGAGGACAAGAAAGTGGACACGTCTTTGGAGCGAGCTAAGCTCGGAAGTGGGTCACGTCAGAAAGCAGACAAGGCTATCGACCAAGCCAAGTTCTTGGCTCAGGCCCTTATGGGTAACCAGCAGGTTATTGGTGAGGGTGCCGACCTCAGCCCTGTAGAGTTCAAGTTTGATGGTGCTACCGTGGACGGTCTTGACCTGACAGGTAAGTGGCCAGAAGACATGCTTGTTCAGGGCAAGGATGGTAAGCAGAAGCCTCACATGGTTGTGCTCGGCGAACAAGACCCAGAGACTGGACTGGCCCCAATGTATATCCAAGCAACCCGTGGCGGCAAGATTGACCGCTACGCAGGTGAGGATGCTCGTGCATTGTTGACGCGCTTTGGTGTAAGTGTGGAGGATGTCCAGAACTACGAGGGCGGTATATATGACGCGGACCGTGACAACTTTAGCGCGGCATTCCTAGGTCTCGGAGGGGGCATCATTGAGGGTGAGGACGGAAGCTTGTCTGTTGATATGTCAGACAGGCAGGAATACAACGTTCAGAACAAGTTGCAAGAGCAGCGTATCAATCAGTTGCCAACGTTGAACTCGTCACTCAACACTCTTATTGCAGACGGGGTGAATGAAGAGAACATCGACCTCTTGAGTCAGCCAGCTACTAGCGGCGGATTGGTCGGTCACACTATCTCGTTGCCTGGAAACGAGCAGCTCAAGATTACCAACGTTGAACTTGTCCCTGGGCGTGTCTACGGAACCTTCGACGACCAAGTGTTTGTGTACGACGAAAACGGAACAAAGAGAAAGATGAAGCTTGATGCCCTTCGAGGGTTTGTGGGAGCATTGGGAACAAGTACTAACCCAGCAGAATAATGAACGAGCAGCAGCTGCAAGAGATTTACGACCGTATGGTCGCCAACTTCCCGTTGGCTAGCGAAACTTCCGTACAAGATTTTGGAAAGCGCTTGTTGGAAGAGGAGGGGTATGCCGACAAGGTTTACACCAACCTTGGAGATAAGGCAGGTGAGATTACAGGTTACGAGTCCGCCGAGCAGATGCTCAACGGCCTCAGCAACCCTGAGTTCAAGCAGCCCGAGCCTCTTAATCTTGACTTTGACGAAATCATCAACCCTCAAGACGCCACTACTGTGGTGCCTCCTGTTGTGAATTTTGAGGAGCTCGAGGAAGCCGACCAAATGTACCGACTGCACTCACGAGATTACGTGAGAGGCATTGCGGGCAAGCTGGAAGAGGGTGCTGACCTGAGCGATGTCGACTTGCTGGCTGGAAACCGAACGCGTGAGTGGCAGCGTGGCCTTGAAGAGGGACACAACAACATGCTTGAGTCAGGCGATACGCAGGGTAAGGGCCACTACGACATGATGGCTGTGTCTGAGCAGAAGGCTATTGACATGGCGCGTCAGGTTCAGGAGACAGTGTTGGAAGACATCGGGCAAGAAGAGCTCGACCGCGTTCTCACTATGCGCACCGCGTTTAGCGACATCACTCAAAACTTCCAGACTCGTCTTGACGAAACGTTGGAGCAACTTCAGCGCGACCCTAACGCTAACCAAGAGGAGGCGTTGGCTGCATTCCAAGAGGAGTTGAATCAACCTATCAACATCACTCTTGGCGGAACAGAGATGTCATTTGCCAACTACCAAGAGTATGCTGACGCCATTGACGAAACCGAAGAGGGTGACATTGGAGACTTCCTAAAAGCTGGTCGAGTCATTCAAGAGATTGGAGGTCGCCATGAGCGCATCTTGAACGAGCACCCTGAGGCGAAAGACTTCCTTCAAGAACTTGAAAAGAATCAGCAAGCTAAGGATTCATTTCACAACAAGCTGGTAGCCCCTAGTTTGAGTCTAGGGCCTGCGAATGGTCGGGCGGTCCACGACATCCTCAGTGCTGGTGGAGGTGCGCTACTTCGTGCTGGTAAAGACATCTTGCAACTGCCACGCTCAGTCAGCGATTTGGTTGGCGCTAGTGGCTATGGTTGGACGGACAGCCTTGCTGACTGGGCCGAAATGAATCTCGACGAGTCTCAGTATCTGATGACGACTGTTCCTTCTGCTTACAACACGGGGATGTTTGGCATGGAGGCGTCCTTTGATGTTGGTGACAAGGGCTTTCGTGCTCTCTTCAATGACGAGGGCACCGAGCTTGTAGATGTTCGCGACAGCAGGGGCTATGCAATTCACGACCCAAAACTTCGTGAGTCCGTCATGCGTGAGGCTCAGGAAGCTTACGACAACAACGAGATAAATGTAGAGAAGGCACAGCGTTGGGACCAAGCACTTTTCAAGACCACCAATGTGGTTGGTGACCTTGCCATCTTGTTGGCGGGGACCAAGGGGGGTACAGCCCTCGTGCGTGGTGGCATGCGTGCTACTGCCCGTCGAGGGGTAACGAAGCTTCAGGCTGCTCGAGGTGAAGCTGCCGCTTCTAATGAGGCCGTTGCCCGATTGCTGGACACTCGCTATCAGGCTATTGCGAACAGCAAGAACATCGCAAACAACACAAGCTCTGTAGTCGCTGGACTTCAGGTCAACAACGACCTGTACAATGAGGCCATTCGTCAGATGGGTCCAGGCCATGAACAGGAGGCTGCTTGGTTTGCGCTTACTGGCTCTATCCTGACAGGTATCACTAACCGCATTTCTCCAAACCTGAACGTGATTGGAGAGGGGAGAAGCACGTTTATTGACAAGCTGACTCAGGGCTACACAGCTAGCCTCTTGAATCAAGCGGCTACAGGCAAACCCCTCCAGCGTAAGTTGGCATTGAAGTATGCCGCAGACTTTGCTTTCGGTGGTGCTAGAGAAACCGTTCAAGAAATTGCTGAGGACACCAGTATTGGTGCGGCACGTTTGGCGTTCAATGGCAGTTTGCTTGACCCAGAAAGTCAGCTTCAGCGTCACGGTGTAAACATGAACCACCTCAAGGAGCTGGCTGTGCTTACGCTGGCCACGGGTGGTTTGGCTGACGTCACTACTACAAGCACCCGTTACAGTCAGTTGCAGTCGCAGGCTATGTACGACATGTACAAGCGCTACGGCAGTGTTGATGCTATGCCTGCTAGACTCAAGGGAAAGCTTAGTGAGAACACCACAGCAGTGCTTGACGACTTGTTCAAGAACCTCAATGACGCTAAGGGCGGCATGGACTTGAACGACGCTGAGATGGTTGTCTTCACAGGCAAGATGGCTGAGGCCCTCCGCTTGCAGAAGGCATCGGATATGGGTGCATTCCCAGCGGTGCGTGAGCGCTTGCAGAAAGAAAGCGATGAGGCTTTGACTCAGGCTATGGCCATTGCTCAAACGCCTGCGAACCGTCGTGCAGAAATCTTGAAGAGCATTGTCGAGCCAGCCCCTGAGGCCAAGCAGACGCCTGAGGAAATCTCTCAGAATACAGAGGAGCTGAACAAGGGCCTTGACGAAATCTTCGGGGTGACACCTGAGGAGGTGACTGCACCAGTAGAGGGTGAAGCAGACATGGCTCCAGCAGAGGTGACGCGTACTCGACTGCTCAACACCCTCAAGCGAAACGAAGCTTTTAGCGATGTTGATGTATTGGTGCTTACTCCTGAAGAGATGGTGGAGCGCTTCGGCGACAAGCTGACAGGAGGCACCTCTATCAACGACCCGCTTGAGGTTGCTCGACGAGCCAAGGGCTTCATGCTTGATGAGCTCAACAAAGAGGGTGCTCCAATCGTTGTACTGAATGCCAATACTGTCAACTCAGAAACACCCATCCACGAGTTTGGTCACGTATGGGCTGCACTCATGCGAGGCACAGGCAACCAAGCTTGGGACCGTGGTATGGAGCTGGTCAAGTCTTTGCCAGACTACGAGGCTCGTAAGCAACAGTTCCTCAAGAAGGGGTACCTCGAGGATAAGGTTGACGAAGAGATTCTTGTCGATGCTCTTGGCAAGCGCGGCTCAGAGATGTTTGACAACACTGAGGCTGCTACCGCATGGGATGCCTGGGTAGACAGCATCAAGCGCTTCCTTGCAGAGACCTTCAACCTTCCTATTGACAAGGCTCTAAACGAGCTTACGTTCGATGAGTTCACCAAGATGGCAGCCGCCGAGCTGTTGACTGGTGAGGCTGTGCTCAGCGGCAAGGGTAGCCCCGAGGCAACTACGGAGCAGAACGTACAGGAGAAGGTGGCTGACACGCAAGCAAAGCGTACGCGTAAGCGCACGCGTCCTCGCACTGACCCTAACCAACTTACCATTGAGTTCGAGCCAGAGATGGACCCAGCCGAGTTGACTGAAGACGAGGTCACGGTTTCACCAGAGGCTGAGGCTACGCTCGACGAACCCAACCCGCGTGAGGCTAAGCTTCGCGACTTCATCACTCCGATGCAGGTGCGCTACAAGAACCGTGAGGTGGACTTCGAGTCCGCTACGGACAAGGCTATCTACATTGCGAGCGGCAAGAGCAACAAGCGGCAATCTGCGCTCAAGGCTTTGCAAGATGCAGGCTACACCAAGCAAGAGATTAAGGTGGCATCAGCGCCTATCCGACAGCAAGTGCGTGATGTCTTTGATAACTACACGCAGGTTGGAGTAGACGGGCCTCTTGTTGTAGATGCACAGACAGGTATGTTTGGTGCCAACGAAGCATTGAGATTCCAGCTCAATGAAGCTGGCCGTCAAGTGATTGAGCTCATGGGGCAGAAGGCCGAGCTCACTCCTATTGCTGGCTACCCAGGCGCATACGAAATCAACGGCGAGGCGTACATGGAGTTGGACGAGTCGTTGGACATGGCGAAGGATAAGATTGCTCTTGCAGGCATCTATGCTTACAAGGGTCAGCAGGGTGCTGGCACTCGCGCTATGTCTCTCCTTGTCAATGCTGCTGACGACCTCGACCTTGCGATTGAGCTGGACGCCGTACCGTTTGGTGACGGTGACCGTGCCATCCCTACTAGTAAGCTCGTAGAGTTCTATGAGAAGTTCGGCTTCCAAGTTGTGCCTCAGTCGGGTATGACATCTCGTGATGAGATTGTGATGTCTGCTGAAGAAGACTTGGGTGGTGTGAACATGCAACGTCCACGCGACGGCATGACAGTGGATGGCTCAAGCATCCAGACCATCCCAGGCATGACGCAAGAGGAGTTCTCGTCCCTGCTCGACGCAGACCAAATCCTCCGCAAGGACACCTACCTCTCGGACTTCGACGTCAACTTCCAGTTGGCTCAAGATGCTCGCCCAGAGACGTACGTGCAAGACAATGCCAAGGGAGCACAGACTTTCGTAGACAAGTTGAAGACTATGCCAGGGCAGGCTGTGTTGAACTTCGGCTCGCCCGACTTGATTGGTCAGGGTAGCTTCGTCAATACTACAGGCCTTCAGCGCGACGTAACCAACTATGTACCAGGGGGTAAGCGTGCGCCTGGGGTGCTTTCGAGCATGGCTGACGCAGGCAACTACGACTTGGTCACCATGTATGACGTCTTGGGTAGCGCCGATGTTGCCACTCAAGAGCAGATGTTGGACGTTGCCTTCAACTCTCTGGCTTCGGGAGGAAGCATTGCTATCTCCGACCTGTCCTTGCGTCAGGTTCAGAACTTGTCTGAGCGTGCATTCGATGGGCAGGCAGCAGCTATCGTTAGCGAGGATGGTGTGACCAAGGTCTACAAGCCGCTGACGGAAGACATCATGTTCAACCTTGGACGTGAGCACATCGAGAAGAACTTCCCAGACCTTATCTCCGACCAAGTGCGTGAGGATATGGACGAGGCGAAGCGTAGCATTGAGGCAGCCAAGAAGTACAAGACTGAAGCATTGGAGTCTGGCGACCTCGACGAGATGGCCTATGCCGACCGTCGACTGTTGGTGGCTGAGACAGACTTGCGTGCCGCAGCCCTCCGCATCGAGCGTGCAGGGGTAGACCTCTTGGCTCGCGACGATGTCAACATGGAGAACTGGCTCGTCGAGAATCGAAACAAGGTTGTTGCTGAGCACGTGGACGCATTCTTGAACAGCAGCATGGAGGGCTCGTCTCCTCATCAGCGTTCAGCTCGTAAGCTCTACCCACAAGAAATCTTCCCGTACCTCTACCGCGAAGGTTTTGGCGGACGCATGCAGTACGACTACGAGTTGGGCTCTCCAGCCAAGCACGTTGTCCACACAGCATGGCGCGGCATGAGCATGGAGGAGTACGAGAACGCGAAGCGTAACGGTCACATCAAGAGTACTGGAGCTGAGAATCGTGCAGGCCTTGGTACGCACACCTTCTTTGCACGTGACCTCGTCAGCGCATATCAGTATGCCACACGCTCATGGCGGGAGGGTGGCCCAGCAGGTGTCATCGTACAGGTGGCCGTCACTCCAAGCATGGGCTTCAACGAGGACATCCATAACGACCAGCGCATCCGTAATGAGTTGGGCTTGCGTGGTGACCTCAACAACGATAGCGATGCTCGGGCTCGTCACTTAGCTCAGAAGTCTATTGCCAACAACACGCCACACTACATCGCAACAGACAAGGTTGTTCCCATGTCTGCTGTCGAGGCCGTGTACAAGGTTGACTTTAGGACTGGCGGCAAGAACTTGAGAAGCATTGATTTGGCTAAGCCTACCCGCGACCTCTACGGTGTGTCGGGCTACGCAATGTTGGGTGCCTCCCTTCCAGGGGGTGGCGTTGTTACAGGCGTTGAGGTCAGTGACATCAGTGAGCAAGAGCTCGGTGCGGCGGCCATCCAATTCCAGATGGACATCCCATCAGACCTCAAGTACCGTGGCACAAACTTGGCGGAACTTGGTAAGGAGCACGGCGTGGCCAACCTTGGCCCCGTATCTCCTGTTGAAGAGATTCGTGAGGGTGACCGTGTGTACCGCATCCCAGGAGGATTGGAGGGTACGTTTACCTATGCCGACCTTATGGTGTTGAAGGCTCAGGCCTATGACCCCAACCTGATGTCTGATGAGTTGCGCTCCAAGTTGTGGCGCAAGATGGCTGAGACGCAGACGCCTGACGTCACCACAAATGACGGCAAGCTTGACGTCTTCAATCGTATCATCTTCGGCATGCTGTCGCCTAACCAAGCTCTGACAGCCAATGAGTTCCAGTACTTGCAGATGCGTGTACGGAACATGTCTGAGTTGCAGCTGCTTGCGGACTTGGTGCCATGGGAGTTTGGCGCTAAGGTGGACAAGAAGCAACGTGCCGCTCTCGAGAAAGAGATTGCTCAGAAGTTCGGCATGGACTCTGGCAAGTATCGCGTTGCTGTTGACGGTCTCGAGTTGGTGGTGAACCGCAAGGGTGAGACGCAGACAGAGGGTGCCTACGACATCGAGACTGGCGAGCACATCAAGGGACGCAACCACCCACGCTACTCTGAACTTGCTGCGGCTCGTAAGAAGTACCGTGAGATGGAGGTCAAGCCAGAGATTGTGAATCGCGGTGGCCTCGGAACTCGTGGCACTGCTGAGATTACGCGTATCGCAGAGGCAGCCAAGCTGTTCTTGAAAGACCCCGACTTCTTTGTGAAGAAGGCTGACGAAGACTGGTCACAGTTCGTGTCTCGTGTGAGCTCACAGTTGAGCGGCATGAGCGCAAAGGTGGGCAGCTTCGCATTGGTGTGGCAAGACCCAGCACAGGCAGCCATCAGCGCTGTCGACCGTCACATGGCGCGTGCATTCTCTAAGGAGGTGTACAACACGCCAGCCAAGCGGGCTGACTTCCGTCGTCGTATGCTTGAGGCATACAACCGCCGCGTTGCTGAGGCCGACAATACACAGAACAAAATCAATGTGCTGCTGGCCAAGGAGAAGCTGACGGCAAATGAGAGCAAGGCGCTGGGGCAGTTGCGTAAGCAGCTTGCGGCCAACCCGCTCTTGCCTGGCATGCCTCCATTGCAGAACGTCGATGAGCTGATGAACGCTCGAATGGACCTCAACACATCTAATGGTGTGGTCAAAGGTTCTGTTGGTGCACGCATCATGATGGACGTTCTCTTCACAGACCTTAGCGCACGTGAGCTGAAGCGCACGGTGCGTGGCAAGTTGAACCCAAAGATTGACCCAGCTGTGGCTGGCGCCGACTACGTGGTTACGCCTGAAACGATTCAGGTGATTAGCGACACGTATCAGCAGGCCCTTGCCGTCAACGACAGGCTCGCTGCTGAGCAGGGACTGTCTTTGTTTAACAGTCAGTGGATGTTGTGGGATGGATTCCGCAAGCGCTTGGAGCCCCACGCACCTATGTTCCCGAATCTCTTCAAGCTCCCTCGCATGGAGCAGCAGGAACTCGAGGCATCAATGCGGGCCCACGCTGAGGCAGGATACACGGACAGCACCAAGGACAAGGTGTACAACCCGAAGACTGGAGAGGTTGACTTGGAGATGCGCGGAGCGCGACCAGCCGACCCACAGGCTTTGTTGTACTTCGACCTCGAGCAGGGCCGTGACTACAAGTCTGAGATTCGTCAGACCATCAGCCAGTACAAGGGCCGCATCGGTCGAGACAGCTTGCTCAAGGCCATTCACGAGAAGGCCAACAAGGCGGGCGTGCAGATTTCTATGGAGGAGCTCAATGCCATGTACGACAACCGTGGTCCTCAGCCAGACAACCGCGCCTCTGACCGCCGCAAGTACACCGCTCGAGTAGAGACCAAGGTGTCACGCGCTACGGCTCAGAAGATTTCAGAGCAGGCCAAGAAGTACATTCCTAAGAGCAATGTGATTACGGACATGGAAGCTGACGTCCTCTTGCAGAGCGTTGGTCACGACCAAGTTCGTACCATGCTTCTTGACCCACCTGAGTGGTTGCTGCCAGAGACCCGCGTGGCGCTGGCCAACAAGGTCGTCATGGACTTGGAGACTCGTATCGTAGCGGCACGAGATGCCAACAACGACGAGCTAGCCAACGAGCTCGAGAATGGATTGGATGCGGTGGTCACCAACATCAGTGAAGAGCTGACCCGAGCAGGTCGATTCACGCAGGCGGCACGCATGCTCAACGCTCTCGGTCCTAAGCGATTCGCCAAGAAGGTTAACAAGATTTCAGGCGACCGCCTCACAGAGGAGGAGCTTGGTCAACTTGAGGAGCGTAAGCGTAAGCTCGACGCCATGGAGGAGGGCTTTGAAAAGAGCCGTGAGGAGTTTGAGCTGCTCAAGCTCAAGGACCAGATGCTGCACAAGCACAAGGACAAGTGGGAGCGTAGCAAGGATGTGTTCCGCGCATACTACTATGCCTCTATCCTTAGCGGTGTCAGCACTCAGAAGCGCAACATCTTTGCAAACTTCCAGGCAGCCCTCGGTGAAATGTACACTGTCGGTATCCGTGAGTCCATTCTTCAGAAAGACCCAACCCAGTTCTGGAAGTCTTGGAAGGGCCTTATGTACGGGCTCAAGAAGGGTGCGGTTCAGGGTGCTGAGATTATTGCCAACGGGGTGAAGCACCCAGCAGTTGGTGACAAGGTGGAGAACCCGCCATTGTTTGAGTGGTGGAAGCTTTCCGAGACAGGCAACGAGTGGTTCGATAAGGCAATCAACAACAGCTTGTGGGGGCCAGACTTCCTCAAGTACGTGAACCGATTCATGCAGGCAGGTGACGCACTCTTCTACTACGGGGGTGTGGGCATTCAAGAGTACGCCTTGGCACAGCGCATCAAGTCTCGTCAGACAACTGGCCGCGACAAGCCTACCAAGGAAGAGCTCGATACTGCTGCGGCAATCCTTGGCGAAGACCACACCGTGCTCAACGCTGCGAAAGCACGGGCGGCATCAGAGGGCTTCAACCCTAAGGGCAACCGAGAGCAGCGTCGTCAGTATGCCATCCGTGTTCAGGAGCTTGTCGACATGCAGAAGGAACAGAGCGTGCGCGAGAGCGCTAACGACTTCGGTCGCCGCATGACCTTCAACTACGAGCCTGAAGGATTGATGGGCTTGACGTACGACATCATCCTCAAGGGACGTCGCACGCCAATCATTGGACCTGCCATCACAGCTGTGGTTCCGTTTGCTCGCATCGTGTCAAACGTGTTCAACCGTGGTTTGGACTGGACTCCTTATGGTTTGCTTCGCGGGGCACGAGGTAAGGTGAAGACCCACAAGCTTGGTGGTCGCACGGAGACGCGTGAGTACAGCGAGCAAGAGCGCGTCGACTTCTACATCAAAGGAAGCACTGGCCTCATGGCTGCCGTCGGACTGTTTGCCATGGTGGATACGACGACGAGGACATGTTTGAAATCACGGGTGAAGGACCAGACGACATGGCTCAGAAGTACGAGCTCATGTCCAATGGATGGCGTCCATTCAGCATCAAGTTCAACCGTGGTCCACTCAAGGGTACACGCATGAGCTACGTCGACAGCCCGCTCTTCTTTACGATGGCGATGGCTGGCACGTTCAACGACTATCAGAAGTACAATGTCGATGAGGAGACCACTCGAGACAACGTGCTGAAGGCGTCGTTCGGAATGATGCAGTCCTTCTATCAGCAGAGCTACCTGTCGGGTGTGAACGACTTGTTCCAGGCGATTGACCCGAACAACCCGAACGCAGCCCGCAAGGCATTCGACTTGACGCTCCGACCATTCCAGTCAGTGGCATTGCCAAACATTGCCAAGCAGACTATCCGCTTGGGCATGGAGGCAGCGGACACGCCAATCAAACTCCGTCGCAAGGGTGTGCTGGAGCGTGGCTTGGATGGATTCGTTCGCGACGTGCCATGGATGAATGACCACCTCGACGACATCACAGATGTATTCGGTGACCCTGTCACTCCAGAGGGACAGTTCCGCAAGATGTTTATCCCCTTCGACCTCGAAGGTGAGAAGCCACTGCACCCCTACCGTCAGCGTCTGTATGAGGAGGCCATCTTCATTGGTCAGCCCAACAGCCGCAAGGTGTACGACGAGAACACTGGAGAGATGGTGACCATGTCCGAGAGTCAGTTGAGTCAATACCGACGTCGGTCTGCACAACTCTTCGATGAGTACATGCGTGAGACATACATTCAAATTCAAGACCTTGAGGGCGATGAGTTTGCACGGGAGGTGACAACCGTCAAGCGCAACGCACGAGAGGACGCATTGTATGAACTCTTTGAATGATGAGAAGAATTGATGAAATCATTTTGCATTGCTCTGCGACGCCTGAAGGGCGGGACGTATCTATGGCTGACATCCGTAAGTGGCATGTTGACGAACGCGGCTGGTCGGATGTGGGGTACCATTTCGTCGTTACACTTGATGGAACTGTCCATGTCGGCCGTCCTATGGACCGTGCAGGTGCGCATTGCAAAGGCCGTAACGGCAATTCAATCGGCGTATGCTACGTTGGGGGGATGGATTCGGACATGGTGCCTAAGGATACGCTTCTTCCTGTCCAGGAACGGTCGCTGAGAAAGCTCATCAAAGCCATTCGCCTGTTGTTTGGGGAGGTGGAGATTAGCGGACACAACCAGTACTCAGCCAAGGCTTGTCCAAGCTTCGACGTCAAAGAAAAATTTGCTGACCTCCTCTAACCGCCTCTCTATCTTGCAAGACATATCGCAAGATTAAATGCAAGGTGGAAAAAGGAAAGAAGATACGGGACACGAAGCTCGGGGCATGGCTCAAGGAGAAGGCACCAAACATCTTGGATGTTGCGGGCGACCTTCTGCCAGACAAAGGTGCGCTGGGGGTTGTAAAAAACTTGCTGGACAAGGAGCCAGCGATAAGTCCCGAAGAGGCAAAGGCTGTTGTGGAAGCCGAGATTGCGTTTCAAAACAATGTGACTGAGCGATGGAAGGCGGACATGGGGAGTGACATCAAGCTCGCCAAGTACATCCGTCCAGTAACGCTCATTGCCTTGATGACCATGTTCATGGCTACCATGGTGGCTGATAGCATGGACTCTTGGCCATTTAACGTGAAGGACTCCTACGTGTCCTTGCTAGAAATACTTATGCTGACCTCATTCGGCGCCTACTTTGCAGGGCGCACTATTGAAAAGTCTAGGAAATGAAGCTGCTCTGGAAGAAAATTGTGTGGGCATTCATGGAGTTCAATAAGATGATGTGATATGCCGTTACGCGACAAGAAAGGTCTGGCCAGAGCCAAAGCCATCATGAAGTACACCGACTCGGAAAGCAACGAGTTGATGATTGGTGTGCTTCACATGTCCATCCTCCCCTTTGCCATGTTTGAGCTAGGAAACCCCTGGGTTTTACTACAGGTCGCAGCTCACTTGGCGGGCGGCTTTCAAGTCTACTGTGCCCTATGGGACGGAAGATTGTTTATGCGCAAAGTAGCAGTGCAGATTGCTTCTGTCATTTCAATCGCAACGGTAGCTAACTACACTACAGCAGGCATGATGAAGGGCTCACACTTGGGCTGGCTTCTCATCTGCGCTATGAGCATTTGGAATTTGTATCGTGTATCTCACGAAGAACTCTACAGGAAATAATGGACCCGCAAACAATCATCACAATCGTAACCGTCCTTGGCTCAGCGGGGGCTTGGCAGTTCTATCAGTCACGAATGAAGATAAAGCACCAGGAACGCAGGAAGACAAAGGGGAGCAGACCCTCTTCAGGGACGATTTGAGGGAGCGTGTGGCCGTCCTTGAGCAGAAGCTGGAGGAAGCTTACCAAGAGAAGCAGAAGACGCAGGAGAGACTGGCTGTGGTGATGACAGAGCTGGCTGAGTACAAGGTCAGACTGGAGTTCTTGGAGAAAGAGAACGACAGACTCAAGTCTCGTTAACGAGTAATCGTCACATGGCCCGCCATGCTGACAACCTTCTGACTTTCCCACGTGCTGGCCTTAATCGTCCAAGTGTAGACCCCGTCAGGAACAAAGGCGTCTAGTCTCTCTCCTAGCCACTTGTCGTCAGGGTCGTAGCTAATCCACACCAGTGTACCCCATCGGTTGTAGACGCGACACTCCCACTTCCACCAGCATTCTTGCTTTGTGATGGGGCGCCAGATGTCATTCAATCCATCGTTGTTGGGCGTGAAGGTATTGGGCACATAGATGCCTGGGTCATTGCAATCTGTATCGCTACCGCCATCGTGTGGGGGATAGATGCATTCGCCGTCAATCGTACAGTCAGGGCAGTAGTTGAGTGCTGATGGGTCGAGGCATCCTTGATACACACAGCTGTTGTCGCTGATGGTGGCTGATGAGTTGTAGTTGTACGCGAACATGTCAGTGCAACCGTACACTACGGGTGGTGGTGGTGGCGCACATGCACCGTTCAGGCTCCACATAATCCAACTGTTCCAAACGTCTTCGTCGGGGTAAGGGAAACCGCCAAGGCCTCCCTCGCCCAGTATGTTTTGACTGTCGTTGATTTGCCACACTGTGAGCACCACGCACTCCTCGAAGTATGCCCCACTCTGCATGATGTCTATCCAACACGCTGCTGTTCCAGACCCAGCAAAGGGAGTCTCGGCCAAGTTGAATGTAACAGTGTCGCCTGTCTGCAAGATGTCGTCTGGCCCCTCTCCAATATCAAAGCCAGGGAAGTCTAGCGGGAAGATGAGTAGCGCCCAGCCGTTGTCATAGAAGCATGGGAACTGGTCCTGCACATCCTCGATGGGTGGCGTAAAGGAAATGGCCAACAGGAACTCTCCGATTGAATCAGCTGCCGTGCCACAGTTACCTCCATTCACAGCAATCGTCATGTCGGTGGAGATAGGATTGAACCCAATAATCTCCATGTCACATTGTGCCCAAGACATGATGGGCAACAAGAACCAAATAAGCTTCTTCATTGGACGAAGACTTTCTTGGTGACACGTCCCCACTTGAGGATGTAGACCCCAGTGGCAAGCTGCTCCACAGGACCACGAACCTTTCTACCCGCGAGGTCGTAAATCTGAGGAGGTCCACCAAACACCCCGCTCGATGAAGCCACCGTCAGGTCTTTGAGCATACCGATGGAAAGGTCTTGTTCTACAGGGCAGTCATCTCCAATCTCTGTGAGCACATAGAGCAGGTCAAACACGTTTACGATACCATCGTTGTTAGGGTCTGTTTCACAATCGCCCTGGCACCCCCATTCACCCAGCATGTAGATGATGTCTCCATTGCCGACCGTCCCGTTACCGTCAAAGTCAAGGGGGCATGGGTCGATGTCGATGCAGAAGGTCTCCTCCCATACAGAGAACTGGGCACCAAAACCTGTGGCAAATACTGTATCGCCATTGATGGTGGCTGTGATTCCATCAGACCCAATGTCACACGTGCCGTCGTTACCGAAGTCAATGCTACAGAATCCGTCACCGTTTGAATCTGTGATGACGACATCGTAGCAACCATTGTAAACGCAGACCTCATAAGCGTAAGGGCCTGTCTGAACAGGGTAGCCTCCATCTCCGATGAGCACCTCACCAGTAGAGTCGTAGATGTCCCAGCTGGTTTCATTAGACCAAGTGTCAGTGTCAACCACAATATCCATAAGCTCCCCATCCACAATAGAAATGGGCCACCATGCATAGTCATTGTCTGCGTAATCATCTTGGCCACTGATTGTCTGCACCTCAAACTGAGAGGCGCCATCAACGAAGACGCCCTCGAACAGTACCGATTCAATGCCGACCTGCATGTCGTAGATGTACTCGATGTACTCGTTACCGTTGCAGTACAACTGAACCTCTACAATATCGAGAGGCAGCACACCTTGGTTCAGTACATCAACCCAGATGTCTTGGTGTGTGGTACACCATGTGTCCTGATAGAACGCTGCCTGAGGTGTCACATCGTAGTCCACCACAGGCACGCACGAGAGGTTGTCTGTCAGACCTGTGCGCAGCGTTTGAAGCTGCTCATGCATGCGCTCTGACTGACCAACAGTAAAGCTTTCTTTACAGGTCTCGAGCGTGTAGTCCATGAAGTTATCGGTCAAAGCATCAGGGCAGACAGGGTTGTCGCACACTAGGTTTGACTGAGTCGCAGGCGTGTCGCACACTTGGTCTCCCTGAGTTTCGCAGTTGGTCTCAACGCAGTCGTTGCTGTTTGAGAACGTGTGGTAAAGGCTGAGGTGATGCCCAATCTCGTGCACCCCCGTGAATCCCAGCTCGCGGCCAGGCTTGAGCACGCCCTCTGTTCCTGTCACATTGTACAGGCAGATAACACCGTCCCTGCAATCGTTGGTGGGTCCGAGGTAAGCGAAGCCTTGAATGCCATTGCCACCATCGTTGCCGTTGATTTCTGATACCACATAGTAGTTGATGTACTCGTCAGGTTCCAGCATCCTGCCGCCTCCATCATGTCTCCATGACTCCAGCCCGCTCCATTGAATGCGTTGTTGGAAACCCCATCGTAGAGGTACTCCTCGTTCCAAGAGGCATCGTATCGAGTGATGCCATTTGTTGGGTTGCCGTTCGGGTCACGAACAGCCATGCAGAATTGAATCTTACTCTCTGCAAACTCCTCGTTCAACACATCGAACTGTGAGAGAATCTGAGCATCAGAGATGTTGTTGTCTTCCCCTGCCCCTGTGTGAACCACATGAAACACAACGGGAAGTGTAACCGTCTCAACATCGTCAAGGTTAACATCGACGGCTCTCTGCTTGAGGCCCATGACCTTCACGTCATTGGGCATAAGCATGGAGCATTCTTGACCGTGGAGTGAGAGCGTTAGGGAAGTTACAAGTAAAGCAAAGAGGTATCTCATGAGGAAAGGTTTCCTACAAAGAACGCACTCTATGCCAAGAGGTTGTGTCTTTTTCCATAATCCCAACAATCGGATATGTCAAAAAGAAAGGGGGAACCGTTGTCCCCCCTTACCATTATACCTACTGTACTATATGCACATCCCAATCAAAATGGAATATCCTCAGATGCTCCACTTGTTTTGGCTTTTCCAGATGACACCGCCGCTCCCTCGCCAGTCATACGCCAGCAAGTGGGGGTGCCCATACGCAGGTCTCCATCGCGTGTCGTGTAGCTGCGGAGGTTGACGCTGCATTCAACGGTGTTCCCGACGCTGTAGTTGGTTGGGATGTCCGCCTTCTCTCCAATGAACTCCACTGGCAGGTCTACGGGGTAGTCGCCGTGGGTTGTCACTGTGATTGAGCGCTTGGCCAATGCGCCCTTCTGAGTTTGAATCTCAGTTTGCTCACCAATCTTGGTCAGCTTGCCTTTAATAGTAAATGAGTCACTCATGTTGTTAGAGTTTGGTACAAAGATAGTCAAAAGATTTGATTCACACGCAGCGCCTGAAGGATTTCCATGAAGTCTTTCTTCTCCATGATGACGTACTCGTCGTTCACCTTAGGCACCTTGTGAAACAGTAGTTTCATTTGGGTTGGCTCTGTCTGCATGTCCGCTAGAACCTTCTTGTAGTTGGGGCTCTTGGCGTAACACTTGCACTGCACAGCCCATGGGTCTGTCCCCACGAGGTCAATGCCTTTGTCGTCCGTAAGCTTACTAGCGTACCTGCTAGTCTGGCATTCCTCGTATCCAAGCTCGATGAACTCTTTACGAATCTGCCGCTCGTAGTCGTGGCCCTTTCTGCGTGAGGTGTTTCCCATTAGATTTCTAGTTGTCCGTACTTGCCGACTTTGTGCTGAGGTCGCTCTGCATGACTGCTCACCTCCGAATATACGCCAGTCTTAGGCTCATAAACAAACGAAGACTTGCCAACCTTTCCGATGAATCGCCAGCGCACCTTCCAAACGTGAACGTCTACCAGCTTCTTGGCATGGTCTCGATAGACTGTGATGCCGTTGTCGGTCAGGTTGAAGAAGTGCATTGAGCCAGCAAGGTCCATGCCGTTGGCAACGGTAGTCTTGCCGTCTTGCTCGCGCCCCATCTTACGTGGGTGCACAACCATGAACACAGCGCATTGGTATCGTTCCTTGAACGTCTTGATTTTATTCATGACGTGTCCGATGTAGCTGTGCTCGGCCATGCCCTTTGGAATCTTGTGCTCCATCGTGGCATAGTTGTCAATGATGAACGCATTGATGCCCTCACGCTTAACCAACTGACCTGCCTTCTCCAACAAGCCGTCGATGCTCAGGTCATTCTCGTCCATGTTGACGAAGCGGAAGTGCTCGTTGACCCAGTTGACGGACTGCATCAGGGTGTCCTCGTCCATCTTTACTGCCACGTCCTTGGCGTAGAAGCTCTTCCCCGTAGCCTTCTCTGTGATTTCAGCCACATGAATCTCTACAGGCTGCTTCTCTGCGCTAAAGACTCCGAACTTCCACCCATGACGGGCTGCCAACCTCACCATAATTTGGTCAAGGAAGCTAGACTTGCCGTGCCCAGGCACACCCGTGATGAGGTAGCTCTCTCCAGCTCGAAAGGACAGGTGGTCGTCGAACTCGGGGTAACCAATCCTATCGCCTTTGGGCATGCCATCATTGTACAGGGTGACAATCCTGTCCATAACGTCAATGGGATTCGTGACACCCTCTACAGGCCACGCCTTGGCGTTGGTGAAGCATGAGCGAAGCATGTCTGCCCCTTGATTGATGAGCACATCGTTAGCATCCTTGCATCCTTCAGGGTAGCTCACGGTGTAGATTCGCTCGAGACCTAACCTTCGAGCTAACTCTTTCTGTAGGCTTCGCCCAGGAGCATCCGCATCGCAAGCCAAGTACACCTTCTTGAACTGGTCGAGCCTGTCGATGTCGTTGTCCAAGTAGTCGAGCTTTTGCTTACCTGCATTGGCACCCGTCGGAACACTGATTGCATTGTCAATGCCTGCGCTCTGGAAACTCAGGGCATCAATCTCTCCCTCCGTGATGATGACGTAGTCGTCCGACTTGACGGTGTCCAATCCATAGAGGATGACCTCTGCTCCGCTGACCATCTTGAAGTTCTTCTGTCCGTCACGGAACTTGGTGTTGATAAGAGTGCCGTGCCTGTAGTAGTTGAACTGCACGACGTTGACCTCTTCCTGAATCTGCGGCATGTACTCTCGCCCAACGGTGACGCCGTACTTGGTCAGGGCATCCATAGTGATTCCCCTTCCCTCCATATAGGATATAACGGGCTGTGTCAAAGGCTCCTGGCTGTGGCTAGGTAGCTTGTACTCGTCCTTCCTGTTCTTTACGCTGCCTGTCCACTCGCAGTGAAAGCAGTTCCATGTCCCCTCACTGAGCCAAACGCTCAGGCAGGGTTCAGTCTTCTTCTTTCTTTCGTGACTGCACTTGGGGCAAACAACTTTGACTGGCTCTGACTGACCGAGATGCTTCAGCTCTACAGGAATGCCAATCGACTTGAGTTTGTCTAGATAGTTCATACGAGTGCGCTGTCTTTCTTGTTTGACCCTGAAGCAAAGTGCTGCTTGGCTTCGACAAAGTACTCGACGAACTTCTTGGTGCTGCGGAAGAGAGTTGCAGGGCGGATGTACTTCTGCATGGTCTTGTCTCCCTGCCAGTTCTCAATCGCCCAGTCTACAACCATGTGAAAGTGCTCGACCATAACCTTTGGTCGGTCCTTCATGATGGTTTGAATGTTCTTGACGTACGTTCCGTCAGTCGGATAGTTCTTGCCCGTCTTCTCATTGAGGTACTCGATGACCTCAACCGTCATGCCATAGCATGCGTTGCGGTTCAGGACCTCTTGTTCGGATGCGGTCTTGTTGTAGACCACTACGTCAACCCACAAATCCGTGGTGTCGTAGAAGTCAACGCTCTGCTCAAGGATTCCCTTGGTGTGCAGGGCATTGAGATACTTCTGGATGGTCTTCGCGTCAACGCCAATGTACTCGGCGAGACTCAGCTTGGTAATGGGGAGGGATGCAGGGTGGGCGGCGTGAAAGATTGCGTCCGCAATCAGATACTCTATAGCCGACAAGTCAAGCTGCTTCCTTTTTTCATGAAGCAGTACAGAATAGTTCATAGGGTAGCATAGTTACAGCAGTTTTTGTAGGGTCACCTTGTGATACCACAGGGTAGTGTCGTTGTTGTTTCGGTTGCTCACCACTTCGATGAGCGCTTGCACCTGTACATCAGCCAACAAGTCTTCAATCAGACTCATCTTGTTGTTCCAGGCGGTGACGGAAAGGTAATCGCCGTCAACTTCCAAAACCAAATTTCGGTATTGGTTTGTTCGGTTGCCATGCTTGAAGCTAACCACGTCCTCAACAGTCACGACGCGTCCTTGTACAGTCAAAATCATTTCCCAGTAATAATGTTGTAGATGACGACATCTTCTTTGATGTGATGCTCCACAAAATTCATCACCAATTTAAGGAGTTTCCAGTGCTTGCTGTGCTGGTCTTCCTTTGTGAGTCCATTGATGGAGCGATTGTACATCATAGAGGTCAACCGTTCATACTGTTGTATGCGAAAGGCATACTCTTCCTCGTCCATTGCGAGAAAGTCCATGACCTCGTACTTGTCTTGACGCATCATCTTAGCCACAGCGACAAAGACGAGGCGTCCGATGAACGTATTGCCTTCGATGTCGGCATCAGTTGACAAGACTAGCCGCTCACCACCAGCAAGAACCATGTTGGCCTTGCATGCTCGGTAGATGAGAGCTAGTCTGTCGTTCATTGTTTCTTGGATTCAAAGAACTTGTCGAGGTCTGACTTCAGATACTTGTTTGGATTGCTACTAATATAAGAAAGACCTTCCTTGTGGTAGCGTTGAAGCGTTTGCCGCGAAACTCCGTACTGATTGATTACTTCAGTAGTCGTTAGCATTACAGACTTCTTGCGAGACCGAGTCTCTTGGCGCACGACATCTCGAATGATGCCACGCAACTCATCAATGGTGAGTTCAGATATACTTTTTGAGTTCATCTTCGTTTAGTTTGACTGAGAAATTCTTGCGGAACAATACCCGCCCGAGGTCGCCACAATCAATGCGCGTGGCGTCACGCTGTACCATCTGCTTCTTAATCTCGTTAGCGTAGCGACGCTTGCTTTCGAGCGCGAGCTTCTCCTCCTTGTGTGCCACATGATATGCAAGCACAGTTTCGATGAGGTCGCTGTCAGCTTCGATGGTAATCTCCTCCAGCTTAGCTTTCTGTACTTCAGAGTAGAAGGCGCTAGCATCCATGCTGCCATCGTTGGGTGGCTCAAGCTTGGACACCAAGTTCATCTTCTGATGGTAGGTGGCATGAGGAGCTGCATCCAACAGCTTGCGTGCCGCCTGTACCCTCTCGTAGAAGTCCTTGCTCTGCTCGAGGATGGTGTTTTGGATAGACTCGTTGGGCTCAAAGGAGAACACCTCGAAGTTCCTACCATCCTTGAGCATGGCTAGCTCAGCGTACTCGTATCCAAGCACCAACATGTAGCATTGAATCTGAAACATGTAGTAGGGAGGGATGCCCCCGACCCACTTGTCACTTGCGTACGAGCTGATAGTCTTGATTTCCAAGATGCCCTTGCCATCGTACTCAGGGTGAGACGTGATGACGCCGTCAAGGTTGGCGAACAGCCACGGATAATCCTCATTGATGATGATGGCGTTTCTCTTCTGATGCTTACGGGTCTTCACTCCGTTCTCGTAGTTAGAAAAGAACTCATCTTGGTCATCAGACCAGTAGTCGTAGAGCCCAGCCACGTAATCCTCAAGCAGAGTTCCGTGAAAGGTTGCCTCGTTGTTCACGAAGCCTCGCTCTGCCAAGCCAACAGCCTGATAGAACATGGACACGGGGCCCTTGTACGGATTGATACCCGCCAAAGCACCTTGGTCACTCCCACCTGTGCGCCCGCTGTTGCTCAGCATGGTGCGCTGTTCCAGCCACTCTTCACGAGAGAGGCCAGCGGTCTTGATGGTGGTAAGCTTACCCATTTGCCACCTCTTCAGTAGCCTTGGCCTTAGCCTTGCGGATAAGTCCGTTCAGGGTAGCCTTCATGGTGTCGTCGAAGTCGTAGTTCTTCATGCGAGTCTGCACCGTCTTCCACTTGGTGGGATTCTCCTTGAGGAAGGTGAGCATCTTGGAGAAGGCATCATCGTCAGCCTCAGGTTTGCTGTTCTGAGCCTGAACCGCACTCTTCACTTCCTCGGCGGAGGCAATGCTGTTGTCGATGCCGATGTTCATGAAGCCCAGGCATCGTCCGATAGCCGACGTCTCGCAGTTCTCGATGTAGCTAGTCTTGTTGATGTAGCTTGACTGCTTTTCCTCATGGGCGTGGCCCACACTGATTACTCGGTCGCTCTCATCGAGCACCCACGCCTTCACCACACACTCTTCGGGTGAAAGCTGAATCACTTCCGTTTGCAATGACCATCCTTTGTAGGTCTCGCGAAAGAATTGAACTCGGTCATTGACCTGAACGTAGTCCTTTCCCTTAATCGCGATGGTCTTGAGACCCTGCTTCGTTTTCTTGTTCATGATAGTTAGATAGAATCCAGAATTTTATTAGTCCACTTTTGTTTGCATCCTCCATGACACTCTGCCAATCAAACTTGCCCTTGCCAACGTATCTCTTGTACACCAAGGATTGATGGTGCTCAAGGAGATATGCTTTCAGTTCTCCAAGGTTGATGGATATGTTTCCGAGCTCAACCTTTCCGTCTTCATAGTTGACGACGAGTTTCATTGAGCGAAGATACACAATGCGTCAGAATAAATCAGAGAACACGCCGTCTACTTCAGTCGAGGTGCGCTTCTCCACGTGAGCGATGTATCGGACAAAGCTTTTGCTGTCCTGGGCATGGCCTGACAAGACACGCACCGACCGCTCGCTGACACCACGCTCTAATAGATACGTGATGCAGCTACGGCGCAGCATGTGCGGTGTTGCCAGCTCAAACAATGGCTTGAACCCCTGAGCACGTGTGCCTGTGCCACGTTTGGGTTGGCTAACCTCCACCAACTCGTGAAGTGATGTGAACTTCTTCAGGTACAGCGGCAGTTCGTTGCGAAACGTCTGCACTTTGTAGTTGTTGCGTGCGGCTATCTCAAAGTAGCTGTCCATCAGAGCCTTTGGCACCTTCACCTTGACGGCGGCACCTGTTTTGCTTGTCGTCACGTGAAGCGTACCATTTCTGTACATCGAAGGCTTGAGGGAGAACAAGTCCTTGGCCCGCAGAGCTGTGATGAGCCCCACTTTGGTGTACACACTGCACTCAGGGTACTGCGAGTCCTCTTCCGAGGCCACCACCTCCTCAAACTGCTCAACATTCATGGCCACCACAGGTTGCTTGGCAAGCTGACGGCTCTTGAAGTTGTGCCGCATCTCCACGAAGTAGTTCTTGCTGAACCATGACAGGAAGACGAGGAAGATGTTGACGGATTGCTTGCGGCTTGCTTCAGCACACGTTCCCACCAACGATTCATCGTAGTCCGTCAGAGTCTTGGTCAGATTCTGCTTGTCGATGAAGTACACCATGTTCCTGTCGGCACCCATGTAGTCAGTTGCCTTGTTCAGAAAGTATCGGTAGTTCCTGTAGGTGGCATTGGTCACGTCCTTCTTCTTCTGACTCAGGAAGAAGTCAACCGCGTCGCCCAGTCGGGGTAGCTTTCCCTTTGGCCCACGCTTATCCGCCCAAGCCATGAAGCTCTTCGGATTCTTCTCGAGCTCGCTGACCTTACGCATGATTTCAGAGTTCAGCTCGGCAGCATTTGGCCCACGGAACAGGTGGTAGCTATCCACCTTGACAAGAGTGGTGTTCTTTGGAATCTTGATACCAAGGCTTACTCGCTTGGCTTCGTGCTCGCTACGCACCATGGCGTAGAGCACATCATCTCGACGATACGTCGACACTTTGGTTTTTCTCATAGTTTTTGAGTTGTAAATAGGTTGCATAAAGTTCGGTGACGTCAGCCTCCAGTCCGTTGATGTGACCAAGGCTCACGGTGACTGCCGTCGACCGTAGTTTTCTCAGATGTATCTCGCATGCACGGTACGCATCTATGTAGTCCGTGTAGTTTGTGTAGAAGAAGTTGTCGTGCTGTCTCAGGTGGTGAATCACTGTGGCGTGGTTGCACCTGAACGTCCGAGCAATCGTGTTCTTGGATGCGTTGATGAGGATGTGCGTCCTTGTCCTGTGGATAAGGTTGATGCAGATGCGTCGGCACATCACTCTCTTTTGGTGCCGCCCTGGCTTCATCCACTCCTTGGTCGGAGTTCCTGTGACAGCAGTCACCGTGTCCATACACATGCGAACGAGGTCATCGTAGTCCCATTCGCTGAACGTCATGTCGGGGTCGCACTCCATCTCTATGCAAGACAGCTTGCGGCGAATGGTTTCTATAAGTTTAGTCAGTTTGTGATGATGCATGTAGTTTCTTTTGGAGCTATCTAAGATAGCGCTTCTTCTAATAAGTCCCAAGCTCCATGGTACTTTGTCCACTTGCTGTTGGCGTACTTGCTTTCAGGTAAGGAAATCTTCCTGATGTCGGCAGTCGCTTCTCTTGGTATGATGAACCACGACCGCGAGTTGGATATGTACAAGCACCAAAAATCGAAGTCGTCGTACAGGTAAGCCTTCCTATTTGCGCCTGCCCCCTTGGACAGGTTGATGTTGTAGAAGCCATCTTGAGTCTTCTTCTTCGAGTTCGTCATCTTGACCTGACACTTGATGAAAGTGGAGGAGCAATGCTTGACAAGAACGACATCGTAAGGGAGGGCATCGGTTGGTTCCACAAGAGGAACCCAATTACGTTCGACCGCTTCGTAAGCGAAGAGCCACTCGGCTGATTTGCCGTGAGCTTTGGGGTGCATGCCCCAATATAAATCACTTAACGTTTCAATACAAACAGCTTCCTATCATCTGTGATGAGGTACTTGAAGTGCTCGTAGTCTACGTTGTCGTCATCATCCATCTGCCAGTGCGGGTGCACACGTGGGTTGTACGTGAGACGTGGACCAACATGTGTCAGCGGCTCTGGCTTGGTGATGTACTCCACCATGTCACATTCAATCCATGCGCAGACAGTCTTGTTCATCCCCTCGTAAATCTTGCGGGAAGTCTTTGAGTGATTGCGCAGTTGGCAATCCCACATGACTAGCCTGTTTTTCTTTGGGTTGATGTACTCCTTGTAGTTGTTCAACGTGTCGTGAACCTGCCAATGCATGTAGTTCTTGCCTCGAGCTAGGTGGAATCTTACCTTGAATCGTTTCATGTTTCATTGAGTTTGAATAGTCTGTCCACCGCCTCGAGCACAGCGGTGTCGTCGTCACTTTGTTCTCTCATCACACCAATCTGCGCAAGGTGTACGCCGTGCTCGATGCATGCGTCCCACTCGTACTGAGACAGCGTGTGTCCATCAGTCAGCATGTTTGCTATGCCGTTGACGATGTCGGGTGCACAAGAGTTGTTGCAGCGAATCAGGAAGTGGTCGAGATTGAATTGGTCTTGGATAGGTTTGCTTGTGCGTAGGTCACCCCATCGTCGAGCGATGGGACGCACCCACTCGGGGTGGTGCACAAGGTGCTCGATGGCATCAGCAATCAACCCGCTCAATTCAGAAGGTTGGTTGATGTCGTCGGGCGTCACGCGGTGAACGTACTCGTGCAGTTGCATGGCGTATCTCTTGGGACTCATCACCCTGAACCCATACGCTCGAACCACGGGCTCAATGTCGTTGGTGAACTGAATGTACTCGGAGCATGCGCGACCGAGATAGTCTTTGAGAATCACGGCAAGCTTTTCGTTGGCCTTCTTGCCAATCATGTTGACACTACGTCCATGTGTGCGGCGCCCTCGCCTGTTGTGCAGGGTGACGTGCGCTTGGAGGTCAACCTTCCGCCTCATCTTCACCTTGCTGAACACGGCATTGATGATGACACGAACTGACGGCATGCCTTCGGTGCCAGGCACCTCGTTGAAGACGGGGACCAACTCGAAGTTGTCAGTCTCCACCTCCCACTCATCGTCCATCTGCTTGTGCACATCCCACAGCGTGTGGTAGTCGGACAGGTTGTAGTTCAACCATGCAGTCAGGTTGTTCATGATGCTGTCCGCAGGGTGAATGTGGTCGTAAGAGTCGTATGGAAATTCTTTACGCATTCTCTATGTGTGTCGGGGTTGGTGGTAAATCAATGATACAAACCTCGACCTGTTCAGTAGAGAATCCTGTCTCCTGACACCACTTGTGTGCCATACTGCTTGCGTCACCGACCGAGGTGAAGAGGGCGACGTTGCCCTCCTCACCTGTCATTTGGTCAATGGTGCCCGTGGAGGGGCACACTCTCTCTACCCAGTACATTTTCATCGGATGATGCTGTGCGTGTTTTGGAACGCATCCATCAACTGAAGCGTGTCACGCACCCCCTTCATGAAAGCCTTGAACTCCTTGTCCGACATGTCGTAGTCGGTCAGGTCGTAGTTCACTCGGTTCGCATCGAGGGGGAACAGGTTACGCTCGATGTCTACGTTTGCTTGGGGAGCGAAGACCACCTCAAACTTGCGGGGGTTCGGCTCGCCCTGTTGCCACTGCGTGTTTGCCTCGGCCAACACCTCACGCACAATCGTCTTCACCCCTTCGCGGTCGAGCTCAGATGGGTCAGCATTGCGGATAGCGTCCTCAATCATGCCTTCAATCTCTTGCGCATCGCAGAGTCCCCAATCCGTGCAGTCGAAATGGTTCTGCAACATGTCGGAGAACTCATCATCCATTACGTTGTGTGCAATCTCGCCCGCCTTGTCTTCATCGACGGGGTCTCGCTCATCCATCTTGTCCTCGACTGTCTCGAGTCGGTCATGGATGTTCAGGGTTCGTGTCTCGAGAGCATTGACAGCCTTGGTCCACATGTCCACTCGTGATGAGGTGTTGAACCATGCAGAGAAACGAGCGGGGATGCCCTTGATGAGGGCGAGGAGGGAGAAGAAGAAGTTCTTCATGAGTGAAAGAGTTTAAGAGTTAAGCAGTCCGACCATCGAACTGCGGTGCAAAGATACAAAACGAAACGATACGAGTCAAGTCCCCTGAGAAATTAGTCGTCAATCCAAGGGGTGACGTAGTTCCACACAGCTTCAGGATTGTATCGGGGGAAGGAACGAATCACGCTGTCCTTGTCCGTGGCATAGGTGTCTACCTTCACCCATGGAGTCTTGGCGCGATTCATGAACAGCGGTGCGTCCACGTCCTCTTCAAGATAGACGTGCCCGCTTGCCAAGTTCATGTAAGAATACTTGCTCACCTTGTTGATGAGATTGTATTCACGGAGTTCGTCGGCATGGACGGCAAGCCATCCGTGTCCAGGGTCAGTAAAGAATTTCAGATTCATGAGTCAGGATTGTCTTCAAAGAATTTCTTGACGTGGGTGTTTGGCTCGGGCTCGAACCACTCTTTTACCTCACGTCCCGGCGTGTACAGGGTCACGTGTGATGGTGCTTTCTTCATCACCTTGATGGCGATGCGGATAGGTTTGGTCACTTGACCTTCCTCTTCGATGGTCAGGATGTACTCACCCTCACCACAAGTAATCGTGGTGGGGTGAGCACCCTGTTTCAGGGAGATGTTCATGCGGGAATCTCTTTTACGAAGTACTTGTTGTATGTGTCAACGAAAGTTCCCGTTGGTTCACATGCTTTCTCTGCCTCCTCACGTGTGTCGTAGATGGCATCCTTGCAGGGCGTCGTGATGTTGGCTCCGTAAGGGTTCCATCCACGGCTACGCACCCACACTTGGTACTTCACTTGCGGTTTCTTATTCAAATCAATCATTGTCTTGCAATTTGGGAGAGTTCTCCATGATGTACTTGGCAACAAGCTCTTCGATGTCACCGACCACCTCGTCTACGTCGTTGTGGTCGAGGTCGTACTCGTCAATCATTAGGTCGGATAGGTGGTTGTAACCACTCTTGACGCCAGTCTCCATGGAGTATGTAACGTGGTTGGCGTTGAAGCAGTTGCTGACGTAGAGTCGGATGTCTGATTCTGTTTCTTTAGCCATCGTGTTCGGGGTTGTAGGTAAACGTTTCTTCTAGAGTTACTTGCACTTGTGCAATCTTGGTTGATGGTCGGCATACAAAGGGCTGACCACCCAACCAATCCTCGGCATCCTGCTTGTTATCAAACAGGGGTGTGCATCGTAGATGCGGTTGTCAATCTCATTGTATGCCGTCCAATATGCAGTCACTTTCATCACCAATCTATTGTGTCGTGGTGGTTGATGGCGCTCAATCGCACCTCGTACGCGGAGCGGTTGGGGTCGCCGTGATTCAAGAACCATTCCTCTAGGTTGTAGTCGTAGAGGTCTTCGGATAGGGTGGTGTCGTGCACCTCAATCACTACAAGAGTATCGTCGGGGTACTTGTGTAGTGCTTCAATCAATTCTGCTTTAGTCATGCCGCTTCAGTTTCGCTGATGAGTTCTTCTTCGATGATACACACCATGATGTGGTCGATGATGCGGTCGATGATGTCGTCACCATTCTCACCCCACTCAATGCTTCCGTATCTGACGGAGGGGAGCCAAGCTCTGAACTCCTTGTACAGATTGCTCGGGACGTAGAAACGCAGGTAGTCCACCATCCTCTCGTAGTACGAGTCCATTGTGGTGTCCCCATCGTCCCACGTCCGCCACAGGTTGCAGAACCCGTTGTTGTAGTAGTCGTAGCCGATGCGAGAGATGGCGCGGAGTGCTTCAGGCAGTCCGTCTTTCGCTTCCCCTTGTACGGGGATGAGTTGTTTCCAAGCCTTGTCGTACTGCGCTTGGTACTTGCCTTCGTTGTTCCAATAGGAACCAATCTTGATAGATGCGCTCATGAGAGAGAGAGTTAAATAGTTTTTGAGTTTGCTTGCCGCAAAGATACGGCAAAGAGTCGATACGAGTCAAGCTTTGACCCATGTTTTTTTGTTCCCCCCGAAGGGGGGAGGGTAGGACGAACCCCTTCGCCCTGCCCCTCCCTGTGAGGTCAGGCTTGCGCTTTCACACTTGCTTTGACCTTGCGCTTGGGCAACCCCTTGCCCTTGCGCATGTACTCCACAGCCTTCATGGCGCGGTCAAGACCTTCACGAGCGTGCTTGGGGTGGTCTTTGAGGTGCGATACCCAACCCTTGAGGTAGGCTTTGGCGTTGTTGACGTTGAAGTCCACGCCCGCTATGTGTGACAGCAACATCGCACCAATCTCTGCTGTCAGTTCCTCGCGGGAGTATGCGTCGTCACCATGACGAGTGATTTCCTCGAGGTCCTTACGCTTGAGCCGAGACTCGTGCCCCGTGGAGTGCACGAGCTCGTGGAAAAGCGTATGGTAGTAGTCATCCGAGCGCTTGAACTGCGCTTTCTTTGGCATCTTCACTCGGTCCAGTACGCGGTGGTAGCATGCGCGGTCACCGCCGTGAGTGATTTTCGGGCCGTCGACGTAGCCTTTCACGATGTCGTCCGCCTTCTTCACGGGGGCGAAGATGTTGGACTCGTCAAGCTTCGAGGGCTTCTCCGCCTTCTGCAAGGGCTTGATTCCGCACAGGCCCACGTTGAACACGCAGTATTCCTTGAGTGACCACCGCTCTTCGGCATCCTTCAGGGCAATACCTGCACCGAGCAGGTCCTCCACGCGGTTGAAGTACTTGCCGTCAGCCACGTAGCCCTTGTTCCAAAAGCTGACCCAAGTTCCGTAGGAACCCTTCGGCACCTTGCCACCAAGCTTGGCGCATTGGCGCATGGTCACCCACTCGTTGGCGGTGTACTCGTAGAACTTGCCGTCCACAATCTGCCTGACTTGCCGTCGGGGTTGAGCTTGTCGTCCTCGGGGATAGCGTACGCAAACTCACACGAGAGGAGCAGTACGTTGATGCCCTTGTATGACTTGCCCGTCTGACGTGAGCGGGGAGCGAAGACGTGGGGTCAAGCTTCTGCCATGGGCAGAGCCACTGAAGTCCGTTTGACTCGATGCCTTCGACAACGATGTCGGCGATGCGCTGATATGCGCGGGGGATGTTAGTTCCCATAGTTAAGGGGGTTAGGGGGTTTGAAAAATGTCGCAGACGCTCCACGCGGGAGCGTTTCGTCCATTCAGGACTCGTCAGTGCGACTGACCCAATACTTTGGAGGCGGAGAGGAGCGACTTGCACGCGTCCTTCAGCTCACCTTCATGCATTTGCGAGATGTGGTAACAGAATCCGTTCACCATCACGTGTGTGGTGTCACCCATGGTGGAGATGACCTTGGTGTAGCCATCGCTCGTGAGGATGGTTTCTTCTAGTTTGGGAAGCATAGACATGCGGTTGGGGTTTGGGGGTTGAACTGCGATGCAAAGATACAACACAAGTCAATTCAAGTCAAGTCTTGTCAGAAGTTTTTTCCGAAAGTCAGCATTCATGCGGCTTCTAGCGGCAGAGTACTGCTCTTGGTTGAGAAGACCCACGTGGGGGAAGTCGTCAGGCATGTGCCACATTTGACGCACACACATGTCGGTTCCGTCCACGTACTCGTCTACGCGTTGGAGGAGTTCGGGCTCTGTGCCCTCCCATACCCAGCGCTCGCGGTCGTCGCGGTCGCCCCAACGTTGGAACTCGATGAAGCACTTCATACGCCCAAGTATGTGAGGATTACACACATGCCCAAGAGGGACAGGATTCCAATCGTGCAACGCACGACGCAGAAGAGGGTGAAACGGAGGATGTTACGCATTGGTGGTAGGGTTTTGAGATTCGAGGATAGCTTCCATGCGGGTGAAGTGGCGCATGAGGTTGCGGCACATGACTCGCACAAGGACGTCGGTGTGGTCAGCTTGAGGCCTTGCTTGTTGGGGTCTTGGAACACACCGAGCACGTCGTCTGCAACGCGCTTGCAGTGGTTCAAGATTTCACGCGGGTCACGTGTTTCATTGATGTCTGGCTTGTGTGCCATGGGAATGGGGTTTGGGGTTGAACTTCGGGGCAAAGATACGGCACAAGACAATACGAGTCAAGTCCTGTACCAATTTTTTTTGCTGACGCAGACCCCCCGTAGGGGGTTTCGGCCAATTAGGCCTCATCAGTGCGCCTTACCCTTGGAGACGTTCCCACGTCTTGAGCGGGCCGCCCTCGAGGTCGGGGCGTGGGTGGTACTCGTCACCCTCGCAGGCTTTCTGCACCTGCGCGAGTCGGAAGTACGCGCCCTCCAAGAGCTCTTCCGCGTGTTGGAGCATGTGCACGGCCTCCGCGATTTTGGCGTGCGCGGTGTACTCCACGCCGTACGAGAGGTGCGTGGTGTCAATCAGGTGCGACTGCACTTCCTGCGCGTGGTAGGCCATGTCGGAGGGGCAGAGTTCGCTGTGAACCTTGACCCACTCGCGGCAGAGCGCTTGGGTGCGTTGGATGCGGTTCTCGAGGCGACCGACAGCCTTTTGGTGGGTGGTGGATTTCTTGTCCATCGTTGGGGGGTTTGGGGGGGTTAATGGGGGCAGGACCATCCCGCCCCCGTGTGAGAGTTCAGATTCAGGCGAGGACTGCCATAGCCTCGAAGTACGTGGTGATGCCCGTGTGGCCTGTCAACCGCGTGAGCTCCTCCTGTTGCTCGGTCAGGAAGCATCCGCCGAAGTTGGCGGCGTACTGCCACTTCCGCGCGAGGCTCAGGGCGCGGTCGAATCGCTTGCGCTCGCTCAGGTTGCGGGCCGCTTCGCGAGCGGCTTCCACGTCCGCGTCAGGCTTCCCGAAGACCATCTTCGTGACGGCGCTGTCCGCCTTGCCGTGGTGGGCGCGCTCTTGGCGGTCTGCCACACGCTGTGTGGGCGTAGCCTTGCGGGCCTTGCTAGCCTTGGGCGCTTTGGCCTTCTTGGCCTTGCGTCCCTTGGGCTTCGTGGGCTCGGTGCCCTCGTCGAGCATGACGGGGCGGTAGCTCACCGAGGTCAGGTCATCCATGGACGCCCACTCCTCATCGGTGAACTCGGGGGCGGCATCCGCCTTCGGCGCAGGCTTGGCCTCGGGCTTGCTGTCGACGAGCTCCAAGAGCATCTCAACCAACTCCGCTTTGGTCTTGCGCATCAGCGGCGCCGTGAAGACCTCGGCAGTAGTCTTCGGGGCCTTGGTGGCCTTGGGCTTGTCGATGGTGTAGACTCGGGTGTTCAGCTCGTCGCCGAGGTGGGTCACCTTGAGCTGTCCCTTGCGCTCCACCTTGGCCTTCTTGGCCTTGGGGGACTTGGTGCGCTTCGCTTGCTCCTCGGCAAACTTGGCCTTGTTGGCGGCACGACGCTCGGCCTTGGTGAACTTGCGGCCCGTGGTGGGGCAGTGGGTGGGGGTGTAGGTGGCTTTAGCCATGATTTGGGGGGTTTAGGGGTTAAAATACTGAGTTTCAATGAGTTACATGATGTGGAGCAGGGTTGTTTCGTCGTCCACATTGCAATGATACGGCGATGAGTCGTTACGAGTCAAGTATTGACCCAACTTTTTTTCGCAGAAACCTCTGAAACCCCCGTCAATACTGAGAAAAAATTTTCTCGAAGGCCTCACCTCGCAACTGACAACGCCGCAACACGCTGTGTATCAGCGAAGTACCAAGGGCCGTCAGGCTGTAGGGCGTCGCATAGCTAGTGGACACGGGCAAGGCATTCACCACGAAGCCCCCGTCCCGCAAAGCCTTGTGGACCTTTGAGCGGTTCCGTACGTTCGCCGAGTAGCCCAAAGCACGCCACACCTCACCTACCTGTCGGGTCGTGTAGACACCCGTACTTCGACGGCGGGCCACCTCGTAACAGCACAGCAACAGGTGAACACCTTGGGCTGTGAGTTCGTACGTCTCGGCTGTGTCCCTGACAGCACGACGGAACGCAAGGAAGGGAGGGAGAGAATCGGCTTTCATAGGTGCAAGGTAACGAGAGGAGGCTTTACCCTGTGGTAGCTCCACCTTCACACCGACGTGAGCCGCGCCCTTTTTTTCTTATAAGGTGTAGCCGTCCCTCGGTTTCCCCCGCCAACGTGCACAGAGAGGAACACACCACCCTTGCAGTTGGCCGTGTAAGTGACTGACGCTGTTGCAGTTGCAGGCCTTGCAGAATCTACAGGCTATAAACGTCACAGCTCGCAAGCCCAGTAAAACCAAGGTACCCGTACTCCCCCCTACCCCCCTCTCCATCCGCAAGTTCCCATGTGCGATTGGCCCCCACCCCGTATGCATGAACCCCACTCGTACATCCCCAAAAAATTTTTCTATCTTGTGTCCCATCAAAACCATTCTCATGAGTTTGTACTGGAAGTCGGTAAACGACGTTACGAGGCTTATCATGTACTCCGTTCGTGAGTGGCGGGGTGTGAAGTTACCTTTACCTCAGAAGAGTGGCACATGGGCCCAGAAATACGCTTACGCTGAGAGGCGTGCAAAAGACATTGTGAAGACATGGCTGAAGGAACAAAGCTGAGCCGACGTATGCGTCGTCTCATTGAAAGGGAGTTTAGAGATGCCGATAAGTCATCTTACGAAAAAAAGCTGGACAAGGTGTACCGCAAACGCAGCAATGAAAGGCGACGCAGAGGGTACTGACTCAGCCAGGCTCAGTCTATTGTCCGTATTCTATTGACTCACATTATTGTTCCCATATATATTCTTCTTTTTATTCTTCTAGTAAGAAGAATACTATTCTACCTGTAGAGTATATTCATCCAGTAGAATATATTCTATAGAGCAAAACGAAAAAAAATGAAGCTGACTAACAAGCACAAGTGCCTTGTCAACCTTGAGAAGGACTACGAGAACACCATCCAAGTAGGTGGCAAAGAACTTTGGTTCGACCCTGAGTTTGACAAGGAGAGAAACTCAAGATGTTACGGTGAGGTCGTAGCATGGCCCAAGGGTGCCACTGCTCGAGGCTCACAGATTAGTGGCATCAAAGACCCCACAGGTAAGAAGGCGTACTTCTGGTACCTCACAAGCAATGCTCGCAATGCTACCGAATACCCTGATGGTCGATACCACACCTGTGAGCTTGACCAGTTTTTCTGTGTGGTGGAGGATGGGGAGATTGTCATGAATGATGGGTGGGTGTTTGTGGAGCCCGTCATCACAACCAAGATTGAGAGCACCATCTACATCCCCGACAACGAAGAGGTCGACAAGAACTGGGGCTGGGTGCGGCACAGAGGGGAATGTGAAGAGATTGGGGACAACTTGTCCGTTGGAGACAAGGTGTTTTTCCATGAACGTTGTGCAGATTTGTACGAAATTGAGGGTTCACGGTACTACGTCATGCGGACGGAGGACATTGAAGCAATCGAGCCATGACACATTCTAAGACACCACAAGGCGTGGAAACGCGCTTCCCTTCACGGGAGACCCTCGAAGAGTTCATCTACGACCACTACGACATTGAAAGCATCGTCCTTGCTGACGGATTTGATGACGCCTTCATTGGTGTCTCCTATCGCGCAGGTATGGGGCCAGTGGCTACCTACTCGTACTGGGCGTGCGTGGAGATTCTCATGAAGCAGCACGGGATGGACTTCGACGATGCCCTCGAGTACTTTGAGTACAACACCCTTGGTTCTTACATTGGGGACCTCACACCAGTCTTCGTGAAGATTGCGGGATGAACTGGGTGGCCACCATATCGTCAACTGAATACAACTCAATTACCTACTACTACTATGGACAAGAAGATTTTGGAGCCTGTGATTCGCCGAGTCGCTCCCAAGGACCAGTTTGTTGAGAAGCTCGACTTTGAGATTGCAAAAATCTCTGAGCCCTATGTAGCCTCCCTGCTTTGTCAGCGGGCTACCTCACAGGACACTCCAGAGGACACCCACTATGTAGAGGTAAAGCACGATTTTTTCACGCCGAACACGATGAATATAGGACTCGAGTTCGCGGACAATGGGCGCTACGAAGACAGGGGGTACTACTTCAGCGGTCTTGCAAAGACCCACGCGTCATGGGTGGCATTTGTCATTGGAGACATGAGAAGCGTCATCATGCTCCAGACCGATTTGATTCATGAGTACATGCGACCGATTTTAAGGGCCCTTAAAGCGAAGCACGGGACCTGCTTTGTGGAGGACAAAGACATGAGGTCTTTTAAGAGCCCAGAGGGTGCCCTATTCATCCCAGCGCCCCTTTCCGACATCATTGGATTGCAGGCAGTAAAAAAGCCTGAACTGATGTCCAGGCTTTCCAAAATCTGATTACCAAGTCTTACAGGCCCAGTATCGTGGTTTCCACCGTGGACCTGGACTGTCGCACTTGTGACGCGCCCTAAAGCTCTTACGACGCTTCGGATTATTCTTTTTGATGGTCATGTTGGGGTCACCGAAGGACACCTTCACGACATTGTTCTTGGCGTTCTTGACGTACACCATAGACTTCTTGTTCGGGCTGGGATTCTTCATCACCTTCCCGAGCGACACATTGCGACCTTGGTACTTTGCCATTACCCCCTGCGGTTGTTTCGATTTATCGAGCTCCTTGCTGAGCTCCTTTGGTGATAGTGCGCCTTAGCTGGACGAGGCTTGCGGTGACGACGAACCTTCTTTGTCTTCGGCTTCTCCTCACTCACCATTGAGGGTGAAGGGTCCCGAGGGGGTTGGCCCGTACCGTAAGTAGTAGGTGCCACCCCTTCAGAACTATTATTCTTTGACTTGCGTCGAAGTCGAATTTTGAAGCCAGGCATTACTTACCCTTCTGTGCTTTGCGGATAAGCTTCTTCTCAACCTTTCCGGCTCGGTCTGATGCTTTCTCACCGCGTGCCATCTTCTTACGACCTCTTTTCATGATGTCGTATGCACGGCTGTGAGCTCGCATACCAGCATTCGTACCAATCCTGCCCATGACTCCACCCACGCTATTTGATGCGTCAATCATCTTCATGGCTTTGCCTGCCTTGATGGAGCCCTTTTGGATTTTCTTTTGTCCTTTTACGGACTTGCGCTCACCCTTTGCTGCGAGACGATTTGCTTTGTTCTCGAGGCGTACGCGGTTACGTGATTTGTAGTCACCCATGATTACTTGTTTTTCTTTTTCAAGACCTTTTCTTCCAAGCGATTCTTGACCGCTCCAGCCTTGTTGTTGATTTTACGAATTGCTTGCTTACCCTTTTGGACAGCACCTGCAACCTTCATGGCTGCACCACCAACCTTAGAGCGCATGGTGCGCTTGCCACTAACCTTAATAGGCTTGGACTTTTTCAAAGGGCGACGGTCGGGATTTTCTCGGTAGTATTCCTTGTTCGATGCCTCTGTTTCCTTCTTGAACTGAGCCTTGCGATACTTGTCAGCCTTAGAGCCCTTTGGAGCTCGTGTTTGATATTCGGACTCGCCCATTGAACCCCGATTGGGATTATCGTAGTCTTTGGCACTTCTTGATTGTCCTGGCTCGGACTTTTTTGAATCTGTGAAGTAGCCCACATCACGATTAAAGGACACCTTTTTTTCACCTTTGGCGGGAACGCGAACCCCTTGGTAGTCGCGCTTGAGATAACCTTTTGGCCCTGGAGCTGCGTCCATCTTGTCAAGGAACTCTTTCGTGTTTGCAGTACCTTGAGAAGGGTTGCTGTCTTTTACTCCCTTCTTGTAAAGCTTGGGGTTGTGTCCCGCGTTAGGACGACGATTGGCCACGGGCTTAGCCTCTTTTTTCTTCAAAGGCTTGATGCTCTTTTTGGCGCGGCCCTCATTATAGTTTTTGGAGGGGGTCGTCGATGATGGACCAAGAATAGAAGGTTGAGCCTTCTTCTTCTTCTTTTTGTCTTTGTCTTCAGCCATAGTAGCTAGATTGATTTCGGCCCAATATACTGGGCTTGTTTGATTTGTGCTAAATTTACTGCATGCGGGTATTCGAGAAGCAAGATTTTGAATCCATGGACTTCAACCCATACGGTGTGCGTATGGACCTACAGAAGAAGTACTCCAAGATTCAGATTGTGCCTGGACTCAAGAGAGCCCTCGATGGCCCACGGGCTCAAGAGCTTACGAAGTACATCCTCTACATGTACGACATGAAGAGCCCGCTAAAGGACTACTTCCCAAACATCAGCGTACGAAAGACTCAGGCTGCCGACCTAGCAGGGTTCAAGCTAGAGACTGAGGAGAACTACCTCGATAACCTGTACAACCTTACGGGGCAGTATGCGGAACACTTTGTGCTCTGCATCTCTGAGTACCTCATCTCCCAGAACAACAGACTGTGGAGCATGATTGTCAGCAACGAGCAAACATTCTACGAATACCAGCAACGCCTGCTAGAACCCGTAGATGCCGAGAAAGACAAGGACTTGTTGCAGGCCCTACAGATTAAGAGCAAGCTGATGGAGGATTGCAACAACATCAACGAGCGTCTGGACGGATACTATCGCAAGTTGTTTGGGGAAGACGAGAATGTGTCACGCTCCGTGGTTAAGCGTAAGCGCCTAACGCCAGAGCAAATTGCCGCTCATGATTAAGGACTTGGGCGGAAAGGTGAGGACGGTACAGGGGTTGAATTGCAACCTTCCGCCAGTTGGTGAGGTCTACAACAGGATGACGGGTGAGCTGGAGAAGCGACCCATCCTCACCGAGACCACAGTCAAGAAAGACCAAAAGTGGTTTCGCACCCCGCTGCCAGAGGATTACGATAAGAAGAGAGCGAAGGAAGCGCAGATACAGGTAGAGGACCCAGAGTACTACGATGTAGAGCTTGAAGACTTTCGGACACAAGAGTGGGACCGTCGTCTCAATGGTGTGTGGTTCATGAACAATGGCAAGCCTGAGTACGTCACGGGCCTGCACTATTTCTTCATGAACTGGTGGCGCATCGACATCGGATACCCTAGCTTCCGTAAGACGGACCAACGATACTTCTACTTTCTACAGTACAGCATTGACGACCCTAACTCATTAGGCATTGTAGAAATCACGAAGCGTCGTCAAGGCAAGACCGTACGAGCTGGATGCTTCCTCTACGACTACGTCAGCCGCAGTAAGAACAAGAATGCTGGGGTACAGAGTAAGACGGCAGAGGATGCCAAGCGTAACGTGTTTCAGAACGCGGTAGTCATGCCATTCAAATCACTGCCAGAGTTCTTCCGCCCTGTATATGACCAAAGTAAGGGTGTCACGCCAACAAGTGAACTTCGCTTTTATCGCACGACGAAGCGTGGTAAGAAGTCTTTGGAAGACATTGGTAAGCCAGAACTCCAGAGTGTCCTGGACTGGAAGGCCAGTAGCATATTCAGCTATGATGGTAGCAAGCTTCATCGCTATGTCGGAGACGAGGTTGGTAAGACCATTGATGTCAATGTCTGGGACAGGCACCAAGTCGTACGCTTTTGCTGCGAGCTGGACGGGGAGTTTATTGGCAAGATGCTCTACACCACGACGGTAGAGGAGATGGAGTCTGGTGGTGAAGCGTTCAAGAGGCTGTGGGATGCGAGCGACCAAGAGAACAGGAATAGCAATGGGCGTACAGTAAGTGGTCTGTACAGATACTTTCAGCAAGCTACGAAACCCTTTTCTTAGATGAGTACGGATATGCTGACGTCGAGAAGGCAAAGACGTACTACGTCAATGAGAGGGAGGCTCTCAAGCAAGACGACAGGGCGCTAAGCGGCTACATCCGTAAGAACCCATTCACCCCTGAAGAGGCCTTCAGGATTGACGGGGAGGCATGCCTTTTCAATGCCATGAAGCTCAATGACCGCATAGACCACTTGAGCTGGATGGAGAATATATTTACAATAGGTAGCTTCGAGTGGGTCGATGGTTCCATGGAGTCTCACAAGGTAACGTTCAGACCCAGAAAAAACGGTAGATTCAAGGTTCGATACCTATTTGATGACGATAAGAAGTCAAATATGGTTAAGTACCAAGGCAGTCAGGGCGCACCTATGAATGGCAACAAATACGTTGTAGGCTGCGACCCGTACGACCATGACAGCACTGTGGACAGCCGACGGTCGGATGGAGCCTTTTATGTGTATAGGAAATTTGACGCTACTGACGCAGATTATTCCGCATCGTTCATTGTTGATACATAGCTCGACCCAGTACTGCAAGGGAGTTTTATTCAGATGTTCTAAAAGTGTGTCACTACTTTGGAGCTCCGTTACTCTTTGAGGACAACAAGATTGGAATCAAAAAGTACTTTGAGGACCATGGATATGGGGCATTTCTGATGCACCTGCCTGGCAGTAGAAAGCCTGGGCTCTCTGGTTCTCAACGCGTACACCAACAAATAGCGGAGCTAACTGAAGACTACATAGAAAACTGCATAGAGAACGTCTGGTTCCCCAACCTATTGAAAGATTGGTTGGAGTTCGACATTTCTAACACTCAGAAGTTTGACGCCGCGATGGCAGCAGGGTACACACTCATCGCTGACAGAATGGTGATTTACAAGGCAATCTCTAACAAACCAGCAACAGACGCTCGTAAGGTATTCAAGCGATACAAAATAACACAGGGAAGCAAATTATGAGGAACCCCTACCAAAACCACGACCAGTACCCATCACACTTGGTCGACCCTCAGGAGAAGGGCCGCGATTGGATTCTCCAGTACTGCAAGGCAGCATACGGAGACTACACGTCCGTAAACCGTGGGTCGTTCTTCAACAACAGGAATGCCTACTACCGCCTCAAAGAGTACGCTCAAGGCAATCAGTCAATCAACAAGTACAAGCGCGTGATGGGCGTGGACGGTGATTCTGATGAAACATGGTTGGCTATTGACTGGAGCATCTTGCCCATCCTTCCCAAGTACCGTCGCATTGCGCTGGGTAAGCTGAACAAGATTGACTACAACATCACGGCACAGGCTATTGACCCTGTGGCTGTAGAGGAGAAGGAAGACTACTTTGCCAACATCAAGGCGAAGCTCATGATGAAGGAGACCCTCGTAAAGCAGGGTATGCCTAACCTTGCCGAGAACCCTAAGCTGGCTCTCGGACCAGAAGACCCAAAGACTCCAGATGAGATTGCTCTCATGGAGAACTACACCTACAAGCATGCCATGTCCATTGAAATGGAGCAGGCTATCCGCTTGGTGTTTGAGCAGAACGATGTCTCAGAGATTCGTAAGCGTCTCAAGGAAGACCTCTTCGACTATGGGGTGGCGGCAGTAAAGGAGTTCATTGACCCTGCAAACAATCAGGTTCGCATGCGGCGCGTGAATCCGTCTAACGTGCTCATCAGCCACTGCTCCAAGAATGACTTCTCCGACGCCAGCCATGTTGGTGAGATTTACGAGATGACCATTCAGGACTTGAAGCGGATGGCAGGTAATCAGTTCTCTGAGGCAGAGTACGAAGACATTGCTGGTAAAGTGCTCAATCAGTATGGAAACCCACGAGCCTATCCAGCAAACACACCGCACTTCCAGGGCTACGACAAGTTCAAGGTGCAGGTGCTGGATATTGAAATCATGTCCGTGGACGACATCGTGTTTGAATCACGCATCGACCGCCGAGGCAACAAGGTGTTTGCTCGGGCCAAGTATCAGGACCGCAACAAGCGTAAGAAGAAATACAAGCGCACCAGCTACAAGGTCGTGTACCGAGGTAAGTGGGTGATTGGCACCGACTACATCTTCAACTTCGGAAAGCTCAACGACCAGAAGCGTAAGAAGAATCAGATGACGGAGACCTCGTTCTCCTATCACCTGTATGCCCCAGACATGCACAACATGAAGTGCCTGGGTATCCTCGAGCAGTGCATTGCTATTGCCGACTCGATTCAGATTGCGCACTACCGATTGCAGAACGTAATCAACAGCGCTCGTCCAAAGGGTATCATGATTGAGCTTGGTGCTTTGGAAGACGTTGCTCTGGGTAGCGGCGGTGCTGACATGACGCCAATGCAGATTCTGGACCTGTACAATCAGACGGGTACATTGGTGTATCGCCGCAACGATTTGAGCGGACGCCCCACCAACTACCGTCCCATTGAGGAGCTGGAGAATGGTATCGGTCGTGACGCAGCGGCATACCATCAAATTATTCAGCAGCAAATTCAGATGCTCCAGCAGATTACTGGTCTGAACCAGTTTACTGACGGAAGTACACCGCCAGAGCGTGCATTGAATCAAACGGCACAGCTCGCCGCACAGGCCACGAACAACAGCTTGAGCTACATCATTGAGGGTGACCGTCACCTTTTGGAAAGTGTGGCAAAGTCTGTCGTTATCCGCGTTCAAGACTTGGCAAGTAGCGGAAGCCTCAAGGGATATGTGAGTTCACTGGGACAGGAGTCTGTCAACTTCTTCAAGGCTAGTGCCAAGCTGAGCACCCATGACTTTGGCATTGTCATTGAAGACCGTCCAGACGATGAGGGCCGCGCACGTTTGATGCAGCTCGTTCAGGCTAGCCTTGGTCAGGGGGCACTCAATATGGAAGATGCCGCGCTCATTGAAGACACGCCAAGCTTGCGTGTGGCTCAGCAGATTCTGGCATACCGTATGCGTATGCGTAAGAAGGAGGAGGAGCAGAAGGCCATGCAACAACAGCAGACCAATTCTCAGATGCAACAGCAGGCTGCGGCAGCAGCAGAACAGGCTAAGCAACAAACCCTTCAGATGGAGCACCAGCAGAAGATGGAGCTTGCCGCTGCCCAGTTCGAGGCTGACAAGCAGCTGTTGGAAATGAAGTTGCGCTATCAGCGAGAGCTTGAGGGAATGCGCCAAGGCGTGAAGGTTGGACTGGGTATCCGTGAAATGGACACGGCGTCACCAGACGTACCCACGCCTGGCGCTCCTAGCACGGATGTCGATGGCATCCAGATGGAGCTCTAAGTACAAAAAGTAACAGAATAAAACAATCAACCTATATTTGCAGTCATGACTGAAGAAAACAACCCATTTGAAGGCGCCTCTGCCGAGGACTTTACCGTTGGCAACAGCGCCCCCGAGAATGTTGAACAGCCCCAAGAGGAGGTTCAGCAAGAAGCACAGTATGTGGAAGATGCACCAGCCCCTCTTGAGGAGGTGTCGGCAGATGACTCAGAGTATCAAACGATTGAAGAGTTCATTCAATCTGAAACTGATGGAGCCTTTGAATCATGGGACGACCTCGTTGAAGCATACAACGAAATCGTAGACCAAATGGATAGCCAGGATGACGATGTCGAGGAGCTCGACGAGTTCATGACTGGTGCCTTAGAATACTATCGCGAAACAGGAGACCTCAGCAAATATGCTGAAATCAAGTCGGTCAACTACGACGAGATGTCGGACACAGACTTGATGCGTCGAGCGCTTCGCTCTCAATATAGTGATGTGTCGGAAAAGAACTTCGAGCGCTTGTTCCAACGAGAGGTTGTGGACAAGTACAAACTCGATGGTGACCGATACGACAGTGACGAGGTAGAGCTTGGTCAAGAGCTACTGAAGACTGAAGCCAACAAGTTGCGTGAAACCTTTAAGGAGGAGCAGATGCGCTTTGTCCCACCTCAACGCCAAGAACAGCGAGATGCTGATGCGGCACAAGAGCAGTGGACACAGATTGTTGGTGAGTCTGCTTCAACGTCCAATCTGTTTGACAACAAAGAAATCGTTGTCGACTGGGACGGTGAGCAGTTCAGTTATGAAGTAGACGACCCAGAGTTCCTCGCCCAAACTGCTGTAGACTCTCGGAACTTCTTTCAAATCTTTCAAGACGAGTCAGGTCAAGTAGACCTCGACCATTGGTATCGTGTCGTTCAATACGCTATGGAACCCCAAACGTTTGAGCGTGCACTCATCAACTTCGGTCGAAGCCTTGGCAGTGAGAGCGTCGTGAATGAATTGAAGAATCCTTCAACTAGCGCACCAAACACCAGTGCAGGGTCTGGCATGTCTGAGGGGGCCCTCGGATTGCTCAAGGCTTTTGCTGAGCGTGGGCGCAAGTAATAGTGTTTAACAAAATCCACGGAAATCATGCTATTGGCCAAGTAAATAAAAAGTACGTGTCCTCGACAGCGTTCTTGGACCAGCGTGAGATTCTCAACAAGGTGCTCAATGTCACCAACGAAGAGACCTCATTCGTGGACGTAATGGAAATGATGAACCGTTACGTTCCTACAAAAGTTCCATCTTATCACCACTTCATCAACGAAGAGCTGTACAGCAGCGTTACCGCCGTTGGAGCCCTTGCGGCTTTGACTGGCGGTGACAACGTCGTTGGCGCAGCGCGTGTGGTCGAGATGACAAAAACAGATGCGGCTACTCTCCGTCAGGGAGACATGCTCATGAATGCAAGCGGCCAACAGCTCCTCATTGTTGGTCAGGCTGACGGAACTCTCGGTGACGAGAATGCCGTTACTGACACCAACCTCGACGTCGAGTGTGTGCAGATTAGCTTGTCATTCGCAGTGGGCGCATCTGGCGAGCTGTACGTCTTCTCTAACGCAGCAGGTGAAGGTTCTGATTCGCCAGCAGCTGTCAAGTACGGCTTGACGAAGAAGGCTGGTAATGTGCAAATCTTCAAGAACAAGTACGAAATTACCGACATCCAGAAGACCTCTAAGGTCGAAGTGGAGTACGGTGGTCAGCAGTACTACATGTTGAAGGGACAGCACGAAGCCCTTCAGCGTTTCCGCCACGACATCTCAAAGGCATTGATGTTCGGTAAGGGCACGGGAGACAACTTCTCTGCTGCTAACCCAACCCTCACTGATGCTAACGGATTGCCCGTGAGCACCACCAAGGGCTTGCACTGGCACATTGCTGACGACGGATTGTCTGGCTTGACCCCAGCTACGGCTAACACTCTTGTTGCTTCCGACTGGGCTAGCTTCAGCAAGCAGTTTGCACGTGAGCGTTTCGGACAGGACTACATCTTGTTCTGCGGTGTGAAGGGAAAGATTGCTATCGACAACTTCATCAAGGGGTTGCCTAGCTCTGCTGCACACGCAGGTGTGCGCTTCTCTCACGGAGCCAAAGACTTCGACATGAACGTCGACAAGTTCAGCATGTACGGTCGCAACTTCACTGTTGTGTACTTGCCTTTGTTGGACCACAAGGTGACTGTCGGAAACATTGCTGCCTTCAATGACAGCATCTACATCGTCCCCGCCGACAAGGCAAAGGTGGACCATGGTGGCGACCTCATTGACCGTATCCGCGTTCGTTACATGACGGGTGATGGTACCGATTTGAAGTATCGCGAAATTTTGACTGGTGGTTTGGCCCCTACGCCAACCAACGGTAAGTCTGTGTTGGAAGTCCACTACCAGTGTGTGGAGGGCTTGGAAGTTTTGGGTGCGTCCAAGTTTGGCCGTATCGAATTGTAAATCAATTAGATAGACAGAAAAAATGGCTATTGGAAACGTAACGAAACAGTATGTTTCATCGACCGCTTTCTTGGACCAGCGGGAGATTTTGAATAAAGTCCTTGACGTCACGAACGAGCAGTACAACTTCTTGGACGTGATGGAAATCATGAAGCGCTCAGTGCCTACCGCTGTGCCTACCTACCGTCACTTCATCAACGAAGAGTTGTACGGTCAGTTGAAGGCAGCAGCAGCTGGTGGAACGACCGCTCAAAATGTGACCACGTTGGCTCCCCTCACCGCAGGTGGCACCAACTCAGTTGCAAATGTTCGTGTTGGTGACCAGGTGATGGACAGCGACGGTAAGCAGGCATTGGTTACCGCTGTGAATCGCACTACTGGTGCTATCACAACCAAGGACATTGATGCTGACTGGGCTGTTAGCAACAACGAAGTGTTCTATGTGTTCTCGAATGCACAGGGCGAAGGCTCGGACTCTCCCGATGCCCTCAAGTACAACTTGACGCCACGTCAAAACCAAGTGCAGATTTTCAAGAACAAGTACGAAATCACGGACATCCAAAAGACTTCCAAGGTGGAAGTGTCTTACGGTGGCGGTGAGTTCTACATGTACAAGGGTCAGCACGATGCCTTGATGCGGTTCCGTAACGACATCAGCTTTGCTATGATGTTCGGTCAGGGAACAAGCACGGGAACTGGCGCTTCGCAGATTGACAGCTTTGGAGCTTCTACTCCTGCGTTGACTGACTCTGCTGGTCGTCCAGTGAGCACGACGAACGGTCTCCACAACGAGATTGCTGCACACGGTGTGAACTTGACCGCTGCTGGCGGAACAGGCACATTGACTGGTGCACTCGACGTGGGTGAGTTCGCGAACTGGGCTACGACCTTTGCTACCGAGCGCTTCGAGGATGAGTACCTCATCTTCTGCGGCATCGAAGGCAAGATTCAGTTGGACGACATGATTAAGAGCCTCGGCTCTGCTGGCCAGATGGACGGCGTTCGCTTCATGCACGGTGCTAAGGAGTTCGACTTCAATGTCGACAAGTTCTCCTTGTACGGTCGCACGTTCAACGTGGTGTACATGCCAATGCTCGACCACCCACAGGTGACGGCAAACACTACCTTCGCTCGCAACCTCTACTTCGTTCCCCTCGGGAAGCAGAAGGTGGGTCACGGCGGAGAGCAGGTTGACCGCATCCGTACTCGCTACATGACTGGCGACGGCACGGACCTCAAGTACCGTGAGATTCTCACAGGTGGTTTGGCACCAACTCCAACGAACGGCAAGTCCGTGTTGGAAATCAACTACAGCTCCGTCCAAGGATTGGAGGTGTTGGGTGCAGACAAGTTCGCAGTCGCGACTGTCAACGCAGTGTAATTTGAAAGGGGGAGGGGCAAGGGCTCTTCCCCCTTTTTACTATCTTTGAAAGTAACTCTACGCAAATGATTAGAACTAATCAATACAACAATCTCTCTAACGACAGCGTTCCTAAGCTCAAGCCAGGAGAGACAGCCGTCTACCGTATCATTGTAGACCGTCCTATTCGGACTCCTCAAGACATCCCGTATCACGTTCAGATTCCCTCAAGCGACGTCATCTATGACGAGGATAAGGGTGAGTTCGTGACCATTGGCTATGTGACGGCTAGTTCAGGACCAGACCATGCCACTCTTGGTCTCATCACCTTCCATCGCCGCACAGGTGGCGCCATCACCCTCAACGGCAACAAGCCTGAGGACGCTCGTCTCTTCTCCTTCCTTGAGCTTTGTAACTCTAACAAGAGCAACGCCAAGCGTCGCAATGACAAGAAGCCCATCTTCTTCCGAGTGGATGAGAAGGCAGATGCCGATGGGGAACGTCGCAATCGTACCAAGATTCGCGAGGCCATGAATGCAGCGGCAGAGATGAGTGCGGCAGAGGTCCGTGAGTTCGTGTCAGCTCAGAACAAGGACTCTAGCCGTGACCTTAGCATCTTGCGTAACGAGTTGGAGAAGCTTGCCGAGACAGCTCCAGAAGACTTCTTGAAGCTGACCAAGGACAAGAACAAGAAAATCAAAGCAACCATCAAGCGTGCTTTGGACAAGAAAGTGCTCAAGTTTGACAGCAACACTCAGTCTTTCTCATGGGGAAGCACGGGTGAGGAAATCGTTCGCGTACCTCGTACAGCGGGCGGCGGTCACCTTGAAGGCTTCGTCACCTTTGTGCTCACACAGAAAAATGGTGACGTTGTTTACGAAGAAATTCAGAAATTGCTCAAGGGGTAACCTGAAACAATTTCTTTGTGGCCCCGCCTTGTGCGGGGCTTTTTTTTGCAAATACAATGCAGCTAGACTTTACAATCGACATCTTCCTGGGTAGCAATCCCAGAATCATGCTCACCGACACGAGCACTTATTCCTCGTCCGCCGATGTGAGCTTGGTCATGGGCATCACGCTACCCTCGGGATATTCCTTGGAGTCAGCAGCAACGCAGACCTACAGCACTGATGGTGCTATCACAAGAACCCTGACATATCAGACGGCCGCACACCTCACCAGCAAAGGGGTGCTGCCAGCGGGCAACTACAAGATTACGTTGACGGCTACACAGGATGGAAACACGGCAACTACGACCAAGACATACCCTGTGTCCTACAGTCGTGGCAAGTTCGACGCCAAGTTTGTGGTTGATACCTTTACACCTTTCGTTAGTGTCGTTGACAGCACCGACCTTGATGTGGGCGGTCACACGCTGGTAGACGTTCAGCGTATCTTCAATGGAAGTGCTGGGGCATCACCATTGGCTAGTGGTCAGTTCGATGGCTTTGATGACAGTTCTGTGACATACGAGCCACGGACTTTGGCGAGTAATGAGTTCTTGGATGCCGAGTACACGGTGACCATTTCATACACCTTGGAGTACACAGACAACGCATACAACTGGGTAAAGGTTACCGACTTCAGGACCAACACGCTCACTGAAAATATCTATCAGGTCCCGAATAAGGACTACGTCCGAGACAAGATTGACGAGCTTCGCAACCGATATGAGTCGTATGAGGGAGTGAATACAGTCCTTCGGAACAAGTACCGCCGATACTATGAAGAGGTGGTAAGCAGCTTTACCCACCTTGTTGAACGCATTTGTGATGGCAGACTTGGACAAGACTCACAGCAAATCTTGGATGACCTCCTTCACGTTGTTCTTAATGGGGTTGGTCGTTCGCACACAGGCTCGGTTTTGGTCGCAGTGGACCTTGCTGACTATTGCCCGACTTCTGGTGGTGGCAGTGGCAGTAGCGGCGGTAGCGGTAGTGGTGACGACAGTGACCATATTCAGGCCATCCTTGCGCAAGCTCTTCAGGTGAGTAACGATGACGAAGCGCTTGGAAATGCGCTTGACCATGACACCGCTCAAACGCGATACGAGGCAGGCACCACACTGGAGAGCATTTTGAGAGACATCTTAGACCCCCAGCAAGATGCTGGCTTGAATGCCCGAGTTGTGGTTGATGTTCGCAACGGCGATACGGTTACTTCTCAAGACGCCATATTCACAGCCACACAGGCCTTGGAGGTTGGTCAGAGTGTTACTGCCAAAAAGGTTCAGTTCTACATCACTGACCCAAGCAATCAAATTAACGAGGACTCAACACTAGAAGTGTTGAAGGACAACACGGTCATTGAGTCCTACACCTTGGCTCAGGTTCTCTCTATGAGCGGCCTGCCTAGCAATGTGGGCACTCGTTGGCAAGACGTTAAGAACCAGTGGCTTACGGCAAACCTCGACCCCCTTGTTCTTGCTACTGGTTTGAACAACAGCGTCGGAGATACATACAAGGTTCGTATGGGGGGCTCTTCCAGTACTGGTCAAAGCCTTACCATCCAGAGTGGAAACTGTGGGTACACATTTAGAAATGTCATCTTGACAATCGTGTCCGACACCATCCTTGACCTTCAAGCTGACGGATACACAATCAATCAGTTGATTGCTACGGCAGACTTTAACGCTAAGCGCTTGGCCACAACTACGGCAGGGACGTACGATGTACCGCCAGCCTCTGAGGGGGCGTCTGCCTTCACCTATTTTGCAATTCCACAGGCGACAGGTTTCGGGGCCATCACTTCGGTCTATACTGACGCCAACCAAGACATCACAAATACAATCATCAGCGAGGGTACATTTTCCTACGACACGGGCTTTACTCCAGGCAGTGAAAATCTTGTAGTCAACTACACGGTCTACCGTACTTTCACCCCGTCGTCACTCGATGCTGATGTGAACTTGCTTATCAATATCCAATAATGGCATACGAAAATTATACCGAGAACTCAGACGGATTCGTCGGCTTTTCGGGTCACCTTGAACACTATAACCCCCAGTTTGGCATTGTCAAGCTTGGAGACAACCGAGCGACAGGCTTCGGTGTTTTTGATGGTTTTACTGGAACTGACGCGGGCTCTACGCGCCACGTCGTAAACCTGCCTCCAGGGCTTCGTTCTAAGGGATACATTGCTGTCATCTTTGAGGCTGGAGAGCCAGTGCTCAAGATGTACAAGGGTACTGCTGTCATCGCAGCGGGCGACGACATCACTTACAATGGTGTGACCTCATCGGCGGCTGCCTTTGTGGGTCTCCCCTCAGACACTCACTGGCAGAACTCAGCTTACTGGGTTACAGTTGAAGGAGGGACAACAACTGGCGGTGGCATCGACTTCCAAGACGAGGATGGTAATGCCCTTGGTGATGCCGATACAGGTACGCTTCAAATTACAGGTACCGTAAACGAGGTGGAGGTCACCTCGGGAGTTGCCTCAGACATTGCTACATATACTGTTGGACTGCCTGATGACGTCATCATTTCAGATACGCTTGGTGTCACGGGAGCAACTACCCTGTCTTCTACCCTCACCGTGTCAGGTGCGTCTACCTTCAATAGTGATGTTGACCTTCAGAACAACAACATTGTAGATGTTCGCAACATTGAGTTGACTGCCATCTCCCCGCGCACCGCTACAACGGACATCAACTTCAATGTTCGCAATAACTCCGAGAACGCATTGGAGTTCCAGAATGCTGACAACCCTGGGGTGGTGTACATGTCCATTCGTACGACGCAAAGCAACCTCGACGGCGTTCACATCGACCGCGACTTCTACATCGACAACTTGCAGACAAGCCTCTCAGCAGACGTGCTTGTCAAGAACTCTGATGGCAAGATTTTCTATCGCACCGTAAACGAGCAGCTTTTGCAGGGCGGTGACATCAACATCTCTGCTACTGACCTTTCTGCTGAGTATCCTATCCAGTTGACGGGTGCGGCATCCAACGTTGTCAGCATTGCTCCGAACTACTTCATTCGGAAGAACATCAACGAATCTACTACGGGCACGTTCACGGCCGCAAGCCTGCGCACCAGCGGAAAGCTTTTGGTTGGCGCTACTGGTGATGTGGAGTTCCACCGCGACTCTTTGCCTATCGCAAATACGGAGAACTACCACTTGCTCATGATTGACGATGAGCAGGCAGATGGTGACTTTACCGACCGCGTCAAGCGTAAGCAGGTGTATGCTACAGGCATCTTCAACTCAGGAGGTCTGAGCATTCAATCTGATACGGACCTCGTTGCAGGGCAAAACCTTTCGTTTGGTCAGGGTGCTCAAGCCAATGTCCTCAATGTTGAGGATGTGGTGCGTACTGACTTGACGACCTCAGACTACCAGTTGTCCAAACGCCATTGAAGGTGGGTTCTGAGTCTGTCACTGGTAGTGATGCAATCATGCACGTTACCAACGTTGTCCCACTCGGAGGTGTTATTTCTACTCGTCGATTCTTGAAGTTCAACGACGGATTCTCGACAGGTATTGGCACAAACACATTTAAGCGTTCCAACTTCTCATTTGGAGGCACGTCTGTTCCAAGCTTGCAGATTTGTAATGATGATACAGACAGCGGCCTCGATGCACCGTTCATCATGACCGACGGTGTGGCATCTGACTTTTCTGGAATGGGCAAGGTTGTCGCCATGAATCGAGCTGGTTTTGGCGACTTGACTGGCTCTGGAGGTGAGGGTGTTTTCAATCACTTTGACAGCAATGCTGAAACCAAGGTGATGTTCTCTGGTGTTGGTAACGAGACCAGCGTCTACTTCGGCGGTGGTAGCTCAGGTAACAACACTCAAGTTATCGTTGGCCCCTATGTGACATGGAACTTCCAGGGCACGGTGGTGAACAACAATACTGTGGGTACTACGATTAACGTGCCTTACTACGAGCTTGGAGCAGGTACCGCGTTGAACAACATGCCGATGGGTATCTTCGATACTTACACGGACCATGCTGGCAATACCACGACGGCACGCTCCTATGCCATTTTACCTGCCAACTACCCTTTGCAGCTTGGAAACCAAGCCTCGGACTCTCCCTTGGTTGCGGGGTCAGGCGACGTGGCCAAGCAACAGGCTGAAATCTTTGTAGCATCCAGCGTTACTGGTGCAGACACGAACTCACCCACAATCGGAACCAAGCAGTACTTGCCTACCGTAATTGGTGCGTTGAAAATTGACCATCCGATTGCTGATGCTTACTCGAGCCTTGCAGCCAACTATCAGGTAGCTTCGCCATTTGCGGCTGGCTTTGTTGAGGGTATCTTGAACTCTATGGTTCTTGCCTCTGGCCAAGGCAATACAGCTCAGCCTCATGAGAATTACCTTTTGCCTACGGTGGCTGCCGTGCGTGAGTTGGTCGATGGAGTTACAGTGACGCCATTCAGCACTACTGAAGAGTTCCGCACCCTGAACTACGGTTTGGGTACAGAGACCTTTACGGGCACGGGTGGTGCTGACGAGACGTTTACGGGTGTTCCTGACTTGGAGATTTTCTCCGATACAGGTTCCAACGCCTACGACGACGCGGCAAGCAATGCTCTCACAAACAATGAGGCTATCGTTGTGAAGACAGCTTCAGGCTACACCCACATCAATCCGATTGGTTTGGGCTTGGCATTGCAGGACGACTTTACTGCGAACCGCCCAGCAGCTATCGGATTCTTGACAAACACCAAGGACATCTTTAAGGGAACGTCCCTGCGTGCTGTCATTGACATGATGTTGCGTCCGCCATTGGAGACCACGACGGGCATCACGTACAACGGCTCAGGCAACAATGTCTACTACGAGAATGGTTACCAAGTGGACAACCAGTACGTTGTCAACATCGGAAGCGTGGAGAATGCTGGTCCTGGTCCAGCTCTCAGCGATGCTACACTTACCATTTCTAAGAGCACAAGCAACCTCGCGGGCACGACTGCTACAGGTGTGGAGGGTACAAGTGCATCTGTGGTCTACACGGGCACTACTTGGCTCGGAGCAACTACATCGGGTACTGTGAACTACTCACTTGACCTGAATGAGACTGGTGAGATTGCTGAAGCTAGCAACCCCGTTATCTTGGGTACTAACGGCAGCCTTGAAGGTTACTTCCGCATCACCGCTACGGTACCCAACTTGGATGCCAGTCAACCAGCTGAAACAGACAGCCATCAAATCAACCTTGTCCACCGTAGCTTCGTTATCTGTAGCGACTTCGACTGGACTAGCAACATTGACGCAGGTACATTGACTCCAGCAAGCACGTACGGCGACGGCAACACATACTATGCCGCAGACGGAACGACTAGCGCTACAACTCAGGGTACGGGTACCAACCAAGCGGGTCACGTTTGGATTGCTGCCGCTCAGGGAGAGGCTGACTCCATCACGGATGTGTTTACACCAATCACTGGTGGCACCAGTTACCAGAGCATTGCTGGCTCGGAGACTTCGTTCTCAAACCTTGAGCATCGCAATCCATCTACAGCAGGTGGTGCGGCAACTGACCTCGCAACATTCGGTGGTCGTTTGATGCCAGGCGGCGAGCTCTTGAATCCATCATCCGATGACTTCTTGCGAGGCAACTTCTTCTCAAGCGCGTCACACAATGGGGGTAACAACTACTTCTACCTTGTGGTTCCGAACGCCTTGTTTGCAAACGAGAGTGAGGCGCTGACCGCACAGTTCCAGACGACTGGTGGTATCAATGCCGCCATCAAGGTTGTCGCCAACGCGCAAGGCACTGCTCCCGCAGATTTCTTCTACACCAACCAGTATGGCGTTCAGACGAAATACGTTGTCTTCCAAGCACAGGCGCCAGGCTCTCACCCGAACAATGCTAGCTTCGGAATGTTTGCCTGATTTCACTATCTTGCATGAGCTAATCTAAACAACATGAAAGCAGAACTTCGCAAACTCATCACCATGCAAACGGGCCTTGTTTCTCTCTCTGAGAGCAGCAAGCTCGGTCTTACCAACACGTACGCTGTTGCTCACAACATCCGTACTCTGGAGCCCATCATTGACGAGTTCAACTCCGTTCGAGAGAAGGAGGTTGAAAAGCTCAAGAAGACTTCAGATGACGACGGTAATGTGAGTGAGTCGTCAGTAAAAAAGATGAACACCGCTCTTGAGAAGGTGCTCGGTAAGGAGCATGAGATTGACTTGTTGTACATTGACATGTCGGACATGACCGAGCTCGATGTTCCCGCCAAGACTGTGGCGCAGGTAATCGACTTGATTCTGCCGCCAAACAAAAAGTGATTGAATGCCCGTTGGCTTTTCGGACTATCTCGTACACTATAATCCAAACCTGCCGTTACTTCGTCTCGATGACAATGTAACGCGCGGGTTTGGAGTATTTACTGATACGACTGACAGGGACTCCCTAAACGAGGAAAGACGAGCTGACGGGTTCATTGCTGTCCTTACGACAGACAATGACGTTCAAGTATTTCATGGCGACCCAGAAACGGGTTGGACAACAGCGTCGAACTGGACATCGCTTCAAAGCCTAACTCCAGTTGGAACGCTGGGAGCGGCAGACCAAGACATCCCTGCATCAACAGGTAGAGAGGTATCCCTAGGTACTGGGTCTAGTCTGAATGTCTTAGACTCGCTGGACAATCGTCGGTTTGCTGTAACCAACAATGGCACCACTGTCTTTGACGGCCTCAAGCTTCAGAACAATGTCGACAACGGCGTTACTGGGGATGCGGCCATCACGTGGTTTGACAGCACCAGCACGAACAATCTGACAATCAAGGCGCCTTCGTCGTTCTCTGCGAACTACGAGCTGACCTTGCCCACAGCGGCCCCTAACCCAGCGACGTTGGGGACAGGTCCTTATGCGCTTACCAGCAATGCAGACGGCACAATGCAGTGGTCGTCAATCCAAGCGGTGACGGGAGACAATTTGGCGAATGCGAATCAGGATGTGACGGCTCAGAGGACTATTGGTATCCGCAATGGCTCTTTGCGTATCTCTGCCGTAAACGCGCCTTATCAGTCGAATCAAATTCTGACGCACTTTGAGACTTCCAAAATCACGCTGGGATATGAAGATTCCAATCACATTCTTATACCTCATGCTCATGTTGGGGCTACTGTGCCTGTATGGGGTGACGATGTAGTTGTCAATACACTCAATAATGCGACGCAAACAGCGTTGCCAGCCCTCAAGGTTCAAAGCAACGGAACCTATGGTGGCATCGACTTTGTTGCGGGTCAGATTCAGTTTCCTCAGTACACACCGCATAGCCCTATCTCCAATGGCTTGATGTCGGCATTGCTTGGTGTGACTGCCGATGGTCAGGTTATCACCATGCGTCAAGAAGGCGGTGGTGTTCCAGGGCCAGACGAGGTTACAAAGTTCAAGACCGTTCAGGTTGACGGCGTAGATGTTGTGGTTCCGTTTAGCGCACCCAACGACAAGCTGAGCCCAGGAGGGACAGGCAACACCTTCGTTCGTACGGAAGAGAGCTCGCCTGGAGTTATCAAATTCAGCGTGAATGATGCGAGCGATGCGGCTCAGTTGATGGCGAAGATTGACCACGTGAGCGGTCTTTCCATCAACCCAGACGCGTCAGGCTACTCACTCCCTCTCACGGACGGTACGGCAGGGCAGGCCCTTGTTACGGACGGAAGTGGGGCTGTCTCTTTCTCTACCATTTCTGTGCCAAGCCCATCCCCTGGAGGCACATTCTCTTTCTCAGGCTACAGCACAAACACAAACTACAGCTCTAGTGTTGCCGCTCTTAACGTACCTGCCGCTTCAGCAGTGACCATCAGCAACAGCATGCTTGGCCCTAACGTTGGTCTTGGCAATGCTTTGAACGGAACGCAGGGTGTGCAGAACTCTATTACGCTTGGTGGCCTTGCAAGCGGGATGTCGGTTACATACACGGCTACGTTCAAGATTACGGCAGGTCAGGGCAGCATGTACATCTTGCAATCTCAGACACCCACAACTAGTCAGTTTGGAACGACGTTTGCTTTTGTTCAAGCAGCGCAAGGCGAGCAAACTAAGACATTGACTGCAACTAGTACTGTATCGAATCGAGGTGACTGGGAGATGTTCTTTAGCCTGGCTGGAAGCGGTCAGGGAGGTTACTATCGCCTAGAGTCCCTCACTATAACCGTATCGTGATGGAGGCATTGAAATTGAATCAAGTAGATGTTCGAGGATACAATAGCAGCATATCCGTACCTCTCATGCAGTCTATTGGCGTGAGCTATGCGGACTCTGCATATAGCACTTTGGACGAGGCTTTCAGCTGTTGCACAACTATGTATGTTACAATGGTCTCCGATATGGATGCCAGCTATACGACTCTGCAAGGCTCATCTACAGTTCGTTTTGATTACACCACAGACTCAGGAACGACGTGGCGCTTGAATGGGACGGTGTACAGCCTCGAGCCCATCTTTGATTCCAGCCAGTACCGACTTGTCTTTACTGCCAACAGCATCTCTGTTTACAATCCGTAATGGGCAAGACGGCAAAAAAGAAAAACCCAGGACTATGGAAGCGAATTGTTGCTCGCGTCAAGGCGGGCACACAAGGCGGCAGGGCTGGTCAGTGGTCGGCGCGTAAGGCTCAGATTGCAACGGCTCGCTACAAGAAGGCTGGCGGAGGATACTCAGGGAAGAAGTCGTCAAGCAATAGCTTGGCAAAGTGGAGTAAGCAAAAGTGGCGCACATCAGACGGCAGTAAGTCAGAGGGAAAGAAGCGCTACTTGCCAGATGCGGCATGGAAGTCTTTGTCCGCTTCAGAGAAGGCGGCCACCAACAAAGCCAAGGCCGAAGGCAACGCTAAGGGCAAGCAATTTGTGAAGCAGCCCAAGAGTATTGCAAAGAAGGTCAGGAAGTTCAGGAAGTAAAAGCTTCCCCCCTTACGCCTCGGCTTGGCTATGTTTGTAGGAATCCAGCCTTGGCATGACAATTAAAGAAACACATGATTTTATTCAGTTTGTGCTGAATAAGGAGACGGGAGGATACGTTACCCCGTCCGAAATTGATATGGCTTTGGATAGGGCTCAGATGGAAAAGTTCACTGAGCTGTTCGGTAAGGTACAGGAGTACCAGCCAGGACGACCTATCCCACGCGTCGCATACGGTGTGACCATGCGTGTTCACGAAGACCTCTCACCCTTCAAGCGAAGCTTCTCTTTGACAACTAATGTTGGCGAGGGCACAGTTTCTCTTACGGGAATTAGCGTTGCGAACGAAGCCCTTGACATCCTTCACGTAGTGTCTATGGACATCAACTACGAAGGGAAGCCGTATGGTGTCAAGTTCTTGACAGAGAGCGAGGTAGCCAACCGTCGTCGCAGCTTTATCAATCCTCCATCCGAGAGCAACCCTATCGGTGTGGTGAGTAAGGACTCTATCCAGCTCTACCCACTTGACCGTGCGTTGGCAACAACGACAAATGTGTTGGTTCGTCCTAAGAAGCCGTTGTTCGCATTTACTCAGGATGGCCGTGTAATCACCCACGACCCAGCGACATCGCAAGACTTGGAGTGGCGTGAGGATGCGGTGAATGACGTCATTTCACGAGCCCTTCGCTACCTTGGAGTCAACCTCTCAGATGTAGAGGTCTCCAGCTTTGCGGGGCAAAAAACAGTTGAAGGAGCATGATTACTGTAGGTCAAATAACGGAACAGATTTTCCGACTGCATGTGGGTGGTAACCCTGATGCCGACCGTGAAATCACGTTCTACGATGTTCGATTCCTTATGGGGCAGGTTGTCAACCGTATCCTCAAGACCGAGCACTTGTCGGTCAATGTGGCCAACGGAGAGCACTTCCCACCTCACGTGTGTATTGCATCCTACACTGCCGATGTGACGGCGGTAGACGCAAATACAGCTTCGGAGGCTACGCTGCCCGTGTTCCCAATGAACCTGCCTCGGCAGATGGGAGTGTGGTCTGTGGCCTCTACTCAGAATCCTCACGACAAGTACATCCCTATCCAAACGGGGCAATGGAGTCTTGTCTCAGCAAACAGCATGCTCTCAGTTCTCGAGGGTCATGTCGGCTACGAGGTGATTGGCAACAAGATTCGATTCACAGAGAATCTGATTACAGACCAAATCACAGAGGTGGCATTGCAGCTGTTGGTGCAAGACGTCACAAGCATGACGGACACTGACGTGCTTCCCGTGCCGCCTGAGCTGGAGGACACTATCATTCAAGAGACCCTGAAGGTGCTTGCCACATCGGCTAAGCCTCAGGATGTTACACCAGACTCTAACGACCAAGCATAATGGCGGCATCAGTACAGCTAGACCAGATTGTTCGGGATGCCCTCATCACTTGCGGCAAGCCCATCCACTACTACATGGAGTTCTTGCACTACGCCCTCAAGGGTTTTCGTGAGATGCAGTACGACTCCTTCCTGAACGTCACGTCACGTGAGTTCACAGTCAACGCCAATGGCGAGGTGTTCTTGCCTGACGACTACGTTGATTACGTGCGTATTGGGGAAAAGAACGGGCAGTACGTCATTCCTATGGAGCCCAAGTACACGTTCAACCGCAACGAGAACATCAACTCAGACGGTGTACAGGTGGCATACCCAGACATCGAGGGTACTCCAGCGGCAAAGGATGCTACATCCTATGAGGCTGAGTACTACACGGAATACGTCAACGACAAGGGTGAGCACGAGGGCCGTCACTTTGGTCACAAGGCTACCCAGCGAAAGTCTTTCCGCGTTCTTCCTGAGCGTGAGGTCATCTTGTTTGACGTCAGCCTTATTGATAAGAAGATTGTGTTGGACTACATCAGCACGGGTCAGGAGCCCTCGCTTCGTACGGTGGTGCACCCCTATGCATCAGAGGCATTGGAGCGCTACATCTTGTATCGCCACTTTGAGAACAACAAGGGCTACGGCGTAGGACAGGTTAGGGAGGCTAAGGAAGAGTACACTCAAGCCCACCGTCGTCTGCGAGCTCGCAAGAACGACATGTCTATTGGTGCCATCATTCGTAGCCTGCGCAAGATACTCACGCTGGAATCAAGAGCTAATGAAGGATTTGCAGAAGAAGGTATTGGTTGGCGGACTTGACGCTGACTCATCACCACACCTTGTGGCGAATGACGCTACGTCAATGCCATCAATGCCCGTATGCAAACAACCGAGGATGGGTTGAGAGGCGCCATCCAGTATGTGATGGGCACCACTCAGCACGATGTATCTCAGACCTACAAAAAGGAGAACTTTACATCGCAGTGTGTTGGAGCATACGAGGACCGAAAGACTGGCCGCGTGTACTTCTTTATGGGCGGTTCAGAGTACGTTCTGTGTTGGTTTCCTGATGGCAACGTACGTGTTGTCTACACTCCTGACGGGCCTCAAGACCAAGACTTTGATAGGGTGACGGGCGTCGCCATGGTTGGTGATATGCTGTACTGGACGGACGGCAACACAGAGCCACGCTGTATCAATGTAGAGTCTGCAATGGCTTTCTACGACGATGACTACACTCCTCTTAATGGTCATGAAGCCTATCCAGAGGTGGCACAGGAATCTTCCTTCCTTATGAAGAGGGGCCCGCTAGCATCTCCAAAAGTATCGCAGCTTCACACCTCAGGCGTTGACGCTGACAATCTCGTAGGCAGCACCTACACGTTTGCATACAGGTATGTGTATCTGGACGGTCAGGTAAGCGTGTTTAGCCCAGCTAGTGAAATGATTCCAGAGCCAGGGCCAACCGAACCTTATCCAACAAACAAGATTGTCGTTACGGTGCCAGACCAAGAGTCTTTGCCTATCGACCTGAAGTGGGTTCAGTTTGCCGTGAAGTACAACGATGAAGAGAACTACTTCATTGTAAAGACAATCAAGGACTGGGACGACACTACAGACCTCGAGCTCGTTTATGACAAGACTGAGAGTCAAATCGCAGTAAGCTATGAGGATAGCACACGTCAGTACGACAGCGTGCCACTCACTGCTCAAGCCCTTGAGACTCAGAACTCTCGTATATTTCTAGGCAACTTGAATGAGGGACTGGACCTCAATATCTTGCCTCAGGGAGAAATCACACAGGGCATCACTGGTATCAGCGGAACAACGCCCATTGGTCACTGGCTAGAGTTTCAGTTCAAGGTTCGTGTTGTTCGAGAAAGCTACTTTACTGGTGAGGTCTTCAACATTGACCACGTTCAGAACGTAGTTGTCCTTGCCATTGATGGCGTATCAGTAGACAACATCAGCTACAGCGGTCTGTGGTGGGCTGACTCTCCAAATGTTAGTTTGCCTGCTTGGGAGAATGAGGCGTTGCCAGAAACTCTTGCGTGGTTCCCTGCCGCTAATAAAATCTGTGACCACCTGCCCTCCCCCCAAAACGGC
>FUIF01004882.1_pt1 | contig 61986 bp, 65 predicted proteins | sample 1003461 | NCBI WGS metagenome assembly FUIF01 (sample SAMEA80401918, study PRJEB19352) | marine metagenome
TTATACGACTTCAAATTTCAAACTTCAATTCAATCCATCATGCTACAAGACATGAACACACGGCAACTTGCCGAGGCAATTCAGGAAGACCTGAGCAAGGTCAACCTCATCATCAACTTCAGCCGTGGCAGGGATGTGGCATCACTAATGGCCGCGTCATGTGCCTCCTTGGAGGGAAAGCACTCATGCAACACTCCATTGTACACACTCCTGTCTAACATCGACGAGGCATCTGACCTCATCATCGAAAAAACCTACAAGTAATGAAGCAGTACGCAGTAATCCACGCTGTCGCAGGACTCTATGAAGGGTACTCCGACACCACCTGCGAGTTCTTCCCCAAGCGGGGCTTCGCAGACAAGCACATCGCTCAAATCCTTGACGACTACCGAAAGGATGAGATGTGTGTCAACATCGACCATCGTACAGAGAACGAGGTGTACGTCACCATGGACCGCGACCCTGACAACTACAAGGCTTGCGTCCCATCAGACATGGACCACGACGACTACGTTGCAGAGCACATGGACGACGTGAGTGTCGAGGTGTTCTCCGTTATCGAGCTTGATATGTCCAACCGCTCTGACTCCACCGAGTCATGTTGGCTGACGTGGGACCAACAGGACGCTACCCTAGCATGGGACTACTTCCCCTTGTGTATGTCACTTGTGGCTCGTGTGTCAAGCGACATCAACGATGGCGTAAGCGGTGAGTCACACAAGACCTTTGACCCATGGGTCGTTGACCAACTTAACGACTTCATCCAGTCTGTGTACTACCGCAACCACGCCTTCATCGACGTTGACGACTACTCGATGCACGCTTTCCGAATCCCAAAACCCAAAAACTCTGACAGCTATGACGAGGCATGAAAAACTTACACGTTACGTCGAGGCAGTAATCGAAGGTATGGACTACAAAGACATGTACGAATACATGTATAGAAACCTGCTGTACGACCTCGAACACTCCATGACGGACGAAGAGCTTGACGAAGCGCATAACGAATACTTTGAAGACAATGACGAAGAAACAACTGCTTGACCTCATCGCAGAATACCCCGACAACGCAGAGGTTGTAATCGAGGTGCATGACACCGCGCTATACGAAGACCTGTACGACTTCACGTTTGACCCCATCGAGTGGGAGCGATTCGAGGGATTGACACGCGAACCTACAACCATGCACGAGTTACGGCTCTGCCCAATCAAGAACGAACAATGAATAATATGACAGGAACCATGGCTTCCATCGGTGCGGTGTTCATGGACAGGATGCAAGAGTACATGGAGCTACAAGACACACCTGACTTCGACGTACAGCACCACCTGATGGAGCTATACGAAGACCTTTCAAACCTTTACAACGACAATATCAATGAGTGACGAAACCTTACACGACGTGAAGATGTACGTTAGCGACTGCTTCAACCACCGCGAATCATACACCGCAGACAGCGGATATATGCGGCTCACCAAGCTGATGCAAAAAGAGTATGACCTCGACAACAACGACGTGGACGAGGTGGTGGGTGACATCGAAGAGCTTGTGGCTCAGTACATCATGGAGAACTCCCCAAAATTTACAGACGATGACGAGTAAAGACATACAAGACTACATCGAGGTTGACCTCGGACATGACCTGCGTCACGATCCCGACATGCTCCTTGAAGCAACACAAGAAACCGCATCCATCTTTGACCTCGACGAGTGGAAAGTCCTTCGCTTGGTGCTTGCCAACGAACCAATGGCAGGTACCCACAGCTACGGGTTCCAAACCCGTTACGGCAGAGCAATCATTGAAAACTTCAAATTCATCTACCAATCATGAACTCAGTACAAGAATCCAAGAACGAGCTCAAAGCGAGCATCCGTTACGCAGAGAACGCTATCTCCTCTGCCAAGCAAACCATCGAGTCGATGGAGTTCCGTCAAGAGATGGCCAAGAAGAACTACCAAGAGCAGACAGGCCGTGAGCAAGCCCTTCAAGCTCAGGTTAAGTTACTGGAGGAGCGCATTGCTGACATGCAGTCCGACATGGTGGGCGATGCCGCCACCATCAAGAAGCTTCGGGACGAGAAAGAAGCGTCAAGCGGACCATGCGGATGCCAAGCGTACCGAGACCTCGAAGAGGCCCGAGGACGTGCAGAAGGTGAGGTTGAGCTGCTTCAGAGCGCCCTTTGGGAACTCGAATCTAAGGTGCAGGGTCAGTACGACGACATCGTTATGCTCGAACGTGACCTCGCCAAGCGGGACACAGCCGATGACAAGCCCACCATGCCCGTCATCCCCAAGGCAGTAGCCATCGCTATCTTCCGTGAGGGTATGGCGTATGGTGCAAGCAACGTATGCGACGAGATTGACAATGCAGATTCCATCATGGTGGAGGATAGCGACCACGTTGGGAACTTCGAGGTGTCATTCAGCATGTACGTTGACCTCACCGACCACCTCAACCTTGACTTCCTGAGTAGCGCGGCTGTTGACAACGCCGACGAAGAGTGGGTTGTTGACTGCCTCAAAACCCTTTGTTCAGACAAGGGGTTCGAGTGCCGTATCCACGGAGTAGATGACCAAGGAGACGATAGCAAAAGCGCTTGATGATGCCTGTGGTAACCGACGCCTGACTGCGGCCAGGCTCGGTATCACAGAGCGCCACCTCTATCGACTGCTGAAACAACACAAATTAAAATAGATATGTCATACACATACAAGACACAAGCAAACGTGACTCGCTCAAACATCGAGTCGCCTGAACTGAACTTAAATTTCAAAACGATAACTCTACCTCAATCTATGGTTGAGGACTGCCTTCGAGCAACCCCAAACAATCTTACCACAAGATATGGTGCTAAATCAACAACGTTTCTGGACGTGTGCGAAATCGTAACCCTGTACCTGAGCGGATTTAAGCGAAAGGAAATCCAAAGGATTGTAGGTAAAAGCAATGCTGTTGTAGGCAGATGCCTGAAGTACGCTGCTTTCGCCGTCAAGAGAAAAGAACTTCACGAAGAAAACAGAGTGAGAAACATGCTCGGCAAAGAACTTGCCAAGGTAGAAGAATACATGTATGACTGATGAACACATGGAACACTTGGCTGAAGCCATCGAGCGAAAGATGCAAGCATACGAGATTCACGGCAGATCCCGTGACAAGATGATGCTTGAGTGCATGCTCCGAGATTATGAAGCAAAACAACGATTACTACTACAAGATGAAAAACAAAAAGAAACGATTTCAGGTTCGGTTCCACCTTGGTAAAGGGGCCAACTACATGTGCTGGCAAGTCAAAGACTACGGCATCAACCCAGCCGCACGTAACGGAAGGCCAAACATTGACTATTACCCACCTTCCATCGCCTCTCTTGAGCTGACCAACTGCACACTCAAGAACTCCCCTGCGATTGCTCAACGCATCTTCGAAGGAGAGAACAAGACTGTCTGTGCTTGGGTCGAGTGTGACATGCTGGATGTCCACTACAAGAAGTCCCCATCATATACGCCTGTGGACACTAAGAATCTGCGCAAGTACAAGTACAACCCAAAGAAAAATCCCCACTGGTTCACGTCCAAGTCCAACAATGCAGACGACAAAGACCTTGCAAAAATGCACACACACAACCGAGCAATCTATGGACAAGTATCTAAGGTTTCTTCGCAATCTGTCTAAGGCAGAAAATGCAAGCCCTCGCAATCGCCGACGGCTAATGGAACGTGAACTCAACAAACTTAACAAATGGAAGAGCGACGAGAACAAATCTGGCAATACCAAGTCAACGGACAAGACTTCGTGACCCCGAGCGAAAGCTTTGCCGCAACGAGAGACCCAAAAGCATATCTAATCTACGAGAAATCATGACTCAGGAACAGGTAATTGACTGGATGGAAGGCTACCTTCAGGACACCAAGCCAGAACAAACAGCCTTCGGTATGATTATGTCGGACATCAAAGAGTATGACTTCGACAACTGGGTCCGCATGCCCTCGATTCCGATCGTGGAGTCGTACCTGCATGCAACCGAAGATGTCGCTTCAACTCTTGTCAATGACTATCGAGCCATGCTTGAGCAGGAGCAAGAGATTGAAGAGCTAGGCCTTGACCAGTCTATGCGTCTTGACCCAGTCGAGTGCATGGATGCCTTCAAGGATGGTGTCGTTGACGTCTTTCAATCACTGCTAATTTATTTGACAACACAAGAAATGGCACAGGCCTACTATGAAGATGACACATGTTAAGCGAATGATGCTTGAGGCTCGACGAGAGTATGAGCAGCGACAGGGTTACGATATCGACGACAAGTCGAGGCTGTCCCACTTTGTTCAGGACAGGGTGGCTCTTTCAAACGCCTTCAGACCATACAGTACGTACAAAAGCATTGGCGAGGTGTTTGGCAAAGACCATGCGACAGTCATCCACTACACAAGAGAGCACGAGGCCATGATGTCTCACTACCCCTCATACCTCTTGAAGTTTGAGTTGGCCCTTGAGCTTACTCACAAGGTGGCCGAGCGTATGGCACTTGCTCCTCAGGTTCGAAACGTCAAGGGTCGCAACCTTCACAACGAGCTTGCAACCATCAAGCGCACCATCAGGAACCTGAAACTTTTTCAGGAAAAAATCGAGACCAAGCTTGGAATAGCGCATCTCCAATCGTAAATTTGCACAATAGTTGAAAACAATTTAATTCACTCTACATGAGTAACTACAAGTTCAAGACCACGAACATCCGTGGCAAACAGTACGTTGAAGTCAACGAACGCATCAAGTTCTTCCGTCAGGAGGAGCAGTACAAGAACTGGGGTATCCGAACGGAGTTCCCAATCATCGACGACACACAGTGTCTCTGCCTCTGCACCATCACCACACCTGATGGCAACGTCGTGGCTCAGGGTCACGCCCATGAGGAGAAGGGTTCGTCCAACATCAACAAGACTAGCTATGTCGAAAACTGCGAAACATCAGCCGTCGGTCGAGCACTGGCGCTTCTCGGAATCGGAATCGACACTTCTATTGCGTCAGCTAATGAAGTCCAAGATGCAATCGCAAAGCAGGAGTCCACGAAAACCGAAGCTCCTGTTGAGAACATCATGGATAAAGCGGTAGGCTACATCAAGTCGCAGACCGACAAGCGTAAGGCTTTCGACGCCATCACCAAGAAGTATGGCGACCAGCTCACTGAGAAGCAAGTCGCTGGACTGAAGAAGTTCGTGCGATGAACGATATGCGTGTGAGGCTAACGGAGAGTGTGGGCAAGCCCCACCTCTCTTACTCCTCCCTCAAGTACGCTCTTGGAGACATGCGTCTCTGGGAGATGTACATGCGGGGGCAGCTGAAGAAGGAGTCTGAGGCTCTCATCTTCGGAACCCTGTATGACATGCTCTTGTTTGAACCTGAGAAAGCACATGACACATATTTTGTACTGGACGATTCCGACGTTATTGCTGATATCGGTGGTAAGTACCCTCGCAGCACTAAGCGTTACAAGGAATGGAAAGCCGAACAAATCGACAAGCAAGCCAACAAGGAACTGGCAAGTCAAGAGGACTGGAAAAAAGCGCAAGAGATGATCCAGCGACTGAAGGACTGCGGCATTTACGACAAGCGATTCGCTGGTGGTAAGTTCCAAGTCGAGTTCAACGTGGACATCGACGGCATCCCACTCAAGGGGTTCCTCGACTGCCTCCGTGAAGGTGACTTTATCGTTGACTCCAAGTCCTCTCGGTCAATCAACAAGTTTCGGTACGACGTCAACAGCTTCAGCTATGACATCCAGGCCTACGTCTACACCAAGGTGTTTGGGCTCAAGGATTACTACTGGGTGGTCCAAGAGAAAGCATACCCGTACTACCCTGCAGACGTCAAGTGCTCAGAAGAGACCTTGTTCAAGGGTGAGATGAAATTCCATGAAGCACTAGAAAACATCAAGCAATATCTCGATGGTGACAAACACACTGAAAAGCATTACGCAGAACTTGTGGTCTAACCACAAACCATTTATTGGGGCGAGCCTCATGTTCGTCTCTTACATCCTGTCTATGACAGTAATCGTGAAACTCTTACAAATCATTTTTTAATACCTAATATCATGAGCGAAAAGCAATATGATTCAGTTCTCGTCGGCTGGGCCGACGACCCTCGTTACAATGACAACAACGAATTGCTCTCTTGGAGCGTGCGTCTCAAAGACCACGAACTCAAGGACATCATGGAGCAGTACCTGACAGCTAAGAATGCTGAAGGTCAAGGTGGCAATGCCTACCTTACACTCTTCATGAGCAAGAACGGCAAGGCTTGTGCCCGTGTGTTCAACCCAAACAGCGAAGCTGCTAAGGAGAAGCGTGCGCAAAAGAAAGCGGCTAATGCAGAGCCAGAGACTGCAGACCTTCCCTTCTAAGGCGATAGGTCTGTATGCCTCGATCGAGTGGGGGGCTGAGTGGTGTAACAACCCTCAGTCCCTTCTCTTTCGCTGGACGTAAAGGAGACAAGGAGTTAACCTTCCATACGAAGATGCTGTACTCCAAGGACTACATGGTTGACATACCTAAGTTCGAGGAACAGTTTCTTGTCCTGTGCATCCTGAACAAGCAGGGTGACAACTGCGTCGTGTTGACCAAGCAAGACTGCGAAGACGTAATGGGTAGTCAAGTTGACTTCCATTGGGTAGCCAAACATCTAAAACGAAAGTTCCATGTACAATACACACCTACCTCCGATTTACTCCCTGACTCTTGATATCCGAATGAAGAAGGGGAAGGGGTTTATGAAGTTGCAGACATGGATGATTAGTTACTACAACACTCCTGAAGAAATCATGCTCAAGGATCCTGAGGGTATGTCGAGGATGATTGACAGAATGTATCCTAAAAATTACAAGAGTCAGAGGCAAATCATTGTAGACAAGGTTCGCACCCACAAGATCGTGGGTAGAGTCAACTCAAACATAGCACATGAAATACGATAACATCAACCCGTCGCACTACAAAGACGGCGACAAAGAAGTCTGGCAGATGATGATTGACGTCTACGGACTGGAAGCATACCTGAACTTCTGCATGCTCAACGCATTCAAGTATCGAATGAGAGCTGGTAAGAAAGATGGGGCAGACTACACAGACGACATCAAGAAAGCAATTTGGTACGAAACACAAGCAAATAAACTCAAGAATGGAAGTAACGATATTCAAGAATGTCTACGAGAAGGACACTCCACACCATATTACAGTTCAGTCAGCTCTCACCCGAATCCGAGATGGCAATTCTCAAACGACGATTGACTCGGTTCGTGAGGGCGACAAGGACTCCAAGACGAAGCTACCTGTTGTTTGCTTCAGCGGCAAGTTCACGTCGCGAAACGACGACGCCCTTGAAGACCATAGCGGACTTATTGTTCTTGACTTCGATCACATTGATGTACTCAAGTCGAAGGCGATTCTTAGCACGGACCCTTACGTATACAGCTGTTGGGTTTCTCCGAGTGGCGACGGCCTTAAGGCGCTCGTTCGAGTAACCAACCCTGAGCGACATCGCGATCACTTCCGTGCCCTCAAGACATACTTCGACAAGCAATACAATCTTGAGCTTGACGAGTCTGGTGTAAACGAGTCGCGTGCATGCTTCGAGTCATTCGACCCAGAAATTGTAATCAAGGAGCAGGCTCAGAAGTTTGGTGCGTTTGCAACGGAGATGAGCGAACAACAAGTGGCCAGCCGTACATGCGAGTACACTGACTACATGAAGCTCAACCTCGCCGCACGTATGATCCGACAGGCAGAGGATGGTGACAAGCACGCAACCCTTCTGAAGGCCGCACGCCTTGTGGGTGGCTACATTTCAGCGGGTCGCATTGAAGAGGAAGAAGCCGTCCGAGTACTGCTTCGTGAAATATGCAAGCGTGACATCGACAGTGAGCAGCATGCCATGAACACTATCCGAGAGGCTATTGAGAAGGGCAAGACTGACCCCATCCACTCTACACTTGATGCAGAGCAGGACGCCCAACGTGAGCTACTCATTAACGACGGAGACATGTCCTTCATCTCGTCTGATGACGAGGACTTTCGATGGATTGATGACTTCGCCAACGGCAAGATTGAGGTCGGGCTGGACACGGGAGACTCACACATCGACCAGTACTTCCGATACAAGAAGGAGTTCGTTATCATCAACGGTCACTCCAACGTCGGCAAGACAACCATGGCGATGTACATGATGGTCAATGCAGCCGTGCGTCACGGATGGAAGTGGGTTGTGTACTCCTCGGAGAACCGAACCGCATCTCTGAAGATGACTCTCATGCAGTTCGCATGCAACCGAGCGATCGGTGACATGAACTACAAGCAGCGCAAGGACGCATACAAGTGGGTCAACGACCACTTCACGGTCATCAGCAACAACCAAGTGTACTCATACTCTGACATCATTGTCTTCCTTGAGAAGATCATTCGTCAGCAGGAGTGTGACGCCGTGTTCGTGGATCCGTACAACAGCCTGAAGATTGAGCTGGCTGGTAACGGCAACTCTCACGACTACCACTACGAGGCTGCCAGTCAGTTCTTGACGTTCAGCAATGCGAACAACGTAGCTGTGTGGTTGAACATGCACGCCGTGACAGAGGCTCAACGTCGCAAGGGTGACGATGGATTGCCTGTGGCTCCGTATGCAGAGGACACTGAGGGTGGTGGCAAGTTTGTCAACCGTGCCGACTGCTTCATCACCATCCACCGAAAGGTTCAAGCCCCAGACCACAACACCAAAAAGACTACCGAGATGCACATCAGGAAAGTCCGAGAGGTGGAGACAGGCGGACAGCCCACCCCGATTGACTCACCAATCCTATTTACTATGAATGCTCCACGCACTGGATTCAGGAGTAACCATTCAGGTGAAGAGCTGTTTCAACCCATTGTAATGCAATTTGATAACTACAAACAATTCGATATGCCCTTGAACAACACGTTTTTAGAAAATTAAGCTGTAACTTGCCTATGTGAAGCGACGCAAAAGTGGCACTCCAAAGCGGAAGACAGCCAAGAAAAGGAATTTGGGTAGATACAAAAGCGGTCTGGAGAAGACCTGCGCTAACCTACTAGCTGAATCGGGCATAAAGTTTGCCTACGAAGAAACAGAGTTTATCCTCTTTGAAGGATTCAGGTACGAAGGTGTGTATCATAAGATGACGCCAAAGAAGAAAGAGATGACTGATAGGAGTGGGAAAGCTGTCCTCCCTATCAAGTACACTCCTGACTTCATGGCCAAGGATGGAAGTTGGATTATCGAGACGAAGGGTTACCTGCCCTCTCACCACGATTTTCCCATGAGGTGGAAACTTTTTCTTAGGTTTCTCGCGGATCGTGAGCTACCTTTACCGAAGCTGTTCCTCTGCAGGAATCGGCAGCACATAGAAGAAGCAATTAAAATCATTAAAGATGAGCACCATCCTAACAAAAGAAGATCTAGGAGAAAGCTTCAGAATAGCGACGACGAGGATTCACAATCTCACGACTGAGCTGTTCGAAGACCTCTTCGATCGAGAAGGCAACCCCCGTGTACACCCAGGGGAAGTAGCGAACAAGATAGTCGGATTCAGACAGCGTCTGAACCACGAGCTTGACATGATTCGCGAGTCATCAACCCAACATTTCGAAGCGAACTATGAACCTGAGCGCGAAGAGGAGGGCCTATTCGGGCTCGACTGGCAGAGTAGCTGAGGTCAGGTTTGTCAGAGCGGCGCGGAAGAAGGGGTTGTTGGTGACTAAGTCATCACACACGGAAGACAGACACGAGCACATCGACTACTGGCTGGCCTTGAAGGACGGCGGTAAGTGGGGTGTAGACGTGAAAGGTAACAACCTGCCAGATGAAATCTGGTGTGAGTTTAAGAACGTAGCGGGAAACCCAGGATGGATGTATGGCGGTGCTTCAATCATTGCTTTCGACATGCCAGAAGAAGGAGGGTTTGCCATTGTGGATCGAGAAGAGCTTGCGCTCTTCTGCGAGAAGCACGTATCGGACGAAGTCGTAAAAGACAAGAAGAAAGCGTACCTGAAAAAGTACACCCGAAAAGACAGACAGGATGTGATAACCATCCTTAAGTTGCACGATATCAAGAACTTAGTATCGTACAGGGTGTGGGGATACGATCCGAATTATTGACTATCTTCGTCGTCCGTTTTTTCAAATTTCTAAACCTAAAAACATGACAAGTAGCTCAGAGCTAATACCCTGGGGTGAGGTCGGCTATGCCACATTTAAGCGTACTTACGCTCGACCCCTAAAGGACCGAACAGAGGAGTGGGAGGAAACTGTTGATCGCGTAATCGAGGCGTGCAACAAGCAGTTGAAGTGTGAATTTAACGAGAAGGATCAGGAGGACATCAAGCGTATGATGATGCAGCTGAAAGGCACCGTTGCTGGACGCTTCCTGTGGCAACTCGGAACCAAGACCGTAGATAGGCTCGGGCTTCCTTCTCTGCAGAACTGCGCATTCGTGGTGGTAGATGCACCCATCCGCCCATTCACTTGGGCGTTTGAGATGCTGATGCTGGGTAGCGGAGTGGGATTTAACATCCAGCGTGAGCACGTGTACCAGCTTCCCAAGATCAAGAAGAAGGTAAACGTCAAGCACGTAGAGGATGCTGGTGCAGACTTCATTGTGCCTGATTCTCGTGAGGGGTGGACAGAGTTGCTCAAGCGTGTGCTGGAGGCCAGCTTCGTAACTGGACAAGGCTTCACGTATGACACCTCTCTTGTGCGTCCTGCTGGAACACCGATCAAAGGCTTCGGGGGGGACTGCCTCTGGACCTAACGATCTCATCTGGGGTATGGATGAAATCAACCGCATCCTGAACGAACGGAGTGGCAAGCGCCTCCGCCCCATCGACTGCTTGGACATTATGAATATCATCGGCAAGATCGTCGTGGCGGGTAACGTCCGTCGGTCTGCACAAATTGCAATCGGAGACCATGACGACATCGAATACTTGCGAGCCAAGCGCTGGGACCTTGGAGGAATCCCAAACTGGAGGGCCATGTCCAACAACTCAGTGGCGTGCGATGATGTTAGCACGCTCCCAGAAGAGTTCTGGGAAGGATACAAAGGAAACGGAGAGCCCTACGGACTCATCAACCTTGAGTCCTCGCGTCGTATGGGAAGGACGGGTGACACTATGTATCCAGACCCCGACGTCATGGGGTACAACCCGTGTGCGGAACAGAGTCTTGCTCCATTTGAGACCTGTTGTCTCGCCGAGATCTATCTTCCGAATATTGAGACGGAAAGAGAGCTCAAGGATGTTGCTACACTCCTATACCGCATCAATAAGCATAGTCTTGCCATCAAGTGTTCGGTTGCCGAAACTGAAGACATCGTTCACAAAAACATGCGAATGGGGATTGGTGTGACTGGATACCTTCAGGCTACGGAGGAACAGCGTAGTTGGTTATCTTCGGTGTACACACACCTGAGAGCCTACGACAATGAGTACTCTAGAATTTGCGGATTTCCAACATCAATTAAACTTACTACAGTTAAGCCCAGTGGAACGCTGTCTCTACTTGCTGGCGTTACACCAGGAGCACATCCAGGGTACAGCCAGTACTACATTCGACGAATCCGAATGGCTGCAGATAGCGAGTTGGTCGGAGTGTGCCGAGACAATGGGTATCACGTAGAGTACGTCAGAAACTTTGATGGCACAGAGGATCACAGCACTGTGGTCGTATCGTTCCCATGCAGCTTCCCAGCTGATACCAAGTTCGCTGACGACATGTCTGCTGTGGATCAGCTCGAAGTTATCAAGCGTCTCCAAGCCGAGTGGTCAGACAACTCTGTTTCTGTGACGATCTACTACAGAAAGGAAGAGCTTGATGATATCAAGGCTTGGCTCAACGAAAACTACTTCGATGTAAAGTCTGTTTCTTTCTTGCTCCACAACGAGCACGGATTCGATCAGGCCCCAATGGAGGAGATCACCCACGAGCAATGGCTAGAGATGTCTAAGGGCGTGAAGCCTATCACCAACTTGAGCCAGCTCAACATGGATGATATTGAAATCCAAGATTGTGACACAGGTGCATGCCCAGTCCGATGAAAAGGATAGATAGATGCTGGGTATCCCAAATTTATTATCTTGGTAGAGTTACACAGGGATAGTTGCTGTGGAACTTCGCTACGAGGGGGTGGGTTATACTACATAACTCACCCTCTTTATTGTGTTATATCTTTGCATAACAAACCAAACACTGTTTTATGAAAAACCTTTTTATCTACTTCATGTTGCTGATACCCAGTGTATTAGTAGCTCAAAATAATCACGGTCATCACCACGCTCACGGTCATGACCACGACCACGGGTATGGTCATCACCACGACCCTGTGGACCCCCTTGTGTGCGGACCTCAGTGCAGTGAGGTTGATCATGACTTTGAGGATTGGCTTCAACTCAGAAGATCTGGAAATAGAAACTCTGATTACTTTATTAAGTACATTCCGATAGCGTTCCACTCTTACGATGGGGCAATCGCGGCGGAGGATGCTGAGGCTGCGTTCACGCTGCTTCAAGAGCAGATGCTTGGTACGGGCATCGTTCCTTGTCGTGCTGAAGGAAACTTTTACAATGAGTGGGATAACCTTCCATCAGAAGACCCGATCTATGACAACCCGCTCTACTATCAGGCTATGCAGGCCACAGAGCTTGCAGGGACTTCCGCTATGGACGTGTGCAACATTCACGTATTCGAAAGCCTTGGAACTGGCATTGCAGGATTCTCATGGATCAATCAGAATCCAGCCACACGGCCATGGGACGGCATCTACCTCAAGGCAACCAGCGCTGCTACAGCGACCATCACCCATGAGATGGGGCACTACTGCGGTTTGTTTCACACCTTCAACGGAGGTCAGTGCAACGGCGTAGAGGCTGACTGCGAGACGGAGGGAGACAGAGTTTGTGACACCCCACCAACTCTCGTCAACTACTCATGCGACAGCCCAAACTGTGAGGAGGCTGACTACACCAACCACATGGACTACACCCCCAACTCTTGCAGGGATCACTTCACGATTGGGCAAACCTTGCGCATGCACGCTATCCTTAACAACGGAAACAGAGCTTCTGTGTGGCAGTCTGGAGAATGCACAGACCCAAACTTCTTGGACGTTCAACTCCTCTCCGTTCGTAATGAGCGCCGCTGTGACGACGTCTTTGTCCCTGTGGTAAAGGTGGCTAACTTCTCTGCAATTGATGCAGAAGATGCAGTCCTTACTGTGATTCTCAACGGTCAGACGTTTGAGACTACACTCGACGTACCAGCCATGTCTATCCAATCTGTTGAGGGGCCTGAGATGTCTGTTCCATACGACGGAGACTACGACGGTGAAGCTTTTGTTGTCGTTCTGAACGACGTCAACGCGGACAACAACGTCACCACTTTCCAGTATAGCCCAAGGCCATTGGCTACATTCAACGTGGTCATCCAGCATGATGCTTGGCCAGAGTCTGAGCAGTGGAAGCTGTACAAGGAGGGGCAAGCCAGCTCGCTATACACGGGACAGCAGTGGTACGCAGCAGGCGGGTACAACACAAACCTACCATACGATACTTACGAAGGCGGTTTCAGCTGGGAGCCATACTTCACCCACGACGAAGTGTGTCTGTCTGAGGGTTGCTACGGCGGATGGTTCAGGCACCACGGTTACGCCTCTACTCAGGAGCTGTACGACAACACCAACCCAGACTACGAAGGACTCGTGTGTGGCGTAGACGTCTACGTCGAGAGAGGATTTCAGGTGGACACCCTGTACAGCTACCATATCACAGCGTTCTCTGACTCATGCGGTCTCAATATCCTCTGCGAGGAACAGAACCAAGAGTTTATGATCGGAGAGATCGGTGGTTCGTCACTCGACTGGGTGTATGACCTGTGCGTAGAGGCTCGCTATGACGAGCTTGTTGAGCCTGAAGAGTCCGTTGAATCCTGTATGGGAGACTTTGATGGTGACGGACTGAGACAGCTCGATGACTTGCTTATGATCTGCGGGGAGCTCGGAATGTCTGGACCTGACTGTGTCTGTGATACAGATGGTGACATGTTTGTAGACATCGTTGACTTTGCAAACTTCCTTCAGGTGTACGGTCAGGACTGCGAAGGCAATATGCTTCCTACCCCTACTGTTAGACAGCTCGAAGAGTTTGGTCTTAACCCTAGATATCTTACTATGGAAGGTAAAGAGGTTCAAGCGGGGGCTGTTGCACGCGGTGCATACATAGCCGAGTTTGAAGTAAACGGTGTAAAGAATTGGATCAAAGTGATCCTGTAAGGAAAGGGGCTTCGGCCCCTTTTTTTTACCCTCTAAGCCTGTCGTTCTCTTTCTCCAAGAACTCAAGCCTCACCTTGTACTCCGCTAGTTCCTGAAGGACTTGAGACAGCCTCTCTGCAACTGCATTCTTCTCTTCGTATGCTTGCTCCAGCTTGTCTTCAAGGATGGCTACACGCTCTCTTAAATCGTCTCTAAACAAGGTCTGCTCTCCCTTGTCTTCTTGACGCTCTTGGTGCTTTATTTTGAGACGTGACTGATAGAATTGCCAAGCCCCAGCAGAGCCAAGCACAGTAACTATTGTGATTATGGTTTGAGCGTCAATCACCGCTTGTAGAGTTCTTCGTTTGTTACACGATACAAATTCCAGATGCTCATGGCGCAGATCAGGAGCCATCCCAAGTGCGACCCTTGCATCATCCCTGCCGTCGTGTAGTTAGCGACAGTGGCGATTGAAATAATAGATGCAATTTGAACGGCTAATTTACGCATAAAAAGTCTACCGTCCCAGAGGGCGCAATAAACCTGAAACCCTCCTGCCATGTGAGCGGCAATCTGCAACAGTATCCAGGGCTTACCCAGCTCGAACATTGCGAACGGGAGAATCATCATGTGCAACACACCGATCATGAGCTCGTTTGACTCAGAGTCTGTGTACTTCATGATGGCCTTGGCTCTTTCGAGTCCTTTCTTGTCTCTAAGCGGCATTACAACTCAGTCTTTTTGTAACCTGCTCTTTCAAAAAACCACATTGACGGGCAGAACTTAGTCCACACGCCCACTTGCAGCATCACCACCACAAACAATACAACTGCCCATGATTGATACAGAGCCGCAAGAGCAAGTATTGACGACATCAGGCAGTAAACCATTCTTATGCTTGTCCATTTTCTCATAGGTATTTGTGATATTCCATGAATGCCCACACCAGTTTCTTCCAGATCAACTTCATTTGCGAGACTTTTCTATGGTTCGTCCCGCGAAGTATGCACCGAATGAGGTGAGCATCAGGATTTCCAGCAAAGATACATAACTATCTTTTACGTTAAATGGCAGATTATCAAGGGAATCCATCACCATTGTCATCATGAACATAACCATCAGCGTTATGAGGGTAACAGGTCTGATGTACTTAGCGAGCTTGATGTCGCTCCCCATGTCTGCCTTCCATCTTTCGGTGACATTGTTTTGAAATTGAACCTCTGCTTCAATAGCGGCAGCTGCTTCAGCTGGGTCAACCGCTGGCTCTTTGTCCAGCAGGTTCTTAACAATACCCAAAGCCCCCTTGTCGGGGAGAAGGTCACCCGCTATGTCTAAGACACTGGGCGCCTTCTCTTTGAGCCACTTGCCAAGGTTGGTGTCCTTAATCTTCTGCTCTTTCATTCTCGTAGATTTCCTGCATTATTTCCATGATGGCAATCGTGTGAGGTCTAAACTCATCTCCATCCATCTCCTTGACTCCGCTGTATTCCTTATTGAGATCGTTAAGCATCTCAAGTCTTCCTGCGTAGTCTTCTTTTTGATATTCATTGCTTGAGATCATCTCCTCTGCAGCGATGTATCTCTGCTTGGCTGCAATCTCCATGACTCTGTTTGCCTGAGCGACCGACATTCTGTGGGTCTGACTCATGAACTCCTCGTCATCAAGGTAAGAGAAGTTGAGTCCAGCAGCTTCGAAAGCCTTCTTCTCCTTCTTTGTTCTTGGATAAGGAGCCTTCATCTTTCTCAAGGCCGCGAAGTACGGGGTAGAGACGATGTTGGCGATCTCTTCTGTATTCTCGAAGATCGTCCAAACCTCGCTAGACACTGGGTCGCCGTCTCCCTGACGCACCTTCATGACGTCGAAAAGGTAGTAGCCACCCATCGGTGCAGAACCACGTGGAATCTGGTCAATAGGCTCGCCCTTCCAGTTGATTCTGACTGGGATTCCATCCGTATTGAACGTTCTGTCCATCACCGTGTAGGAGAATCTCTGGAGCAGTCTGTCTTCGAAAGGCTGTTCTTTGTCTATCCGCATGTCAGGCATGTAGTCTCTCTCCATCTTGGAGAATACCGAAAGCTGGTTTGGCAGGGCCACAGAAGAAATGGCTCGGAAGGTAGAGTCAAGCCATCTCTCAAGCTTTCTCTCAAAGTCCTCCGTATCTCCTGAAGCGCTCAGCAGCTCCGTGAACGAGTTCACACCAGCCAAGAAGCTCTGCTCCATCATCACAGCGATCGTAGACAATGCGCTCACACCAAAGGCGTCACGCAGCACAGACAACACTGGAGCATCCTCTTCGATGTCCTGTTCGTTGTACGTCTGAGACATGGTTCCGAGGATGGCCCCAAAGATACCTAGCTTCTGGTAGCTCAGGTAGTAGTCGTCAGGCTGACGGGCAGGGTCTCCCCCGCTCATCAAGCGCTTGAGACCGTCAACGTTGATGCTGTTGGGAGGGAACTCTGCGTAAGCAAGGTTTCTTTCCTCATCGTCAGTGTAGTTGACAGGGCCGCTGAGCAATCCGTTCTTGAGCATCTCGGCTGCAGCGAACTTAACCATACCACCCATCATGACCTTGGCAAGGTTCTCGGATGCGCCTCTGGCGTCGTTGTTCTTAAGGTCCTTGTAGATGCGTGACACACCGATGATTGGAGACGTATACGTAAGCGTCTCGACAACGATGTTCACTGGAGTTCTCACGTAAGGGATCTGGCTTCTTACCACAAAGCTACCCAAGGTGTTCTCCATGAGTCTAACCAATCCTTCTGCAGCGCGAGAAGCTGAGGTTTCTTCCTGGAACGTGAGCTCTCTACCCCTCTTCTCTGCATCCTCACGAGCGTCCTTAGGAGGGAACTTGATGAACTGACGAAGAGCTTCGCCTTCAAGACCACGCTCCAGACCTCTGTTGTACAGCTCCATACCTTCGATCATGCGGCGGAAAGGCGTATCACCAAGAGACAGGAATCGGAACATCGTTTCTGCTGGGATACCCAAAGTACCCTGCACAAACATCTTCGCACGCTGAGATGCACTTTGAGGGCCAAACAACTCTCTCATCTTGGAGCTCTCTGGGCCCAAGGGCAGGTCCTCTCCCTTTCCGATGGCAGTCATAAACGACCTGAATGGAGCAAAGCCTCTGTGAATCCTCCACTCAGAAACGTCTCGGGTCTGGCCCGTTGCGATCTCAGATAGAGACTCCATGAATCCTGAACCAAACTTCCTCATGCCGTACATGTATGCAGCAAGGGACAGCTTACGGTCCTTCATGTGAGAGTCAACACCGATCAAGTTAAGAGCCTTCTCCGCTGGCAATGCCAACAGATCTCTTGGCAAGATCATGAATGCGTTGAACATGTTTGCCACCACGTTGGTCACCTGAGACATGCTGGTCAGCAGGTTACCTTGGATGAGCATCTTAGCTATCTCCCCCCCAACCTCTTTCGATTGTAGCGTTAGTAAAGGTCTCAAGCTGCTTCTCCCAGATTTTCAATCTGTTAATGGCTCCTTCAAGCTCTGCCTCGACGTCTTCACCGTTGGCAGCCTTCTTCATAAGCTGCTTGGCTTCTGCCGAGTACTTGAGGTATTCCTCAGTAATCGTGTTGAGTCTTTCCTTTTGTTTTTCTGTGAGGCTGTTCCCTGCTTTTTCAACTGCAGCATTGATCACAGAAGAAAGTCCCTGCGGAGTGGATGTGTTAAGCTCACCGAAGTGTCTCAAGATTCTACCCGCAGTCGTACCGATCTTTCCGAGTTCGTCCACGATGCTTGCGACCTGATCAAACTCACCTTGAGCAACAGCTCTGTTAATAAGCTCAATACCAGCAAGCACTGACATGTCGTCGTTTCTCATAGAGAGGCGACCCAACGACTCGTCTGTCATGATGCCCACGAGGTCTGCGTTATCCATAACCTCCAGCTTCTCCTTGGCATCCCCAAGCTTTTGCTTAGAGATGTAAGCTTCTGGGCTGGCCATGATTTCCGCTCTGGCACCCTCGAACTTGGCAGAGGCGCGTCTGTTGAACTGACGCATCTTACGCTTTGTCTTAGGAGTGATAACCTTAGAGGCTCTCGCAAGGGTCTCCTCTCTAACAAGTCTTTCTGCAACCTCTGATTCTGTCAAAGCCATAACCGACTTGAGCGGCATGTCGTTGTAAGCCTCTTCGAGCTGCTCTCTTGAGTTGAAGGTAACGCCCTGACTTCTCATGTAAGCCTCGAAACGCTTAACAGCCTTGTCGTACTTAGGCCCTCTCTTGACTCTCTTGGCTCTCTCCTTGTCTGACTCTCTGAGCGCCTTCTGGATCTCTGGGTCAGCGTCTGTCATGTACTCGATCTCACCTCTCAAGAATACAGAGCTTCCGATGACGGTAGCCTCAGAAGCAGACTTGATTGGACGTCCAGAGACATCCGTGAAGTACGGAGATGTCATAGGGTTAAACACGGCCTTCACGCCGTCAAAACCGTGCTGGTTCTTGATTTCGTCCATGTTTGCAGACACAAGCTCACCGTCAACGCTTGCCATGGGGAACTTGTTCTCCTGGAAGGTTACGATCTTCTTTCTTGCGTTCTGATTGACGAAGAGGTTTACGTTCTTCACCACTACGGCTGGTGCGTATGTGAGGGCCTCTCCTGAGGAGGACTCGTTGTGAAGCGTCTGAACAGGAATGCCTGTGTTTCTCTTTACGTTGAGGTTCAGCCTGACGCCCACCTTTTGGCCAGCCTCAGGGGTGATGCCCTTAGCCATAACCCTTGATGAGGCGGAGTCGTTTATGAGTGCCTGCTGAACAGCGTTGTAGTTGTCCATAGAGAATGGCTTACCGTTGATGGTAAGGTTGTCAATCTCCTCGAAGCTACGAGACCTGTACAGCGGGCTGTTGATTGCGTCAGCGACGTTCTCAGCCTCAAACGGAAGCAGCAGCTGAGACTTACGAGCCAAATCTGCCTCCTGAGCCTCTGTCATCTGATTGTCAAACTGAGGCGGCTGCATCAAGGTCTCGATGTGCTGGATGCTTCTGTCAGCAAAGCGACGTCTGTCAACCTTGGACAAGTCTCTGAACGACCCCTCCTCGATGATTGCGTCAATGTACGGAGCGTATGGCGTGTAGTTTCTTGGCGCCTGACGCTTGGCCATTGGGTTCTCTCTGAGCTGGTTGTAGGCGTACATCACCTGACCGAGCGTGGCGGGGGTCACCTCTCTTCCGAGGGCTCCCGTTCTGTTCAGCTCAGCAGCCGTAGCCCTTAGGATTCTGTCTCTGAGGTTCTTTCTCTTTGTGTTTGCCCCTTTGTCTCTCCCGATCTCAGCTCGGAAGATCTTCTCCCATATTCTGTTTGCTACTCTCCGCTCCTGCTTTGAGATTTTGGGATTGTTCTTGAACTGAGCGAGCTTAATGACTCTTGTCTTGGGGTCGTCCTTCTTAAGGATTTTTGCTTTGTTGAGCACGGACTCCGTCTGAGTTCCACTACCAGTCTTTACTGACTGAGTTGCAACCATAACCCTGTCCGCGTATGGCGTTACCTCTGACCCAACAGATGCAGACATGTAGTCACCAACGTGTAGATCCTGAGTAGCGAACTGACCACTTCTGACTGGGTCAAGCATGTTCGTGATAAACGTACCGATCTTTGGCGCGTCAGTACCAATCATTCGCTCGATGGCCTGACGACCAGTCTTCGGATCAACCTCCATGAAGGCGTCTGTAATAGCCCTACATCAATCTTACCATCCTCGGTTAGGTTCTTGGCAATGAGGCCATTCAGGTTTCTAAGCATAACCCCCATGCCCCTTACTCCCAGTGGGTTGGATGGAGATACGAACTGATCAAACTCTGCGTGTCTATCGCTAGACGAATCAGACAGAGCCTTGATGATAGATGGTGACACAAACCTAGCAGGATTGTTTATGTTGTAATTAAGGACAGCCTCGTAAAAAATCTTGCAGGCCAATTCCATGTTTGGCTCAGCAGTGTTCTGATTTGAGGTGATACCCATGATTACAACAAACAGGTCTTCAAGGCCCTTGATGTCCTCTACAGCTCTTGCTGAGGTGGCGCCTGTTCTTGCAAGCTCCGCCTTTACGTGATTCACAAACTTCCCAGCAGCTGCTCTTGTGTCTGTGTAGAAGTCGAGCGGGTCAACGCCACTGTTTTGCTTTACAAAGTCGTGAGCTATCTGAAGGTCAGTGGCGTAGAACTGGGCGTGCTGAGCGACCAAGGCGTCAAGCTGTTCTGGTGTTGAGTTCTCGTCGATCAAAGAGATTCCAAAGTTGTCTGCAGCAAGGTGTCTTTTGAACTCCTGGTTAGAGATTCTTTTAGACACCCCACACCCTGTCTCTCCACCCTTTCTTCTTCCGTTTCCAATTCCGCAAAGCTGTTCCTCTTTTACTGCAGTGAACTCTTCTTCGGTCATACCCTTGACATCATCTATGTCTAGGCCATACCTGTATGCAGCCTCTCTAAGTCCAGCAAGCTGAGCATCTGTGTATCTACCCGCCTTCACGTCAGCCGCGCTGTCAAGAAGGGCAGACTTTCTGACCTCACCAGTTGCCACCGCGTATGCGTGATCAGCCATCTCGATCAACGCCTCGTAGTCTTTGGTGCTGAGACTCTTGTAAATCTGAGATTCTTTGCTGATTTCTGGGTCAAACTTAGGCGCAGGAATGTTGAGCATTCTCAGAGCAAGCGCTTCGTCGTGACCAAAGAATGGTCTGCTGTCGGTAAGCATGCGCAGCTTTCTCACAGCATCCTTTGCGGCTCTCCCTCTTTCTCTTCTGAGCTTTGCTCTTTCATATCTAGCATCCGCTCTTTCTTGCTTTGTAGCTGGCTTACGCATCTTCCAGCGCTTCATCTGGTCTACGTCGATAGGAGTCTGAGTGCCATCAGCGTTAAACAGCTCAAACCTGTAAACTTCTTTCTTTTCGTTAGTTCCCTTGAGCGTGGTGTAGTTCCACCATCTAACAAAGTCCCACTTGTCGTTAAACTCTTTTGTTCTATAAGACGCTGGGGTCATGTCTCCAAATCGGGTCATGTTGCTTTGCCACCACCCGACCGTAAACCTCTTACCTTCTGGAAGTCTAGCTGGGCTAATGCCCTTGGAGGCTCTTCCGTTCTTGTGATTGACCATAGCGTCAGCCTCAGCTCTAAGCTCAGTAAGACCACTACCGTCACCCTTGCGGAGCCTGACAAATCCGTCAAGCACCTTTATGGCAGACTGATCAGTCACGTTTACGTCAAGACCGATAGCCTTAAACAGTGACTGGACAAACTTCTTTATCTTGACTCTTGCTCTAGCCTTAGGATCCATAGCTACAGCAGCCCCAACTTCTTGGATGTATTCATCGTGAAGCTCAGCTGATGCTCTTTCTTTCTGCTCTTCAGAAAGATTAGATGCGTCAATCAATCCCTGAAGGTCTGCAATAGAGCTGATTTCACTAGCGTCAATACCGAAGGATCTCGCGTAGGCCTCCACCTTGGTCAAGCCTCTGTCAAGTATGGCGTCAAATCCAGCCACGCTATCCTGCATGCCCGTTGCAAGAACAGATCTTTCAGCGCTAGACATAGACTTGATAGCAGGCGTGGTGATCATGTGACCAACTTCTTCGAGAACGACCTCTTGGAAGGTTTTTGTCTTGGTAATGTCAGACTCCTTCCGCATGTTGTCCAACACAGTCTGAGGCATGATATGAATGCCCTGATTGCCAACTGCGTAACCACTTACATCTGAACCAATCACATCGCTAGAGGCTTTTGTGAGGTGAACCCTTACAGATTGATCAGCTCCAAGGGCTTTAACCACTGTGTTCAGGAAGTCAAGCTCCTCTCTCGAAAGATCTGGAAGCTGCTCTGCTGTAAACGCGGCCTCTCCACCAGCGGCAATGTCCACATACTGCCCGCTGATACCTCCTGTAATCGTCTGTGACGTAGGGTCGAACCTTTCTATTGGAGACTCCTTGTCCTCGACCTTAGTCTTCTCTTTTCCTGCAATCCTTCTAATGTCTTGTATGCGGTCGACCTCAGGCTTCAAACCTTCTACAGCCTCACCAGTCCCTCCAGTATCAATCTCAGTAAATGTTTCAAGATCAAAGACTGCTTTTTGATTGTACTCTCTGCCAAGTTCAGCAGCTGACTCTTTGTCTACCGTGGCTACAATATCCAAGTATGTTTCCCCAGTGCTTGAATCAAGCCAAGTACCTATAGAAAGGACATCTCCATTACCATCCAGAATGTCTTTGTTCTTATCAGCAAACTCCTGAAGGATCTCTGGCGTGAGCTTCTCCTTAATTATTTCACTGCGTTCGTTGAAGATGCTTACAGACCCTAGAGGCTGTCCTGCTACATTCTTGCCATCAACACTGAATGTAGACCCGACATTGTCGGCATCTTCAAAGTGGTTTTTTACCTGATCTTCTGCAGACCACGCACCCTCGTCTCTGAGGCCTCTGGACCCTCTGACGGTAGACATAGCTTCGTTGTAGTCAGAAGTAGCAAACTTGCCCTGAACCACCTCTGTCTTCACCCCCAAAGCTTCTGCAGCTTCGAGCCTAGCGTCCAAAAGGTCGTTCCAGATGGCCTCTGCTTCTGGGTTTCCAGCCTCAGCAGCCTTCTCAAACACAGTGGTAAGAGCCTCAATCTTGGCTCCAGCCTGCTTGAGCTTTTCAGCCTTGTCTACTTGTGTCTCGTAATCTTGCTGAGCACGAGTGTATGCATCCATGTCTCCGTTATCCATGGCGATATCCATAGCTTCTGCTGCGAGGTCTACCTCCTTAAGAGCGGTGTTTTGTCTAGCTCTGATAGCATCCATGGACACCACCTGCCTCTGGTCAGGAGTCAGGTCGGTGGTGATGTCAGCGTTTTCTTGCTGAATGGCAATAGCCTTCTCCGTCAAGTCCTTGGCCTTTGCAGCAGCTGTAGCTCTGTCTGCCTCGGTTCTGTTGGGGTCGTTGGCAATCTGAGTTTGATGAACAGCATTGGCGTTGAGCTGCACGAGGTTCTTGTAGGCCTCTGGATTGTTGAACTCAAGGGCTCTGTACCACTTGGCTCTCTCATCAACCTCCGCTTCTCTGCGCTTCTCCAACGCAAGCTTTTGCTTGTTGAGCTTAGCGAGCTCAGGGCCAGCGGCAGTCTCCATTCTTGTGTTTACGTCGTTGAGCAAGGCCAACGTCTCAGAAGTTCCAGTTACCATGTCAACACGTGAAGCAGCGTTCGCGTGAGATCTGGTCCCGATACTTCCGCCTGCGTCAAACACAGAACCAAGAGTGGTACCCCCTACGTAAGCTTCAAGAATGTCGGCGAAGAACTCGTCAGCATTGAACTCTCCGTCAGTTAAGTAAAGATCCCCGATTGAAGCGGTTGCTTCTGCGAAGACCTCCTCAAAGCCTTCTGTGTTCATGTTTATGCCAAGCTGTCTTCCTCTAGCAACGGTGTAATCGAACCAAAGCTTTCTTCCTGATTTGGTAGAAAAGCTACCCATCTCTTGAGCAGCAGCTCTTGCTGTAGCAGCCTTTGTGCCAGCTCTCTGACCAGACAAAAGTAGATCGTCTACTTGCTTTACTCCGATTCCCGAGAACTTAGACGCTCCAGAGATGACTCTACCAACACCACCCATCATAAATTCTCCAGCTGTGGTCATGCCTGCGGATATCATGATCTCTCTATCGTTATCGTAGATAGGCTCTTCTCCTCTCGCTATACGCTCCTCGTCAATAGTCTTCTTGGCATTGAAGTCAGAAACACCCGCGCCTACGGAAAGACCTCCCAAGGCTACAAGACCTCCAGCTCCTGGGGTCATACCAGCCACAATAATGGGGGACGACTCAGCAAGCATATTTCCTGCCTGAGCCATGAAGTCGTAGAGGTTGCCAGAACCCAGAGACTGGGTCATGTTTCTTGTGTAGGACGTCATGCTGGCACGCATCATCTCCATCTCAAGATAGTTTCTGACTCTAGTCTTCTGCTTGTCATCAGAAAAAAGAGTCTCCAACGGGTCGAACAAGAACGTGTTCCAGCCAATGTTCATGGCTGTAACCATGTCTCTTAGCGGGTTGTTTTCGTTGTATCTGTTTTCACCATCAAGAGCAAGGTCTAGACCGAAGTTGTTGAAGTAGTAATCACTAAGCTTCGTCAAGGCATCATCACTCAGGTCTTTCCCAGAAAGGAAGTCTTGAGACATGGCCTTGTTCATGTCATTAACGTGAGACTGAGTTTGTTTTTCTACGAAGTCGTTAAGATCCCTCTGGACCATCTCCTCCGTGTACGTTACATCAATCCTTCTAGAACCGCCGCCTGTTTCGAGATCCTCAGTGTAAGTTCTAACAAGCTTTCCAATCTGACCCCTAAGCTCCTCCTCTTTCTTTCTGTACGCTTCTGTAGCTTTGAACTTAGCCACAATCTCCTCTGTCTCCATTTGAACCTTCTGAGACATGTCCTGTCCTTGATTGAGAAGGTTGCTCAGTCCATACGACTGCTCAAGGTCGTCGGCTTCGACGATGGTTCGCTTCATAGAGTCAGCCTCAAGAACAGCCAGTCGTTGCTTCGTGGTCATATCAGACAAGGCGTCCGCTTTGAATCTTCTAGACCACTCTTCTTCTGAATACAGCGGAAGAGCATCTGACACCCCTTCAGGCCCGTAGCTAGTGTGCACAGGAATCGGAGTCCGCATGGCTTCTTGCTCCAAAAAGTCAAGCTCTGTACCGAAGTCCCTAATCGCACTAGCATCCCAAGACTGCGTGTTCAGGTCGAAAGCCTGCAAGTACATTTCAGACAGCTCCTCGTTGTCTCGGTCCACCTTCAGGAAGTCGAGCATCTGATCCGAAGCGTTTGAACGGACAGCATCCATATCAAACTCGTTGTTCTCAAAGTCGAAGTAATCGAACATCTGAGAATACTGTGGATCTATATCGAAGTCAGAAAGAAACTGTTCTTTTGCCTCTTGGGTTGAGGAGCCGTACCAATCGTTTACAGACACGGACTTGTAGAAGTCATCAAACGAAACCTCGTTTGTGTCTAACGCAGAATCCCCGTAGGTAAACGTATCAGAGAGCTTATCATAAACACGTTCGGCGACCTTCCGATCGCCCATGTCTGTTTGAAACTTGCCGTAATCGCCAAGCTTCTCTTCGCCCCCAAGGGCCTTGAATATGTCTTTTAGGAACTTGTTGTCGTTCATTGCATCGTACTTTCAGGTTGTTGAATCTGACTTAGTTGAGGCATGAATGGCTGTGGGTTGCGGTTGTCCTCCGCAAGCGGCCTGATTACTCCTCTACTAATGATTGTCGGTATGCCAGATTCAATCCTGAAAGATACGTCAGAACTCTCAAGCTTCATGAGCGTTTGCTCATACATAGACCAAGGCTTAACGTCCTTGAGCCCTTGCTGTTCATAGATATTCTTCCCAGATTTGCTGCGCTTGTACGCAGACATGAATGTTCCTTTTTGTACTTCGTCTTCGGGTGTCCCGTAGTTTTCTCTGAAGTATTTCTTGCTCATCTCAATGAACTGAACGAGCATCTCTACGAGCTGGATGTACTCCTGCTCACCTGCTTCAACGGAGACCATGCCCTCGATGAAGCTTTCGTCTGATATCTGTGCTGCCCAGTCGTTTGCGATCTTTCTATCTCGACCGAACATGACAGCATCATCAGCATAAATCTTGTGTGCAAGCTCCGTAAGCTTGTCCTCTGGAACCTCTTGAGGCACCATACCTCCATCCTCATAAGCCATTAAGTCTCCTGGATCCCCAAATCTCCTGTCTTTAATTCTCTCGCTAACCTCCCTCGCCGCATCTCCAACATCAGCCTTAAATTTGTCAAACTTATCTCGTCTCTCCTCTCTCTTTTTCTCTTTGGCCTTCAGCTTTTCCGCTTCTTCAGCAGCCAAAGCAGCCTTTTCTTCATCGGTCAGGTCCTCCTCTTCTTTTGCAGAGTACCTAAAACCAGCCAAGGCACTAGCTGCCTTAGACAAAGCCTCTCCCGCCCAGTTTCTATCAAACAATCCCATTACGACTGCATTGCTTTTCTAGTGAACTTACGAAGAAGCTTTCTGAACTCTGGGCTCTCCTTAGCCACAGCCTTAGACTGTTCTGGGTTCAAGATAACCTCACCTCCAGTGGCCTCCCCTACCTTCTCGCCATTTCTCACGAGGTCGATTGGGTTGGTCTCATGACTGAACTCACCTGGGGTAACCATGCCGTTCTCACCGATCTGACCTATACCTGATGCGAGTGTTTGACCGATAGACTGACCTAGCTGACCCTGACCTGTGATCTGAGCGAGCTGAGTGTTGTAGATGGCCTGCTGAGCTGCGTCCTGTCTTTGGCGAAGTCTTTCTTGCTCCGTCAGGAACTGCTGCTGTTGGAATGCAACATTTCTGTCAGCCATAGATTGCTGTATTCTAGCAGCCTCACCCATTGCCTGTTGTTGACGCTGTGCAGCTCCAATCTCAATCTGCTGCCTTTCTCTAGCTGCCTGACCGCTAAGAGCCTGAGCACCACCAAGAACGGCCTTGGCGCCGCCAGCCTTAAGAGCCGCAATGGTGTCTGCCTCTCTCTGTCTTTGTTGCTGACGCAAAAAGTCTGAAGCTGGATCTTCCTTGAGTGCGCTCAAGTACTTCTGATAAGCACTTCCAAGCTCATACTGTGGAGCTTGCCCCATAGCAGCCAAGCCCTGTGATGATGCGTCTTGTTCGTCTCTAGCAAATCCGAGCTGAGCCTCGGCAGCTTTTCTAGCTTGACTGCTTGAGTAAATGGATCCGCCAATGTTGGCAGCCATCATAAGTCCTATAGTAAATGGATCCATATTGCAAATATAGTTATTCTTGGCCTAACGAGTGATTAAGCTTTGATTCTGTCACATGAGCGTTGATGCAGTACAACTCAACAGCGCCCGTGGAACTGTTTGACATTTCTATTGTAGCGAACCGACCCCTAAGCTTGTCGCCATCAATAGACTTCGTTCCCTGAGCAAAAAGCTTCGCATCATCAACAACGATGGTTTCGTCTATTGTGCCTGAAATGGTTATTTGATTCCCAGAGGCTCCAGTAATCACTGCGCTTGTGTCAGTATCACTAGCTTTTACAAGACTGCCTCCGCTCAGTACGTACAGCTCCAACCCAAGAATCGAAGTTTTATCAAGGTCTATGTTGGACACGTTTACACTGCTAGACGCATCTGATGGCGTACCGTCAACAAGTCCTGCAGACTTTATCTGAGAGCCGCTTGAAGACGAAGTATCTCTACTGACAAAGCTGTACTTTGCCCCTTCTTTCTCAACAAAGTTATAGGCATTGGATGTCTGCCCAAGATCCGTTGTTATGCTATCCGACTCCCACGAGTTTGTTCCTTCGTAGGATAAAGCGTCGTATGCCTTTACAAGAGATGGGTTGATCTTGGATGTGACTTTTATTTCCGAGTCATGATCCACCCCGTAGAACCTGTTCCTTCTCTGAAATCCATCGTGTTTGTGAACGATTGTCCCCCTGCTGTCTTGATTTAATACATCTGTGGATACGTATTTACACGAGATAAAGGAGTCATTGAGGGAGGCATACATGTCTGGCTTGAACGATGCCGTGCTCTCCCAGACCCTAAGCCTAGTGTTGTAAGCGGCAGTAACTCCAGCGTATTCTCCTACGGGCTGTATTGTAACATACAGAACCTCGGTCCTGGGATCAAACCCAGTTACGACCTTTACATCTCCTTCAACTTTGGCCTTGTAAAACTCATCAAAGAAAAAAGAAGACATCTCAGTGTCTGATACTGGAACAAGCTGACCATTGGCGTGAACCAAAATCTTTGATCTAGACGAGTCAGCAAACATGACTTTTCCGTCCACTATGCTTACGCTTTCTGGGTTTGATGCGCAACCATAATCTCCAGAATAGTACTGAGGCTGACCCACTACATTTTTAGATATGGCCAGTCCAGCACCCCCGTCTGTGTATTCAACAATGTTTTTGTTGATAGGGATAAACGCCATCCTGCTTTCCTGAAGAGCCACAAGAGAATCGTCATAGTTGCCTATGTACCTAATCGCCCCGTAGGTTCCGTCCATGTCAGTAAAATTACCCAGAGATGTATTGAACGATGAAAGCTGAAGGACGTCTCCGTCTTCTACATAAGCGTCGCTGTAGGTAATTCCGTTCTGTATTTTTCTTTCGGATTCACCTCTATATGGAAGGTGGGCCCTGCCCTGAGACCATGTCTTTTCAGGCGTATGCTCTGAAGGGGTTTCGCTTTCTAGGTTTCTGACAACGTAGCTCCATGCGTTTGGACTGAAAACGTCGTCGTAGTTAGCGCCGTTGTGAGACGCAGTAAGACAAGCCACTGGTCTTATCCATACATCACCCTCTAATATTACAGGAGGACCGTATTTGTTGTAGGATGGATTCTTGTATTCCCTTATCTCCGTTACACTTCCTACCTCGTAGTAAAACTTGTTTGCACTATCCACGGTAGGAGTGAGGAGCTCTACGACTGTTTTTCTGCCCCAAAGCGATATAGAGGGCTGAGATGAGTCAGGATACAGGGCATCACTAGAAGTCCCATGAAGTCCTCGGTACACACTATACCAATCAAAGTATCTGTACTTAAGACCCCCTTCAACTCCAGAATCAATAGCTGGGGCGGATAGAATCACAAAAGTGCCTTCAAACTGCTCTTCATTTGTTCCGTCTACTGCAATGTCGCAGCATGGATTTTCTTGAGCTGTCTCGTAAGTTTCTATGCCTACAACATCAAACTCTACTGGCCTTTCCAGGGCTGTGTCGTCAGTCTGTTCGGTCTTGGCGTACTCTATATCTTCTACCGCCGAGCCAAAGTCATACTGTATTACCCTAAGCTTGTCACCAACAGTGTGACTGTATTCCCTTGCGTTGTCATTTCTTTCGTTGTAAACATCAAGGGTCTTGAGCGACAAGTATATCTTTCTATCATCCGTTTTGCCAACAGAGTTGTTGGCTCCAGGCTCTTCAACTGGTACGTAAGCAGCTCCAGTTGTGTACTGAATAAAAGACTGATAAGTGTTGTTTTCTGCAACGACAATTTGATGTGTCTTGGCCCAAGAAGGAGGGGCAAGAGTAACTCCAGTCAGATCCACCTTTATGTTTGCCGATCCCTTTCCGACGCCATTCCCTCTCTCGTAAACTGGCTTTATATATACAGTACCTAGTTCCTGAACGAAGCTAGATCTCCCGTACTCATCATAGAACACAAGACCTACGTCGTATGTGCTGCCCGCCTTGAAAGAAGGCTTGAACGTAGACACATGGCCCCCTGCTGTTCCCAGAGTGTAGTTAAAATCAAACTCGTGATCTCCTGTAGACCAGTCATACGTTAATGAACTTTGAAAGGATCCATAGCTTCCAGAGGTGCTTGCCTCTGTAGATACATTTGTTGAGGCTGGAGGATATATACCCTGACCGCCCATTTTCCAGGGTATTTGCTTTTTAACAAAAAGCTCAGTCATGTCTATATCGACTATCCTTGGCTTCACTGTAAATAGAGCATAACCAACCGTACCGTCCTCAGTGATGTCGTCGTGAGAAAATGTTGCGGTTGAGTTGCATTCGCTGACGTCTATTCTTGACACAACAGATCTTGCGTCATTTATGTCTATTTCTTCGTAAACCTTTACGTCAGACCCAACAAAATCCAAGACTTCACCAGCAGTGTATATTCCGTTGTACGTAGAATCTACGATTCCTTTGAACGATGGCCCCTGACCCCTTAGACTTCCAGGTTTTTTTACCCCTTATGGCCTCAATCTTGTTTGCAAGCTCTTCGCCTATCTCCTGAACACTCATCCCGTTCACTGAAGTGTAGCTCGCGTACACCTTGATCTTGCCCGTAGTAGAGTCTCCCACAGGTATGTTTTGAGCCGCAGCGTCTGAAGCGGAGCTGTTTCCAAAGTGAACCTTTGTTACGTGCTTTTTTCTTTCCCAAAAATTGTCTACCTGAGCGTCATCAGATCCAAACACCCCAAAAAGAGTTTCAAGAAAGTTGGCAAACCCACTGTCCTGATCCCTTTCGAATGACTCGTATGTATTAAAGGTAGCAGTAACTAGGTCGTTTGAGGCTCTCTGGACGTCCCCCACAGGGTCGTAGTCAAACGCTATACTTACCGTCGTTCCAGCAGGTACCGTGGTATTTTGATCTGCTGTTCCGCCCTCTTCAAAGTCATCGAAAGAACTTCCCGCAAGGAGGTCAATGGTGATCACCCCGTTGCTCTCTGTCGCTATGCTTGCGGTATCGTCGAATACGCTATTGAATCCAGCGTCGTCATTGTACTTCACTGTCAAAACCGCTCCGCTAACGTTGTGCTTTGCCCTGCCCTCCTCATAGTTAGAGTAAAACAGTCTGTTTCCAGAAATTGCCTGACCCTCAGCTTTAAGAGGGACGTTGTCGTATGTCTTGTTTACAGTGCTGCTATCTATGGCTCCATAGTTCTTTGCATTGTAAAAAAGATACTCCCCCGTGCTTTTATCGTAGATGGTCGTGCTTGAACCGTGAATAGACTGCGTTATATTTTCAGAAGGGTCGAACTCATCCATCTTCACAAACGGACCAGTGTTGCCCTCTCTCGCCAACAGTCTAAAAAACTTAACCTGAGGAAGGTGCTTTTCGTCACCAACAGAATTGGAGTAGTTTATCTGTAGCCTCAACCTATTGTGAGTGTTTGGTACCTGTGCGTCCCCAGACTCATTAAGACCGTCATAAACAGAAGCATCAGACACAGCAACCTTTGAGTAGGTGGAGATGGCAGACTCTTCGCCGTCCGCATACACCACCTGAGAGGCGAACTGAAAGTGCTTATTGGTTAAATTGTTTGTAAACAGACTGCTGTCCGTTTCAAAAACAAATGTAATCGGCTCCGTAGGGGGCGCCTTTATTACCGATATAGCCCTTTCGAAGTCACTCTCAGACATCTGAGAATACTCATCGTCAAGGGCTCTGTCAACATTTATCCTTCTTGGGGGATTGTTGTTGTCAGTGAAGTACAATATAGTCTGAACACTGCCCTCTCTAGAAAAGTCAGAAGAAAGCAAGTCTGCCTTGATGGGGTAGCTGCTGTTGAAGTTAAAGTACTCTGAAGAAATGACATCGTAAAACACGTGATTAGACACCTCATACTTAAGTATCTTGTCATTAGAGTTTGTGTTGTCGCAAACAAAAAAGTATATGCAACCTGCTGGCTGATCCACGACCTTTCCAATAACAGTGTAGTCACCACCAGCTTCAATAAACCCCTCTGCTGAGGCTGTCCCGTAAAGATTCTTGAGCACACCTTCAGTACCCTCACCTCCTTCGGAGATGGTTACGTTGAGTGCGTGGGTCATATCGCCCTCTTGCACAAGACGCTCGTCTCTGTCTTTGACTAGCCTCCTGGGTATAATCTTATCAATAGCCATTAGTACTTAGGAGATTGTCTGTAGTTCTTTCTAATAACCGTCAGAGCATCTTCCTTAGAGAACGACTTCATTCTTGAGTTGGCCAGTCTTCTTTCGTTGTAGTACTCTTGACGGGCTCTTTGCTTTTCTGAGATGGGCACAATCGACTTCTTGTCGATGAGCTTGTAGTAAACGTATGCACGCACAGCTTCTTCAGCGTACACATGCACATGTGGATCAAGAGATCTAGCCTCATCGCAGACGTATTCAATGACAACCTGCTTGATACCGTGACCTGGGAGCATCTCGATGCGATCCTGATCGTGGTTGAGTCTGTACTCAGATCCCGTATGGCCACCTCCAAAACCGTACAATCTACCTGCGCTCCCATGGTAGACGTAGTTTCTAAAGATGTAAGAATCCATTCCGTCTCTCAGTGGGTCCTCAGTAGACACAGAGCCAGTTGCTGACTTCGAGTCCTTGAGGTCTCTCACTCCGTCACCGTCGGAGTCAAACGTATCTCCATCGTCGTCGGTGTCGTACACCTGAGACATGTTGATGTGCTTGTTCTCTCCGATTACTCTGACAATGCCATCACCACCAACGACCCCAATCTTGATCAGATCAACGAAATCGTCAGGAAGCTCCACAGTATTGTTTGTCAAGTCAATGTCCATCTTGATAGACTTGACTCTCTTCATCATGTCGAATCCAATGTCCCGAATGCCTCTGAGCGCAAGGTTCCGAATCATGCTCTCTGACGTGTTGTTCAGGTACGACTCCTCATCAACGAGAAGCATAATGTCAGCGATTATGTCGTCAATATGTATGTGATTTCTCGCCATTATCTAATCTGTTCTTGCTTTAGCGCCATCTGCTCTGCGTTAGCATAGCTGGTGACAAACTGATCTCTCATGGAGACCCCAGCAAGCTCAGCCATTTCCATGACGACATCGTTAAGGTATCTATCTGGCAAGTCGAAGTCGCGAGCTGTAGTCGCGTCAAACACATCCACATCACTTACTGTGGTGTAGGTATACTGAGGCTGACCTGTCTGGAACGCGCCAGAGGTGTTAAAGCTGCCTGCCTTTCTGTAGTAGCGAACTCTTATCTTCTTGATGTTCTTCGGGAAGATCTCGATCTCATTGGACACCAGTGCAACTGGGTAGTCCTCAGACGGGGCAGACAAGGTGCTGTAAAGGATTCTTCCTATCTTCTCTTCGTCGTAGCACAGCTCCACAGGGCGGCTAGTACTAACGCCCATAAGAAGAGCTCCAGCTGTTTCAGCGCTAATGAGTCGAAACATATCTGAAGGCTTTGCAAATACGGCATCTGTATCGCTTAGAGTGGTTGACTTAGAGTAGTGAGAAAGATCTTCCTTGATGACCTTCGTTCTTGAGTAGCCACCTCCAGCATCGACATCAGCCTTCTTCTTGAGCTTACCCCCATCGAAACTATCGAAGATGCGAGAGTAGACACGCATCTGAGCCACCTGAGCATAGTTATTGAACATCCCAGGTGTAATCATGCCCTTCTGATCTTTATTCAAAAGGTCTTTCAGCGTTTCGTATACAGTTTCTACGCTTACCATGAAGCAAATATACGAAAAAGAAAAGCCACCTTTCGGTGGCCTTCTTATCACTTAAGCTGTCTCTCTATCTCGGAGGCAACAGCCGATCCATTCTCTGTCAGGCAGAACCTGACGAATGTGTCTACTGGGTCTTTCCCTGGAGGAATTGTAATAATGTGCTTGTTGGTGTCAAACCATCTCACAGAGTCATCGTGTACAGAAATGATCTGCATAGACTCAGCCTGCTTCACAGTAGCCTTCATCGCTACCACAGGATTGTCAAATGCCTTGATGAATGATTCTGGGTTTGCCTTAGCCTTGATGATGAGGTCATGCTTAATCTCGTTCACAGCTCTATCAATGTTGATATTGAAAGAGATAGCTACGGCGAGCAGGTCATCAAGGTCTTTTTCTCGAACAAGAGAAACAGCATCCATGATCAAGAACTCTCGATCAACGTTTACTTCAGCCTTCTTCTCCTTGAGAACTCTTCTGAACTTAGAACCTCCATTGGCTTCGTTGTCTGGGTGCTTTTCCAGGAACTCGATGAGGTTTGGACGGCGTTTGTTAGCAATGAGTTTTCCGAGTCGGAACACAATAGGAGACTTGACAGACTTTTCGTTCTGCTCGTCCTTGAAGATGCTTGGCTCGTTTTCGCAGTATCGAATCTCTCTTACGATGTTTTGGTCCTCATCGTATACGGTGACGCCACTTTGCATGAGCATCATAACTCCACGAGATCGGATAGCCTCGTACTCAAAGGCCTCGTCAACTTGTCTTCTTTTGATTTGTGGCTTTGCCTTCTTCTGTGGGGCAGCCTCTGCTACGGGCTTGGCCGCAGGCTTTCTTCCTCGCTTGGCGGGGGTTGCTTTAGTAGTCATGTTTAATTAAATGAATTGTTGAACAAAGATAGTAAAAGAGAGGGAGGCTGTTCCTCCCCCTCAGTTACCAGTTAGTTATCAGGAGTTAGCTCCGTGAATCACAACAAAGTTAAAGACGTAAGCATCGGTAGATGCAGTGCCTGAAACGTTCTTGTAAGTGATGCTAAAAGAGCCAGCCCCAACAGCAGTTACTCCGTACTCAATGTCACCTGCAGATCCGCCAGAAGCGTGATTAACGATAACAACATCGTTGGCTCCTACCTCATCACAGGCAACTGCAAACGTTGCCACAGCGTCGTCAGCAAGTGATGCGTCGTCGGTGGTGATAGCACCAGAGTGAGTGTTCAAAGTAACACCAGTAGCCCTGCTTGTTGCCTGAGTCACAGCACCGCCGTCTTCGATGTGGAGCGTACCGTCAGCGACATCAATGTCACCTCCGTTAAGGTCCAAACCACCAGAAGTGATGGTCACAGCGTTGGCAAAAGTAGTAGCGTCAGCAACAGAACCACCAGTGAAAGTAGCAGAAGAAGAGAGCTGATTCTCGCTGAACAGTCTCCACTGAGCCACCCCAGAAGCAGTTTCGTTGCCCGCCCAAATGAACGTACATGACTCACCGTCAGTGTTCAAAACCACAGACGGAGTGTCTGAGTCGAAGTCCTGAGATGGGTCGATTGTGATGGCGTTTGAAGTCGCATCCGTCTTAACGAATGTGATCAAAGTACCCGCAGCAAGCTTTTCAGAAGAAGCCTTGGAAAGTGTGAAAGTGTAATCAGCAGATGCTGTGCACTTCACGTAGCTTGTGAGGCCGTTCCAAGAATCCCCAGAGCCAGTAACTGTCTGAGCGTCACCATCAAGGACCAAAGGAAAAACGTGTTTAGACATGTGTTTTCTTTATTATGGCTTGGGAGAGGCGCGTTATCGCCCCTCCCTTGCCCGTTTAACAATTACTTGATGATCACGTGCTGGTTAGCAGCGCGAGTCACGAGGTTGCACTCTGAGCGGTAGTAGAACTCAGCCTTGTCCTCAGACATGTTGGTGTGTCCCAAGATAGAGCCGCGCACCCAGTGCTCCATGTCGCGGTTGTAGCCGTTCGTGCCCTTGTAGTTCATCTCCAAAGCTGGAGCCTTCATACCAGTACGAGCGTCAGTAACCTTCGTCATTGGAACCATTGCACCCTTGTAGAAGCCGTTCAATCCACCAGTGGTTGGATCGTTCAAGAGCTTCCAGTCATGCTTGTGGAAGGTGTAACCACCTCTCGTGAATGACTTAAAGCCGAGCTTAACAGCCATGTCAGCGTCGTTGTTGAACGCACCGAACTGACCAGCCAAACCAGCAGTAGTCTGAGTAGCGATACCCTGCGCGAGCAAGTCATCAATGTCCAAAGAAGCCTTTCTGTTCAAGTACATAGCGTACTCAGCAGGAGCGCCTTCCTTATCGAGTTCGAGGATGATCTTGTCGAAGTCAGACAAGCCAGCGAAAGTGCCTTGGTTACCACCAGACACGTCAGCCACCAAGCCTCTGTCTTCCACAGCAGCGAAGTAACCTTCAGATCCAGTAATGTTAGAAGCAGCAGTACCCTTCTCGCCGAACAACAACATCATCTCACGCTTGTCCATGAAGCGCTTGCGAGTGTCTTGCTCACCCTTAACGTACCATCTGTACTCACCACCGCCGAGGTTCACCCATCCGATGTTGGTGGCTTGAGAACCGTTCACAGAGTAAGTCTCCTTGACGATCATGTATGGGTTGGTGCGCTTGGTCACGTCCGTCACGTAGAACTCTGAAGGCTGATCAGATCCCTGCTCCCACAAGTTACCGATAACAGCAGCCTTTTCAGTCACAGAGCCAGAGTCGGCCATGGTCTCACCGTCGAGAGTCTTAAAGGTAGCAGAGCCCGCACCGCCAGCGTCAGCGTCAACGATAAAGATTCTACGACCGTTGTGGAGCATCAACACGTCGTTGTCGCGCAACTGGTAAGAGTTCACATCGGTGTCCTCATCAGCAGGATCGTTGATGGCCTGAGTAGTGACAACGAGAGTACCAGTTGCACTACCGCTCGCCGCCACATCTGTCCAAGAGGTGTAGTTTACGTGCGGGTGCAAGCGGCCTTCTTCCCACCACTGAACTTCGTCGTTCACGCCAGCATTCTTGATGGCGCCAGTGAGTTGCAAGAAACCAGTGATACCTTGATCACCAAAAGTGTTGATCAACAAGTCTCTGTTGTCAGGCTTGTTGTAGTCGAGCAATTCACCCAGAGTAGTGTACTTGTCTGGGGTTGCTTTCAGCAGTGGCGGCTTGTTGGTTCCGAGAGCCGTTGTAGCCTGACCACCGAGAGTAATGGAGTTAGCCATTTTTTCTTAGTCTTTAGATGTTAAAAGTTAGTCTAGATGACCCCATGGCGTCTCTAATTTGTTGTGCCACAGGATCGGTTTGAGGTTGTGTGTTCGTTACTTTCGGCGACTGAGGAGTAACGTTGGCTGAGCGCTCCACAATTCCTCTTTGACCGTCTGAAAGTCCCTGTCTGTAAATAGACTGTACAATGGACTCCATATTGTCAATTACGGATCTGTGCATGTTCAGCTTGTCGTAATCCCAGCTACCATCCTCACGAACGTAAGGATCAAAGTACTCGTCAAGACGAGCGTTTTTCTCGGCAAGAACAGATTTGTACTGATCGTTCAAGCCAAACGTAAAGGTCTTGCCGTCTCCAAGGTCAAATTCAACACCTTCGAGAGCGTCAAGATCTTGCGTCATGTTTTGAATCCACTCATCGTCGATGGGTGAATCGTTTTCGACACTCTGCTCGGCAGGAGCCTGATAAGAACCTCTAAGGTTCTCGATGCTGTTCCTCGCTTCCTGAGCGTCTATTTTGAGCTGCAAGGCAGAAAGCTTAATCTCGTCCTCAGAAAACATTTCTGGGTTGGTCTTGTACTTTCCAGCCACCAAAGTAGAGATCTCTTCTTGAGAAAGGTTTGGGTAATCATTCGACATTTGGAATCGAATAGCCGTCATGTCATCCATTTCGGATGGGTTGAGCGACTGATACATAAACCAATCTTCTGGGCTGCGACCAGTCTTTTCGACAAAGTCAGCAATCACTGAGATTCTTTCGTCCAGAGCTGCAGGCTCTTCTTGTTCGCGATACAGGTCGTCGATTGAGCTAATGTTCTGCCCCAGCCTTTCGCTCAGGTATGAGAACACAGCCTCCTCAACTTGCTGATCACTGTAAGTTTCTTCTTGTTGAGTCTCCTGAACTGGATCCTCTTGTACAGGTTCTGGCTCTGACACTGGCTCTTCGCCACTCAGATCCAAAATCTCAGGCTCCGCCGCCTGAATGATTGACGGGTCTGCCTGCTCGTTGATTTGGTTCACCTGATCGTCGGTCATAAACTCGAACGACTGGGTTTCCTGAACCTGATCTTGTTGATTAAATTCTTGATTTTCCATTTGAATTGAATTGATTATCTAGATACGTAAGCCACCGCTGTCGCTGATCCAGCGCAGGTGACTGATGAGAACTTGCCGTAGATGATCTGACCAGCAGTCATAGCGATAGCAGAACCAGAAGTAGAAGCATCTACATACTCTCCGCCGTCAACCTTATACACTGAAGCACCATCACCCTTGAAGGTGATTGTACCGTCGGTCAAACACAACACGGCAAAAAAGTGAGTTCCATCAGGAGCTTCCGCCTCAGTAGTATCTGAAAGGTGGTAAAGCTCTGTAGGGAACTGATCGTGTGGAAATGCCATGATTCTTGTTTTTGCAAATATATAACTTATTCATCTACGGAATTTTGGGGTGCGCTTGTAGCGAGACACCCTTCCCTTCTCTCTTTTTTCTTTGGCTGCCCTAGCTCTTTCAGACTTGGAAAGCTCTCCCCAAGTAGCTGGGGTTTTTGACGAGATCCTCTTGGTGGGTCGGAACGTTCTGTCGTTCCCGCTGTATCCCTCCTTACCTCGTGGAGTCTTCCATTCCTCTTTGAACCAGCGCTTTAGCGCCAGACCTTTTGCTGTCTTGCGAACTGCCATTACTTCTTCTTCTTGTTTCCCCAGTTGTTGACGCCAACCTTTCTGCACTTGGCCAAAGCTCCAGATGCGTAGGCCGAAGGCCACACACTGTACCTTGACTTCACCTTACTGTAGCAGGCGTCCTTAACGGTTCCTCCTTTCTTGTACTTCTTCACGCACTTCATGAGTAACTAGTTTGAATGGAGCCTTTTCAATAGCTCCTGGGTGTGGCTTGTAATCTCCTTCCATGAGGTAGAATCTACCTCCGTCTTGCATCCAGTGATATCCCTTTGGAGGGTCCACAGACACCTTCTTGGAAAGAGGCTTGAGCTTTTGTGATTTCTTTTTCGCTTTCATATCAGCAGTTCCACTTTCTGAGTGCAAGCGCCTTACGTGTTGGCTTGCCGTTTGGTTTTCTCATTGGTCCTTTTACGCCACTCATGCGAGCACAGAAAGACTTTCGTCTCTTTGCTGCCTTACTTCCAGGCTTCAGCTTGGAAGGCTTGGTGGTTACAGCCATTTTCAGTTTGCTACCAGTCTCTCTGTTGTACTTGGCTACGCCAGCACGAGTCAGACCCCCCTTGGGGTCTTTGTGCTTGCCCATCTTTAGTCTTACTCTTTTCTTTGCCCTCATGTTATGACTGTACGATTGTTGACACAGTAAATCTTATTCTGTATCTAGTGTTGTTGTCCAAGGCGTCTAGTGAGTGAACACTTCCAGAGCACTGATATGTGTTTCCTCCCGCGACGACGTCGAATCTAACGGAATCCGCGTTGTCCAGGGTTGTAAATACAGAGCTGTATTCATCGACCATTTGAATCATCACCGAGTTGTTAGCCTCAAGAATATCCTGAAGAGTGTTTTCTTTTTCGGATCCATATCCGAACCCAAAGGATGGATTGGACAGAGCCACATTAGCCCCGTCCGCCATCAAAGTTGTGTTCTGATTATTTATCATGATACTGTTAATGAGAAGTCGCTCACTCTTGCATTTCCACTTCCACTTCCAGCCAGTGAAACTCTAAGCGACCACTTATCTGAAGCGCCTGAGTTTGTTACCGTTGACGTTCCAGTAAGAGTAACTGTTTGCTCAGTTTGGGCCGCCATAACTATACTGAACGCAGTGGCAAATTGACCGCTGTTGGATGAGTTTGTTTGAACGATTGTTGTGTTGTTTGTGGTAATTTTTACAGTCACACTATATGACACTGTGTCTCCAGAGTTCAAGTTTGACAAAACCATCGTGTTCTGAGACCCATACGTACCTTCGAGTCGATCACCTTGAGACACTGAAGGTCCAATCATACTGTGAGATGATGAAGATTGAGCCTGAGTCGGCAAGGTCAGCGCCAAGACAGAGCTTGAAAAGCTAGTATCTGTAGAGTATCCAGACCAGCTGTACGTACCACCATAAGAAAGTGGGTCTGTAAAGGCAAGCTGTCCCGCTCCATCAGTTTTGATGAGTTGGTTGGCGCTTCCGTCAGCCGTTGGGTAGCTAATGCCGTTAATCTGAACGTCGGTGGCGTCAGAGCTTCTTCCAACGATAAACGTTTTGTTGGCTCCGCTGGCACCAATGGCGAACTCTCCAAGCTCAAGATTGTACTTGAGGTCATTCCCGTCGAAGTCAACGATTCTATCTCCTTCGAGGGTGAGGTCGCTATCTGCAAGATTTTCAGAAGTACCTCTCTCTCCTACTCCACCTTGAATACCAGAAATAATAAGGTTTACGGTGTATGGTCTAGAATCTATGAACTTGCCTTGGATTCCGCCTGTGAAATCTATTTTTACATAGTTTGTAATGTATGAAGCTCCTGCTGCAGTGAAGTTCCCTGGCGCCTCGATGATGTTATAGGTAACTACGTTACTAGTGGTGACGCCCTGATAAGTAAAGTCACCAGAGAATGATATCTGACACTGACTGAAGTTGACCGAGTTTACACTAGACATCATCTGATTCAACACACTGCCGTTGTCTCCCCAAGCAAACCAACCTATGTCATCCGCATTGACTCCGCCGCTCCAGTCAACGTTACCGTTAATCTGAGATGCAGTAATTGATGATGTATCCAAAGCAAATTTCACACTGTCGGGCGCTCCCAAGGCATTACCCATCGACGTCTGACCGCCAAAGAGCTCATAGTCAGCAGAAATAGACGTGGAGGATGGGCCTTGAGCTCCTGAAGCTCCTGTAGGTCCAGTAGCCCCATCAGGCCCTTGAGCTCCTGAAGCTCCTGTAGGGCCTGTCGGTCCAGTATCCCCCGTAGCTCCAGTTGGACCGATTGGACCTAGATCTCCGTCTGGGCCCGTTGGTCCCGTCGGCCCAGTATCACCTGTTGCGCCTGTTGGACCGATTGGACCTGGATCTCCATCAGCACCAGTAGGACCAACGTCTCCATCAGCACCAGTAGGGCCCACAGGTCCTTGAGCTCCTGAAGCTCCTGAAGCTCCTGAAGCTCCCGTGGCGCCTTTCTCACCAAGAAGCCCAGCAACTTCAATCGCATACTGATTTCCTTCTATAAAGCTTGCTCCAAAGGCATCAAATATGAACGTATCGTATTCAAGCTCTAGAGATCCGAGAGCCTTAGACAGAGCGCTTGAAGGTGTTCCTACACAGTCATAAGCAACCGTAACAGGGCTTACCTCTCCGAGACCGTTGACGTTGAACGTTGCATCTTGATCAAATCCGATGTTCACTTTTATAGAGTCAACATTGCTCAATGCAGCAGAAACGTCTTGCTGTAGTATGCTCAATGGTCTGCTAAAGCTGTTTCCGTTGCTGTTAAAGATCAGGTTAACTTGGTCGCTGCCTGCGTGCTTTACGTCTGTAACCTGAGTGATTTCTGATACATCAACCTGATCCCAATCAGTCGCTCCAGAATAGTCGGATGGAGCACCGCCGCTAGTAATCATAATAAAAGTTCCAGCGGGTTGTGACTCAAACCAATCCTTGAGGTTTCCACCTCCAGTCGCAACTCTAAACGTTGAAAGGTTTCTTTCAGCAATAGCACCAGTAGCACCTGGGCCTCCATCGTCTCCTTTTGCTCCAGAAGCTCCTGAAGCTCCAGATGGACCTGTTGGACCCTGAAGGCCAGCTTGACCTGACGACCCTGAAGCACCAGAGGCACCTGTAGGTCCTGTTGGTCCCGTAGGGCCAGTGTCTCCAGTATCACCCTTCTCACCTTGCTCTCCGTCTTGACCTTGAGAACCTGCAATACCTGCAATAATCTGGACAGACTCGTCAGAGTCCAAGTTGTACCCGCTCAACCCTGCAGGCTGCACATCGAGAGACTTGTACTCTACGTAGCTCCACCCACTTACTTCAGAAGCAGTAAGAAGCGTTTCGAGATCCAAGACAACAGCTTGACCAACAACATCAGTTTCACTCTCCTTTTCAAAGGTTCCGATCAAGGTGACTCTAGCAGTGCCGTTGGTGATGTCTCTTGCAGCGTATGTGTTGAGCACCTCATAAGTTCTGCTGTCTTCGTGACAGAACAGGTACTTAGATGTGCTTGAAGTTGTGTATGGGGTGTCGGAGTACGATCCACCCCCGCCAGAACCGTCTGTGGTCCAAATAACGAAGTTGTCGTTGCTGGCACTTGAAATGTCTCCAATCGAAGCGGACACACCTTCGTCAGACTCGTTGTATGGCAAAAGCGCATCGGCTTGCGGTCCAGTCTCACCAGTAGCACCTGTCGGTCCAGTATCCCCCGTAGCTCCAGTTGGACCGATTGGGCCTGGGTCGCCTGTAGCACCCGTTGGGCCTGAAGGTCCTGAAGGGCCCGAAGGTCCAGTCTCACCCTTGTCCCCAGCAAAGGTTGCAGAGAACGTGTAGAAGTTTATTCCTGGGTATGCTTCCAGTTCAATGTTATAGATTTGATCGTAGGTCTCAGCTATAGTAAGATTTGTTTCAATAATATCTATCTTATAGATGTACCTTTTCGTTCCGTTGAACTCGACTACGGTTTCTGGGTCAGTTTGAGCAAGCTGGAAGATGAATGTTCCATTAGTTGCTACAAATCCAAACAAACCTCCAATCTGGAAAGAAGCTTTTCTGTAGTACAGAGTTGCATTCTCGTTAGTGAAGTTCAGGAGTCTAAAGATTCTCTTGTATAGCTCACTGTCTTCACTCATATAGAGGTACCTAGTCTGAGGCAGCTCAGCAGTCGTACCAATCATGTTGGTATCACCTGCGACTACTTCATTTTCTGACTTGACGGTGGTGATCATCCATCCAGTTGAATCGAGATCATTTGAGCTGACCACGTTCTTTTCTTTCTGCTGCATGAACACATTAGGATCCGCACCAGTCGCACCTGAATCACCCTTAACGCCCTGCAATCCAGAAGGTCCAGTAGGCCCTGTATCTCCCGTGGCACCGTCAGAACCAGAGGCACCTACGCTACCCAAAGAGTGAACGCACAGCTCGTAGTTGTAGTTGTCTCTAAGACGGTCGTAATCGTCATCAATTCTAAACGATTCAACTTCGATGTATTCAATGGTCCCGACTCTCGTTATGTTCGTACCAACTCTTTTCTTAACTACGTTAGAAACCGTATTGTAGCTGTTGCTAGAGTTGTGCTTGAATGAACCCCGAACAGACACAGAGACGTCTAGGTCCTGATCAATAAGTGAAGAAAGGTTGTCCTTGAAGTTGCCTCTGTAAAAATACAACCTACCAGCATTGTTTATGTCATTTATTACAGACCCGTTTTGATCCGTAAAAACAAAGTCCCTTTCTTGGTTTTGAAGCTGTGTGAGTGCGCTGACACCAGTTCCAATTTCTCCGCTATGACACCCACCTTGAGGACCAGACGCTCCAGTAGCCCCATCAGGCCCTGTAGCTCCCGTAGATCCTGCAGAACCATCAGCTCCAGTTGCGCCAGAGTCACCCTTGACGCCTGCAACACCTGTAGCTCCAGAAGCTCCAGCTGGTCCTGTCGCACCATTGTCGCCAGCATACTGCACAGTAATTCTGTACGTACTTCCGTCGTCAAAGAATACTTCAGTAGGTGAGGTATCACCTATGCGCTCAACAGGGAGAACAACCCAGTCATCGTCTTGGTTGAGAGTTCCGTCGTCTACAAAATACCCTGTTGGCTGGAATGTAAAGTATCTACGAACCGTGCCTACATCTCCACCATCTTCTGCAGCAAAGTATCCAGATATGGTGATAATAGATCTTCTCCAGTCTCCATTTGATCCTTCCACATCGCTCATACCAAGCAATGCAGGGGCCAAATCAGAGTCAGCCGTAGTACACAAGTATTCCGCCAGAGTAGCGTTTCTCTTGTTGTCAGTAGCTATGGTCGTTCCCTCAAAGATGTTGAACTCGTTCGCTGTCAAGTCGGCCACACCAGTCGCTGTGTTGTCGAAGATGCAGTCCGCTGCACCCGCATTGGCGCCAGGATCCCCTTGAGGTCCTGTCGTTCCTTGCTCACCTGTAGCTCCTTGAACACCTCGAAGTGAGACACAAACCTGATACTCTTGACCGTTTGAGGTACTACCAGTGATGACGTCGTAGTTGTATTCGTTGGAGTCTGTTGTGCCTCGACCTGCGCCAAGAACAACAATCACAGATCCATTGATGACTGCGTCACTACCAGTGAAAGCAGGGTCTCCTTTTATCTCTGGCTTAGAGAGCACTGGGAAGTTCCAAGTAACCTCTGCTTGTTCGCCAGCGCCTGTCTGCCCAGCAGCTACTTGGAAGTTTCCTTTTACGGTTATTTGAGCTCCTCTGTTCCAATCAGATTCAGGGAACGAGTCAATGATCTCCCACAGAGCCCCATCGGGGTGGAGAATCATTCTGTTCGCATCGTCCAAGTCGCCCTCGTAACTAAACCTGCTGCCCTCAGCCTGACTCGCGTCGAACTTCAGGAAGTTGAAGTGCTCGACATCCACGTCGTCCACATCATCCGTATCTCCAAAAGCAGGGTCTCTTTTGGTTGTCACACAACCTTGAGCACCACCAACTGGCCCAGTAGCTCCTTGAGGTCCAGTAGCTCCTGTCGAACCTGTAGCTCCAGACTCACCGTCGTCACCTGTTGGACCGACAGGACCAGTAGATCCCTGCTCGCCTTTTCCTCCACTAAGAACAGAGAACGTGTAGAATGGGAATCCATCTCCCGCTTGGTAGTCTCTTGGGTACTCGTATGTCTCCCCAAGGTTTGAGAAGTCAGAAACGACAACAAATCTCCAGTCGTGCTCACCATCAGCTGGTCCCGCTGGGAAGTCTTGTGGTGCGCTTTCAAATCTAAAGCCTGCAGCGTAGTCTTCATCAGAAAAAGTTCCGCTTGTAGAGCCCTGACTAAATGGACCAGTAATAGACCCTGAGGAGTTTGCATAAGTTGTGGCGCTGATCACAGACATGAGGTGATCAACCTTTCCAGTAACTCTATACAGTATAACCTTTCTTACAGGCGTGGTCGTGCCAGAAACTGGGCGGGTGTTTACGTCGATCAAACTTCTTTGAGTGTCAACGTTGAACGCCTGATTGTTTTGATCGCTGTTCGATAGGAAGTGGAAGTCTGAAACAACTACGTCAGCAAGGTCGTCCTCAGTGTCGAGGTATCCAATGACGAAGTCGCTCTCTGTAAGGTCGTTGAGATCGAATAGTCTAGCACCATTGTATCTAGTTCCTGCTGAACCACCCGTAACCCCTGTGGCACCGACAGGTCCTTCGTTCCCTTGGATACCAGTAGCCCCAGTAGAGCCTGGACCACCCTGTGCGCCTGACTCTCCAGTGTCACCCTTATCTCCTGTAGGACCTGTAGCTCCCGTTGATCCTATATCACCAGTGTCACCCTTATCGCCTTGAACGCCTTGAATACCAGAAGACCCAGTCTCCCCAGGTGCCCCATTGAATGTGACACACATGGTGATGTTGTTACCAGCAATGTAGTTTTGATAAGTAGTGTCGTAAGACCCTCTTGACACAACGCCAAGCTTGTACCATCCATCGTAGTCACCCGATTCGATCTCTGAAGTCCCTGGGCTTGCAGCCTTGTAAGAAGTTACGTAAGATCGACCACCATCAGTGCCGTCGTCAGCTTCCATATCTCCAAAGAAGGAGATAGAAAATTCCCTCCAGTTCGTGCCGTCAATCGGCAACAAAAGATCATGGTAGTCAGAAGAAGGCTCCCAAACAAGTTCTTCAGCTTCACTAACCTTAAGGGTTGGGTCTCCGTTTTCATCCAAGAAGAAGAACCTCCCTGTGTCGCCTGGCTCCACTACGACCCCATCAACAGCATTGTAGACCAAGCTAGTTCCGCACAGCGTGCTAGATCCAGCAGGTCCTGTAGGTCCTGTCGGACCAACTTCACCGTCTCCAACCGCTGCCCAGTTATTCGTGTTTTGCCAGTTAGCATCAGAGAGGACATCGCCATTACCAGCCAAATCATCCGCCTTGTAGATGACTGCGGTATCAGAATCCCTCATGATCGCCAAGAAGCCCTGGCATCTTGATGTTTCTTGAGGAGCCGTGGCGTCGTAAGGCAGATTATTTCTGTCGTTTACGCTATTAAATATACCTACACCACGTACCTGATCGTCCTCAAGATTGAGTACGTGTACGTTGGGGTTATTGTGGGCAATTTTGGAAGCAAATGTGGGCATCGTGTCTTACGTTGTAATTGTTGCGAACATACCAGAGCCAAATGAGCCTCTGTTCAGTGATCTGTAAAGCTTGATGGAGATGGTTTCTCCGAAGTCGTTTGTAATGTCAAATGATCCTTCTGAAAGGTCAGAGTTCAACCCAGCACCCAAGTCCCAGGCTGTTCCTGCACCGTTCAAGATGTCACTTCCTGTTTGGTCAGTGACTACGCTCATGTTTCCGTATGAGGCTGGGTACCCGATGAACGTGTAGTTATTAGAGTTGTTAGTTCCTGCATACCCGTCAAATCGTTCTGCCGTCAACCCAGAGGAAGGCTCAAGTCTCTTGTTTTCCGCCAAAGCGTCGGACTTAAGCTCTCCCCACAATGTAGCAAGATCAGCGTCTGATGTAGTGCTGTCAGCTACAGTAGGGCTGTGGCTCCAAAGAACAGGGTATTTGTTAAAGTTGACGTCAAGTGTGGCCTCAACAGCACTCGCTCCACCAGTGTCTATGTATGCGTCTTTGATTTCGATCTTGTATTCAAAATCATCGACATCGTCAAGACCAGAGTTGCTGTTGTCGCTGAAAGAAAAGCTAATAACCCCTACAGAGAATGTTGTCTCAGTCACAAGAGCAGTAAAGGCTCCTCCGTCTACACTTCTGTAAAGCTTGATCTGAGTGATGTCTACGTTAGAGGAGTTCTTGGTTATCGAAGCTGTAACTGTGCTGTCGTAATTCCCTCTCTCTCTACTAGTGTTGCTTTCACCGCTATAAGCAGAGTTCGTTATTCTAGCCGCAGCAAGGCCAGTGCTTATCGTTGGGGCAGAGTATGATGGAGTCACCGTTCTTGTAAGCGTGTCAGTACCGCTTCCAGCGTAGCTGTCAGAAGCTTCAAACTTGTAAGTAAATCCTGACGTCGCAAAAGCGCCGAGAGTATAAGGGTCAGAGAATGATCCTTCAACGAAGCTTCCAGAACCGCTAAACGTCTGCTTGAGAGCATACGTGGAGTCATCCGCACCCTCTGCTTTTCTGTATACATTAAGGGTCACTGTTGAACCTGTGTTTTGGTTTTGAACCTTGTAGTTCACAGTGAGGTTTCCGCTTGTAAGGTTGAAAGCGGGAGTAGAGACCGTAGTGCTTGCCTCTATGATGTTTGGTGAACCCGCTTCGTTAAGGGCGTCCTTAATCAAATCCAAGGCCGTTTGAGGGTCTTCAGAGTTGTAAGTGATAGTATCACCGTGACCGTACTTACCGAAGTTACCTCCGTTTGGAAGGTTCACCACGATATCTTCAGTGATGGTATCTGATCCTCCGCCTGGACCCGTGGCTCCTTGTGGGCCAGTAGCTCCAGTGGCTCCTGAACCGCTGGGTCCAGTAGGTCCCTGAGAGCCTGCAGCCCCAGAAGGTCCTGTTGCGCCAGTGGCCCCTGAGGGCCCCTGTTCGTAGCCAATCTTGACTATGTTATTATTCGTCGTTACCTTAATGGCCATAATGCAAATATATTACTGATCGGTTATATCTTCTGTTACGGTGAACAGACCATACAGCCAGGTTTTACGGAGGTTTGGAGTGACTTCGTCGTTCAAAACTTCGAGGTCGTACACATACAAACCAGAAGTAATATCCATGTCGGATGACGGGATTGTAATCTTCAGTTTTGAATTGTCTTCATCACCGTCTTCAATGGTGAAGTAAGTAGTCTCACCATTTGTGATATCGAGTATTGGGGCGCCTGTGTCGTCTTCATCTGTTCTAACTTGTAATTTCCACTCATCGGCCTGATAGTCTGCAGACAGATCGAAACCAAAGTCAACAAACAGGATAAAGGTGTCACCCTTCCTGCAAGTGATATCGAGTCTAGCTGCAGAGTCGAGGTTGACCTTGGCCTTATTGCTGTGTTTGAATCCCATCTTGCTTGAGTATTTCTGATGCTATGTTTTCTGGAGAATCCTCACCTGAGAACTCACCTCTCTTTTCTTGTCTTTGCGCCAACAACTTGCTTTGCTCAGCGGCTTGCATTCCTACCCTCTCGTCTTTTCTATCCTCCTTCATGGTGTCGAGCTTTTGCTTGAGCTCCTGATCCGAAGCCTTAGCACCTGCTACTGCAGAAGCCTTGAGAGTTTCGACCTCCATGGTCATTTCGTGCAAAGCCTTAGCGTTCTGGATGTCAAGCTCAGCCTGAACCTGCATCTTTTTGATGTCAAGGTCAGACTGAAGCTGAAGCTCTGCCTTTCTAGACTCAGAAGCAGACTGAGCAGATTGCTCCTGAAGTTGAGCTTGCATCTGTGAGTTTTGCTGAGCGATCTGCTGATTTCTCGCAATACGCTTCTTTCTTCTCACAACAAGGAGTCGCTCTGCCTGATTGATGTCCTTAAGCTGCCTGATGGCAATAGCATCTTCAATATCAAGCTCCTTCTGAGCGAGGGCTTGTTGGATGTTTTGTTCGAGGTACATCTTTTCTACCTCCTCCATCTCCTTGACGACAAGTACCCCGAAGTTGAACATAGACAGATTCCTAAAACTAGAAACGGAGTTCATGTTTTCTGACCCGATAGCGTTCTCATAGATCTTGTAGATGACAGACTCGGGGTGTATAACCTGAACACACTTTACGATGTCTGCACACACCTTCTTAAACAAGACCAAAGAGGAGTTGGTGATGTCATAGATTGCGTTGTTACCAGCAGCAATAGCTTGCTGTCTCACCCCCACGAGCTGGTCACCCTTTGGTGATGAAGCATCCATGACCTCGTTGATTCCTGTTGCGTCCCGAATCATTCTCAGGTAGTGATTGTACAATCCAATCAGCTCGTTGATGTTTCTGATGCTGTTGGGGATCTCTCTGATCGGTGGGTTTTGGAACCCGCCGTCTGGGTTCTTACTTCTGTAGTAGAAGACACCCGTCTGCTCGTAGATGTCGTGAAGCTCCAGTGGTTGAAGCTCGCCGCCTCTTCCTAGCTGTACGTTCTCCAAACCTTCGATGTCGATGATGATACCATCAGGCTTAGCCTTAGACACAGACTGCTGAATCTTAAGGTGCGTAAGCTGAAGCTGATCCGCAAACCCAATGCAGCTATCCACCATGGACTTGGGGATCATACGCATCATATTCGTAGCAATCGGAGAGTACGAAAGCTGCACTCTTGAGATGTCGTGGATGTTCTTTGGAAGGTTGTCCTTCTCTCCGTAATCGAAGATGAACTTCGTCCCCAAGATGTAAACTCCACCATACACGGTGGCCTTCTCAAGCTTCGACACTCTGCGCTCAAACACAGAGTTCTTTGGTTTTCTGTACTCGTTACCCTTGTAGTAGAAACCTTGATTACCGAACCTGCTCTCCTTAGATTCGAAGTACATAGGGTCAACAGAAATGAACTCGAAGTCCATGACGTCAATCATAAACTCGTCATACCCGTACTTCATCTTCTCCAAGTAAGAATCGTAGCCAGACTGATTTAGTCTTGAAGCGTCATAGCCCATCTTCTTCTGGGCCTGCTTAGCAATCTCCTTGTACTCCTCTTCGTCAAACTGATCTCCAGACAATCTCTTCAGCTCCTGAATAGAGATTCTTCTCATGTGTCCAGCATAGATCATGTCGCTGAACGTAGGGTCTTCAGTGTAGCTATGGATGAAGTTTACAGGGTCAACGTAAGAAATCTTGATTCCCTCGTTTGGATCGTTCGTCCTCTTGACCACACCCATTCCGAGAGTAGCGACATCGTTAACGCACCTCCTGTAAATAGTGTCGGAGAAGTCGTTCCACTTGAGTGTGAGGTTGGCTGCTATCTGTGCTGCCACCTCAGCGCCTGTCTTGACGCTAGACTCAAGAAAAATCTCGGCCTCTTCTGTATTGTCAGGCACATTAGAGCAACCGAGATCAATGCCGAGCTCCTCCTCGACCTTTTGCATGGATCTTTTTGTCTTCACCTTCGCGTCAACCACCTTCTTGAACACATCCTTCTGTGATCTTGAGATAGGGTCTATGGCCTCCACGTTGGGATAAGGCTCTGACGACAAAATTTTATTGACCACAATACGAACGAACTTTGGGAGTATGGGAACTGGAGTGAAATCCAGGTTCAACATGCTTCCATCGTTGTTGTTGGGATCGAGTGTGTTTAGGAGCTGCTTGTATATAGATGTATCCTGAGTTCCGTTAGCATAGTCTCTGTTTCTGTCAAAGACTCGGCGGCGCTTTCTGTAAAGGGAACTCTCGTCGTCAATACGACCCCATTGAGATGAGATCGCCTTTGCATACTGCACCCCGTATTCCTTTTTGTCCTTAACCTCCTTGGGGGCTAACGGATCTGGGAATCCTTGAGGCTTTTTTCCGCTGTTACTGTACATCTATTGTGGATTGGCGCAATTCCTCGCAAATATAGTAAAATCAGCGGTGCCATTCTTTTGGCTTGTATTTCCTAAAGAACTGCTTGTCAACGAAAGAAGAAGTCTTCTTTTCAACTTTTACTTTCTGCGCGGCAAGAAGGGCCAGTCCAGAACTAATTGTAAGGTCAAACTTTGTTCTGTCTGTGATCTTGTATCCAATCCAGTCCTCCAACGTTCTGTCAAAGTACATCCTTCCATATTCACCTGTTTCGTAGTTGACTCCTACGTGATCGTGGATGTAAGCTTCGATTGCGTGGGCGTGAGACTGAATGACGTCTTGCGAATTAGATGGTATACCCTTGGTCTTTGAAACTTTTGATCCTGGGGGTGTAAGATGCTCTGGTCTATCTAGCAGGTATCCGTCGTAACCCCTTGATTCAAAGTGTCTTGCAATGCCGTACTTGTTGTTCTCAATTAAGATTGGGTACCCGTAGAAGAAAGCACACATAAGGACGTCTTCGTAGAATATCTTAGCGAGGTCTGGACGCGATGCGTACTCCACAACAAACATGTTAGATGGGTGCTGCATGTTAAACTTGTTATACATGTGCAGAGCACCTTTCGAGCCCCGACCATCGACCGTGGCGTCAAGGTCATAGGAGTCAACTCCACCGCATCCCAAAAATCCATGAGGAGCTACGCGCTTGCCTCTTTCTACCTTGGATATATTCTGAAGCTCCTGAGGAGGGAGCCACGCAACTCTGAATCTTCCATTGGGGTCAGGAGAGAACGCAACCTCTTTGTCCTTTTCTTTCCAAATGAAGTTCCCTACAACCACTGGACTGGGATACAGGTCCATGTTGTGCTCTACCTGCTGATAGATCTTTCCTATGTTGAACAGACTACCCTCGATGCTGTCCCTAAACGCCTCGTCTTCGGTGAATGGGAACTGTCTCACCACCTCGTTGAGCTCTCCTGGGTCGTCTTTGAGGGCCTGTCGCTCGTTCTTTAAGTATGACTTAGCACCTATGTCGATAGGGTCGCCATCGACGCCCATAACGGCTTCTTCTGGGTCTTCTACAACGGCGTTTCCGTGATTGTCAAAGAAACCTTCTAGCGCACTGAATGCAGGGATGAAGATCCTGTACAGCCCACTCTTTGTTCTGCCGTTTGCGTTCCTTTCCTGTGGATCACTATCCGCCCATAGGGATCGGTATTCTCTACCTCCCTTATCCATTGGGTTCACAGTAGAACCCACCATAGCCTTACCCACCACCTTACGACCCACGATGAGACACGTCCGCTCAATGCGCCAAGCATCGCGAATATCAACAGGCCTCTCCCACTTACCCGCCTCATCAAGGTAGAGCATGTGGAGTTTCTCACCATCGTATGCGTTGTTGGTGGTGTTCTTCCAGTTAATTACCGTATTAAGAGCGTCGCCCTTCTGCGAAGTCTTATTGTTCTTCGTGATTCTCTTACTCGGCTCGCGAAAAGCCAGCTCCATGCGTGGGTTCGTGGTACCATCTTGAATAGGTTTGAAAAAGAAGGGGTACGACTTGAACATCTGCACCGTCTTCTTCATGAAAATGTTTTCTTGCGCGTCCTTACCAGTCTTAGACTGGATCCCTAGAAGCTTGTCTTTTACCTGCGTAGCTTCGTCAACAAGAACAGAGGAACAGATATTAGTATACCCAGAACGGCGACACTTAGTATATAGCTGACCGAGACAACGGGGATCAGCTTCGCACGCAGCCAGGTGTAAAAATATCTCACGCTGAAATGCAAGATAGTAAGGAAATCCTATATCAAGTTTTGTCCACTGCAACATCATGTAGTGGCGCCCCGTAATATATGTAGGGACACCGTCATTAAAAAACCAAAAACCCTCACGCCGACGGCGAAACTCCTCCTCGATATACGGAGAAAACTTCTGTCGAAACTCCCTTGGCATCTCGCTCCACTCATCCATAGACTTAATCCGAGACAACTCCGCTGGCATAGGAGACCTCTCCCACATCTGCATGGAGTTTGCCTTGTCATGTCCCTGAATTTCCTTCTTGGGAGGCTGAGCGGGAAGTACCACGAGTATCCCACTAAGTTCGAGTACTTCACCCTCTGTACCGTTGGGACAAATCTTGATAGCAGGCTCATCGTAACCTTCTATGTTAATCAGGGTCATCATAGAGAGTATACCAGCCAGCCTTGTTGTAGATGTTCATCACATCCTCGAAATACTTTTCGTACTTAAGGGCGATGTTTTCAAGAGAGTACTTCTCACCTTCTTCTCGACAAGCTGCATAGTCAATCTCACCATTCATGCACTTTTCGCCTGCTCGAATAAAGTCGCCCATAGTTCTACATCTGTAACCAGTCTTTCCTTCAATGTTTACTTCAGTAAACGCACCCCAATCTGTTGAAATAACGGGAGTTCCGCAAAGCATAGCTTCAACTTGAACCCCTCCAAATGGCTCAGCGTACTGACTTGGACAGATCAAAGCCTTGGCTTTTTTCATGTGCTCGTTTCTCTGCTCTGGGTTGCAGTATCCTACGTACTCAACGTAAGGGGGACACTTATCAGGGTCTTTCAAGTACATGTACTGATCTCCTAGCTGACCTGCAATCTTAAGCTTCACCCCCATCATCTTGCACATCTCCATGACAATGTGAACTCCCTTTCCAGAGAACACCCTTCCAATGAAGAACATGTAGTCTTCTTTCTCGTCACAGTACTCAAAGTCCTTAAGATCAAAGTAGTTTGGGATGACGGTTTCGTACCAGTTCATGTTGCCTGAAATTGTGACTTTATCAAGACCCATGTATCCGTGCATCAAGGAGTAAGATTCAAATACCCTGAACTGACACCAGCTGCCTCCTGAGTAACCAATTCCTGGCTCAATAATGACGCAGTCGTCTTGGTGGGCGTCACAGATTGGGCGAACACCAGACCCCCAGAAAGGAAGGATGATGTCGTTCTTTTGCTTTCGATTTCCAATCTCCAGGATTGCGTTAGCGAAAAATGTCTGATACGCATCGTCGCTCAGATCGTAAGTGAAGAACTTACTTGTGTAGTCGTGCTCCCCGTAAACTCTATCCCACGTCTCGTTATCCAGTACAGTTACATGCTCAGTACAGACAGGGTTACTACCCTCTGTTCCGTAGTGAATTACATGGTGACCTCTGTCGGTCATCATCTTGCAAAACTTCAAAACTTTCTGCGTGTACGCACAAGCAGAGAAGTCTTCTGTGGTTCGTGTATGGGGTACGCCCAATACGTGCAATCTAAATTTCATTGATGTAGATTTTAGTATACTCGTCCGTGTGAGTCCCGTCGGAAAGATGGTACACCCGTCTTAGGGTCTTTCAACTCCATGTACTTCCCGCATGGACACTTGATATCGTGATAGGCGCCATCATTGCCAAACCTGATGGACACTCCAGTCTTGTCTTCTTCGTGCTTCTTGTTGCACTTGCAAATGTATTCAGCCATTGTATTAAATTTTGTACGCCCGCCAGGATTCGAACCTGGGACCGTCTGCTTAGAAGGCAGATGCTCTATCCAGCTGAGCTACGAGCGCATAGTTGGGGCGGCGGGGCTTGAACCCGCGACTTCCTGTGTATAAGACAGACGCTCTAACCAACTGAACTACGCCCCAGTTTGATTACCCCATGTTTCGTAGCGGGGCCACCTGTCGAAAAACCAACTTAGTCTTCGTACTCCTCGTTCCAGGAGTCTTCCCAAAAGTAGTGTGTTCCGTCGTTTCCGTTTTGTCCTATTATATTCATTCTGTGGTTCAAATATACTTCATCCTGCCACCAAGGGAACTTACTTTGAGAACTTTTCTGCGAATCCTCCTGTGTAGTCTTTGGCTTCTTCGATTCCTCCATTGTCTCTTAGGTCTTTGATCATTTGTTCCAATCGCTGTCTTTCAACGATCAGTTCCTTACAGTCTGTCGCTGTCTGCTTTATGGATTGCAGCTCGGCTTTACGGGCACTCCCATTGATCTCAGGATCTACGGGCTTCTTGATCTCGTCGATCATGTTGTTGATAGCCACCTCCATGCTGGACATGAGTCTCTGAGCTGCCTCAATCGTTGTGAACTTCTTCTTCGACATAGAGTAGGTCTTCTGCACGGACGCGATAGTATTTCTTCCCGTCGATTTTGATGCTGTAGTCCATGTTCTTTACAATACCAACGACGTCCCCCACCTTCACGCCCAATTCCTCAATCCAGGGGGCGTTGAAGGCAACTCGGGCCTTACGTACTGGCGACTCTTCGAGCTTTACTACCTCCACGAGATCGCTTTGCTCTCCTGGGTCGATCTCCTCGACGTGCTCAAGCAGCGTCCATCCAGCCAGTGGCTGAACCTCTCCCGTCTCCTGACACTTGTATGCAATGGCCTGATTGTTGACTGTATGCACGTCATCGTATCGAACCACGAAGTGGTTATCGTCGCCTGTCAGCACTTGTCCCTCGTTGAGGACTACAAGATGGTGGAAGTACAGCGTATCCCCTTCTTTCACTCCAGTGTTGTACCTGAGTGGGGAGCACACTACGGGACCTTCGGTCACTCTATTTTCGAACTCACGGAACCCTTCGGGCTTGTGAAGCACAAGGCCAGATTCGGTCGTGACGGTATCGTTGATCTGCTTTTCCAGTTCAACGACAAAGATGTCTAGTGTCTTCATTAAAAGTTTAAGTCAAATTCAAGTGTGCAGGGCATGTCGTCCACTGCTTTCCAGAGCAGGGTACCCTCGTCATTTTCGACGTACACAAGATACCGCTTTTTTCCGTACCGATGCAAATGTTCATCGTCAAAAAGGATAGCGCTAACCTCACCCCTCCCTGCCTTCATACCCAGGAAGTAGGCCATACCGTTCTTCGGATCGGGTCCGATCACGATCTTTCTAATAAGTCCGTTCATTTTAGTTCAGTGATATACCGAGATCTCCGAGCATGTCATCCAGACCTGGAGGGTTCTGCTGATCGTACAGCTGATCCATGAGGTCTTTTACTAGATCGAGCTCAGTCTTACTCTCAAGGTTAAAAGTGTACAGAGACTTGACCTGAAGTTCCTCATCTTCAGACATCAAGTCTTCTTCGTTGAGGATGGCCATGAGATTGGAAGACAGCACTCTATGCTGGTACCCATATTTCTCGATGGTTTCTTCTATCTTCTTGTACAGAGAGTAAATTTCCGCCACAAACATCGTATCCTGATCGTCCATCTCTTAAATTTGTATCAAATATACGAACTACAGAAATGCCAAAGTCCACAGTTAAAAAGTCAAGGATGTTTCGTGATTTCTCTATGCTGGACAAGGGTAGAGTAGGAAAGAACCACTTAAAGAACCTGCATCTTGCTCGCCTTGAGTTTTGCGAAAACAACGACTTACCATGGGCGTGGCTGGAGCTTTTGCTGTGGCTGTACGACACAGAGTTCTTTACCATAGACTACGTATCTGAGAACTACGGGATTAACAAGAAGAACCTGTCAGACAGAATGATCTACCCCATGGTTTCATGCGGGTACATGTACAAGCACTTTGACAAACTCACCCCGTCGGATACGGCCGAGGACCATATCTTCAGGGATGAGACCAAGTTTAATTACAGAGTTAGGTATGCCATCACTCAGAAAGCTCGCATGACGGTTCAGAGATTCTATAACTCCTTAGAGTCTTAAGAAATCTCTTCGACGTAGATGTTGTCGATGGCCAAGTCGCCGCTGTAGTAATTTTGTCCTACTGGCAAATCAGCTGGTGGGATGTGCGCAATGTAGAAGTAGAACGTATCGTCCTCAGATCTCACATCGACAGAACCCAAAGTGGGGTGGTCGATGGTCGAGATGTCGAAAGAGATCTTTTGATAGTCAGATCCGATTGCCGTTTGGCTGAACTGGTTCTTACTGAATGTAAAAAGCTTTACGCCTTTAGAGTCGTTTGATCTATCCGCATTGTCCACCCAAACTTCGAGGTCTCCAATAGCAGGTCCAAGACCATGTACCTGTGCTGTAAACCTCAATATGTTTGAGGATGAGGTCATCTCTGTGCTGTAGTTCTTCCCTGGGGTTCTAAGCAGGAACATCCTGTTGCCCTGGGAGGTGTTACCACTAAAGTTGTAAGTGGACTCAGTATAAAGGTAAAAGGAGTCGGCGGCGTCATCTGTAGCGTTGTTGGTTCTAGACGTTGCGGCACCGTTAGGTCCTGTATTGTTTGAAACCGTAGTGGAATCTTCTTTCTGCCATCCAAGAGGGTAGAGATCAACAACACTTCCGTCTTTGGTTCTAGAGCCCCAAGTGCCGATAGATGTGATGTCGTCATACACTACTGGATCTGAAGTCCCAAATACAGCATCATAACCCTGAGCCCATCCAGTAGGGAGTGCAGCCCAAGAAATACTATTTGATGTGGCGGCGTAGGGGTTTATCTTACCGCTTGAACCAAGAAATATGGTTGCGGGGTCGAGCACCGTGTCAAAGCCTTCCCCAATGATCTCAGTCTCCACAGAAGGTGGTGATGCTGAGACCGACAGGCCTGGGGGTTGTGAAGATCTTAGTCCTAGTCCTAGCATTAGTCGAGTATTACTGTGTAAAATACTTTTCCCTGATCATCACGATCAGCTTTGAGACACCTTTTACGATTATCCCCATCGTAAATGAAAGACACGTGAACCCAATTAGGATTGCTTTCATCACCAAACTCCCAAATGAGCTGATCAAACTCCAGACTTTCTTTAATCCAGTTGAAGATCTGAGCATTTGTACAACGTCCGTATACGTCTGCGTCCAGATCAAGTGCTCGGCCCTGAACATGCTGACTGCGCTTTGAACCACCGATCGCACTGTTGAGATCAGCTGAACGATAGCCGCTCGACACGTATATAGGACACTGGAAAGCGTCCCTAAGAGGTTGAAATACGTGTTCTGCAATCGCTTTAAGATTTCCGATAGTCCATTCATCTGGTGTATTGTCTATGCCGAGGCGCTTAGCTGTTGTGCTTTTGATTACCTCTGCGAGTGATAGATTTTTTGACAGCTTCATTATTTAGGCGTCGTTTTTCGTTCTCTATATTAGAGTCTGTTCTCTTCTTCTTCGGATTGAAGTAGTAGTACCTCACTTAGAGTCGCCCACAAGCTTTCTGTACCTCTCGACAAGAACCTTGGCGTCTGGAGTACCCTTGACCTTTTTTATATCAGCCTCCAGTTTAGCTTTTTGAGCTTCCTTCTTAGAGCTGTAAGTAATCTTACCGCCCTCTTCGTACTTTCTATCGTAGCGCTTCTGGGCTCTAGCGGCCTTCCTGTCACCTCGGCGATCTGCTTTGTCGGCGCCCTGCGCGATTACTTTCTTCTTCTTTGGTTTCATCTCTTAGGTATAACGCCTCTACCCCGAAGGATGTCGGCCATGGTAATTTTTCCGTCTTTGTTAAGGTCTGGGAACTTCCCACCCTTCTTGTAGTTCTGCAGTGCCCGCATGACGGGTGGTGAGAACTGCCCATAAGGTGTTCCTTCGTACTGAAGGGTTCTACCGTCGCTTGTTTTCATGCTCTGAGGACCCATTCTTTCCATCTGCTTGAGCAAGTGACCAACAGGTGGTGTGTTTCGTGGGCGATCATCCTCTTCATAAGTAGCGCTCTCATCGAGAACGTACTCACCAGCGTCTGAGTCGAAGCGGATTGCGTAGTCAAAGGCTTTGTCTATCGCCATAAACTGTCCCATCCCCTGTTCATCACGCTCTGTGACCTTAGGGGCTTCGTTCCAGTTGCCGAATACCTTTACAAGGTTTCCTGTGTCGTCGCGGTACATCACGTATTCACGACCGTTTTCTCTCAGGACCTCCCCTTCGCTCTCGCGCGGGAGGGTTAGCTTGTTGTCTCCTTGCATCATTGTCTGAATGTTGAGTTTCTTCTTGCGCCTCTTGATTGGAAAGCGGGATCACCCTCATCACCCTCGTAGCTAGAGAGCTGCATGGTTGGCATCAGAACCTTTCTGCCTCCGATCTGAATAACATCAAAAAGATCATCGTCCATTCCGCCATTCTTAACGTACTGAGCGTAGCGATCTCTAGAGAACTTAGGTGTACCGTCGTCGTATTTAGGGACGTACAGCTTCTCGACTCCTTTTTCGCTCATCACCTTGTCAATCTCTTGCTGAGGAGCGTCATAGTCGAAGGAAACATCCATTCCAGGAGCGTAAGTGTAGAACTCCCCGTTGCCGTCCTGATAAAGACGAGTCATGAACTGACCATGGCGAGCGTATCCGCCTTCAGGAACCTTTCCTCCCTGATCGTACTTGGACTTCAGTTGAGCCTCAATACCTCCCTCCATGAACTTCATGTAGCCGCCACCCTTGAACATATCACCTCTCTGGCCTGGGGCATCCTTAGGGCCGAAGTCGCTACTACCTCCCAGCTCCAACTTGAAGCCTCCTTGCCCCATGACAGCCGTGTAGGTCTTGTTTGGGGTCAACTTGAAGTTATCAGGGACAGAAACCTTCAGTCTCTCACCACCTGGTGTCTCATAAACAATAAAGTCATCGCCCTGATCGACGATACCTTGCTCGTGGATTGATAAGGTACGCTTCTTTGGGTCGGTCATTCCGCCCATGGCGTATTTTTTCTTTGCATACATAGCTCTGATCTGATTTTAAGGCAAATATAGACAAAAAAAAGACCTCCCATGAGGAAGGCCAGTCGTCAAAACCCTAGGTACAGTTCTCGCCGCTACACAACAGTTAAGGCTACAGCATCTTTGTAACAACAAAAACCTTACTGTGGATGTCTAGAATCTCTTAAGTCAATCTTTACATCACCTCAACTGATTCGTTTGCGAAGTTACAACAGAAAATTTGAAAAGTCAAGAGCTCTATGAAAGTTTTAATGGAACAGCGTAAGTGGTTGTATACGATCTCCTCGGAAATTTGGTGAGTTATAGAAAGGGTGGGGATTACTATATACTACACGTACACCCGCACGCATACCCAAACGCATCTGCAAACCCCGTACCTTCCCTTCCCGCAGGGTTTGGAGCAAACTTTTGCCATTTTAGTCCAACTGATTGAGTTTGAGTGAGTTTGAGCCGATGGAGTGGAGTAGCAGTTGAAGTACAGACCTACCAAGATATCTCCTCAGAGATATTCTTGACGAGGCCAATTCCCTCCCCCCTCCTTGATTAACTTGTTAATCACCTCCTTCAAGAGGTTGCATTGAACCCTCTCAAAGCTAACAAGTTAGCTTCATGCGGTAGCTTCCTTTGGAAGCCGTAGCGCGGTTCTCCCCTGGAGAACTATCGCCGTCAACTTCGTTGACTTTTGCCTGTGCATACGATTCTGATGGCCCTTTTAACCCCTTTAGGGGTTACATTTTTATCAGTCAAAAAAGTTTTGGTGGTGGTTCAGTTTGGGGTAGTTTTGGGGGTAGAGATGTACTAATAAGAGAGAGAGGAGTCTATGACTCTCTCTCATTAGTACTTATCTCTTAGCTTCGAGAGTCAGCTAAGTCAAACTTCAAACTTCATCTCCGATGAACAACTTCAATTTCCAAGACTGCCGTAAGGCAACCAACCAAGCCATCTTCCGTCCCACCGCAGAGCGCAAGGCAGAAGCCGTCAGGCTTCTCATGGAGGCTGTCAACTTCATTCAAGACCTCGAAGAGGTCAAGGAGACTTCAAAGAAGTCTAAGTCAAAGAAGCGTCGTCGTAAGACGACGAAGAGAACACCTTCACAGAAGGTGGCAGACCGCCAAGAGATGGCTAACAAGGTCAACGAAGTTGGTCCAATCACTCCGTCGAAGACGGCAAAGAAAGCCTCCGTTGAGGAGGCTAGGGAGTCAGCTAAAGCTGTCTCCGAGGCTTCAGGAGCCGCTGCTAAAGCAGCGAAGAAAGCAGAACTTCGTTCTGAAGCTGAGGCCGCTGAAGCACCGAAGGTGACTAAGCCGAAGGCTAAGGCTCAACCGAAGGTTGACAAGACCGAAGAGCGGATGGCTTCCTTGGAAGCCAAGATTGAGGCTCTCACCGCAGTGCTCGCCCTGCAAATGGAGTCGTCTTCGACTCCTCCTTCTGCTGACTTCGTCAGCATCGACGAACTCCCTTTCGAACTCTAATTCATTGAAAATGAACTGTGAAACTCTCATGCTGATAGTCGGCATCTACTTTGCTTGCAAAGTACTCTTGCTAGTCCTTGGACTAGTGGCTCAAATTGGCCTTGCCATTGACGCAGAGCGTCAGAAGTCGAACCTCTAATTCATCTACGATGAAAACTCTTGCTTTGCTCGCCGCGCTCTCTGCGGCCCCCACAGGGTGCGCCGTGAAGGGGATGGCTTTCTCTTACCACACTAGCTACTACGTAGCTTGTGACTGCCAAGGAAAATTGGTTGCCTTTGATGGTCACGTAGCCACGCAGGACATCCTCGAAGAGGATGACGAAGAGGACGAACCCTAACTACCTTAGAGAGTCTTAGTATATTCTCTCTCTGAACTTGTGAAGAGAGAATATACAAGACACTCTTAGACAAACGAAATTTCAAACTTCAATTCATTCACCATGCAGACATTTGCAGATACCCGTTCTCAGCTTATTGCTGACCTCCTCGACCTTCACCTCTCCTTCGATGCTGTCCGTGCCACCGCCGAATGGGACGAACTCACCTGCCTTGAGCAGATGACCTTGGAGGACTTGATTGAGATGTAATCTCAATTCACAGGCACACTGACGAGTCCTGAATGGACGAAACGCCGTGAGGCGTCTGTGTCAACAGACATACTGATGAGTGCTTAATGCACGAAACACCTTCGGTGAAATCGAGGATAGCTACCTCGACGTAGCCATTGCCCTATCCCGTATCACGTGTAAGCCACGGGTCACTGCTGGGTTGCTGACGCAGGGGGCAGAGGGTGTCTATGTCAAACTTCAAATCACATGACATGAATGTATGGGAACGCTACCCCAAGCGGGGCACGATGAGCGATTGGCTCCCCAAGTCAACTCCTGATAAGGAGTTCAGGATGGTGTACTATCGTGGCTATGACCGCGACGATTGGGACGCCATCGTGTACAAGGCGTGGTCTATCGACCATGCACGTGAGAGAGCACTCGAACTTGTGCCTGACGACCACCGAATCAAGTCGGTGAAACCTGTTGACAATCAGTAACTTAAAACCTTTCACATGAACAAACGAATGAACCTCGCGTTCCTCGCATTCCTTGCATGGATGGCCGCGCTTTTGGTGGTGGCAGTCCTCAACTCCTAAGAGAGTGTTAGTATATATACTCTCTCTGAACGTAGTGAAGAGAGTATATATACAACACCTCTCAGTGTCAAACTTCAAATCCAATCTCATGGACAACTTCTTCAAACGCCCCGTCGGTGCGGCGGTGCTCTACCTCAACGACTTCCACCACGGGAAGCGACTCAATGACCTCAATCGGTGCGCTCGGCTTGTGCCTGACGACGTGAAGGGCATGGCCTCCATGCTGTCCGTCACGAATACTGCCCAATCAGCGGGCTATGCCATTGACATTCTTGTCGGATGGGCAGACGATGCCGAAAATGCAGAGCAATGAAATTCACACACTCCTTCAAGCACACACTCGACTTCGTGTCAATGCGGACAGCCTACGACGTAGACCTTGCCTCTGCGAGGAATGTCGAGATGGACACCGAGGTGTCTATTGACCCTGACCACCAGTATGGTGGATGGTACGAAACGTATGACCTCGAATCAGGAGGCGACCGCTTCTATGCAGAGGGTGTGCTCGAAACCGAGCACGACGACGACGGAAGTGTGCGCCTCACAGGGTACGATGGATGCTTCGAACTCCCTGACTACATCATCAAAGCCCTCGAAGAGAAGGGCGTAATCATTGACCTATGAACAAATCCACAATTCAAGACTGCATCCAATACTTCAACAACCGAGACATGATTGCTCACGAGGATGATGGCTCGG